>Ga0302324_100008207_pt1 | contig 22061 bp, 16 predicted proteins | sample Palsa_T0_1_FD_201949 | JGI IMG/M metagenome (GOLD analysis project Ga0302324, IMG submission 201949) | Peat permafrost microbial communities from Stordalen Mire near Abisko, Sweden - Palsa_T0_1 | ecosystem: Environmental > Terrestrial > Soil > Palsa > Peat permafrost | place: Sweden: Abisko...
CGACGGATCTCCTGGCCGAGGAGGAAACGTGTCGCGTCATCGCCTGGCGTCAGTGGCGGCCGGCCTGTTGGTGGCGGTGGGCCTGACCGCGTGCAGTTCGGCCTCGTCTCCCGCCGCCGCACCGAGTTCAACCGCCAGCACCAGCACCAGCCCTAGCCTGGCGGCGGTTCGGGCGAGAATAGCCCATTACACGCAGGACCCATCGTGGCTGCCCCCGGGACCGGCTATCGACCCCGCCCGCCTGTCAGGCAAGAAGATCCTGGTCATACCGAGTTCGAGCGCCATTCCGTTCTGCTCTGACCTCAGCACCGACATGGCCTCGGTCGCGCGGCCATTCGGCGTCACTGTCACTCAGTACGCGAACCAGGGCGAGCCGTCTCAATGGGTCGCGGGCATGGACCAGGCGCTGTCCACTCATGTGAACCTGGTCGACCTGACCTGCGGCCTCAACCCGTCCTCCCTGGGTCCGCAGATAGCACAGCTCAAGGCGGCCGGCATCGATGTGGTGTCGGCGCACGCTTACGATCCGTCGCAGCAGCCGATGGCCGGACTCAGCGGGGTCGTCTACGCCCAGTACAACCTCGTGGGTCAGCTAGAGGCCGATTGGGCCATTCTGCAAACCAGCGGCCACGGAAATATTCTCGTTGTGAGCGACGAAGGCGACGTTTCCACGCCTCCGCTCCTGGCCGGGATCCGCTCACAGTTCGCGCAGTACTGCCCGTCCTGCACCGTCTCCTACGTTTACATTCCCATACCGGATTGGGCGACCAAGATCGAGCCGGCCGTCGCCGCCAAGATAAGCAGTGACCCCCGGCTGGACTTCATCATCCCGATCGGCGACGGCATGGTGCAGTATGTGATGCCCGCGATGGTCGCGGCCGGGGCGACCGGCCGCATTCACATCGGAAGCTTCAACGCCACACCGTCGGTCATCCAGACGATGCAGTCGGGATCGACGGTCACCTTCGATGTCGGCGAGGATTTCCCGTGGCTTTTGCGGGCGATCCTCGACCAGGACTTCAGAGTGCTGCTGCACGTCACCCCCAGCCCTTCCGAATACGCGCCGCTTCGCATCTTCACCAAGCAAAACGCCGGCGACGCCGGCCACCCGCCGTCCTTCCAGAACGGATACGGCAACGCGGCCAGCATCAACTTCGCTACCCTCTGGAAAGGATGACCGGCGAGGGTCCCGGTCGCGCTGGCCGGGCCGCCGGATCGGAGGCGTGAACGGATGCCAGCCGCCCTCGGCGATTCGTTCCCTCCGGTCTTTGAGCTGCGGAATATCTCGAAGCGCTTCGGCGGTGAGCAAGCGCTCATTTCCGTGGATATCGAAGTCCGTGGCGGCGAGGTTCATGGCCTGCTCGGCCCCAATGGCTCAGGCAAGTCGACGCTGATAAAGATCCTGTCCGGGTATCACGCGGCTGAGCCGGGCGCCGAGCTGATGATCCATGGTCAGCGGCAGCCGCTGCCGCTGACCGCGACGGCATTCCGGCGGCTCGGATTCAGCTTCGTGCATCAGGACCTCGGCCTCATCCCGTCGCTTTCGGTGCTGGAAAACGTGTGCATAGACGACATCGTGTCGGCTCGCTGGCGGATAAATTGGCGGCCCCTGGCCCGGCAGGCCAGGACCCTGCTGGCCGAGTTCGGCCTAGACGTCGACCCCAAGGCCACGATCTCCGAACTGCCGCCTTGGCACCGGCCGCTCATCGCGGTCGTGCGCGCGATCGGTACCATGCGCGCGGCCATGGCCGACGACCCGGACCGGCGCGGCGCACTGATCCTCGACGAGCCCACGGCGCGGATGCCCGAGGACACCGTAGGCCACCTTCTTGACCTCATCCGCTCGGTGGCCGACCTGGGCCATGCGGTGCTGCTCGTATCGCACAACCTCGACGAAATCCTCGCCGTCACCGATCGGGTCACGGTGCTTAGGGACGGCAAGGTCGTCGGCGCTCTAGCGACGGCGGAGACGTCGCGTGCGCAACTCGTCGACCTGATCGTGGGTGAACCCCGAAGTGTCGGCCCGGCCCGCATCGGACCGGCGGCGGGCCCGTCCGCCACCGCCACCGCCACCGGGATCGAGATCTCAGGGTTGCGCGGTGCCGCGGTCCGCGAATTCAGCCTCCGGCTCAGGCCCGGGGAAATCGTCGGCGTAACCGGCCTGGTCGGATCGGGGTTCGACGACGTCGGCGCGCTGCTGTTCGGTGACCGGCGGGCCGCGGCGGGAATCCTCCGGGTCGGGGAACACGCCGAGCCGCTGAGCCGGATGACACCAGGCCGCGCCGTCGCGGCAGGATTGGCCCTGATACCGCCGGACCGGCTCAGCCAGGGCTGTATTCCCGAGCTCACCGTAGCCGAGAACATCGCCATGCCGGCGCTCCATTCGTTCACGGCCGCCGGGGCGATACGTCGGCGCACCATGGACCGCCAGGTGGCCGCCTGGACGGGGCAGCTCGGCGTCACCCCGGCCAATCCGGAGCTGACCCTCAGCTCGCTCAGCGGAGGCAACCAGCAGAAAGTACTGCTGGCCAAGTGGCTGCAGTTGCAGCCGCGGTTGCTGATCGCCATCGAGCCGACGCAGGGCGTCGACGTCGGCGCGCGCGCGGAGATCTTCTCGCTGCTGAAGGACTACGTGACCCATGGCTGCGCCATTCTGTGCTGCAGCACGGACACCGACCAACTGGCCGAGCTGTGCGACGCGGTCTGCGTCATGCACGCGGGCCGTCTCGGGCCGGTGCTGCGCGGCGCGAACCTCACCCGGGAGCGGATCGCGGCGGCCGTTCTGGATCCAAGCCTGCCGGGCGATGCGGAGCCGCCATGACAGGGCCGGAGCAGCGCATCCGCTCCCTCATCCAAAAATATGGACTGTTCGCCGCCTGGGCCGGCACGATCGTGCTATTCGCGCTGGTGGAGCCTCATACGTTCCTGGAGAGGCAGAACATCACCTCGACGCTGAGCTCCCAGGCCGTCCTGGTCCTGCTGACCTATTCCCTCGTGGTGACGCTGACGGCGGGGGAGTACGACGTTTCCGCCGCCGCCGTACTGACACTCTCGTCGATGGTCATCGCCATACTCAATACCGAAGATCATCTCAACATCGCGCTGTCGGTCCTGGTCGCTCTGGCTATCGGCCTCCTCGTCGGCCTGGTCAACGGCGTCATCATCGTGGCCATCGGAGTAGATTCGATCATCGCGACGCTCGGGATGAGCAGCGTCATTTCCGGTCTTGTCCTGTGGATCAGCGGCGGCAATACCCTTTCCGGCATATCCAGCTCGCTGGTCACGCTGGTCGTCGTGCCGCACATCTTCGGCCTGTCGCTGAGCTTCGTCTATGTCGTGGCCGCCACCCTCCTGCTCTGGTACGCGCTGTCGTACCTGCCGGTGGGGCGCCGGCTACTCTACGTCGGCCGCAGCCGTGAGGTGTCCCGGCTGACCGGCCTGCGGGTGGGCCGGCTGCGGTGGGGTGCACTGGTGGCCGGGTCGTTCATCGCCGCCGTCTCCGGTGTGCTGTACGCGGGGACCACCGGCGGCGCCGATCCCACCTCGGGGCTGGCTTTGCTGCTGCCTGCGTTTGCCGGCGCCTTTCTCGGCGCGACCACGATCCAGCCCGGCCGGTTCAACGCCTGGGGCTCCTTCGCGGCGGTCTACTTCCTGGTAACGGGCATAGATGGGCTGTCGCTGCTCGGTATTCAGGTGTTCGTCCAAGACCTCTTCTACGGCGCGGCCCTGATCGTGGCGGTCTCGGTGTCGCTGCTGGCCCGGCGCCGCGCCAGCGCGTCCTGACCCCGGCGTGGCGTAGTGCACGCTCCTGCACCAGGAGGGCGCTTGGTCCAAGAGTAAGCTGCTAGCCAGTTAGCTGGCATGTGGGTCAGGTGGGAGGCCGTGTGAGCGGTCACGTCCGGCGGGACGACCGGAAGGCGGACACCGGCACCATCGTCGATGCCGCCGTCGTGGGCACGGTGTAGTTCTCACCCGATGGCCACAGGTCCGCGGCGACGTGCCGCCCAGCTGCGGGGCCGTCGCGCCGAATTGGCCGTGCTGGACGGCCTGGTCGAGGCGGTGCGGGCAGGCGAGAGCCGGGTCCTGGTGCTGCGCGGTGAGCCGGGAATGGGCAAGACGGCGCTGCTCGATCACCTGGCCGGACAGGCGCCGGGGTGCCGGGTGGTGCGCGCCGCGGGGGTGCAGTCGGAGATGGAGCTGGCGTTCGCCGGGCTGCATCAGCTCTGCGCGCCGATGCTGGACCACCTGGATCGGCTTCCAGATCCGCAGCGTGAGGCGCTGCGGACGGCATTGGGCCTCGGCGCAGGCCCGGCACCCGACCGGTTCCTGGTCGGGCTGGCCGTGCTGGGCCTGCTGTCGGAGGTGGCCGGGGAGCTGCCGCTGGTGTGCGTGATCGATGACGAGCAGTGGCTCGATCGCGCCTCGGCGCAGGCGCTGGGTTTCGTCGCGCGGCGGCTGGCGGCGGAGTCGGTCGGCCTGGTGTTCGCGACGCGGGTGCCGGGCGAGGAGGTGGCCGGGCTGCCCGACCTGGCCGTGGAGGGCCTGCGGGAGAGCGATGCGCGGGCGCTGCTGGCCTCGGTGCTGACCGGGCCGCTCGACGCGCGAGTCCGCGACCAGATCGTCGCCGAGACCCGGGGGAACCCGCTGGCGCTGCTTGAGCTCCCCCGTGCGGTGACGCCAGAGCAGCTGGCGGGCGGATTCGGGCTGCCCGGCGCGGTGCCGCTGTCGGGACGGATCGAGGAAAGCTTCCGGCAGCGGATCGAGGCGCTGGCCGCCGGGACCCGCAGGCTGCTGCAGCTGGCGGCGGCCGACCCGTCCGGCGATCCGTCGCTGGTGTGGCGGGCCGCCGGACGGCTGGGGATCCCGGTTCAGGCGGCGGCGCCGGCCGCCGAGGCCGGGCTGGTGGAGTTCGGCGCCCAGGTACGGTTCCGGCATCCGCTGGTGCGCTCGGCGGCCTACCAGTCGGCGTCGTTCCAGGACCGGCAGGAAGTGCACGCCGCGCTGGCGCAGGTCACCGACCCGGTCATCGACCCCGATCGCCACGCTTGGCACCGGGCCCAGGCCGCACCCGGGCCGGATGAGGATGTCGCCGGTGAGCTTGAGCGCTCGGCGGGCCGGGCGCAGGCTCGCGGGGGGCTGGCCGCGGCCGCCGCGTTCCTGGAACGCGCGGCGCTGCTCACCCCCGAACCCGCGCGTTATGCCCGGCGGCTGCTCGCGGCGGCCCGGGCTAAGTGCGATGCCGGCGCGCTGGACGCGGCGCTCGGGCTGCTGGTCGCGGTCGAGGCGGGTGCGCTGGACCCGCTGCAGGTCGCGCACGTCGAGCATCTGCGCGGACAGATCGCGCTGGTGCAGCGACGGATTACCGACGCTGCCCCGCAGCTGCTCAGCGCGGCCATCCGTCTCGAGCCGCTCGACGCCGAGGCGGCCCGCGAGGCGCACCTGGAGGCGTTGGGTGCCGCGGTTTGGGCCGGCGACCTAGACCGTCCCGGCGGCATGCGGGAGGCGGCGCAGGCGGCGCGAGCCGCACCGCCTGGGCCCGACCCGCCCCGCGCGATCGACGTCCTGCTCGACGCGTTCGCGCTGCTGTTCACCGAGGGGTACTCGGCGGCCGTGCCGGTGCTGACCCGGGCGCTGGGGGAGTTCGTCGCCCTGGACGTCGACGCCGATGAGGTCAGTCGCTGGCTCTGGCTGGCCGGCTCCAGAGCAGGCGCCATCACCGCCCTGGAGCTGTGGGACTACGAATCCTGGGATGGCCTGGCGGCCCGGCAGGTTCAGTTCGCCCGTGACACGGGGGCGCTCGCGCTTTTGCAGCTCGCGGTGGGTCAGCTCGCCTGGACCCGGTTGGTGGCAGGTGAGCTGGCCATGGCGGTGCGGCTGGTCGAAGAAGACCGGCTGATCGCCGAGGCGACTTCGAACTCCCCTGGCGGGTATCCCGCGATGGTGGTGGCGGCCTGGCGCGGCCGGGAGCCGCAGGCATCTGAGCTGATCGAGGCCACCGCGCGGGAGGCGGCGGCTCGGGGTATGGGCCGTGTCGTCAACTACGCGAGCCATGCCAGCTCGGTGCTGTACAACGGCCTGGGCCGGCACGATGCCGCGCGCGACGCCGCTCGCCTGGCCTTCGAACGCGATCCGGTCGGCTACGGACCGCTCGTCGTGCCCGAGCTGGCCGAGGCGGCGGCCAGGACCGGTGACGTCGCGCTCGTCACGGCGGCGCTGGACTGGCTGTCCGAACGCACCCGGGTGACCCCAAACGAGTGGGCGCTAGGCATCGAAGCCCGGATCCGCGCCCTGCTCGCCGAGGGGGATGCCGCTGAGAGCTGCTACCAGGAGTCGATCGAGCACCTGGGCCGGACCCCGATCCGCGCCCAGCTCGCCCGCGGTCACCTGCTCTACGGGGAGTGGCTGCGCCGCGAGCGCCGCCGCGGTGAGGCGCGGACGCAACTGCGAATCGCCTACGAGATGCTGGACGCGATGGGCATCGAGGCGTTCGCCGAGCGGGCCAGCCGCGAGCTCCAAGCCACCGGGGAGACCGCCCGTAAGCGCACGGTCGAGATTGCCGTCGAGCTGACCGCCCAGGAGGCGCAGGTCGCGCGGCTGGCCCGCGAGGGCCTGTCCAACCCGCAGATCGGCGCGCGGCTGTTCATCAGCACGCGCACGGTCCAGTACCACCTGGGCAAGGTCTTCACCAAGCTCGGCATCACCTCCCGCAGCCAGCTCGACCAGGCCCTGCCCGCCGACCCGGCCGCTGTCCCCTCCCGCTAGCCGCTTGGGCCCTTCGCGCTGTGGCCTGTTCGACTGGCCACTGGCCAGTTGGACTGTGCACTGGCGGATATGAACGCGACCCCGCAGAGCCGAGAATCGCAGGGAGGCAAACGCCCGGAGAAGAACGAAACGTAGCGCGGAGGAGCAATACCGTGATCACCTGGCTGAACGCATCCTTCGAGATGCGGTTCCGGGTCATAGACGGATTGACTGTCCGCTACGCCCAGAGCGAGCACCGCGACGAGCACGCCCTGCTGCTGAGCCCGTGGCCGGAAAGCTTGCTGGCCTTCGAACCCATTTGGTCACGGCTGGATACGCATACCCAGCTGGTGGCCATCGACCTGCCGGGCTTCGGTCATTCCCAGCGCAGCGACGCGCTAGCTTCGCCGCGGGCGATGGCCGAGTTCGTCATCCGCGCCGCCGACGCCTTCGCGCTCGATCACCCGCATCTGGTCGGGCCAGGCACCGGCACCGCGGCCGCGCTGTTCGCCGCGGCCGTCTATCCCGACCGGCTGCGGAGCCTGATCGTGGGCAGCGGCGCCGCCGCGGTTCCGCTTGCGCTTGGCGGCCCGCTCAAGGACTGGGTCGAGGCTGAAGACGCCGATGAGTTTCGTCATCGTGATCCGCGACTGCTGGTCGCAAGCGCCCTGGCCGGAATCGAGCGCTATGTGCTGCCGGATTCGGTCCGCGACGACTACCTGCTCGGCTACCAGGGCAACCGGTTCGCCGCGTCCATGCGTTACGTGCGCTCCTACCCAGCCGAGCTTCCGGTCCTGGCCGGCCTGCTACCGCGGATCCACACGCCGGTGCAGATCATCGCGGGCGCGCACGATAGCGCGACGCCGCTGGTGAACGCCGAGTTCCTGCATCAGCGGCTGCCCCGCAGCACGCTCGACATCATCGACGCGGGTCATTTCCCGTGGGAAGACGCCGCGGCCGACTACGCCGCACTTATCACCAGTTGGTGGGCCGGCGGCTACAAATCCGCCACCGGAACACCCGCAGGGCCTCGAGCATCTGACGTCACATCGAAGGAGTGAGTACGTATGTACGCCACCTTGCCCGCAGCCGGACCCGTCGCCGCGGGCCACGTACGGCCCGCGGCGCCCAGGAGCAACGCTCCCGTGGGGCCGCCCAAAGCCGCCACGCCGCCAGGGTTGACCCGCCGGGCGCTGGCCGGCCCCGTGCTGGCTGACGCCGTGCTGGCCGACCCGGTGCTGGCTGACGCCGTGCTGGCCGGCCCGGTGCTGGCCGGTGCGGCGCCCGAGTCTGGGCTGCGGGGCCGGGCCGGCGAGCGCGAGGCGCTGGACCTCCTGGTGGCAGACGTGCGGGCGGGACAGAGCCGGGTGCTGGTGCTGCGCGGTGAAGCCGGAGCTGGCAAGACCGCGCTGCTGGAATACCTGCTGGAGCGCGCGTCCGGATGTTGCACCGCGCGCACGGCGGGCGTCGAGTCCGAGATGGAGCTCGCTTTCGCCGGGCTGCATCAGCTGTGCGCACCTTTCCTCGACCGGATCGAGCGCCTGCCCGGTCCGCAGCGCGAGGCGCTGTCCACGGCGTTTAACCTGCGGAACGGGGCCGCTCCTGACCGCTTCGCGGTGGGTCTGGCCGTGCTGAGCCTGCTGTCGGAGGTGGCCGGCGAGCGACCGCTGGTCTGCGTCGTAGACGATGCGCACTGGCTTGACCGGTCCTCTGCGCAGGCGCTCGCGTTCGTGGCACGCCATCTGGCGGCCAAGCCGGCCGCGGTCGTGTTCGCGGCGCGCGAGCCAGCCGACGAGCAGGACCTGATCGGACTCACGGGGTTGACGGAGCTCGCGGTCCGCGGGCTGTCCGAGGATGACGCGCGAGCACTGCTCACCTCGGTTGTCGCGGGTCCGCTCGACGAGCGGGTGCGCGACCGGATCGTGGCCGAGACGCGGGGCAACCCGCTGACGTTGCTTGAGGTGGCCCGCAGGCTGGCCCCGGAGGAACTCGCGGGCGGGTTCTGTTCGCCGGGCGCTCCAGCCGCGCCGAGCCGGATCGAGGAGAGCTTCCGGCGGCGGCTGATACCGCTCCCGCCGTCGACGCGGATGCTCCTGCTGGTTGCCGCCGCCGAGCCGCTCTGGGACCCGGTGCTGGTATGGCGGGCGGCAGACCGGCTCGGAGTCGAGGTCGAGACCGCCGCGGCGGCGGCCACGGCCGGACTCATCGAGTCCGTCGGGCAGGTGAGGTTCCGTCATCCGCTGGCCCGTTCCGCGGTCTACCTGGCGGCCTCGCCGGAGGATCGCCAGCGCGCTCACCGTGCCCTCGCCGAAGCCATCGACCCTGATGCCGACCCAGATCGCCGTGCGTGGCACCAGGCGCGCGCCACCCCAGGGCTCGACGAGGGCGTCGCGGCCGAGCTCGAGCGCTCGGTCGGCCGGGCCCGGGTCCGCGGTGGACTGCCGGCGGCCGCCGCCTTCTGCGAGCGCGCCGCCGAGCTGACCGCCGATCCAGCCCGCCGGGCCCGCCGCGCGCTCGCCGCGGCGCAGGCCAGGCACCAGGCCGGCGCGCCCGACGCCGCGCAGCGACTGCTGGCCATGGCGCAGGCGGGACCGCTCGACGAGCTGGGGCGAGCACGTGCGGAACTGCTGCGCGCCCAGCTGACGGCCGACTCAGGTCGTGGCCCCGACGGGTCGGCCCTGCTGCTCCAGGCGGCCAAACGCCTCGAACCGCTGCACCTCGGCCTGGCGCGCGACGCCTACCGTGACGCGTTCGCCGCGGCGCTGACCGACGGCGGCCTGGCGATAAGCGGCGAGCTGGCCGAAATCGCCGCAGCCGTGCGCGCCTTGCCCCCGGTCCCGCAGCCGCATGCTCCCGATCTCCTGCTTGAGGGACTGGCCGTCCTGGCCACCGACGGGTACGCCGCGGGCGTACCGGTACTGCTCCGGGCGCTGACCGCATTCTGCGAAGAGACCGAAGAGGAACTGCGCACCGAGGAGGCGCTCCGCTGGCTGCCGCTCGCCTGCCGGGTGGCCCGCCATGTCTGGGACGACGAGAGCTGGTATGTCCTGTCAACCCGGCTGACCGGGCTAGCCCGTGAGGCCGGGGCGCTGGCCGTGCTCCCGGTCGCGCTGCGCCTGGGAGCGGGGATTAAGCTGCTGGCCGGCGAGTCCGCCGCGGCCGCCTCGTGCGCCGCCGAGGCCGAGGCCGTCACCAGGGCGGGGGGGCATCCCGCGCGGCCTTTCGGCCGTCTGATGCTCGCGGCCTGGGGGGGCCACGATGACGAAACCCGCCAGCTGCTCGCGGCCACCACCAGGCAGCTGATCACCCGCGGACAAGGATACCAGCTGACCGTCGCCGGGTGGGCGACCGCGGTGCTGAGCAACGGCCGGTGCCGCTATCACGAGGCGCTGGCCGCGGCCGAACCGGTCAGTGACTATCCGGACGAGCTGGACCTGGCCGCCTGGCCAGCGGCTGAGCTGCTCGAAGCGGCCGTCCGGACCGGACAGCCCGAACGCGGGATCGGCGCCTTGCGCCGTCTCTCGGCGGCCACCAGTGCCGCGGGCACCGACTGGGCGCTCGGCATCGAGGCGCGCTCGCGGGCGCTGCTTAGCGACGGTGAGTTCGCCGAGCGGCTCTACCGCGAGGCGATCGAGCGGCTCGGCCGGACCCGGGTCCGGGTGGAACTAGCCCGGGCGCATCTGCTCTACGGCGAGTGGCTGCGGCGCGAGAGTCGCCGCGTTGACGCGCGCGAGCATCTCCGGACCGCCCAGGAGATGCTGACCGCGATGGGTATCGACGGGTTCGCTGAGCGCGCGCGGCGTGAGCTGCTGGCCACCGGTGAAACGATGCGCAAGTACACGGCCGAGACGGCCGCCGAGCTCACCGCCCAAGAGGCGCAGATCGCCCGGCTCGCCTGTGACGGGCACACCAACCCGGAGATCGGTGTCCAGTTGTTCATCAGCGGCCGAACGGTCGAGTGGCATCTGCGCAAGGTGTTCACCAAACTCGGCGTCACCTCCCGCAAAGAACTCCGCCGTATCCTGCCCGACCTCGAGCGGGCCGGCGTGCTGGCGCGTAGGAGCGCTTACGGACTGTGACTGCGGCTAGGCGATAAGCCACGGGAAAGAATTTCCTGCCGCGCGGTCGAGAGTTATGCTTGCCCGCAGGCAACACCTTAGATCGCGGCTCTTGCCTCGGAGGCCGTGTGAACGATCATGCTCGGCGTGACGATACTGGCTACCCAGGCGCAGGTGCTAGTGCCGGGCCGGTGGCTACACCCAACCCCGAGCGGGGACATGTCGCGCTGCTGACAGGCCGGCGCGCCGAATCGACCGCGCTGGACGGACTGGTCGAGGCGGTCCGGGCGGGTGAGAGCCGGGTGCTGGTGGTGCGCGGCGAGCCCGGGGTGGGCAAGACCGCGCTCCTGGATCGGCTGGCCGGGCTGGCCTCGGGCTGCCGGGTGGTACGTGCGGCCGGTATGCAGTCGGAGATGGAGCTGGCGTTCGCCGGGCTGCATCAGCTGTGCGCGCAGATGCTTGATCACCTCGAGGCGATACCGGTACCGCAGCGGGACGCGATCAGGGTCGCGTTGGGCGTCGGTGCGGGTCCGGCGCCGGACCGGTTCCTCGTCGGACTAGCCGTGCTGAGCCTGTTTTCTGAGGTAGCCACGGAACGGCCACTGGTCTGCGTGGTCGATGACGAGCACTGGTTTGACCAGGCGTCGGCGCAGGCCCTGGGGTTTGTGGCCCGCCGCCTAGCAGCCGATCCGGTGGGCCTGGTGCTGGCGACGCGGGTAATCGGCGACGAACTGGCCGGCTTGCCTGAGCTCAGGGTGGAGGGCCTGGCGGCCGACGATGCGCGGGCGCTGCTTGACTCGGTGCTGACCGGGCCGCTGGACGCGCGGGTCCGGGACCAGATGGTGGCCGAGACGCGCGGCAACCCGCTGGCGCTGCTGGAACTGCCGCGCGGGCTTACGCCGGCCGAGATGGCGGGCGGGTTCGGACTCACCGGCGCGGCTCCGCTGCTCGGGCGGATCGAGGAGAGCTTCCGGCGGCGGATCGAGGACCTGCCGAAGGGGACCCGGCTGCTGATGCTGGCCGCCGCGGCCGAGCCGACGGGTGACTCGGCGCTGGTGTGGCGGGCGGCCGGGCGGCTCGGGATCGGTGTTCAGGACGCAATGCCGGCGGTGGAGGCCGGGCTCGTCGAGTTCGGCGCCCAGGTGCGGTTCCGGCATCCACTGGTGCGCTCGGCGGCACACGGGGCCGCGTCAGCTCGGGACCTGCAGGAGGTGCACCGCGCGCTGGCCGAGGCCATCGACCCGGCGGCTGATCCTGATCGTCGGGCGTGGCACCTGGCCGAGGCCACCTCGGTGCTGGATGAGGACGTGGCGGTGGAGCTTGAGCGCTCCGCGGGCCGGGCCCAGGCCCGCGGTGGGCTGGCCGCGGCGGCCGCGTTCCTGCAGCGCGCGGCGATCCTGACGCCCGATCCGGTTCGCCGGGCCCAGCGGCTACTGGCGGGGGCGCGGGCCAAACGCCACGCCGGCGCGCTGGATGCCGCGCTGGGGTTGCTGGTCGCGGTCGAGGCCGGCCCGCTGAGTCCGCTGCAGACCGCGGAACTGGAGCACATGCGCGGGCAGATCGCGCTGGACCAGCGGCGCGGCGGCGACGCGGCCCGGCTGTTGCTCAGCGCGGCCCGCCGGCTCGAGCCGCTCGACGCCGCCCTGGCACGCGAGGTCTACCTGGAGGCCCTCTGGGAGGCCGCGATGTGGGCCGGTGACCTGGACATCTCCGGGGGGGTGCGGGAGGTGGCCGAGGCCGCGCGGGCCGCCCTCCCCGGACTTGACCCACTTGACCCGCCGCGTGCGGTCGATGTCGTGCTCGACGCGTTGGCGCTGCGGCTTACCCAGGGCCACGCGGCGGCCGCCCCGGCGCTGGCCCGGGCCCTCGAACTGGTCCTGGCCCTGGATTTCGGCACCGACGAAACCGGCCGCTGGCTCTGGCTAGCCGGGGGGAGGATCAGCCAGATCATCGCCCTCGAGCTGTGGGATGCCGAATCCTGGTATGCCATGGCCGCTCGCCAGGCCGAGTTCGCCCGCGGCGCGGGCGCCCTGGTGCACCTGCAGTTCGCGCTCAACTACCTGGCCCGAGCCCACCTGCTCGCTGGCGACCTGGCCACGACGGCGCGGATGATCGAAGAGGACCGCCTTATCGCCGAGGCGACAGGGAACCCGCCCGTGGCCCACAACGCGATGATGCTCGCCGCCTGGCAAGGCCGGGAGCGAGAAACAGCTGAGCTGATCGAGGCCAGCGTGGGGCAAGCGACCGCACGCGGTCTGAGCCGGGTGGTCAGCTTCGCCGCCTACGCGACCGCGGTGCTCAACAACGGCCTGGGCCGGCCCGAGGCCGCACGCGACGCGGCCCGGCAGGCGTTCGACCGCGACCAGCTGGGATACGGGCCCCTGGTCATACCCGAGCTGGCCGAGGCCGCGGCCAGGACCGGCGACGTCGCGCTCGTCACGGCGGCCCTGGACTGGCTGTCCGAACGGACCCAGGTGCTGCCCACAGACTGGGCGCTGGGGATCGAGGCCCGAATCCGTGCCCTGCTCGGAGGTCCCGACGCCGAGTCCTGCTACCGCGAGTCGATCGAGCGCCTGGGCCGGACCAGGCTCCGCACCGAGCTAGCCCGAGGTCACCTGCTGTACGGGGAGTGGCTGCGCCGCGAGCGCCGCCGCGTTGAGGCCCGGGAGCACCTGCGCACGGCCTACGAGATGCTGGACGCGATGGGTATCGGGGCTTTCGCCGAACGGGCCCGGCGTGAGCTGCAGGCCACAGGGGAGACCGCCCGCAAACGGGTGGTCGAGGCGGCCGTCGAGCTGACCGCCCAGGAGGCTCAGGTCGCCCGGCTGGCCCGCGGCGGCCTGTCGAACCCGCAGATCGGCGCGCGGCTGTTCATCAGCACGCGCACGGTCCAGTACCACCTGGGCAAGGTCTTCACCAAGCTAGGCATCACCTCCCGCGCCCAACTAGACCAGGCCCTCCCCCCCGACCACCCCTCGCCCCCCGACTAGCCCCAGCCCCCCTCGACTAGCCTTTACCCGCCGACCCATCCGCCCCCTCGACCCCGTGAGCCACCCTGGTCAGCGCGCTGCGGCCAGCGCAGCCAACCCCCCGCCATATGCGGACATAAGTGATAAAACTCCGGAGTGCCTCCCGTTACCGTGGTGGATCCGGGCTCCACGGTCGATCCAGTGCATCCCCGCACACCTGATCCACCGCCAAGCCCGGATCAACCGCCAAAAACTGCTGCGAGGCGCGAGGATGCGTGACCCAGGAGATTGGCATGAACCCCTGGGACATGGTCTCAAGGAGTCACTCCCGTAGAGCACACCCGCTCAGGCGATCTTGCGCAGCGTCACGTCCATCGATGCGGTCCAGTTCACGCCGTCGGCGCTGGATTATGGTGGCCCTGTGCTTGATCTGAGCAGCCTTGACCTGGAAGAGATCGCCACCGCACTAGCGGACCAGACCGACTATGAGCACTTGTGGCTGATCAACCCGCAGACCGGAGAAGTGGTGTTCTGGACGTCCGACACCGGAATCGATGGCCAGACCCCCGTTGACCTTGACGAACTGGACTTGATCAGAATCGGTCCGCTGCCGTCCTACATCTGGTACGAGGACATGGTCGACTTCGCCGGCTAGATCAGCGACGAGCGGGCCGGCCGGCGACTCGCGCGGGCTATCCAGGGCAAGGGCGCCTTTCGCCGGTTCAGAGCCGAGTTGCAGGAGGAGTACCCGCACCTGCTGCCCGCGTGGTACGCCTTCCGCGACGCGCGGGCCAACCGTCGCGCGGTCGAGTGGCTCGCCGACAACTCGCTCGTCGAACACGAGGCGGTCACCCGCTTCCTCGACGAGCACCCTGAGCCCGAGGTGCCGTGACCAGGACAAGTAATGTGCCGCGATGACCTTCGCGTTTTCGCTGCCGACTCACCGTGGCCACCTCCAGCTGTTTACGAGCTCTCGGCGGCCTGCTTCACCAGCGTCCACAGTTCCTCGACGTGCTGACGCTCGGTGGGCTCGGCTCCGATCGAGACCCGGACCGACCAGGTGCCGTCCAGCAGGGACGGCGTCACCAGGGCCGCGCCCGAGGCGTTGACCGAGTCCACCCATGAGAGCGTGTGCGCGTTCAGCGCGTCGGCGTCCAGCACGGCGCCATTATCGGACACAACGCCGGCGGGTTCGTGCCTGAGCACGACGGTCTGCAGGTTGACCGGGGCCAGGACACGCCAGCCGGGGGTCGATGAGACCTGCTCCGCGAGCCAGCGAGCGTTGTCCAGGTCCCGCCGTAGCCTGGCCTGGATGGCCTCAACTCCGTCCAGGCGCAGGTGGAACCACAGCTTGAGCGCGCGGAACCGCCGGCCGAGCGGGATGCCCCAGTCCTTGTACTGGGTCACCTCACCGTCAACGGCGGAACGAAGATAGGACGGGCTGGTCGACATGACCCGGATCAGGTGGTCGGGGTCGGCGACGTACAGCAGCGAGCAGTCCAATACGGTGCCCATCCACTTGTGCGGGTTCCAAGACAGCGAGTCCGCCCCTTCCACCCCGGCGATGAGCCAGCGCATCTCCGGCAGCAGCAACGCCGAGCCCGCCATCGCCGCGTCGACATGCACCCACATCCCGTACTGCCGCGCCAGCGGGACGATCTGGGTGAGCGGGTCCACGGCCGTGGTGCCCGTGGTCCCGACGCTGGCCACGACCGCGGCCGGGCGCCGGCCGGCCGCCACGTCAGCTTCCAGCGCCGCAGCCAGCGCTTCGGGGCGCATGGCGTAGCTGACCGGGTCGACGTCGACCAACCGCACGTTGTCCCGCCCGTAACCGGCTAGGGCAACTGCCTTCGGGATCGAGGAGTGCGCATGTTCGGTGGTGTAGACGGTCAGCGGCGCGCTCTCGGCCTGCATACCGCCGCGTGCCTCTGAGTAATCCGTCGCGCGCTCGCGGGCGGCCAGCAAAGCGACGAGGCACGAGGTGGACGCCGTGTCCTGGATGACGCCCTTCCACCCCTCGGGCAGCGCCGTCAGCTCGCGCAGCCACTCGACGACGACTTCCTCGACCTCCGTCAGCGCGGGGGCCGACTGCCACGTGATCCCGAGTGCTCCGACCCCGGAGGTGGCCAGGTCGCCCAGCACAGAACTGAGAGACGCGTTAGACGGAAACCAGCCGAAGTAGCGAGGGTGCTGGACCTGGGTCACGCCGGGCACGACGACGCTTTCGAGGTCCGCCAGCACCCGGCCGAACGGCTCAGCCTCCTCCGGCGCCCGGCTCGGCAGCTTCCCCGCAACCTCGCCCGGTCCCACCTGCGCCTGCACCGGCAGCTGCGGAATCCGGGCCCGGTAGTCGGCAATCCAGTCGATCAGCTCATGACCAGCTGCGCGGAACTCCTCAGGCCCCATATCGCATCTTCGCTTCCTCCCAGTCGCACGCCGCAGATACCGAGCAGGTTAGCGAAACGCGTGGCCGGTGGTTACTCGACCTCGAGCTCACGCAGATTCGTCTGGGCCAGCTCGACGAGCTCCTCGCCGCCGCCGGACAGGATCGTCTTGGTGGCGTACAGCGTGAAGCCCTTGATCTCGCCGTAGGCGAGCTTGGGCGGCAGCGACAGTTCGTACCGCGCCGTCCGGACATCCACCAGGGCCGGCCCGTCGTGTTCGAACGCCTCTTTCAGCGCGCCTTCGAGTTCGTCCGCCTTTTCCACCCGGACCCCGAACAGGCCCACGGACCGGGCTATCCCGGCGAAATCGGGATTGTCGAGGTCGGTGCCGTAGGTGACGACCCCGGCGGCCTTCATCTCCAGTTCCACGAAGGACAAGGCGCCGTTGTTGAACACGACGATCTTCACCGGAAGCCGCTGCTGGCGCAGCGTGATCAGCTCGCCGAGCAGCATGGCCAGCCCGCCATCTCCAGACATGGTGACCACCTGCCGGCCTGGGTGGCTGGCCTGCACGCCGATGGCGTGCGGCAAGGCGTTGGCCATGGACCCGTGATTGAACGAGCCGACCAGCCGGCGCCGGCCGTTCATCCGCAGGTAGCGGGCAGCCCAGATGCACGGCGTGCCGACGTCGGCGGTGAACACCGCGTCGTCCGCGGCGAGGCGGTCGATCGTGGCCGCCACGTATTGCGGGTGCAGCGGCGAGTCGTTTCGCCGGTCCCTGGCGAGCTTGTCCAGCCGCCCGCGGGCCCGCCGGTAGTGCGCGGTCAGCCGGTTCAGGTGCGCCGAGTCACGCTTGGGCGTGATCAGCGGCAGCAAAGCGTCGACCGTGTCCTTGACGGTGCCGACCAGCGGAACCTCGACGGGGACCCGGCGGCCGATCCGCTCGCCGCGGACGTCGACCTGGATGACCGGGACGCCCTCCGGGTAGAACGGCCGGTAAGGAAAGTCGGTCCCGAGCATGACCAGCGCGTCGCAGTGCTCCATGGCCCGGTAACCCGAGCCAAATCCGATCAGCCCGGTCATTCCCACGTCGTACGGGTTGTCGTACTCGACGAACTCCTTGCCGCGGAAGGCGTGCACGACCGGTGCCTTCAAGGCTTCCGCCAGGCCGATGAGCTGGTCGTGCGCGTCGGCGCACCCGGCCCCGGCGAGGATGGTCACCCGCCCGGCGCCGTTCAGCACCTGCGCGGCAGCCGCCAGTGACTCATCGTCCGGCCGCATGACCGGCGACACCGCACGGAGCTGGGCGGGCCGCCCATGACCTGGCGCGTCGGCGACGAAAACCTCGCCGGGCACGACGACGACCCCGACCCCGCCGCGCTGCAGTGCCGCGCGCATCGCCATCTCCATCAGCCGGGGGAGCTGGGCGGGCACGCTGGCCAGTTCGCAGTAGACGCTGCACTCGCGGAACAGGTCCTGCGGATGGGTCTCCTGGAAGTATTCGCCGCCGATCTCGTCGCCCGGGATGTGCGCCGCGATCGCCAGCACGGGCACGCCGCTGCGGTTGGCGTCGAACAGGCCGTTGATCAGGTGCAGGTTGCCCGGCCCGCAGCTCGCCGCACACACCGCGAGCTCACCGGTCAGGGCCGCCTCGCCGGCCGCGGCGAACGCGGCGGCCTCCTCGTGACGTACGTGTTCCCAGGTGATCGCGCCGTCTCGGCGCAGCGCGTCGGTGAACCCGTTCAGCGAATCACCGGGGATGCCGTACACCCGCCGGACCCCTGACGCCTTCAACGTCGCCACCATGACATCGGCCACCGTGCTCGCCATCATCTTCTCCTTCCGGGCGGTTGCTGCCGTCCTCATCCTCGCTCTCGACAGGTCCGCCCGCACCTGTCGGGTGCCCTGGCCGGTGCCCTGGTCCGCGGCGTGATCGGCGGTGCGCGATCGGTACCCCGGGCGCGGCCAGGACCGGGGACCAGTCACCCCGCCAGGGTCATTCACGGGCGCGACCTGGCCGCCCGCGGGGCGACATTGGGAGTAGGCCAGCCTGGCCGGGCCTGGCGAACGAACGGATGGTGTGAGATGCCCGCCATGACACAGCTCGCCGTCACGAGGGTGAACGGCAACGGCACACGATGCGAGGCGTTGTTCGCCTCCGGGCTGCAGCCCGCCGACGCGCCGGACGACGAGACGATAACCGAGGCCATCGAGGGCGCCGTCCGGCGGTTCGGCCTTCGTGGTTGCGCGGGCCGGATGGCTCAGGAGTTCGGCGACCACCCCGAGGTGGCGGCCCGGCGGATGCGCTGGGTGCGCCAGCTCACGGCGCAGGAGACGGACCAGTCATGATGCCTCTAGGCGACGAGCGGCCTGACCCGAGCCAGACATGTGACCGGTGCGGACCCTCCGTCCGCGCGGCGTACCGCACCCGCCGGATCGGCGAGCTCTACCTCTGCCGGCACTGCGCGTACCGGCTGTGGTCAGCGCTGTCGGACCAGGGCTGGACGATCTGGCTCCTCGACGAGGATGCGCCCACCCCGCAGGCCGCCCAGAACCGCAAAACTTCATGGTGGCAGCGGTCATAAAGATCGCGGCCCGCAGATTCCGGCCTTAAGCCCTTGCGCGCCGGCGCCCCCGCACGGGAATACACCAGATCAACCACGAAGCCTGGATCCACGATACCCGGAGGCGACTCCCCGTTATGTGCTTAATGTGACCCTGTGCCATGAGCGGAACAATCGGGAACGAGAAATGCGCGTGCCCCGCGGACAGCGGGTGGCTGTCCGCGGGGCAGGTGTGGATTAGCGCGGGTTAAAGACGGTCGGCCTGAATAACCGCCCGGGTGAAGCCCTTGGGATCTTCCTGCGGCACGTTATGACCGACCGGCAAGGTGTGGTGCGCGTACTTGCCGGTGAAATGCGCGCGGTAGGCCGCGCCATCCCCGGGCGGCGTGAAGGGATCATATTTACCGTCAACGGTGACCGTGGGCACCGCGATGGTCGGGGCCGCGTCGAGCTTCTTCTCGATAGCGGCGTACTTCGGGTCACCCGGGACCAGATCCAGCCGCCAGCGGTAGTTATCGATGATGATGTCGACGTAGTCCGGATTGTTGAAGGCCACCGCGGTGGTGTTGTAAGTGGCCTGGCTGAACTTCCACGTCGGGGAGTTGAATTTCCAGATAAGCTCGTTCAGGTCGTGCCGGTACTCTTTCAGGCCCTTCACGCCCCTTTCGGTGGAGAAGTAGTACTGATACCAGAACGCCCACTCCAGGCTGGGCTTGGCCGGCTCCAAGTTGTCGACGGGGTTCGTGATTAGGTACCCGGTCGTCGAGACCAGCGCCTTACAGCGCTGCGGCCAGAGCGCCGCGATGATGTCGGCCGACCGTGATCCCAGGTCGTAGCCGACCAGGAGAGCCTTGGAGATCTTGAGCGCGTCCATCAGGGCGAGGACATCGAGAGCCATCACCGACTGCTGGGCATCTCGCGGCGTGCTCTGAGAAAGGAAGGTCGTCGTGCCATGGCCGCGCATGTACGGGACGATTACCCGGTAGCCCTGCGCCGCCAGCAACGGCGCCACCTCGACGAAGCTGTGAATGTCGTAGGGGAAGCCGTGCAGCAGGATGACCGGACGGCCATTAGCGGGGCCGGTTTCCACGTATCCGACGTTCAGCACGCCGGCATTGATCTGCTTCAGCGGGCCGAAGGAATAGCTCGTTCCCGCGCCGGCGGCCGCCAGGCCCGCCGAACTCGTCCCGGTGGTCTGCGCTTTGGCGCTGCCGATCATGCCGAGCTGGGCGGCGCCGGCAACCAGGGCCGCCGCGCCTGCCGTGCCCAAAAACCGGCGGCGGCCGTGGCTTTTTTCCCGGGGCCCATTATTCGTGTCCACTGGTGCGTCTCCTTTTGCTTCGGTTATTGAGCTGGCCTGGCATTGGGTCCTGGTCCGGATATCAATGCCGCTGCCACTACGGTCGCTTTCGGAGGCGTCCGACCGCACCCGGGCAAAACCCTGGCGCGCGCCCTGGTCCGCCCCGTGGGTTACGATCCGCGTCGTGAGCCCCCTCGAATTTCTGGTCAGCCGCCTGCCCGACGGCGCCGTGCGGACCGACCCGGAGACGCTGCGCGAGCACGCCATCGACTCCTGGGCGCTGGCGCTGCTGCGGCGCGGCCGCGGTGACGAGCTTCCCCTCCCCGCCGCGGTGATCTTCCCGGCCAGCACGCAGGAGGTGGCCACGGTCCTGGCCTGGGCGTCGCAGACGGCCACGGCGGTGATCCCGCGCGGGGGCGGCTCCGGCGTCTGCGGCGGAGCGCAGGCCCAGGCCGGTTCCGTCGTCCTGGACCTGTCCGGAATGGACCGGGTCATCAACGTCGACCTGGTGTCGCAGGTGGTCCACGTCGAGGCCGGCGTGCGCGGCGACAAGCTCGAGGCCGCCCTGGCCGAACACGGGCTGACGACCGGCCTCTACCCGCAGTCGATCGCTCTTTCCACCGTCGGCGGCTGGATCGCCGCGTCGTCGGCCGGGCAGGCGTCGGCCGGCTTCGGCGCGATCGAGGATGTGCTGCTCGGAGTCACCGCGGTCCTCCCGCAGGGCGAGATCCTGCGCAGCCTGCCGGTGCCGCGCTCGGCCGCCGGACCGGACCTGCGGCGGCTCCTGGTCGGAACCGAGGGGACGCTCGCGGTGATCACCGAGGCGACGCTGGCCTGCCGGGCCCGTCCCGCGGGCTGGGACTGGCTGGCCTTCGCCTTCCCCAGCTTCGCCGCGATGGCCGACGGACTCTGCCAGGCCGTGCGCGCCGGAACCGGGGCCGTCGTGATCCGCGGCTACGACGAGACCGACGCCCAGCTGAGCTTCGGGGCGATCGGCCACCCCGGCGGGTGCGTGGGGCTGCTCGGCTTCCCGGCCGGCCCGCCGGGCGCCGACGCCAGGAAGCAGGCGGCCGCCGAGACCCTCCAAGATGCCGGGGCGTCGGCCGACCTCGGCTCCCGCTACGGGGAGCACTGGTGGCAGCACCGCAACGACGCGGTCGACACCTATACCCAGATCATGGGGCCCGAGCGCGCATTCGGCGCCGGGGTGATCGTGGACACCTTCGAGGTCGCCGGGCTGTGGTCCACGGTGCCGGAACTCTAAGCGGGCATCCGGGCGGCACTGGCCGCCCGCGCCGACGCCGTGGGCTGTCACATGTCCCACCTGTACCCGTCCGGCTCATCGTTGTACTTCACGTTCCTGATCAGCGGCGTCGACGACCGGGAGGCGGAGGACTCGTACCTGGCGGCCTGGGATCAGGCGGTGCGCAGCTGCGCCGCCGCGGGCGGCACCATCACCCACCATCACGGCGTGGGCCGCCTCAAGGCCCCGTACCTGCCCGCCGACCTCGGCGAGCCCGGCGTGGACGTGCTGCGCCGGATCAAGGCCGCCCTCGACCCGGCCGGGATCATGAACCCGCAGGTCCTGCTGCCGTGACCAGCCCCTTCGGTCCGCTAGTGCCTACCTTTTCCGGTCGAGGCGGACGGGGAGATCGTGGGCACGACGCCGGTGTCGTTCGGCATCATTCCTGGTGTTATCCGCCTGAAGGTATGAACCCGAGGGTGGTGAGGCGGGTCCGGCGCACGTAGATGTCGGAGTCGGTGAGGGCCATCTCGCGGCTCCGGGCCAGGGCTACCTCCACGCCCAGGACCGGCAGGGAGCCTGAGGTTCGGCGGCCAGAACCACCGGATCGACTTCCAGGGCCTGGTGGGGGAGTCGGCGTGGCTGTACCCGCAGACCGACGTGTTCATCGACCTGGCCAACGCCCGCGACCGGGACGGCGGCGACGTCCGGTTCGGCGTCCGCGGCACCCGGGTCCTGGAGGTCACCAGCGACCGCCCGGGCATCGCCTACACCGACGCCGGGGGCACCGGGCACGAGGTGC
>Ga0302324_100008208_pt1 | contig 22060 bp, 15 predicted proteins | sample Palsa_T0_1_FD_201949 | JGI IMG/M metagenome (GOLD analysis project Ga0302324, IMG submission 201949) | Peat permafrost microbial communities from Stordalen Mire near Abisko, Sweden - Palsa_T0_1 | ecosystem: Environmental > Terrestrial > Soil > Palsa > Peat permafrost | place: Sweden: Abisko...
TTCTGTAAGCTGGTGAAAGTGCCAGTCGTCTGGTTGTTCGATTGGATTAGATCACCGGAAGCCATAAGACGTAGCGAGGAATGATTGTCCGGTTTATAGGTAAAACGCATATTCATGCTGCTATTGTTGCTATGGGAACTGTTCTGGTTGTTCTGGATCTGCTGGAGTTGCTCGCCCGAATAAAAGGTTTCCTGTAGGCTGCTACTGGCTGAACGAGGCGACTCGCCACCGGTATTCCCAGTAATAGAACCATCTGAATAGTTATTCCATTTGTTGGCATAGTTGATCCTGTCGGTATAAGCGGGATCATTCCCAGCAAGGTTATTATTATTGAAACTGACATTGGCGGAAATCTGTCGGTCGCCTTTAAAAGCATTGACAAAAGCATTATCTACATATTTACCTTGTTCGCCACCAGCTGCTTCCATTCGGCCAAATTCTCCGTTACGCTTATCTGGTTTGAGGACTATGTTCAGCACCTTAGCCGGGTCGCCACTTTTGATTCCGGTAAGCCGGGCCTGGTCGCCATAATCGTCGATTACTTGGAGCTTGTCCACTACATTTGCGGGCAGGTTGCGGATCGCCAGGAGCACGTTGCTACCAAAGAATTCCTTTCCGTCTACTAAGATTTTGGTTATTGGTTTCCCTTGGACGATGACATTGCCGTCCATGTCTACTTCCACTCCCGGCAACCTTTTTAAGATATCTTCAACCTCGGAGCCGTCGGGGGTGGGGAAAGCCGCGACGTGGTAACTGACGGTGTCATCAGCAATCGTTATGGGCCGGATCCGTGTAACGATCGCAGGATCAAGGGCGCCAAAGTCTTCGTGGAGAACCAGGGGCTTCAGTTTGACCGAGCGCTGATCGGGCGGCACAGTAAAAATCCGGTCTACCGATTGGTAACCTTTCATAGTTATCAACACTTGAAATTTCCGGTTGTGTAGGGTTCTGAAGCTAAAAACACCGTCTTCATGTGTCAAGGTATTCAGGGTGTCCAGGCTTGCGATGAGCCGAACAGTAGACAGGTATAATGGAGTTCCTAATGAGTCGGTGACCTTTCCGGAAAGGCTATAGGTATCCTGTGCTTGCAATCGCTGAAAGCTGAAGCCGATCAATAATATGATACAGGCTTTCCACATTCATTTAGTTCAATTCATCTTCATCCAGCATTAGGACCATACCCTTGCGCCATTCCCGGGGAGATTCCTGATACCTTCGCCGGAAGCAGCGGGCGAACCCATCCCGGCTATCGAAGCCAGTTTTATAGGCGATTTCACTGATGGTGAGATCGGTTTCGCTCAAGAGCTTTTTTGCAATATCCAGACGAAGGTCAAGCCGATACTGATGGATGGTCATTTTAAAGAGCTGCTTGAAACCGACCCGTAATTTGAAAGTATTGATACCTACTTCCAGCGCCAGGGCCGTGATTGTCAATTGCCGCCCCGGATCGGCTACCAGGATCTTTTGCGCTTCTATAATGTACGGAAAGTCATAGCTTTTAATCGTGTCTCTGTTCATAGTCTTCAGTTAATGAATAAAATAGGCGAAATCTCTTCCTGACGATTACGATACTGCGTGGGAGCTATCCGGAAGGCCTTTTTGAAAGCGGTACTAAAGCCGTTGTAGGTATCAAAACCAACTTTCGCAGCTATCTGGTCAATTGTATCATCGGTTTCTTCGAGGAGCTGTTGAGCCTTTTGTAGACATAAATATCGCCTGTATTGATATGGGCTGGTCTGGAACAATTCCCGGAAACCTAATTTCAATTTGAATTCATTGATTCCTGCCTTACCGGCCAGAATGGGAATGTGAAGGTGAGTAACAGGATCTTTGTCGATGAGCGATTTGGCTAATTCGATGGCGGGAACGTCATATAATTTTGTCCGTTCGATGGGATGGAAGTAGCCCTCGATTTTCTTTTTGCGCATATTGATAAGGTTTAATAAGAAAATGGAATCGCTACTATTCAGGCACAACCGGTAAGCAATTTACTACATCCGATATGTGGCTCGCAAATTTATGAAGGTTACAAAAGGCAAGAAATGGTTAACTAAAAGCCGGGACTGCAGTATTACGACTTAATCCTATTTGAGAATGACTTTATCCTATTTGAAAATAGGATCGGGGCTAATTTGCTTTCTCCCACAAATTTTTTCCAATATGTCGAAGAAAGCAATTATCATCGGCGCCGGGCCTGCAGGATTGACGGCAGCTTACGAACTCCTTAAAAGAACGGATATTATTCCCATCGTTCTCGAAAAATCAGGTGAGATCGGCGGTATATCGAGGACGACCAACTACAAGGGCAATCGCATGGATATGGGCCCGCATCGGTTCTTTTCGAAATCGGACCGGGTGATGGATTGGTGGTTGAAGATGATGCCGCTGGCGGATAATGGGGATAAGGATGTTAAGATTTCCTACCAGAATAAGTCGAGAGATATCACTGCGGAAAAGACAGCACCGAAAGAGGGAGATACAGTCATGCTGGTCATACAGCGGCTAACCCGGATCTATTTTCTGCGGAAATTCTTCGCTTATCCCATCCAATTGTCCATTGATACCTTGAAGACGCTTGGCCTAACCCGGACGATCAAGATCATGTTCTCTTTTCTATGGATCCGGCTCTTTCCCCGTAAACCCGAGAAAAGCCTGGAGGATTTTATTATCAATAAATTCGGCAAACAGCTTTACCTACTTTTTTTCAAAGACTACACGGAAAAGGTTTGGGGAATTGCACCCAGCGAGATCTCGGCCGAGTGGGGGGCGCAGCGTATCAAGGGCGTTTCGCTGAGCAAGGCTATCGCTGGCGCTATCAAAAGCCTGCGCAACCGCAAAAAAGGTGATATCAGCCAGAAAGAAACGGAGACTAGTCTGATCGAGCAATTCCTTTATCCCAAATATGGGCCTGGTTCGCTATGGGAGGAAGTGGCCCGGCAGGTGCAGGAAATGGGTGGGAAGATCTATAAGCATCAGGATGTGCAGCGGATTTATACGTATGAGGGCCAGATCCATTCTGTTAATACGATCAATTCCCAGACTGGCCAAACAGGCGCCTGGGAAGGAGATTATTTTTTCTCTACGATGCCGGTTCAGGATCTGATCGCCGGCATGGGAGATGAGGTGCCGGTGGAAGTGCAAGAGGTAGCAGCTGGATTGCAGTATCGGGATTTTATCAATGTCGGTGTGCTATTGAAGCAATTGTCTACTAAGGAAGGGCAACACCTGGAATTAAAAGACAACTGGATCTATATTCAAGAGCGGGATGTGAAGGTTGGCCGGCTGATGATCTACAACAACTGGGGGGGCGGGATGATCAAGGACCCCAACACGACCTGGATCGGCATGGAGTACTTCTGTAATAAGACCGATGCACTTTGGGCGCAGTCGGATGAAGCCATTCAGCAATTGGCGATTGCTGAACTGATCAATATGGATCTGGCGCGGGCGGAAGATGTGCTGGATAGTACTGTCCGCCGGATGGAGAAGACTTACCCGGCGTATTTTGGGACCTATGATCGATTTGATGTTATCAAATCCTATACCGAGCGCTTTGAAAATCTTTTTCTTATCGGCCGGAACGGGATGCACAAATATAACAATGCCGATCATTCTATGCTGTGTGCGATGGTGTCGGTGGATAATATCGTCGCCGGGGTGACGAGAAAAGCTAATCTTTGGTCGATCAACACTGAACAGGAATATCACGAAGAAAAGCAGGCAGAAACAGCAACCGTCACTAAAAAACCTGCTCCAGTGGAGAAATTTCCCTTTCTGGCGGGGTACCTGTGGATTAATAGTGCGAACCGTGCATGGTGGATGATAGGAATTGCTGTTTTTTTGCTAGAGTTCATTTTCTTTAAGATTCGCTATCCATTTGCGAATTATATGCCGGATTCGTATTCCTACCTGGAGGCAGCTTATACCAATGCAGATGTTAATATGTGGCCGGTAGCCTACTCCAAATTCCTCCGGCTTGTCAGCGTCTTTACTCATTCGGATTTACTGACCGTGGCACTGCAATATTTCTTCCTTCAGGGTTGTACGCTATTCTTCCTGTTTACGCTATTCTTCTGGCAGCGGATCAGCAGGAGTATCCGAACCGGTCTACTGCTATTTGTCTTGCTGAACCCAGTACCCCTATATATCGCCAATTATATTTCGGCAGATGCACTCTTCATCGGGCTAAGCCTGCTCTGGCTAAGCAGCCTTATCTGGATCATCTTCCAGCCCAAATGGTGGTTGATTGCTGCGCATGGAGTTTTATTGCTGGGCTGTTTTACGCTTCGGTACAACGCCATTTACTATCCCTTTGTATCTTTATTGACTTTCCTGCTGTGCCAGCGTTCCTGGGGCTTTAAACTCAGCGGCATTGCTATGGCCTATGCCCTGGTGGCAACGTCCATCCTATTTACCAGCAATAAGATGAAGACAGTAACCGGTAAGGAGCAATTCTCCGCCTTTGGGGGCTGGCAGCTGGCTAATAATGCTCTCTATATGTATGAAAATATCCCGGCCAAAGAACGGATGCCGGTACCCGTCCGATTTGCCAAACTGGAAGCAATGGTGAGGGAGCATATGGATACTTTGAAGAAAGTCAAGTTCAGCCATGAGGATTCCGTAAACAGCTATTTCTACCTATGGAGTGGCCGCGGACCTTTGATCCAATACCTGAGCCGGGAATATAAGAAGGACAGCACGACCCCTTATTTCAAACGCTGGGCGTCTGAGGCACCACTGTATGCCGATTATGCCCTTTACCTGATTCGGAAATACCCCCTGGCTTTTGCGGAAACATGGATGTTGCCTAATGCGGTGAAGTTTGCTGTACCGCCGGCCGAATTTCTCGGGACCTATAATATGGGTGAGGATAGTGTTGGCAAGCTGGCGAAGGATTGGTTCAATTACAAAACACTAAAAGTCAAAGACCATAATAAAAAGGGAGCCACGATCACGGCTACGGAATGGGCGCCCGTCTTTTCCACGCTGGTGAACCTGGTGTTTATTATGGGAATATTGGGAGTAGTATTTCTTGGCGGAATGAAGTGGAAAGAATACGGGCTGCCTCAGCTTCTGGGAGTTGTCGCTGTCTTTTGGCTGCTCAACGGGGCGTTCAGCATCTTTGCCTCGCCGATCGTCCTTCGGTACCAGACCTTCCCTTTTTTGGTCTGCCTGCCATTGGGTGCGCTACTGATTGAAAAGATTTGGAAAATGGCCTGACCTTTCGGACACCAAACTCTGTTTTTAGTAGACCTGATAAATTTGGAAAGCGGCTTTTGAAAATGGTAACTTACTGCGGCAGGTCCCCTCCGCCGGTCATCCCTACATCTAAACCGGTTAACGCTCACCCCCTCACCGGACGATTAGCAGCAAAATATACTATTTTCTAACCGGCCATACCATGGCCATTAAACCTTATTGCTATGAAGTCATTACTTCACCGCCTTATTAGGCTGGACCACCTTATTACGCATAAAAGTACTGGGAAACCAGCTGATTGTGCGCAGAAGGTCGGTATTTCAGAACGAAGCCTTTACGATTATCTTCGTATTTTAAAAGACATGGGAGCGCCGGTCCGGTTCTCCCGGGGTCGCTGCACTTACTATTATGCAGAGGGGGGCCATTTCCACATCTCTTTCCTGTCGAAAGAGAAGGAAGCGCAATTTGCCGGTCGTGAAGAGGGTGCCCTTTTGGGTGCTTAAGTTTTTTGTTTGGACCTTGTTCATGAATCCCTGCCTGTACTGGCGGGGATTTATTTTTAAATAAGCGTTTACCTTTAACCGATTCTTTTTTAATGGGATATTCGTTAAGTTTCCGGCAATATTGTTGGTAAGGAATTACCAGACTCGACACTATGACACATTTGCTGAATGAGCCCGTTAAGAGAATGTTAGCCTATCTCAACTCTATTTTTCCGGTGAGTGCAGGACTATCTGAGGACTTAGTAGAAGCTGTTACGTACGGTTCTCTAAAAAAGGGAGACTACCTGCTTAAGGCTGGCGAGATCTGTAAACATGTATACTTTGTCGATCATGGCTTGCTTCGTGTTTTTAACCTATATGAAGACTCCGACACGAAGGAGGAGATAGATTGGTCGAGGGGGTTTTTCCGGGAGAACGAGGTTTGTCTTATGTTACAGGACTTTTGCAATCCATCTCCGAGCGAGGATGGTATACAAGCCCTGGAGTCGACTGAGTTGATCTGTATCAGTGATGACGATGTTAAAAGGATTGTTGAAAGGCACAAGGAACTGATGCTTTTCGGCCGATTGATCCCGGAGAAATATTTGGTTGCGCAGGCAGATAAAATGAAACTGGTTCGACTGCTAGAACCGGCTGAGAGAAGTGAAGCGCTGCGGGAAATGGATCCGGACCTTGTCAAGCGCGTGCCGGGAAAATACTTATTCACTTATCTGCATATATGGATTTAGACCGCTAAGCTCTGGCGTATTTCTGTCCAAATATAGCCTGTTGGAATTAGAGATTTTTCTCTAACCCTCCATGGGCGACTTTCGGGGGCGCTTACAAGATAGGAAACAAGTGGAATATCGCATACACCTTCATAGGATCAAGTCGTTTAACGAAAAGCTGGCGCGGTAAAGGAGCTATGGGGTGTTTGTTAAGGAAGAAAGGCTATAGTTGATATAATTCATCCATTCTTCCTTTCGGTCGATCGGTATTTGGTAATATTTGCGCGAGGTTTGATCGTAGAAAAAGCCCCCGTAGGCGCTGATCTGAATTTTTCGGGTTTGGCCCTTATACTCATACGTAACAACCCAGCCGCCCATCCAAACTGGGCTTATTGAATCCGGCAAAATGGCGGTTATACCTAAATAGCTTATTACAGAATCTTGATTTAGCGAATGGTTTTTTAGACGGCGTAACGAATCAATGCTAACTTGGAAAATTATTTGATCTGGGGTTTTGTAAATTTTCCAATTTAGAGTTTCGTTCCATTTTACTTGGGCTATGCTTTTAAGTTCTCCAAAAAACAGGATGATGAAAAGTATATTTTTCATTTTGATTTGGCGGTGTTTAAATTGACTGAGTTAAAGATAATTGTGTCTGAGAGCATTGCAACGATCCGTTTGGCAAGCAGCAGGCGGGTTTTCCGCAGGAAGAACGGAAGTTGTTTTCGGGGTTTTCCCTTCATCTGCAAGGAAAGTATCGACTTGAGGGTCGGGAGCGGATCAGCTGGATCAACCTGATCAATCCGCGGCGGGGTATTCTTGTGATGGGCTCGCCGGGGTCTGGCAAGTCCTGGTTTATCATCGAGCCGTTGATCCGGCAATTGATCGAAAAGGGCTATGCGCTTTTTATTTATGATTTTAAATACGACAGGCTGAGTAAACTGGCTTATCAGCTGTTTGAGAAGTATGCGGGGCGGTACCCGGGGGGGACTGCCTTTTATTGCATCAATTTTAGCGATCTGACCCGAAGCCATCGGTGTAATGTGCTGGAGCCATCCACGCTGCGAAACGTTTCGGACGCCATCGGCGCCAGCCGGACGATCCTGATGAGCATCAACCGGACCTGGGCGCACCAGGAAGGAAAGTTTTTTGTCGAATCGCCGATCAATCTGTTGGCGGCGGTGATCTGGTATCTCCGGGAATATGAAGGAGGCCGATACTGTACGCTGCCACATGCCATCGAGATGCTGCAGGTTCCATATAATCAGCTGCTGACGGTGTTGCGGACAAATCCGGAGGTGGCGACGCTGATCCAGACTTTTATCGATGCGTATAAGAACAAAAGTATGGAAATGCTGGACGGGCAGATCGCCTCTGCGAGGATTCCGCTGGGCAGGCTGGCTTCGCCTGAGCTATACTATGTGTTGACCGGAAATGATCTTACCCTTGACATCAATAATCCGGCTGCACCAAAGATCCTTTGTCTTGGGGGTGATCCGCCGAGGCGGGAGGCGTTGGCGCCCATCCTGTCTTTGTATATCGATCAAATCAGCAAATTGAGCAATGCGCCGGACCGGCACCCCTGTGCGCTGGTTTGCGATGAGTTTGCCACGGTGCGGGCGGCGAATGTGCTGAACACCTTTGCTACCGCCCGCTCCAATAATATCATCCCAATTCTGGCCGTGCAGGATCTTAATCAGCTTCGGATTCAGTATACGAAGGAAGAGGCAGATCTGGTCCTCAATATCAGCGGTAATTTCTTTTGCGGGCAGACGGGCGGCGAAACAGCGAAATGGGTGAGTGAGCGGTTCCCCAAGGTGCTGAAAGACCGGCAATCCGTTTCGACCAATAGCGGGGATACGGCCGTGACGATCACCCCGCACTGGGAGGAGGTGGTAACGCCTGCGACGATAGCAACCCTGTCATCCGGGGAGTTTGTCGGGGTCACGGCCGATGATCCGGATCAGGAGATATTCTTGAAAGGATTTCATGCGAAGATTGTGCGGCAGGAGGTAAAGGAGGGCAAGGAAGGGTTGCCGTTGATCCAACGCGTCGGGACGGCCGAGGTGAAGAAGCATTTTGAGCAGATCCGGCAGGAGGCGGTGGGTTTGGTGGGTGATGAGTTGAAGAAATTAACGGGTGATGAGGCTATGGTGGGGTTGTTAATTAAGTAAGATGGGTATTTCTGACTGGGAGGGGTTATTTCGGTTCAGCATTCGTAAGAGGGAGAGGAGGTTTATATTCGCAGGATGAAACAGGTATTCATATTTCTATTGGCTATTGGGGAATGGCATGCGATCCTGGCGCAACAGACGGCTGGGATCGTCCATTTGGAGACCGAACATTTACAGAATCCCGTCGGCATCGACGCGGCCAATCCAAGGTTGTCCTGGCGGCTGGAGGGGGCCAATGAACAGGAAGCCTATGCGCTGATGTTTGGCGCCGATTCGACTAGCCTCACACTCGCGCTTAATGCCCGTCTGACGGCGGGGAAAAACCCGGGTAATGCACAGTTAGTGACCTATCAGGGACCGGCTTTACGGCCCTTTACCCGCTATTACTGGGCTGTGACAGTATGGGATCGGAAAGGCAGGTCTTTTTTGTCGCCGGTAGCCTGGTTTGAGACGGGGATGATGGAGCAAAAGAACTGGATGGGTAGCTGGATTACGGATACCAGGGATATCCGGGTCAAGCCTGCCGGGTATTTCAGGCATTCATTTACTGTGGATCAAAAGGTCGTTTCGGCGCGGGTGTATGTGGCGGCGGCAGGACTTTATGAGTTGTCGATCAATGGAACACGGGTGGGTGACCATGTGCTGGATCCGATGTATACCCGGTTTGACCGGCGGAATTTATATGTTACATATGACGTCACGAATTTGGTGAAGGAAGGGGATAATGCGATCGGTATGCTGCTTGGTAATGGCTGGTATAATTTGCAATCGACAGCCGTCTGGTATTTTGATAAGGCGCCCTGGCGGGGCCGCCCGTCGTTTTGTCTGGATTTACGTATTGTCCATTCCGATGGCACGACTGAGACCATATCCAGCGGTAAGAATTGGAAAACAGCCCTTAGTCCCGTCGTCTTTAACAGCATCTATACGGGGGAACATGTCGATGCCCGCGTGACTGTCGCTGACAGCAACTGGAAGCCGGTTATTTTTGCGGCTGCGCCATCGCAGCATATTGTGGCACAAACGATGGTGCCGATCCGGATCACGGATACTATTGCTGCGGTAGGATTGCAGCGTTTTAGTGATACGGATTATGTATTTGATCTTGGGCGGAATATCGCAGGTGTCAGTCGGATCGTATTGCAGGGACCAGCAGGGACAGTGGTGAGACTGAAGCATGGGGAACGCCTGTACGCCAATGGTCATGTCGATCAGTCGAATATCGATGTGCATTATCGGCCGACGGATGACTCGGATCCGTTCCAGACGGATATTTATATCTTGAAGGGGGAGGGTGAAGAGAGTTTTCAGCCTCGATTTAATTATAAAGGATTTCAATATGTAGAGGTGACAAGCAGTCAACCGGTAAGTCTGGCGAAAAACAGCCTGGTTGGATATTTCATGCACAGCGATGTACAGCCCGTCGGAACGATCCAATCCAGCAATCCAACAATCAATAAGATCTGGACGGCGACCAATAATTCCTATCTCTCCAACTTGTTTGGCTATCCCACCGACTGCCCGCAGCGGGAAAAGAATGGTTGGACGGGGGACGCACAGATCGCTGTAGAAACGGGGCTGTATAATTTTGATGCGATTACGGTTTATGAGAAATGGCTGGCGGACTTGCGGGACGAACAACAGCCAAATGGAATATTGCCATCGATCGTGCCCACCGGCGGGTGGGGGTATGAATGGGGGAATGGACCGGACTGGACCAGCGCCATTGCGATCATCCCCTGGAACGTTTACTTATTTTATGGAGACCCGAAACTACTAGGCGATTGCTATGATAATATCAAACGATATGTCGATCATATCAATTCCCTCTATCCGTCCGGGCTGACGACCTGGGGGCTGGGCGATTGGATACCGGTTAAGTCAAAGACTCCGGTGGAGTTTACCAGCACAGCTTATTATTATACGGATGTGGTCATTTTGGCACAAGCGGCGAAACTGTTTCATCATGATGAGGATTTTGAATTCTACAACCGACTGGCAGAAAAGATAAAAAATGCCTTTAACAAAAAATGGCTGGACAAGGCGACCGGCAATTATGATAGCGGTTTTCAAACGGAGCTAAGTGCGGCGCTCTATTGGAAACTGGTCCCGGCGGATCTGGTGCCCAAAACTTCCGCGTTGCTGGCCAATCGGGTAAGGGCGGATAGCACCAAACTAGATGTGGGTTTACTCGGTACTAAGACTATACTGAATGCCCTGAGTGAAAACGGTTATGCCGACTTGGCATATGAATTGGCTGCAAAGGAAACCGAGCCTTCCTGGGGCTGGTGGATCGTCAACGGCGCGAAGACCTTATACGAGGGTTGGGCAGCCAATGGTAAAATAGATTTTTCCTTAAACCATATCATGTTCGGAGAGATCGGTGCCTGGTTTTATAAGGGGTTAGGCGGTATTTATCCTGATTCGACCAAGCCTGGTTTTCAGCATATTTTACTCCGACCGAATATCGTGGCGGGACTGGACAGTTTTACGGTGGGTCATCAAGGCCCGTATGGAGAAATCAGTTCTGGCTGGTCCCACGTGGGGAGCACCCTGACTTATTCGGCGATCATCCCGTCCGGTTCTTCCGCCACCCTAACCCTTGCCGGACCGGGCGAACTCCAGCCACAGGTATATGAGCTTACTGCCGGCAATCATCACTTTAGTTTCGATACGGCAAGTAAGCGATTCCGGAGAAACTGAATGGATACTGCGGGGCATCCCCCTATATTGCCCGCAAAACCTTATCGACATGCGGGATATCCTATACTCTCTTCTCCGGCAAAATAGGGTGTATATCTGGTGCGCCTTTGCCCTTACAGCTATTCTATTAACGGTGTTCAAACTGCTCTATCCCTACCCCAATATGGTGCTGGACTCGTATTATTATGTGCTGGCAGCTATTTCGCATGCCGATGTAAGCCCCTGGGCTATAGGATATTCCTGGTTTCTGCGATGCTTTGGTTTCTTTTCACATTCCCCGCTGCTGCTGATCATTTTTCAATATCTGTTTTTAACGACAAGTCTTTTGATCTTCTTTTTGACGTTGGCAGAGATCTTGAAACTCTCAAAAATATCAAAATGGATACTGCTGGTCTTCTTTTTTGCCAACCCGTTGCTGCTGTATTGCGCCAATTTTGTGATGGCCGACGCTGTATTTATTTCGTTAAGTGTTTTTTGGATTAGCCTTCTATTGTGGATGATCTACCGGCCAAACATCTATTTGTTATGGGCGCATACAATTTTAATTCTGCTGGTATTCTGCGTTCGGTACAATGCTTTGTATTATCCAATCGTCGCCACCCTGGCTTTTATAGTTAGCCGGTATAGTCTGCGCCAAAAGATTCTGGGGATCGCCATGCAAGTGCTGGTGATAGGTGCGTTTATCGGATACACCAGCATGCGGGTGGGGCAGATCTCGGGGAAGACGCAGTTTTCACCCTTTGGTAATTGGAAGACGGCCAATGATGCTTTGTATATGTATGGGCATATCTACCAGGAAGACACGGATTCAGTCCCGGAGAAATTTGCGGCCTTACATCAGACCGTAAGGCAATATTTCCAGGCAGTGGGCAGGGTGGACGATCTGCTGAATTTTAGATCACAGTTCTATGGCAGTGCCTATATGTTTACGGATGGGACACCCCTTGTAAAATACAAGGTATTACAGTATGGCGAGGATACCGAGTTTGTGAATTTTAAAAAAATGGCAGCGGTTGGGCCCTTGTATGGGGAATATGGCGCTTACCTGATAAAAAAGTTTCCCGGCGCCTTCCTGGAGTATTTTGTGGAGCCCAATGCGATCCGGTATATGTTTCCACCGATGGAAGCCTTTGCCAGCCTCCCGCCTTTCTTTCTGCGGCCCGATTATCTGGGACAGGCGGCGAGGACCTGGTTTGGGGTGACTACACTTACGCCGAACCTGTCCTATATTAATTTGAGAGGCCATATTTTGAAACCCTACCAAACCATGGTGTTCTTTATCCATATTTTTTTTGTGCTTAGTCTGGCTGGATTGCTGATGGTCAAAGGGTTTCGATCGCTTTCTCAGGTGGAACTTTATTCGCTTGTCGTGTTAGCATCGCTTTGGCTATGTGATCTCGGATTCAATCTGACTGCAGCAGCCACGGTGATGCGGTATGAGATTTTTATTTTGATGGCGGAGGTTGGAATGATACTATGGCTGATAGAAAGGACTTTTGGCCGAATTAATAACGAAGCCATATGATTACCCGGGACAATCGAATATATTTGTGGGTGGCCATGGCGATAAGTATATGGCTATTTTTCGTTTTTAAGCAGTTCTATCCGTACCCCAACATGGTCATGGATTCTTATATTTATGTGAAAGGTGCTGTTCTTAATTTAGGCGCAAATTCCTTTCCGATTGGTTATTCGAAGTTTCTTCAATTCTTTGGTCTTTTTTCCCGATCAGCCATGCTGTTAGTCTGGTTGCAGTATTTGTTGCTGGAAGCGGCTTGTTTGGGGCTTTTTTTTACGCTACTATACTTCTTCAAGCCTTCCCGATTGGTCACTGTTCTATTACTTATTTTTCTGTTTTGTAATCCGCTGTTTGCATATATAAGCAATTTCGTCTTGTCAGATACAATATTTACCGCGCTGAGTATCTTTTGGATTGTTCAGCTGATCTGGATTATCTGTCGCCCCCAGCCTTATATGATCTGGATACACGCGGGACTGCTATTGCTTGCGTTTACTATTCGGTATAATGCTTTGTATTATCCCATATTTGCCTCTGGCGTCATTCTAGTAAGCCGGCTTGCACTTCGTCACAAGGTAACCGGCATTGTCATACAGTTTCTTCTGATCGGGATCTTCATATTCTATACGCGAAACGAAATGCAAAAACTGACAGGGATAAAGCAATTTTCGCCGTTTGGAGGCTGGCAGATTGCCAATAACGCCCTGTACATGTATGGACATATTTATGGCAGTGAGAAGAAAGATGTTCCTGGTGAATTCCATCCCTTGGATAGCACTGTTAGACAGTACTTTGGTCATACTCATCGGACTGAAAGCCTTCTGAAATACAACGCTGAAGGTCCCGGCTTTTATTATATGGTCAGCGACAATTCTCCCTTAATGCAGTATATGCACCGAGAGTACGGAGTGGATACCGTATTTCAAAGCTTTAAAAAGTGGGGGGCCATGGGGATCCTCTGTTCGGACTATGGTTCTTATCTCATCAAAGAACATCCGATCGATTTTATCCAATTTTGGGTTTGGCCTAATTCAATCAGATATCTTTACCCACCAACGGAGATATTTTCGATGAATTCGCCCTACTTTCTGCGATCTGACGATCTGGGCAAAATGGCCGGAGAATTGTTAGATGTCAAGACACTCAGTGCGGCTTGGCCGCTGATCAATTTTAGGACTTCTTTACTTTCATTCTATCCCTTATTTTTTACTTTGGAGAACGTATTTTTTCTTTTGGCTATTACAGGATTTTTCTTGTTTGGCGGCCTTAAAAAGATGAATAAACGCCAGTTATTTGTTATATTATCTGTTGGGACGCTTTGGTTCTTTAACCTGGCCTTTAGTGTCACGGCATCTTGCATTGTGCTTAGGTACCAGATATTTATCATGATCGTTGAGTTTGGGTTCGGTCTATTACTAACCGAATTTATTTGGCAAAATAGTGATTCCAAGAGTAGTTAAAAAGAAGAAACGCACGTTTTCTTCAGCAAGTGATGGCTTATATTGCCACGCCCAAAATCTAATGATATTGAATAGGTTATTTTTATTTATGACCTTGCTCGGGCTGTCATACGTTGCAAAAGGTCAAGAAGCGGTTCTCAATGTAGGCCAACCGGCAGGGGAAACGATTAGCCGGAATATCTATGGCCAATTCGCTGAACATCTGGGCCGTTGCGTTTATGATGGGTTTTACAGGAATGGTAAGATCAGGATGGATATCGTCAGTGCGCTAAAAAAGATCCAGGTTCCTCAGCTGAGATGGCCAGGAGGATGTTTTGCCGACCAGTATCATTGGCGGGATGGTATCGGTGATAAGGAGCAGCGACCGTCCACAGTTAATACCCAATGGGGAATGGTGATCGAAGACAACAGTTTCGGTACACACGAATTTCTTCAGCTTTGTAAGATGATCGGTTGCGAACCCTATATCGGCGCCAATGTGGGTACGGGCAGCCCCCAGGAAATGGAAAGTTGGGTTGAATATCTGAATTTCGACGGGCCGAGTGAAATGGGAAAGCTCCGCGCTGCCAATGGGCATCCGGCCCCTTATAATGTTACTTTCTGGGGAGTGGGCAACGAATCCTGGGGGTGCGGGGGAAGAATGACTGCTGAAGATTATGCCAATAAGTACCGGGAATTCGCCGGATATTGCAAGAGCTATCCGGGTTCACGGCTGAAAAGGATTGCGAGCGGCGCCAACAGCGTCGACTATCACTGGACAGAGACCTTGATGCATAATGTACCTTTATGGCTTATGCAGGGCCTTTCCCTACATTATTACACCCTCGTGGATGGCGAAGGCGGTAAGGGTTGGGCGACCGGGTTTACAGAAAGCCAGTACTTCAAAGGACTAAAACATGCACTGTTCATGGATAGTCTTATTAAAAACCACAGTGCCATCATGGACAAATACGACCCCGGAAAAAAAGTCTGGCTAGTCGTAGATGAGTGGGGGATATCTTTAAATGAAGAACCGGGAACCAATCCTGATTTTCATTACCAGCAGAATTCGATGCGGGATGCGTTAATTGCAGCCTCTACGCTGAATATCTTTAACAATCATTGCGACCGGGTAAAAATGGCGAATCTGGCACAGACGGTCAATGTTTTACAGGCACTTGTCCTGACAAAGGATGACAGCATGCTACTGACACCTACGTATTATGTCTTCGATCTCTACAAGGTTCACCAGGATGCGAGGTTGCTGCCGCTACAACTGAAGTCGGTCCCTTATTATTTGAATGGCGCTGACAGTATTCCAGCAATCAATGCGTCCGCGTCTGAAGATAGCAATAAGGTGATTCACTTATCGTTGGTGAACCTTGATCCTAATCGGCGTATTCCAGTTAGCATTGATATGGATAACTCGGGGTTTTTAAGCGTAAGCGGTCGAATGTTGACCAGCGATCAGTACACGGACGTCAATACATTTTCTAAACCCGATAAGGTTGCGATCCAGCCCTTTACTGCCTTCGAAAAGAAGGGTAATATACTTGGCGTTTCCATGCCTCCCAAGGCGGTTGTTGTTCTGGAACTAAAATAACTACCCTGCACCACGAACGCGGCGAGACCCCTTACTTTTAATTGCAAAAAGCGATTAAACCTATCCTCTCCATGCTAAAGTCAATCGACAAGAGCTCTGTTCAGTTCTGGACTTATCTTTTCCTTGTCTGTGCCGCTGCGATATTACTTTACCCGGTGATCTTTGCCAATGAGTACTCCTTTTTCATAAAACAGGACAATCTGCACCAAGCTTATCCGGCCATGAATAAGCTGGCTATTGCGCTGCATAAAGGGTATCTGCCTGTGTGGGATGCTAATACCTATGGCGGGAAGAATTTTTCCGGCGATCTCATACCCGGGATATTCTACCCATTGAATGTCATATGGTGTCTGCTGTTTGGCACCGCCAAGGGAATCGATACTTATTACCTGGATTTGCTCGTCGCCTTGCATTATCTGATCTGTCTTCTTGGCATGTACAAGCTGGCAAGAGTATTCCAACTACCAACCGTCGCCGCGATTGCCTCCGCGCTGATCTTTACCTTCACCAGCGCAGTAGGCGCAAGGGCTGCGGGGCAGACCTGTATTTTTTATGGACTTGCTTTGCTGCCCTGGGCGATTTATTTTATTACAAAATACTATCTCGAAAGGAGATATAAAATATACCTGGTCTTTTCAGGCCTGATCGCCGGGTTGGAAATCCTGGCCGGACACATGCAGCCATTTTTTCATACCATCCTGATCGGCGGTATTATCATACTTTTCTATGAATACCTGGGTCGGAAAGACTGGAAGTCTTTCTTTTTGTCCACCGTCGTCAATGTTTCTATTGTTCTGTTGTTTGCCATCCTTATCGCCCTGCCTCAAATATATTATGCTTCGGAATATATGAGCCGGTGTTACAGGACGGTAAGCGGTGGAGTCTTTATAGGACCGGGACAGAAAGTTCCCCTGTTTATCTATGCGCACTGGTTTATCATTGAACTTTCTAATCTGGGCAATTTTTTTGGCCAGAAATATGCGCAGCCAAACGATGATAATATCCTTTACATGGGAATTCTACCCCTCTTTCTAGTCGTTGTTTACCTTGTTTATTATTGGTCCAGGCCTAAGAAAGCCAACTCTGTGCATGCCACCTTTACAAAACTATTGACGATGATCCTGGTGATCGGTGTGCTTAGCTCACTGGGGTATGTTACGTTATTTTACCTGGTTTTGTATAATATACCTTTCGTGAACCTGGTGCGGCAGCTTGGTCGTTATATTATATTGATCAGCTTTAGCGCCTCGCTACTGACGGGATTAGCGATAACCCATGCCCCGGCGCTAAAAGAATGGCTTTTTCAAAGCAGATTGAAAATAAGATTTTACGGATTATGCGCCTTGATCATCCTTTCTTTTTTATGGGTCCTGATCGCACAAAATTATATTCCCCCGGCTGTTTCCTTTCCATTCCTATTGGCCTTTCTTTTCTTCCTTATTTTGCCGACTATAAAAAGGCCACAATATTTACCGATTATTGCCGTAGCTGTTATCTTCATCGATCTGCTGCTAAACCCTGTAGCCTATTTGCCGACACGGACAGGCTTTTATCCGGATTACTTTTATGGGCGGAACAGGATAATCGATTCGCTTGAAGCAACATATGGAAAATACCGGGTTATGTTCGACATGAATAATTATTCCCTTGTAAGGAGGAATCTTGGAGATATCTATTCCATTCAAACGAAATGGGGTTATGGCGCCACTGTGAACATGCCATACGCTTCATTTACGGATATGAATCAGACATCGAATCCTGAAGTGAATGACTTGCTGAATATCCGGTATGTCATTACCGATAAAAAACTGGATTCCAATTTTATCTACAAAGACTCCGCTCAACAAGTGAGGCTATATGAAAGGGAAAATTGGTACCCGCGTTGTTACTGGAAGCGACAGCTAGGCCAGAAAGGAGAGAAAATTGAAAAAGAAAATGAGGCGACCATCCAACAATTGGCTTATTCAGATCTCTATGAAAAAATAGCTGTTGAATGCCTGACATCGGATACTTTGATCTTTTCCGAGAACTACTACCCCGGATGGGAATGTTATGACAATGGAAAAAGGATCGCTATTTGCCGGGCGACGATTAAAAACTATCCACCCTTATTCAGATCGATCGTCCTGGACAAGGGGCGACATTTGATCGAATTCAAATATAAAAAGGCCTTTTATTGGTTCTAGACTATTTCTTCCGGCCTATCGCGATAACAGATAGCCCAACCTGGTGGAAGGTTAACGCGTCAGCCACCCGAAATAGTGGCACCAACTTGTTATACAGGTGTAATGGACCTGCTGTAAGGCTTTTTTTCTGAAGGACAGTTCCGGAAACAAACCAGCCAAAAACCCCGGCCAGATTAAAATATCGGGTAGACAGGATGTCAAAACCATCGGATAATAAATGCTTTATCGATTTTCGGGTGTACCGCCGGTAATGGTCAAGGCCACGATCGATTCCATTGTAGAGGGCTTGATAGGCGGGAACCAGGATGATCAAGCGGCCTCCGGGCGCCAATAAGGATCTGGCGTTGGCGATAGCCTGTTTATCGTCGGCAATATGTTCCACTACGTTTAAAGCAAATACGGTATCAAAACTATTCAGCAGTTGGCTATAATTTTTTTCAAAAGCGGCATGAACGAGATCAAGCTGGTAGATACCCCTGACCAAGGGCTCCTTGTCGAATTTCTCCCGCAGCATATGGCAATATTGACCATCGAACTCGGTCAATGTAATGGGCATTTTTGCGGCGACGAATTGGGAAGAGATGTTCCCGATGCCGCTGCCGATCTCCAGTATCCTGCCGCTAACATAGGGAAGAATGGTCTCAAACATCCATTGGTTTAACCCCTTCGTTTCGCTGAGGTACTGCAAGGTGGTGAGCCCTACTGCGGGCTGTGAGATTAGCGTTGTATCTTGTCCCATTTCCTATAAATTTATACTTTAGAATACAGTACAGCGCCCGGAACCCGTCTTTGAGCCCTATCTTTTTACCTTCCTCGAATGTTCGGCCATAGTAGGAGATGCCTACTTCATAGATGCGGATTCCGGGGATCCGGGCGACACGGGCTGTGATCTCCGGCTCGAACCCAAATCGCCTTTCTGCCAGCGGCAGATCCCTGATCACGTCGATATGAAATAACTTGTAGCAGGTCTCCATATCGGTAAGATTCAGTCCCGTAAACAAATTGGAAAAAAAAGTCAATAGTTTATTACCTACACTATGCCAGAAGAAAAGTATCCGATGTGGCTTGCCTCCATAGAATCTTGTCCCGAATACTACGTCTGCATGTCCTTCCACCATGGGTTTTAGGAGGGTGTTGTATTCACGGGGGTCATACTCCAGATCGGCGTCCTGTACGATGAGGCAATCACCCGTGGCCATCCTTATCCCCGAATGAATAGCAGCACCTTTTCCCTGGTTAACGGGATGTGACAGATAGCGGATATTCAGTTCGGGATTGGAATCCATGTATTCCCTGACGTATTTGTCCGTGTTGTCCAGCGAACAGTCGTTTACGACTATTATCTCCTTTTGAATGTCATTGATCAGGTGTACCCGGGTAATCCGGTTGAGAATGGAGATAATAGTATTTTCCTCGTTATAAGCCGGGATGACGATGGATAAAGTCCGGATATCCCCGTCAAGATGATCTTCTTTTCGGGGAATATAGAGAAACGAATCCTGTAGGTCAGGACGAATTAGGATATCCTCCATAAACAGGAAGTTCCTACAAATCATGCAACCAAATGGGACAAAAGTATATTCAAAGCGGATCCAAAAACTGCAAATTTAAGTGGGTTTATTTTTTCCTGGCAATGGCCAGACTTTTATATGATGCGCTTTGTCCTCTGACAATCGAAACGGACCAGACCAGGAATCGGGCGTATTGCGTTTTTGCCCGAAATAATCTGTGTTAATACTGATGGGCGAGGCGTCCGGCAGCTCGAATGCCTCTCTCACTAATTTAGTTTTACCAAGCAAAGTAGTGGTTACCCGCGGATGGTCCACATGAATGCTGGTCGGAATCTCCAGGAATACAGAATCCCCCTGCCAGCGCCAGTTTATCTTTTCGCTCAAAAACACATTCCCCTCTATCACTATCGGCGGAGCCGCCTTTTTAAACGTGTCCAAGACCTCCTGCCTGCAAAATAAATTGTTGTAGAATCGGATATCGCCACCTTCGAGGTTTACGATATCGACCAATTTTGTGGAATGCGGTTGAAAGTAGGGAGTTTTTCTTTCCTCCGGCCCCCCGCCTTTTATTCTGCCGGTCACGAGATTGTGAGTAAAGGCGCCTCCTTCTGATCGGTCGAATAAAGCGATATCCGATAAAAAGATATTGTTGTTGATCAGAAAAGGTCCATGATCGACCTCCATATACAGGTCATGCAGGCGGTTGTCATGGAAGAGATTGGATTCGACACGGGTGCCCTGGGCCATCCAGTCGAGCCAGATTCCTCTTATATTATGATAGATATGGTTGTGGGCGATCTTCACGTCAATGGCTCCATGCAGTTTGATGCCAGCCACCTCCGCCCCGGTATAACGTTGACGGATATGAATGTCGTGGATGCTGTTGTAGGTTATCGTGCTAAAGATGGCCCCCAGGCTGCCGACGATGCCGGCTTGGCCGCAATCAAAGATAAGATTGTTTCGAACGATGTGATGACCGACGGTCTCTCCATTCCAGCCGTCGCCGAGGGCGCGTTTGATCGTACCCACATACCCTTCCGCAGATTCCGCTTTGTTATCCCACTGATCTCCATATTTGCCAAGCGCGATGCCGGAATTTTTTGAATCACTGATGCTGTTATCTTCGATGATCCAGCCTTTGCTCCAGTGCGTTCCTATCAAGCCGATCTGTTCCGCTGTGGGGGGAGCCCAGGGCGTCGCCGCCTGCTTCATAATGAACCCACGCAGAGTGATGTAATTAATTCCTGTTTTTTTTGGATAAAATATCGTCTGCCGTACGTTTATCTCTACCTGCTTGCTGTTGGGGTCGGTATTTCTGAACTGCGCCCAAATGGCCGTGCTGTCCCGGATTGTCTGACAATACCAGTAAGATGTGTCTTTGGACGGTTGGAGAACAGTTTGGATGTCGGCGGCTTCTGTCAGCGCTAAGCCATCCAGGTAAACTTCACCGGTATGATGCAATCTCCCTCTCCCTTCAAACCAGTCTCCATGGATCGTGTCAATATAGGGGTTGAAATCGCCGAAAAAGCTATTGGGGATGACGGCCTTCCAGGTGTCATAGTCAATCTTCCTCCAGTTCCTGATGATCTCAGAGCCTTTTATTTCTACTTTTTCCCCTTGGGCCGCCTGGTAGATGATACGCCTGGTATCGGATATACCGCCGCGTGGGGGATCGATTCGCTCGCGGTACACGCCTTGATGGACGGTAATGATGTCTCCGGGTTGGGCTAGTCGGGCAGCCGCAGAGATCGTCCGGAGCGGCCGGCTTTTCGAACCACTATTGTTGTCGTTGCCCATGACAGATACGTGGAATACATGCTGTCCATAAAGGCAAATGCCCGGTAAAACGATGAAAAAAAGCGCCAGGAGGACTATTCGTCGCATGAGGAACTAGCCGATTTTAATTTTTAGCACATCAGGTCTGAGATAGGGTTTATTCAGATCTACGATCCCTTTCCAGGCGTAGGGATCGCGGCCTGCTACCAGCACAAAATCCCGGAGATCTTCCATAGGCGGCAGCCTGCCGTCCTGGTCCCAGGGTAGCATGGATTCTGCGCTCATGTAGTGGTTGACAAGTGCCGTACGAAAACAAGCTGTCGTTTTATTGCGCCGGGAACTGTGGAGGGTATAGCCGTTGAAAAATACCACCGATCCGCTTTTGACTTCTACCGGTAGAAGGTCTTCCTTCTGGTAACCGGAAACATCTATCGTGTCCACGTCGGCATATTCACTACTGTCATTGGGTACGCGTCCCATAATATAGCCTTCCCGTTGTGAACCGGGGATGAGCCATAAGCACCCATTGTCGATATTGGCATCGTCGATGGCTATCCAGGCGCCGACCAGGGATCGGTCGCGAGTGGGAATGTAAAACTCATCCTGATGCCAGGACTGCCCGGCTTTGCCGGGGGCCTTGACAAAGAGCATGGACTGCATACACTTCAGGTTGGGGCTGACGATGTGCCGAAGTATGTCAATGACGCCTTGGTGGGACAGACTTTCAAGTATGACCGGGG
>Ga0302324_100008209_pt1 | contig 22059 bp, 23 predicted proteins | sample Palsa_T0_1_FD_201949 | JGI IMG/M metagenome (GOLD analysis project Ga0302324, IMG submission 201949) | Peat permafrost microbial communities from Stordalen Mire near Abisko, Sweden - Palsa_T0_1 | ecosystem: Environmental > Terrestrial > Soil > Palsa > Peat permafrost | place: Sweden: Abisko...
GTCGCAGTTACTTGCCGAGGAACTCTTGCGGACCCAGCGATGCGGTGTGGTTCTTGTCCATCATGTCGAACACTTTGGTCTCGTACGCGATGAATTCATCGTGGGACACCGTGCCGTCGCCGTCGGTGTCGATCTTGTGCATCATCTCCCTTGTCTGCAGGCCTCGCGCGTAGCCGCCAGTGGCAAAGGTGACCATCACGCTCGAGGGGGCAAGAAATTCCTTCTCATCGATGATGCCGGTCATGTTCTTATCCAAAGCCACGAAGATCTTCTCCTGGTAGGCCAGCCACTCCGCCTTGGAAACCGTGCCGTCGCCGTCGGTATCGATCTTGTGCATCTCATCCATGGTCCGAAGTCCTCGCGCATAACCGCCGGTCGCGAACGACACCATGTCATCGGCGATGGCGAGAGATGCGCACGAGAGCGCGGCGGTAAGCAGGGCAAAGGCGGAACTCCAACGCATCAGTATTCGTGACATGGTACGTTTCCTTGGACTGATATCTATAGGATTGCAACCGACGTCTGATTTTCCGACCATTTGTGAAGCAGACCTGCAGTCTGCGCCAAATATTTCAGCTTTGATCGATCTCTTTGCGCGGTCGCACTGCGGCAGCACGCTCACGCCGATTCCGGGAACGACCCTCGCGATCAATCCGGCCGGTTCGTCGAATATCGATATTGCCGTCGGCGCGGACGCCGATTTTCGCGGCGCGAACGACGGAGGGGGCGTTGCGGACCTTTGAGCCGGACGATTACAAGAAGCGATCGCCGGGCGAGCGGGGGTGAAACGCGGCCGGATGGTGCACCGCATCTTCGGCGACCCGGCGAGCCAGCTGCGCGAGCGGCACGAAGCGAGCGACTTCGACACCTAGACCCAGCACAGGGTCGCCGCGCAGCTGGCCCGCACCGAGCAAAGATTACTTTGCTGCTATGTGTCGAAACATATGGAAGCGAGCTTCTTCATCCATATCGGTCTTGAATGTAAATCGATCTTTCAACGCGTTCGCGCGCTGTGCCGCCGGGCGCGCTTCGCGAATTGCTCGCCTTTGCGAGTGTCGATGGGAATCACTTCGTAGGAAAGCCCCGTTTCCTCCAGGAAAAGAGCCACCCTGGCGGGATTGGGCGAGGAGTGATAGTAGAACTTGATCATCTTAATTTCCTTCGAGCGATTAGCAGATGGCTTGCGGCGGTTTGTCCAAAGAGATGCTGTCGACTGCCTTCGGTGACCACCGCGGGATTTTAGAAAGCGGCCGCTCGTGCGTGGGCCCGCACGGTCGCCGGGCGTGACGATTGGTATCCTTCACATAGTGTAGATTCCCCGTCTTCACACGGCTTCCGTATTCTCGCGCGCAATCGCTTAGCCGGCGACTGATACGCGCACGGCTGCCACCCGAGGCACATCAGAGCGCCATCTTCGCGGCTTCTTCCTGCCATATGGAACACGCGAAGCCGACAGGCTCCGCACAGAGGCGGCTGAAGAAGGTCCTCCAAGCGGACCGCGCGGCGAAGTAGCCAAGGTCAGGCCGCCGAGGAACATCTTGAGTGTGCAACGCAAGCCGCCGCATCTGCAGCTGCCATCTCGAATTCTGACCGTCGCGCATCGTCGTCTCCTGTATCCTCTTTCACTAGGACCGGGAATCGCTTGACATCATTGCTTCGCCGGGATTATTTTTTTTGGCCCGTTTTTTCCTGATTCGCGATCCCCCTCTTTCCCGGCCATACTCCCGGCGGTTCGCAGCCTGCACTCAGGTCAGAGGAGCTGAGATGAGCCTTCCGCTTCTGGTGTTCGATGTCAATGAAACCCTACTGGATCTCGACGCGTTGGCGCCGCACTTCAAGCGCATGTTCGGCGAAGGCGCTGCTCTTCGAGAGTGGTTTGCGCAACTGATCCTGTATTCCGAGGCGATCACGCTGAGCGACAATTACGCGCCTTTTGGCGAGTTGGGCGCAGCGGTTCTCAACATGCTGGCCGCCAGCCGAGGAGTTCGTATCGGCGAAGAGGATATTCAGACGTTGAAGGAGGCGGTGGCGACGATGCCGCCGCACCCGGAGGTGCCGGGCGCGCTCTCGAGGCTGCGCGACGCGGGGTTTCGCCTCTTCACGCTCACGAACAATCCCAAAGAGACCTGCGCACGGCAGTTCGAACGCGCCGGAATGAGCCGCCTGTTCGAGCGGCAGTTCAGCGTCGACGATGGCGTACATCGCTACAAGCCAGCCCGCGAGGTCTATCGGGCGGTGCAGGCTTCGCTCCAGGCGCCCCCTTCCGATTTATGGATGATTGCGTGTCATACCTGGGATATTCTGGGGGCGGCCGCCGCAGGTTGGAATACCGCATTCATAACGCGTCCGGGCAATGCAACATTGGCGGTCGGTGGCCAACCCCTGATTGTGGGGGCCGACATCGACATCGTTGCCGAGGCGCTCATCGAGCGGTTCGCCTCCTAGCGTCCAATCCAACCATCGATGACGCGCGCGAAACAGTGCGTACCTCGATTGGGGAACGCCTAATTCCGCACGGCAGCGACCATGCCTTCGCTGATCCAACGACCGAGCAGGTTGCCCGCGACTTGCGTACCCTCTGCTTCACCCACTTGATCGATGATCCTGCGGCAAATCTCGCCAAAAGTCCTGCCGTCTGAAACCATGGACATTGCCTGCGATTCCATGGGATCCAATGTTCGAAAAGTCGGCGAGTATTCTCTGCGCCATATGGCAATGATCGCCGGTGCATCGAGAACTGCCGCCGCCGGAGGAGTTTGGCCGGCATTGATGGCCGACCAAATGGCCCCCGCATTGGTCGTCGCAGGCAGAGTCGAGAAGGTCGCAACGAGATCCAGCAGCGCGCCATTCCAGTCGATGTGCGCCAACGCCGCCAAATCGAGCGGCGCAGCGTCCTGGCCGACAAAGGCGAGTCCGAGATCGCGCTCCAATCGCGCCAGCTCGCCCACTTCAGGATCATCCGGATAGAGCGCATCGATGGTTTCCGGGAATTCGAGCGCGTATGCGTCGAGCGTCCAGTTGTGTGGTGGCCGCCGATCGATGTGCGTGGCCGCGGCGGTGTCGAATGCGTCCTCACCGAGCCACGCGCGAACCGTCGCGAAACTCTCGCTGAGGCAAACCATGAGCTGGCCCCTATAGTTGTTCAGGTAGACCGCCAGACCCGGCTCGGCACGGTCGCCGAAGCGGGCCGCCGCATCGCTCGATTCGACGGTCAGCCAGCTGCGGAAGTCCCGCTGGAGCGCCGCAAGGTTCATGCCGCTCTCCGGAGTTTTCCTTGGGCTATGTCGCGTGCCGACCCGAGCTCGGCCAGCAGGGCGGACAGCGGCGGAATGTCGCCGTCCCGCTCGATCATGGTCGCTACGGGGCCAAGCCGCTCGAGCGCAGACGCGTAGAGCGTCCACACAGGGTCCGGGACCGGCTTGTCGTGCGTGTCGATCAGCAGGTCGCGGCCTTGACTGTGGCCGGCAAGGTGGATCTGGCGGACGCGGGCTGCCGGGATTCCCGAAAGATACGCCTGAGCGTCGAAGCCATGATTGCTGGCGCTCACATAGATGTTGTTCACGTCGAGCAGCAGGCCGCAGCCTGTGCGCGTACAGACCGCGTCCAGAAATTCCCACTCAGTCATGTCGCCGGGAAAGCTGATGTAGCTCGATGGGTTCTCGATCAGCATGGTCCGGCCGAGCGTATCTTGCGCATGATGGATATTCGCGCTGACCACATCCAGGGCTTCCTGGGTGTAGGGCAGCGGCAGAAGATCGTGTGAGTTGAAGCGCTCGATGCGCGACCAGCTCAGATGGTCGGATACGAAGAGAGGATCGACCGCATCCGCCAACGATCGCAGGCGTCGAAGATAGTCGTCGCGCAGCCCATCGGCCGATCCGAGCGACATCGAGACACCATGGAGCGCGACCGGGTGACGTTCGCGCACGCGCTCCAGTACGTGCAGAGGCCGGCCGCCGTCCACCATGAAGTTCTCGGAAATCACCTCGACGAAATCGACCGGGACGGCGGTTTCTCCCTCGAGAAAATCGTGATAGTGCGGCTTGCGCAGGCCGAGACCGAACTGGTGCGTTTGAAACATGTGCGCCTCGTGGAGAATTCGGGACCGGTCAGAGGGTTGACCGGTCCCGTCCTCGCGTTACTTGGACGGTTCCGTGGTGGTGCCCCCGGCCGCCGTACAAGCCTTCGCAGTCTCCGCCTTGAAGCCCTGACCCTTGCAGCTGTTCATGCCCTTGCAATCATGATTGCCCGACTTGCAGTCCGACATCCCTTTGCACGAATTGACACCGAAGCAGTGTACCGTGTCCGCGGCGAAAACCGGGGTCGGGACGGATGCGGCGGAAAGCGCGAAGAGTGCGGCGGCGGCTGCGAAGCCTGCAGCTGTTCTGGAGGTGGTCAACATTATCGTCTCCTTAAGTGAGTTTTGCCGAAACGGCATCCCTACTTACGTGAGGTTTGAGCGGGTGGTTACACATTCCTACCAACGCATGAGACGGGGACCGAGCAATGCACCCGCGCCGGCCGCGGCCACAATTCCAAGGCTGTACCACGTGAGCACGAACGTCGCGGATGCTTCCGGGCAATGCAGACAGTAAATGGCCGCGGCCCAAGCGCCCGCAGCCAAGCCTGCAGATGCTCCAGCGGCCCGTAGCCGGGTCGGCGCGAACTGTCGAAACGACCAGAGCAGCCCGACAAAAATTGGCGCGGCAAGCGTCAGCACCAACCATGGGCAAACCATCCAGCTTTGGCCCCGCCACATCGCCAGCCAGTTGGCGGAAGGCGTTCTGGCGAGTTCGCCGATGCCTATTCCCGTCAAAATGAGCACGGGGAAGAGCAGCACCCAGAGGCCCCGCAATGAACCCGAAGTAGGCCGCGCTAGTTGGGCGACGGTATAGCCCGCGCCGACGCCCAGCGAAATCGTATAGGCCCACTTCATCCAAAATGAGAACCCGTGCATCGCGGCACGCAAATCGGGCCGGACTCCCAATACCGTTACGACCAACACCGCCGTCACGAAGCCGCCGGCAGCGATGCCAATTCCAATCCGCCGCGCGAACGCATGGGGCGCCACACGGGGGACGTCCTTGCTCAGGGTTTCAATGAGCTGCTGGGTATTCATCTCCATGCGCCTCTCATTCGATCGGCAATCGCCTTGAATCCCCGATGCACCGAGATCTTGACATCAGACTCCCCTATTCCGGCTCCGACTGCTGCCTCGGCGATGCTCTTTCCCTCGATGTGGGTATCACGGATCGCACGCGCCTGTTTAGGCGATAGCGTGTCGAGCAGAGTGTCAATGTCCATGCGGGCACTCACTGCCTCCTCGAATCCCTCTGCGAAGAGGATATCCTCCACATCCTCGATTGGCACCGATACCTTCTGTCGACGAAAATGATCGATCATGCGATAGCGCGCCACCGCGTACAACCACGCGGTAAAAGGGCGGTCGCGATCGTAGGACGCTCGGCGCGTGTGCACGGAAATCAGCGTTTCCTGCACCAAGTCTTGCACATCCTCTTCGGTGCCATGCAGCCGGCGCCGATAGAAGGACTGCAGGAGCGGCACGAGGGCACGCAGTAGCGCCGCGTGGGCCGTGGAATCGCCGTCCAATCCATCCAGCATCCACACTTTGAGTTGAGCCTCGCTTTCAGGCGTGCGCATTTTCGCTTTCCTATCTACGTGGCTTATGTGCGTTCGGTTACAACTGGACCGGATGAGGGGGCGATAAATTGCAAGCCTGCATCTGTAACCATGTCGGCAGCAATGACGTACTTCGTTGCATGACCTGCCAAATGCCTCCGCGAGGTCAACGTAGGGCCACAGGGCCGGCACGGGCAAGGAGGTTTACACAGATTGGAGCAACGCTATGACCAAGACTCATGTGACCTATGCAACTTTAGCGGCCACGATCGCGCTCGCCCTGACGTCCGTCGCCTCCCAAGCGGCCGAGCAGGCCCAGCCGGCGCAGGACAAATGCTACGGCGTCGCGCTCGCCGGCAAGAATGATTGCAAGGCCGGCGCAGGTACCTCGTGCGCAGGCACATCCAATGCCGACTACCAGGGCAATGCCTGGAAACTCGTCAAAGCGGGCACGTGCACCTCGATCAAGACCCCGAAGGGTTACGGCTCGCTCACGCCGAAGGCGTGATGCCGGCGCTCCGCCCGCCGTCCGGGCAACCGGGGCGGTCGGAAGCAACAACAGAAGGAGTCGGTTCATGTCGTCGCTAGTCTCGCTTTACCGCCGCGCGGGGCAGCTTGCCTCCCGCTTGCTGCCGCCGGCCCTGCTGCTGCTCGTGGCCCGGTGTGGCATCGCAGCCGTGTTCTTTCAATCGGGACGGACCAAGGTCGAAGGTCTGCTCACGATCACGGATGCAACCTATCAGCTGTTCAGGACCGACTATGCATTGCCCTTCATGAATCCGGTGGTTGCGGCACATGTGTCAACTTACTCGGAGCATCTGTTTCCGATCCTGCTGGTGCTTGGGCTGCTGACCCGCCCGGCTGCCCTGGCGCTCCTGGGGATGACCAGCGTGATAGAGATTTTCGTCTATCCGGATGCCTGGCCGACCCATCTGAGCTGGGCCGGTCTGCTCTTGCCGCTCATCGCCCTGGGCGCAGGACCTCTATCGCTCGATCGCTTGCTTCGGATCGAACGGGCCTCGCCTCCACGATGAGGCAGGCGCCAGGGTTCCCTCAACTGTGGCGTAATGGAAGAGTAATCAATCGAGTAAGCGGGGCAAGTTCCGCAGTCTGATCGAAGCGAATACTGCCCGAGGGCTCCGCCGCCACTCCAAGCCGTTTGAACAGGTCCGCCAAATTGCCATCAAACGCGCGGGAGGAAAATCTCTCGTATAGGGTGGTGAGGGCGGTCGTTCCGGTGGCTTTGTCGCCCACCGTCATCATCTCTTCGGGCGACCAGTCGACACTACTGCCGCCGCTCGCCCGATTGACGGCACGCAGGGCATCGCATAGCAAGAAGCGGCCGCCGCTCTGCCGATAGATCGCGATCTCGGCTTCGAGCCAGAAAATGGCCCCGCCCCAATAAAGGCGGCCCCATTCATGGGTCCCGTCCATTCCACCCGTGCCGACCAGAGGCATCCCCTTCGGCATGCCGTCGATCGCCTCCCTCCACACCTCGGAAACCGCCAAGTCTCCCGCTTGCGCGCGAGCGATGGGTTCGATCCAAGTCGCACTGCCTTCTTGCACCCACAAAGCTCGACGCGGAAGATCGGGAAGGGCCGCGTGTACCATCTCGTGTACCAGTATCCAATCTTCGGCAAACGCCTGTTCGCCCGCCTCGGTGCCGACATTGATGCGTGTGGCGGAGCCGCGGTAGCCGTAGGTCGTTGCGTGCCCAACGCGATCGCCGGGCGTTGAAACGACCAGAAGTCCATAGTCCCGCGTTGGGTACTTTCCAAAGTAGGCCGACATGGCCCGCGCGCTCTTGCGTATCCAACGCAACACACGTTCCCTGTCGAGTCCGGGAGCGCCGTCCGCGAACACAACGTTGATCCTGCCGCCTGCGACATCGAGCGCGGTCCCCCGCTGGCGGCGCAGCGCTTCATACATGTCGTCGGGCTCTTCGTAGCTGCGGTCCGATGACGAAGATGCGAATAGAGATTCGGAAAGCAGAGCCCCTGCGCCGATCAATAGCTGCCTGCGGCCGATCATGGAATGACGCCGCCTAATGTACGCGGGCGATATCTTGCACGACCAGAACCGCCCGCGGCCTGTTCAGCCGGACACCGTTCATGGGCGCTCACCAGCCCAGCACCCGCGGTCCGAGCGATGCGCCGACCTTCCCCGCGGCGATGAGGCCAAGCGAGTACCAGATCAATGCAAACCCGGGCGACGTCTCCACGCAATGGAGCGCATAAGCTGTTGCACCAAGACCTCCCGCAACCAACCCCGCGGCTGCTCCGGCCGCCGCCAAGCGTGTCGGTGCCAGCCCTGAGAGCGCCAACATGAGCGCTACACATGCCGGCACCGACAGCCCCAGCACATAGACCGGGCATTGCCACCAGCTCGCTCCCATCCAAAATGCCGCGCTCGAGGTGGCCGGAGCCATCGCCCAGTCGAGGGCGGTTACGACGAACAGCAGGCTCACGGGTGGCCAAAGCAGGCGAGCCCATCGCACCGGGCCGGAATCGGGCCGGCTTAGATTCTCCAACGCTCCGAAGCCGAGGACCGACACCGATGCCGTGTAAATCACCTTTACCCAGAACATCGTCGTCAGGGCTGCCGACCGAAGGTCCGGCCGGGGTCCTAGAGACGGCCAGTACAATGCGAAGGCAACCGCGGTGACGCCGCCGGCGGCGGCGGCTATCAATAGGGACATCCTCGCTCTGGTTCCGCGTATCGGTTTCAGATTTGCGGAAAGCATTGCAATCAGCGCATCGTTCGTCATCAACTGCATCCTCGAGCGCGCGGCCGGCGGGCCTCCACACTACACCTTCGATTCGTGGCTCAGTCTTACGTTCGGAGCGAACCGACAATTGGTTACCGAAACCTGGACGATTGTCATGCAGCGACACCGCCGCGCGCCGACCGTCAGTCTCGGTCATTGTCATAGGATGTCTTTCCACTATGCGTTGTAACCGTGTCGGCCCAGGCCACGTATTTTCAAGTACTGATCCTTATTGACGTGAGAGGCCCCATGAATATCTCCGCAAAGCGTATGCACGTGACTGGCGGATCGAGCGGGATTGGATTTGAAATGGCGCGTGCAATATGGGTGGCGGCGATGGTGCTCGCGTCCGCAGCGGCTGGGTCGGCGGAAAATGACGGGGCAGCAGGTGCTTCGCGAGCGCCTGTCGTCGTTGAACTCTTTCAGAGCCAGGGTTGCTCGGACTGCCCGCCGGCGCAGGAAGATCTCAATCGCTTGGCCGATAGCCCGAACATTCTCGCACTATCCTACGGTGTCACGTACTGGGACTACCTCGGGTGGAAGGACAGCTTTGCATCGCCGCAATTCACACAACGGCAGGTAGATTATTCGGCCCACAACCATGGGATCGGCGTTGCGACACCTCAATATTGGATCAACGGCCGCCAGACGGTTCTCGGCGCCAATACATTGCGCGTGTCTCGATTGATCGATCAGGCCGACTTGAGCGGAGGACCTCCGCTGTCGGTGGCAGGCTCGAATTTGACCGTCGGGGCGGGAAACGCGCCGAGCGGAGGCGCCGACGTCTGGCTGGTCCGCTACGATCCACGGATCATCCAGGTTGCGATTCGCGCCGGTGAGAATGGCGGCCGAACCATTCCGCATCGCGACGTCGTGCGTCAGCTCATCCGCATCGGCCGCTGGAGCGGTACACCACAAACGATCGTTCTGCCCGGCGACGCGGCGGACGGTCTCAAGAGCGCTGTGTTGGTCCAGGCCGGGGCCGGTGGCCCGATCCTGGCCGCGACGAAGTTTTAGAGCCCTCCCTTCGCCTTTGAGGAACTGGCGGCGGCGGAGCTGGACTCCGCCTTTTTTTTGAGTACGCTTGGTAAGACGAAGCTCTCGATTTACCACGGACACCAAAGCGCACGCACTTCCGGTTCCATCGGTATTCATCATCGACGCCTCCGGCGTCATTCGCTACGTGTACTCCAACCCGGATTTCCGGATCCGCCTGCGTGCGCAGGAATTGTGGAAGGCGGCCGCCCCGCTTGCACCCGCGCGAACGCTCCATGATGGCCGGGACGGCTGACATGGTGGCCCCGTCGTTGGACGACGCGGCATCTGACGAACGCTGTGTTGCCGGCGCGGTGTATCAGGGGAGGAAGCGGAACTGCCTTAAAAACCAGAGTCCATGAACTATCAGGCAGTTACGTGAAAAGTGGCGGAGAGGGTGAGATTCGAACTCACGTGCCGGAATTACCCGACCATCCGATTTCGAGTCGGCGCCGTTATGACCACTTCGGTACCTCTCCGGTTAACTTAAGATTTGCGAAATTTACTTAATTTTTTACAGCATCAACTTAAACATTGCTGCAGTGTGACGCAGTAGCCATTGACGATAGAAATGCATTTGTCAAGAGCCCGTGTCCTTAAATAAGGGGTTATTCTAGCGCATCGGCAATGGGCCTGTCTCATCAATAGAACTTGCCCCGCCTCACGGACTCTAATGCCCACGACCGTGCGTAATCAGAAATTCCACATCCATTGGCAGCGCTGGACGAAAGTCGTCATTTCAGTTTCGGCCATTACTTTGCTGGGGACGTGCACCCCGCTGCCGAGCCTGATCGAGCAGATCAAGACCGTCGGGGAACTTCGTGTGGTTACCCGCAATGGGCCTCTCGCTTATTACCGCGGCCCCGATGACATGCCGGAAGGGCCGGAGTACGAACTGGTACGCCGTTTCGCGGATGAGCTGGGGGTAAAACTCAAGATCACGCCGGTACGCACCTACGCGGAAATCTACACGGCCCTGACCACCGGGCACGCGCATCTCGCTGCGGCAGGATTGAAAGTCCCTTCGCAGAGCATTCCCGGCATCGAATTCGGCCCTGCCTACCAGAGGGTCCGCGAGCACTTGATCTACCGCCGCGACGCGGTGCGGCCCGGCTCCCTCGCTGAAATCGGCACCGGCGATCTGGAAATAGCGGCGGGCAGCTCGCACGCCAAGACTCTGCAGGCTGCCCGTAATTTACTGCCCGATCTGGTGTGGGTGGAAGATGCCAGTACCGATACCCAGGCGTTGCTCGACGGGGTGGCGGACGGCACCATCGACTACACCATCGCGGATTCAACTGAATTCGCATTGGCGCACGATGCCCATCCGGATCTGCGCATAGCCTTCGATTTCCCCGGCAGCCAGTCGCTCGCTTGGGCCGCCAGTACGCACGATCCGGGATTCCTGCAGGATATGAACAATTATTTTGCGCGGCTCAACGTCAGCGGAGAACTCGCCGCCATCGTCAAGCGCTACTACGGACGCTCCGAGAACTTGGAGTTCGCCGGTACGCGCGGTTTCATGCTTCATTTGCAAAGCCGCTTGCCGCTCTACAAGAAGTGGTTCGAGGAAGCCGCTGAACAAAGCAGCCAGGACTGGCGCTTGTTGGCTGCCATCGGCTATCAAGAATCGAAGTGGGATCCCAAAGCGGCCTCGCCGTCGGGCGCCAAAGGGCTGATGCAGCTCACCGTCGATTCGGCGACCGCCGCCAAGGTAACCAATCTCTCCGATCCCCGGCAGAGCATCTTCGGCGGCGCCCGATATTTCCGGCAGGTATACGAGAAAATCCCCTCTCACGTGCCGGAACCGGACCGCACTTGGTTCGCGCTCGCGGCCTACAACATCGGATACGGACACCTGGAGGATGCGCGTGTGTTGACTCAAAAGGCCGGCCGCGATCCGGACTCATGGCAGGACGTGCGTGAATTTCTGCCGCTGCTGGAGCAGGAGCATTGGTACAGCCAGACCGAGAACGGATACGCCCGCGGCTGGGAGCCGGTGCGCTACGTGGACAACGTGCGCGGCTATCGGGATCTGCTGGAATGGGCGTGGGGCGCCGGAGGCGCCGCAGGCACCGCCGAGAGCGCCGCCCTGAACTAGCGGCGGGTTTCGAAGAAATTCCTCAGCAAAGCGGCGCTTTCATCGCTGCACACCCCGCCGAATACGTCGATGCCATGCCCCAGCTTGGGCGCGCGCGGCAAGTCGACGGCGCTGCCGCAAGCACCCGCTTTCGAGTCCCAGGCACCGAATACCACCCGCGACACTCGCGCGTTCAACACGGCGCCCATGCACATCGCGCAGGGCTCGAGGGTCGCGTACAGCGTGGTTCCGCCGAGCCGGTAATTGCGCAACCGCCGTGCGCCCGCACGCAGCGCCATGATTTCCGCATGCGCCGTCGGGTCATGATCGGCGATCGGCCGGTTCCACCCTTCGCCGATCACCTCCCCATCCAGCACCAGCACGGCCCCGACCGGCACCTCCTGAGCCAGCGCCGCACGTTGCGCGAGATCGAGCGCGAGCCGCATGAAATCAACATCGCTGGGCAAGGGCAATTGTCTCCCCCTCAATCTAGCGCCGCGCGAAAATCTAGCGCCGCGCGAAGAAACGTATCACGAAAATCGCCGCCAATACGCTCAATAGCGCGGCCGCGCTGTAACTCAATGAGTTGTGAATGCCGACGACCGCGCCGAGCAGGCCGACGCTCAGTCCGCTGAAAGTCCTCAATCCCATCGCCGACATCGAGAACACGCCGATCACGCGGCCCCGGGTGGCGTCGGGGGCATGCAGCTGCACCAGGGATTGCGCCATGGAATTGAAGCCTAATTCCACGAACCCCGCGACGAACAGCAGCGCGATCGAGATCCAGTAGGTGCCGGAGCGAGCGAAACCGATGAGCGCGCAGCACCAGATCATCGCCAAAATGAATGCCGTGCGCGCCTTCGGCGGAAGCAATCCGCGCCCTTCCAATATCAAGCCGGCCGCCAGCCCGCCGGCCGCATCGGCCGCCAGAAGCGCGCGGTAGGAAAAGTCCACGCGATCATGGCCGAGATCCAGCGCAAACCCGGGCATTTGCGCCTGGTAGGCGTTGCCTACAAAAAACGACGCAGCGCCGATCAACACCGTCATCGATATCAGCACTGGATTGCGCGCGATGACCTGCATGGTCGACCAGATATCCTTGAATCCGTTGACCCCCTGCGGCCGAGGGCGCGCTTCAGAATCATCCGGACTGTAGGGCGCCCTGATGAGCCAGACGAACAAGGGGACATAGATGGCCGCATTGATGAAAATGCCCCAGACCGGACCGAAGATCAGAAGCAAAGTGCCGCCGACCGCCGGTCCTACCAGAAACGCCAGGTAGCGCCCCGTCGCCGTGAGCCGGACGGCGCTCGGCAATTGCTCCACGGTGACGATCTTGTGTATCAGCACCTGCGCGGCCGGCAGCCAGATGACACCGGCCAATCCGTGAATGACCAGAAGCACCATAGCCTTCCACATTTGCGCCGAATCCGTCATGAACATGACACCCCAGCCCACCGATACACCGATGAACAGCAGCATGCCAACCTGAATGAGACGGCGGATATCAAAGCGGTCGGCCAGCCCTCCGGTGAAACCCGCCAACAGGAGATAGGGCACCCAATGCGAGACCACGGCGAATCCGCCCAAGGCGGGCGAATGGAACTTCTGGAATATGACCCAGTAACTGATGACGTGCTCGATATTGTCGGCCATCATGGCAGCCGTGGCGGTGAAGAAAAAGATCCGAAAATCACCGTTGGAAAATGAGATGAAGGCGCGATGCTGGGGCGGGCGCGGAGGGGCGGTGAGGGAGTTCAATTGGCGAAGATGCCTCGGTGGCGTCGGTATCGGCTGAATTGTAGCCGAAACCGAGACAGACCCGGCGGACGCCACCCAGCGGTCCTGATGCGAGCCGAAATGGCGAGCCCGGCCGCACGCTTCAGTAGAATCTACGGAACCACGACGAGGGGAGTTGAATGCGCGGATTTCTGTTGATACTGGCTTGTTGGACGGCTCTGCCCGCGTTTGCCGACGAGGGTATGTGGACGTTCGATAATTTCCCGTCGAGCACGGTGAAACAGCGCTACGGAGCCGATATCACGCCCGCCTGGCTCGAGCATGTGCGCCTGTCGACGATCCGGCTGACAAACTGCACGGCCTCGTTCGTCTCACCCTCGGGCCTGATTCTGACCAATCACCACTGCGTGGAATCCTGTCTCGCGGAATTATCGACCAAGGAACAGAGCGTGGTGGAACTCGGCTTCGCCGCGCCGACCCGAAGCGCGGAACAGCGTTGCCCCGGGCAGCTCGCGGACGTGCTGGTAGGCACCGAGAATGTAACCGACACTGTCAGCAAGGCCATTGCCGGATTGAGCGACTTGGCGGCCAACGCCGCTCGCAAGAAGACGCTGACCACGCTGGAGCAGTCGTGCGAGCAAGCCAGCCTCAAGACCAAGTCCGGCAAGCTTCGGTGCCAGGTGGTGACCTTGTACGAGGGAGGCCAGTACTTCCTCTACAAGTACAAGCGCTACGACGACGTGCGTCTGGTGTTCGCCCCGGAATCCGATATCGCCGCATTCGGAGGCGATCCCGACAATTTTCAATTTCCGCGTTGGTCGCTCGATTTCTCGGTGCTGCGAGCTTACGAGAACGACAAACCCGCCGTCACTCCTAACTATCTGAAGATCGATTTCGACGGTCCCACCGCCGGCGAAGTGGTGTTCGTTTCCGGCCATCCGGGCTCGACGGCCCGCCTGCAAACGCGGGCTCAACTCGAGTTCGACCGGGATTTACCGCTGCCCATCACATTGATGCGCGCGTCGGAGCTGCGCGGCCGCTTCATCCAGTTCGGCGCCACCAATCCGGCCGACGGACGCATCGTTGTGGCGCCCCTCGACGGTTTGCAGAACGTGATCAAAGTGCGCCGCAAGGAGCTCGATGCGTTGAACGATGACGCGCTGCTCGCGGGCAAGACCGAGGCGGAGGAAAAGCTCCGGGCAATCGCCCATCTCGACGGACCCGATCCCTGGCGCGAAATAGAATCCGCCACCGTCAGCGAACGCGCTCTGTATCTGCGGTACACGTTCCTGGAGAACGGCGGGGGATTCAACAGCGGCCTTTTCCGGGACGCGCGCCTGCTGGTGCGGGGCGCCGAAGAGCGCGCGAAACGCAACACCGATCGGCTGCGGGAATTTACCGACGCTTCCCTTCCGGTGATGGAGCGCGAGCTGTACGCGAATGTTCCGGTGTATCCCGAACTCGAGGTGCTGACGCTGTCCTATTCATTGGAACGCATGCGCGAATGGCTGGGTCCGGACGACCCCGTGGTGCGCAAATTGCTGGCCAGGGAATCGCCTGATGCGCTGGCGGCGCGGCTCATCGCCGAGACCAAGCTCGACAATGCGCAGGTGCGCAAGCAATTGTGGTTGGGCGGCAAGGCGGCCGTCGACGCGTCGCTCGATCCGATGATCGAAATCGCGCGCACGGTCGACCCCGACGCGCGTGCGGTCCGCAGGCAATACGACGACGAAGTGGAGGCACCGATTGCCGCGGCGGCGGAAAGAATCGCCGCCGCACGCTTCAAAGCCTACGGCACCAACGTGTATCCGGACGCGACATTCACTCTGCGCCTGAACTACGGCACGGTTCAAGGGTGGGTGGAGAACGGAGTTCCCATCGAGCCCATCACCTATCTGGGCCGTGCCTTCGAGCGCGCGACCGGCGCATCGCCCTTCAATATTCCGGATAGCTGGAAGAAGGCCAAGGAGCGGCTCGACATGCATACGCCGTTCTGCATCTCGACCAACAACGACATCGTCGGCGGAAATTCCGGCAGCCCCATGATCGATGCCGAGGGAAGAATCGTCGGTTTGATGTTCGACGGCAACATCCACTCCATAGCGGGCCACTACGGGTTCAATGCTGCGAATAACCGGGCCATCGCCGTGCATCCGGCGATCATCAGAGAGGCGCTCGAAAAGGTATATGGCGCCTCTTCGCTGCTCTCGGAGATGAACGGCAAATGAATACCGGCGACTTGCTTCGTGAATTCCTCACCGGTCCCGACTGGCGGCCTCGACCACGAACCTCGGGTCGAAAGCGAAGTTCGGCTCCATCGGCAGGTAGCCGCGCGGATTGCAGACGACTCGCGTGCCGCTGACGACATAATTCAGTGACTCATGCGTGTGGCCGTGAATCCACAGCGATACCGGAGGTCCCACCAGGCGCGCCAGATCGCTGGCAAAGGCAGGATTGAACTGATCACCCTCGTACTTCGGGTGAATGCTGCGCCGATGGGGTAGGAAGTGGGTGACGACCACCGTCGGTCCGTCGAACTCCTCGATGAGCCTGTCTTCCAGCCACTTCACTTGCGAAAGGTGCATTTCCCGCGCGAGCTCCGGGCTGAAGAGTTCCGTGGAACCGCATCGAATCGCTCTAAAATCGGTGATGGCCCGCCTGGCATCGTCCATCGATTGCTGCAGACGAGGTCCGATGCCGTACAAGGCGAAATCGGTCCACAGCGTCGCACCGAGAAAGCGCGTCCCTTCGATCAACAACTCACCGGCATCGAGCATGTTGACGTCGAAGCGCTCGGCCGTCTCGCGCAGTGCCGCCGACACCTGCTCCAGTTGACCGCCATAGAACTCGTGGTTGCCTACCACGTAGACGACGGGTAGCGCCGGAAATTGCCGTCTCGCCCACTCGATGCCGCGAACACCGACATGAATGTCTCCGGCCAGCACGACGACGTCCGCGTCCGCAGGCGGCGGCGTCCAGCCAGCGAACTCCAAGTGCAAATCGGAGAGAACCCGGATCTTCATGTCCGCCCGCTCAATCGGACTTTACGGACCGCAGCAACGGAGCGATCAGATCGATGGGCAGCGGGAAGACGATCGTCGAACTCTTTTCGTTGGCAATATCCGCCAGCGTCTGCAAATACCGCAGTTGCAGCGAGGCGGGTTCATTCGACAGCAGCTTGGCAGCTTCCGCCAAAGTTTGCGCCGCCTGCTTTTCGCCTTCCGCGTGAATGATCTTGGCGCGCCTGGCGCGTTCGGCTTCGGCCTGGCGGGCCATTGCCCGGATCATGGTCTCATCCAGGTCGATATCCTTGATTTCGACATTGGACACTTTCATGCCCCAGGCCGCCGTGTTCGCGTCGAGGACCTGTTGAATGGCGGCGTTGAGCTTGTCACGCTGAGCCAGCATCTCGTCCAGTTCATGCTGCCCGGCCACCGAGCGCAGCGTCGTCTGCGCAAGCTGGCTGGTCGCCTCCCAGGGATTGGCGACCTGCAGGACGGCCTGTGCCGGATCGACGATGCGGAAGTAGACCACCGCACTGACTTTGACCGATACATTGTCTCTGGAAATCACATCCTGCTTCGGCACGTTGAGCACGACGGTGCGCAGTTCGAGTTTCTTCATTTGCTGAATCACCGGCAACACCAGCCGCACGCCGGGACCTTTGACCCCCGTGAACCGCCCAAGCGTGAACATGACCCCACGTTCGTATTCCTTCAGAACACGCAGTGAACTCGCCACCAGCAACAGCAATATGACGACGATGACGGGAATCGAGAGGCTCATCGATGACTCCTTCTAATCTTGTTGTGGTTCCACCCAGAGCGTCATCTGAGCCACTTTGACAATACGGGCCCGCTGACCTGCATGCAATGGAGTCGAGGTGCGGGCATTCCACAACTCTCCTCCATAGCGCACGACGCACCGATCCTGGCAATCATTCACGGCTTCTACGGCTGCGCCGATCATGGTCTCTACGCCTACGCTCAATGGCCGGCGCCGCGCACGCAGCGCCAGCCATCCGATGGCGACGATGACCAGGCCGCCGGCCACTGCAATCCCTACGATCAAGGGCAATGCCACCCTCAACCCCGAGGCATGATTGTCGAACAATATGATGGACCCGATGACGAAGGCCGCCAGGCCGCCGACGCCCAGCGATCCGAACGCAGGCATGAAGAACTCCGTGACGATCAGGCCTACACCTAGGGCCATGAGAGCAAGACCCGCGTAGTTGACCGCGAGCAGTTGCAAGCCGTACAGCCCCAGCAGCAGCGAGAGCGCGCCGGCGACCCCGGGCAGCACTGCACCGGGATTATATCCCTCGAGCAACAGGCCGTAGATGCCGATCAATAACAACCCGTAGGCAATCGTGGGATGAGTCAGTATCAAAAGCACCCGCGTGCGCCAGTCCGGAACGACGCTTTTCACGGCAAGCGCCTGGGTGTCGAGGACAATGTCACGATCCGCCGCTCTGACTTTGCGTCCGTTCAGCTGCCGCAGTAGATCAGGTACGTCCTTCGCGACCATATCAACCACGTGCTCTTCGAGCGCATCGCTCGAGGATAGACTCGCGGCGCCGCGCACGGCGCTCTCGGCCCACACGGCATTGCGGCCGCGCAATTGCGCGAGCGAACGGATGTATGCGACGGCATCGTTGACGGCTTTGCGCTCTTCAGCCGTGCCGGGAGCGATCTCCTCCGCGCCCTTCTGCTGCTTATCGCCGCCCGGATTTACCGTCGGCACGGCCGGCGGCATGCTCGGCTCGCCGCCGATTGATATCGGAGTGGCCGCTCCCAGATTGGTCGCGGGGGCCATCGCGGCGAGATGGCTGGCATAGAGTATGTACGTCCCTGCACTCGCAGCGCGCGCGCCGCTGGGTGCCACGTACGCCACGATCGGCACCGGCGAGGCCAGTATCGCCCTGATGATGTCGCGCATGGACGTGTCGAGGCCGCCGGGTGTATCCATCTGAAGTATGACGATGGGGCTGCTCTGATTGCGAGCGTCTGCGAGCGATTGCTCGACGTAACGACTCATGGCAGGTCCGATGGGGCCGTTGAGTTCGATCAGGGTTGCATAGCGGCCAGTGTCCGCGGCGCCCACGGCACTTCGGCTCGCTGCCGGACTCCCCAGCAACAGGACAATCGCAAGCCACCGCACGCTGCGGTGCAATCCACCCCGCTTGGAACGTATCTCGTTCACTGCCTGCCCCTTGGCGGTGGCCGCATGTCACCAGCCTTTCGATGGTAGCCCGAAGCGGGCGGCGCGTGTTGACTAGATTGTCAGGTACCGCGATTTCCGGTCTACAATTGCTCGGTGACCTTGCTCGACCATCTAGTCGGCGCATCTCGGCGCGTGAGCGCGGCGTCCGCTCGGACCACCAAGGTGCGGGAGCTGGCCGACTTCCTCAAGACGCTGCCTTCCGGGGAAATCGAAACCGCCGTGCACTACCTGTCGGGAGATATACCTCAGGGGCGAATCGGCATCGGACATTCGGCATTGCAGTTCGTCGCAGCAAAAACGCCCGCTGGCGCGCAAACCCTGACCATTGCCGAGGTTGATCACGGTCTTTCCATGATCGCCCGTATGCGGGGGACCGGCTCTGCGGCCCGGCGCGCGCAAGCGCTGCGCGATCTGTCGGCGCGGACCACGCCCGATGAGGCGGCGTTCCTGCTGCGCCTTCTGACGGGAGAGTTGCGCCAGGGCGCGCTGGCTGGTCTCATGGTCGATGCTATTGCCGCAGCGGCCGGATTGCCCGCGGCACAGGTGCGCCGTGCGGCCATGTATTCGAAGAGCCTGGGCGCGGTTGCCCGTACGGCGGTGCTGGAAGGAGCCGCGGCGCTGGAGAAATTCCAGCTCGAGCTATTCTCGCCGGTAGCACCCATGCTGGCTCAAACGGCTGCCGATGTCGGCGAAGCGCTCGAGGAGCTTCGCGGCCACGCCGCCTTCGAGTGGAAAATGGACGGCGCCCGCATACAGGTACACAAGCTGGCCGAGGACGTCCGCGTCTATACCCGCGGGCTGAACGAAGTCACGCAGTCTGTACCGGAAATCGTCGAGGCGGCGCGCGGCCTTTCTCACCGCTCGCTGGTGCTCGATGGCGAAGCCATCGTATTCGACGCATCGGAGCGGCCGCGTCCCTTTCAAATCACCATGCGCCGCTTCGGCAGCAGGCTCGGCATCGAAAAGCTCCGCGCCGAACTGCCGATCAGAGCGTTTTACTTCGACTGCCTCAGCCTGGACGGGCGGGTCATTGCGGATCTACCCACGCGCGAGCGTTTCGTAGCTCTCTCTCAGGCCGTTCCCGCTACGCTTCTAGTTCCGCGGCTCGTCACCTCATCCGAACCTGCGGCGCGCGCCTTCTACGAAGCCGCCCTCGCGGCCGGGCACGAAGGTGTGATGGCGAAGTCGCTGGATGCAGCCTACGAGGCCGGAAATCGCGGCGCGAGCTGGCTCAAGATCAAGCGCGCCCACACTCTGGATCTCATCGTCCTGGCCGCGGAGTGGGGGCATGGCCGCCGCACCGGCAAGCTCTCGAATCTTCATCTCGGCGCCCTGGCCCCCCTCACCGGCAACTACGTCATGCTCGGCAAGACCTTCAAGGGCCTCACGGACGCCCTGCTCGTTTGGCAGACGAAGGAGTTTTTGGCGCGCGAGACTCATCGCGATCAATGGACCGTATACGTGCGGCCGGAGCTGGTGGTGGAGGTCGCGTTCAGCGACTTGCAGGCGAGTACCCGCTACCCGGGCGGCCTGGCGCTGCGGCTGGCGCGAGTGAAGCGCTACCGCGACGACAAGCGCGCCGAAGACGCCGACACCATGGACGCGGTGCGCAGACTCTTCGCCGCTCAAAACGGCGAGGTGCCGGCGACGTGAAATGCCGAGTCTTCCGTCGATATCCTGCCCCGGCATCAGAGATCGAGCGCGATCGGCTTCTTCATGAAGACGGAGAGCACGATAAAGTACAAGACACCCGCTGCAATCCAGCATGCCCCCATGATCTTGGCGGATTTATCCATCTCGTACAGCACGTACGCGATTACCAGCAAGCCACCGAGCGGCAACAGCAGGTGGCGGAGCCACTTCCCGCTGCGCCTACGGAAAAAGTAATGATTGATCACTGCCAGATGCAACAGCAGGAATCCTGTGAGCGCACCGAAATTGACGATACGGCTCAGCTCATCGATGCGGCTTGCGAAAAACAGCCCGACTATGAGCGAAATCCCCGCAACGGCCAGCGTACTGACGTAAGGAGTCTGGTAGCGAGGATGGATCTTGGCGAGCACCGCGGGCAGCTTGCCGTCGCGTGCCATTGCAAACAGAATGCGTGCCACCGCCGCCTGGGCCACCATCGCGTTCGCAACGCCGCACGCAAGAACGTTCGCGCCGAGCGTGAGAGTGCGCAGGCCCGCTCCGCCCGCGCGTTCCGCGATTTCATAAAACGCCGTCTCGGGCGAGGAAAACCGCATGCCCTGCGCTAGGTCGGTAGCAACCCAGGTCTGCAGGATGAACAGAAGGCCGACCAGCAGCAGCGCCAGCAGGGTGGCGCCCCCGATCGCACCCGCGCCGTCGCGGCTCTCCTCAGCGAGCGTCGAGATGCCGTCGAAGCCGAGAAAAGACAAGACCGCGATCGACGTCGCACCGGCGATCGTCGCCATCGAGAAAGCGGCCGGGTCGTACACCGGTTTCAAAGTCAGCCCTCCGGCACCCTGACCACCGTACAGTGCCGCGAGGCCCATCAAGACGAACAGCGCCAGCGTAGCCAGTTCAAAGACGAGCAAGTACAAATTGACGCGCACCGTAAGACGGATGCCAATCAGGTTGACGGCGGCATTGAAGCCGACGAAGCCGATGATCCACGCCCAGCCCGGTACCCCGGGCAGCAACGGCCGCAGCGCCACGGCGCTGAAGATGTACAGCAATGCCGGGATGAGAATGTAGTCGAGAAGAATCAGCCAGCCTGCAAAGAAGCCGGCGACTTCGTGCAAGCCGCGTCCGACGTACGAGTACACCGAGCCCGCCATCGGAAAGGCATGGGCCATCGATGCATAACTCATCGCCGTGAAGAACATACCGATGAGACCCACCAGATAGGCCAGCGGCACCATCCCCTTGGCGTCGTTCCAGACGAAGCCGAACACCCCGAAGGGAGAGATCGGAACCATGAAAATCATGCCGAAGACGATCAGGTCCCGCAGGGTCAGCGCGCGCTTCAGTTCCTGCTTGTAGCCAAATTCTTGGAGGCGCTCGATGGGCGATGGCCTCGTCATCTGAAGGGCTGCAACGTCTGCGTCGCTGCGCCGCCGCTCGCGACCAATTCCTTCGGTGGCACGCCCTTCTCGACCCAGGATTCCAGGGCCTCCTGCCAATTCACCTGCGTCGGAGCGTCGCCGCCGCCGCAATGGAGCATCCCCGGCACCATGTACAGCCTGTAGAAGCCGCTCACATCGCCGGTCTTCGCCAGCAGACGCTCGCGGTATTCCAATGAATAGCCCGGCGCGATGCCGGGATCGTTCCACCCGTGATACTGGATCAGCTTGCCGCCATGCGCCTTGAACACCGACAGATCAGGGTTGTCCGCATCCATGATGGGGGCGTACTGACGCTCTCCCCGCACGATGTCCGCCTCAGTGACCGTCTTGATGTCGAGCTTGGGATCGTTCATCACCATGTACGCCAAATAGTTCCATGTGAATCCGAGGCCGGCCCCGGGCGTTCGATCGTCCGTGCCCGTGAGCCATGCATCCCAACTGCCCTTGACGGCCTCTGCTCCCGGAAGCACCCCGAAGAGCCG
>Ga0302324_100008210_pt1 | contig 22058 bp, 25 predicted proteins | sample Palsa_T0_1_FD_201949 | JGI IMG/M metagenome (GOLD analysis project Ga0302324, IMG submission 201949) | Peat permafrost microbial communities from Stordalen Mire near Abisko, Sweden - Palsa_T0_1 | ecosystem: Environmental > Terrestrial > Soil > Palsa > Peat permafrost | place: Sweden: Abisko...
AAGGGGTTCGGTCGTATCGGCGATAACCGATTCCGAAGGAAACCTCGCGCCCACCCCCGCCGGCGCGGGGGTGCGCTATGCGTTCGATCGCAGGCTGCAACCCGCGCTCGGGAAGGAGATCCGCCTTCAGTTCGAGCGCTTTTTGGCCCTGGGGTTTGGGCCTGCTTATTGGGACGGGCATACCCATCTTCATCTTCACCCGGCGGTGCTGCGCCTCTCGCTGCCCCCGGCTTCCAGGGGCGGATTCAACTTCACGCGTCTCGTCCGAGAACCTCACCCTGCCGGTATCCTGCCGCTGATATTCCATGGCCTGAGCCGCGTGGCGCTTCCGAAGTTGCGCGCTTTGGGGATTCGGTTCGCGGACCGCGTTTACGGCCTGTCACAAACCGGTTCGATGAACACGGAAGCCTTCAGCGGCGTTCTTGCAACGCTTGGGGAGGGTTTGAGCGAGATCTATTTTCATCCCGGCGTCGATGGCGGCGAACTCGACGTGCCGCGGCTCCTGGAAGAGATTCAACGCAATGGCATCGAGCTAACCCGGTAGGCTGAGCGAAGCTGAAGCTTCGGGAACAATTGCACTGTTACTTCGTAATAACATTTTGATGTCGCTTGAGCTGAATGTCTTACAATGGTTATGTTCCAAGCAGCCTCCGCCTGATGAACTGATCCAGCGCCGCCTGGGACGCGAGCGCTACCAGTTCCAACATTGTCTTTAAAAGTGGAATCGATTGTATTCCTCGTGCGAGCCGATCCAGAACCAGTAGAAGTCGCCATTGCGCTCGCGGGCGATGGCCCTGTAGTGCCTTCCGACTTCCGCCGTATGGACGCTTCCCTTTTTCTTGAAGCCGAGCGATGGGTGCGAAGCGTTTTTACTGAATAGCTCGAAATTTTTGTCCGCCAGTTTCCGAATATGCTCCGGCAGTCGATTATAGCACTCCCAAAAGGAAGGCAGTGCGTAAGACTTCACGGAAGGGGCTTGAAGTCGCCAGAATCAATCGCCGCGTCGATACCTGAAAGCAAACCGCTGTGCTTCCCGCCCGGTGAGAAATCCTTCTCGATTTCACTGTCCCACGCCAGGTTGTCTTGATCCTGGATGAACGCAGCCAACTCCGCCAGTTCCCCCGGCGAAAGTTCCTTCACTGCGGTTTTGATTTCAGCGAGACTCACGCCAGAAGTTTACCCGACAGCCTGCTCGAACGCAACAAGCGTCGTGCCTTCGCCGCCGCATTCGACGTAAGGGATCCTGTGCGCTACGCCAACAGCCTCCGCCTGAGTTGATCCAGCGCTGCCTGCGAGGCCAGAGACTTGAATGTCTCGCGATCCGTGGGAAATCGGTGCCGATGCACTTCGGTTTTGCGCTCGACGGAAGCCAGCCCTATGAAGACCGTGCCCACCGGTTTTTCTTTCGTTCCTCCTCCGGGACCGGCGATTCCGGTCAGGGAAAGAGCGTGTTCGACACCGGTCCGTTCCCTCGCATTGACGGCCATCGCCGCCGCGACCTCCGCGCTGACGGCGCCGTGCGCGGCGAGAAGGCGCTCATCGATCCCAAGGGAACGGGTTTTGGCGCGATTGGCATACGTCACAAAGCCTTCGACGAATACCTCCGAGGAACCGGGGACATTGGTGACCTGGTTTGCGACGAAGCCTCCGGTGCACGATTCGGCCAGCGCGAGCCGTTCGCCGCGCTCGGTGAGGAGCGCCACCACGACTTCCTCGAGGGAACGGCCATCCGATGAGACGATGTTCTCGCGAAGCCCGCTGTTCATTATGGAATGGGCGCGCTCGAGCATCGCCCCCGTGCCGATGCACCGCACATCGACGGCGCCGGGACGCGCGCAGTAGCCGAGTTCGATTCCCTCGATGGCGAGGATTTCCCGGCCTACTTTTTCTTCGACCACCGATTCTCCGAGCCCGATGACCTTGTAAACGCGGGATTCGACGCCCGTGCCCGACGGAAGAAGCCCCCGGAGGATCGGCGTGACCTGATTCTGAAACATCGGCTCTAATTCTCGCGGGGGTCCAGGCAGCAGGAAGAGGTGCGGAGAACGGGCGCTCCTTGGGAAATAGAGGCCGGGGGCGGTTCCGTGCGCGTTGGCAAGGACGGCCGCTCCACGCGGGACTTCGGCCTGCCGTTTCACGCGCTCCGTCATCGAGAAGCCGCGCCGGGCAAACCGCGAAACGATCGCGGCGAGAACAGCGGGATCTTGCAGCAGGGGCAGCCCGAGCAATTCCGAGACAATATCGCGCGTGATGTCGTCCGTCGTCGGCCCGAGGCCGCCGGTTACGAGGACGAGATCGGCCCTCGCGAAACTTTCTTCCAGCGCCTGGCGGATCGCGCCGCCGTCCGGGACGGTGGCCTGCCGCTGAATTCTTAGCGGGAAAAGCTCCCGCGCAAGGAATGCAAGGTGCGTGTTGACGACATTCCCGAGCAGCAATTCCGTCCCGGTATTGATGACTTCAACCCTCATTGAGCAGGAGGAATGTTAAGGCGTCCCGCGTCGCTCCACAAATCCTCGAGACAGTAAAAGGACCTCTTCTGCTCGTGAAAGATGTGCACGATCACGTCCTGGTAATCGATGACGATCCATTGGCTGAGCGGATAGCCGTCCACGGCGAGCGGGCTGATGGCGTGGTCTTTTTTCAACCGTTCCTGAATCTCCCCCGCGATCGCTTTGAGGTGTGGTTCCGACGTGCCGGAGCAAATGACGAAGAAATCGGTGAAAGAGGAGATCCCGCGCAAGTCCAGGCCGGCGATCTTTTCGGCTTTCTTGTTCGCGGCGAATTCCGCGCAAAGCAGTGCGAGCGCCTCGGAGTTAATGCGAAGGCTCCCTGTAAAGAGCGTGGCGCTCGATGATTTCGCGTACGGCTTCCGGCACGAGAAAGCGTATGGACGCGCCCGCCGCGGCGCGGGCGCGGATCTCGGTGGATGAAATTTCGATACGGCGGTCGATGGCGATGTGCGGATGAGCGGGACGCGCGTTCGCGCGTGTGAAGACGACGAACCTCACCATCCGCCCCAGTTCGTCGATGCGATGCCAGGTGGACAAATCGGCGGTGTTGTCGTCACCAATCAAGAGGAAAAGTTCGGCATCGCCGAACCTTTCCTTCATCAGCGAAACGGTGTCAATCGTGTAAGAGGGGCCGCCCCGCCGAATTTCGCAGTCATCGATCTCGAAACGCGGCTCTCCCGCGATGGCGGCGGCTATCATCGAGGCGCGCAGCGAGGGGGGCGCCGGCGTCCAGTCGAGTTTGTGCGGCGAGATGAAATTGGGAATGAAGAGGACGCGCGCGAGTCCCAGCGATTCCGCGGCGCACCTCGCCAGGATGAGATGGCCGTGGTGAATGGGATCGAACGTCCCTCCGTAAAGGCCGATTTTCTCCACTTAATAGAGCAGGTAAGGCGTCCTCTCCGCGTCGAAGCGCCGGACACTTGGCAGCCAGCTGTTGACGATCCGGGGGACTGGAACCTGGTCCTCGATCTCATTTCGAATCCCGCTGCTGCCGTAAACCTTGTAAAACATCTCGAGCTTGGACGGCGACCGCGCGAAGAGGTCGGGCCTCGAGTCGATGTTGGCCAGCGCGAGAATATAGATTCCCAGCGCGGATAAGTTCGCTTCCGTATGCGGATCGATGCGGATGCGCGACCCCTCGAAACCGTTCCTCTCATACTCGGTAAATTCCACCCCGTCCATGTGCAACGAACGCAGGAAAGCGGTGAATCGCGCGCCATTGAGCCACTTCGCGGCGACGATCTCAAACGGCTCGGACGTGCCGATGCCGATCTCCAGCCCGGCGAGTTCCCCGACGATGCCTGTCGCCACGTAGTAAAAGGGAGAGGTCGCATACGGAATATTCGGCGAGGTCGGCACCCAGCGCAGGCCCGTATCCGGCCACGTCATCTGCCGGCGCCAGCCCCGCATGCCGATGACGGTAAGGGCGCAGCGAGGCTGGACCCAGCCCATGCCGTTGGCCATCCGCGCGAGTTCTCCCACCGTCATCCCATGGACGGAGGGAACCGGAAGCTGCCCGACGAAGGAAATCCATTGCGGCTCGATGGGCGGGCCTTCGATCCGCATCCCTCCCAGCGGGTTCGGACGATCCAGGACGACGAACGGAATGCCCTTCTCTCCGGCGGCTTCCATGCATTTGACCATCGTGCTCACGTAGGTATAGCTCCGGCTGCCGATGTCCTGCATGTCGTACACCAGCACGTCCACATCCTCGAGCATGCTCGCCGTCGGTTTGCGCGTCGGCCCGTAAAGCGAATAGACCGGCAGACCCGTCAGCGAGTCCCGGTGGGAGGCCACGTATTTTCCCGCCGTTTCGACGCCATCGATGCCGTGTTCGGGACTGAACAGCGCGACGAGCCTTAGATTTCCGGCGCGCCTCAGCAGGAGCCGGGTCTTCACGCCTTCCGAATTCACGCCCGTCTGGTTGGTGACAAGACCGACGCGCTTGCCTTCGAGCGGGGCGAAATTTTCCCTTTCCAGCACGTCGTCACCGAGCAGGACCTGGGCGTGGGCGTGGAGGGCGGCGGCAAACAGGCAGACAACGAGAATTTTCTGTTGTGTCCAACGCATGGAAATTAGAGTGGACTGTAATGGAACCTTCCACGACTGGTCAACTCCTGCTAACGGGTGTCCCCGGCCTCGAGCTCGACGCGGAAACCGCCCGGCTCTTCCGCGCCATCCAGCCGGGCGGTTTCATCCTTTTCGGGAGAAACATCCGCGCCCCGGCCCAGCTCAGAAAGCTGATCGACGATCTCCGCGACCTCAGCCGGGTCGAGCCGATCATCACGATCGATCAGGAAGGTGGCCGTGTGTCACGCTTGCGGCTGATCGGCGCCGAACCGCCCAACGCCTTCCAACTCCGGATGAAAGGGGACATCGAACTCATCCGTCGGCACGGGAGCATCACGGGCAGGCTCCTTCGGCTCTTCGGTTTCAACCTGGATCTTTGCCCCGTGCTCGACCTTTCCTTCGACGATGAAGCCGACAATTCCCTCCGGGGCCGCTGCTACGGCGCGACTGTCGCGGAGGTCGTGCGCTTCGCGGGCGCTTTTAATGATGCCCTGCGCGGTCCGGAGGGGGTCGCCAGTTGCGGCAAGCACTTTCCCGGCTACGCCTCGGCAAAGCTCGACCCGCACCATGAATTGCCGGTCATCGACAGGACGCGGGCCGAACTGGACGCGGAGGAACTGGCCGTCTTCCGGCATTTTGCCCCGGAGGTGGACAGCATGATGATCTGCCACGCCTCCTACCCGAGCCTCGACCCTTCCGGAACGCCAGCCTCTCTTTCCCAAAGCGTCGTGACCGGGCTGCTCCGCGAGGAATTCGGCTTTGCCGGCCTGGTCATGACGGACGACCTTGACATGGGAGCCATTCTGAACCATTACGGGCTGGACGATACCATCCGGCTGGCGCTCGAGGCGGGAAACGATCTTGCAATGATCTGCCACCGTTTGGAATCTCTCCAGCGCGCGAAGGAGGCCGTTGACAGCGGGACACCGCGGCACGTTGTGGATCGCGCTCTAAAGCGGGTGGCCGCTTTTAAGGAAAGGCTCGCGCCCCCCGCGCCCTTTTCCGAAGATGCGTTCCGGCGGATCGACGGCGAGGTGTGGGATTTGCGAGTACAGACCCTCGGCGCGGAAGAGGCGGCGCGGCGCAGCCCGGAGGATGGGAAACGCTCGCCGGTGGAACAATACTAGAAAATGCAAAGACGACTCACCCATCATGTTAGCCGAAATTGAGCAACTCCTGGTTCTCCAGGAACGGGACCGCCGGATTCGCACGTTGAAACAGGAGATCAGGATGGCCCCTTCGGAGAAGGCGGATCTCGAGGACAGACTGGCCGCCGGAAGCGCGGCTCTCACTAACGTCAAGCAGCGGGCCAGGGAGATCGAAGTCGAGAAGAAGAAGCTCGAACTGGAAGCGCAGGCAAAACGCGATTCCATAGCAAAGTTCAAGACGCAGCAATTCCAGACCCGCAAAAACGAAGAGTTCCAGGCTCTCAGCAACGAGATCAAGCGTTTCGAAGCCGATATAGAGTCCATCGAAGACCGGGAACTGGACGTGATGGAAGAAGCGGAGAAGGCCAGGTCCGAGGCAATCGCCGGCGAAAAGCAACTTGGCCAACTGAAGAGCAGCGTGCAGGGTCAGTTGGCTGATCTCGAGAAAAAGAGTCAGACGCTCGAGGCTCAACTTCAGGAATTGGAAAGCGAGCGCGTGACCTTGGCGGGCCGGATTCAAGAGGATCTTCTGAACCGCTACGAGCGCTTGTTCGCGAGCAAAGGCGACGCGGCCGTGGTGCCCCTCGAGCACGAGGTTTGCATGGGCTGCCACATGAAGATAACCACCCAGACCGCGGTGCGGGTAAAGGGGGACAGGGAGATCATGAATTGCGACCAGTGCGGACGGATCCTCTACCACGCCGGCTGAATCCGCGCAGGCTCAGGTGCCCTGGGAAGAGCCGTGCACGATGTCAAAGCGCGCGGCCAGTTCGCCGATCTTCGACTCTTTGATGGGAGAAAAGTCCACGGTAACGGACTCCCGGGCCTTCGCATCGCCGACGTCGTTATAAACGAAGTCGCGCGAATTATTGGGAAAGCCCTTGATGAATAACTGGGTGGTCCACGGCTCGCTCCCCGGCCTCTTCAGCTTGAAATGGATATGCGGCGCGGGCCGGCCGCGATACGCCACAGGTTTGATCGTGCGAAAGTAATACTCGCCAGTGGAACCGGTGAGAAACCGGCCGAAGCCCTGGAAGTTCGCATCGAACTTGCTTTGCTGGTCGCGGTCCTGGAGGTAAACCGCATCGTTGTCCACCTGCCAGATCTCGATGACGGCGTTCTTGACTGGATCGCCCTTCGGATCGAGCACCCGCCCGCTTAAATGGGTGATCTCGCCAACCGCGGGAGTGATCGAGTCGTTGACGATCAAGAGGTCATTGTCGGTATCCAGCGGGAGCTTGCGCGGATAGAACGGACCTTCCTCCACCCAGGCTGTCTCGCGCATCAACTCTTCGGCAAACGCGCCGCGCACGGCAAAGAAGCTGGCGGCAAGACTCGCGGTGCAAAGGAAGCGGCGGCGGGTGAGAATGGAGGGAGTGTCTTGCATGACGGTTAAGGTAACGAACCCTTCCCCCCATTTTAGCGTTGGTGTTTACGCGTTGCAAGAAGGCTGAAATCACATTGATAATTTGGGAAAGGAATGATCCAACTCTCAAAAGCTCTTCTTTGAAAACCACGATCCTTTTTCTCACGACGGCGATGGCGCTTTGCGTTGCCGCGGCCCAGGAGCATCTCGTGCCCGAGCCCGGCATCCTCGCGAGCTACGACGAATACGATGTGATGGTTCGACAGGTATTTGCCGATGCTTACAATGGCGATGTCGTTCTTCGCGTCGTCATCGAACCCTCCTTTGTGCCGGAGGAAGTTGTGGGCATCCGAAAGACTGAAAAGGGGTTTGAGGCTTTCGCCATGACGCCTTCATCGATGATTTGGAAAACTGAGCTTGTTCGGATCACGACCTTTGACAAGGCCGGCAAGAAGCAGCCGCCAGAGAAAGACGATTCATTTCAAGAGTTCAAGAGACAAACGCCGTCTGACATTCCGAAGATTACGGCGCACATTGACTCTGCCGCACTTCCCGCTCTGCTCGCGCAACGCATAGCGCGCGTATGGAAAAGTATGTTGCTCGACGCCCGTCACCCAAAGAATCCCCATCCCGGTTTGGACGGCGCCAGCTACCACTTTTCGATGTGGGTGCAGAACCATGGAGATATCAGCGGCGAAATCTGGTCGCCGGACGAAAGAACCAAGACATCGGCACTCGTCAATCTTGCAACCGCGCTATCGCAATATGCGAAGGGACGAATAGATGCCCAGGAACTTCCCAAAGCTTTGAAACCTCTTGAATAGACAGTGAAGGCCATGCGCTGCGGCGAACTGCTCCGGGCGACTCGGACATGCTTTCTGCATTCTTGACCTACCGCACTCCGGAAGCGATTATCCTCCTATGTCCGCGACCATCGAGCAGATTACACACGATGCACTCACGCTTCCCGAAACCGAGCGAGCGCACTTGGCGCAGACCCTTTTGCAGAGCTTGGAACCCGCCGAAGAGGGCGTTGAGCAGGCATGGGCTGCCGAGGTGGGCTGCCGCTTGGAGCGCGTCCGCCAGGGCACAGCCCAAGGCCGGCCAGCAGATGAGGTGTTCCGCGACATCCGTGCGCGCCATCAACGGTGAAGCAGGTAATTCTCGACTCCGAAGCCGAGAACGAACTTTCGGACTCAGTCACCTTCTATGAGCGCAGACAGCCCGGATTGGGATTGGAATTCGAGCGGGCGGCGCGAGAAGCTATTCGGACGATCCAAGCCAACCCTGAGCGCCACCCACAACAGAAGGATGGCACGCGACGACTCGTCATGGAGCGGTTTCCGTATGTCATTTACTATGCCGATCTGCCCAGCACCATCTGGATTCTTGCCTTCGCACACACGAGCCGAAAACCCGGCTACTGGCAACGGCGACTCTGATTCCCTCAGACACGCCGCCAGGCGAGGAAGATCAATACGCCGCAGACCGCGAGCAGCGGCAGCAGGCTGAGGCGGCTCTCCGGAAACAGGAACTCGCCGGCGTTAAAGGAACTCCACCGGGTCTGCGCGCTGAACGGCTCGAAGAGGTGATAGAACGATCCTTCGTACGCTCCCACCGGATTCACGGAGACCGGCCCGCGAAAGGTCGCGAGCAGGAACGGCTCTCTCTCCGAACGGCGGATGCCTTCCATGAGTTGGCTCCTTTCGCCCGAGTCCGACGAGTCCTCTTCGCCCTTTAAATATTCGTCGACGAGCCGGTTGAGAATCGGCCAGGCGTGGCCGCTCCAGAAGATCGGCAGCGTATATTCCGTCAGCGGGCTGTATTCCCAGTCAGGCCGTGAATCGATCATGGCCAGGCTGCCGACTCCGACGGGGCTCTCGACATCTACCGCCGTGATGAGGAGCTGGATGAAAATGGAAAGCACGGAGAGCACGATTGAAATCTTCGGAAAGCGCATGAAGCCGAAGACCATCGGCAGCGCGAGGAAAGGGACTGCCGGCCCCAGGTAACGCGGCTCGGAACAAAAACCGCCATGGTAGCCGTTAAAGCACATGTTCACCACGAAGAAGAGGCCGAAGACGAAAGCGAAGAGCCATTTTTCGGCGGAGAGCGTTTTTGGAAGGCGCAGCCAGCCATGGACTCCCAGCAGCAAGACGGGCGAGGTGTAAAAGATGCCCCGATACGGAGAGACGAGGAGGACCAAGCCGACATAGGGGTTCGGGAGAGCGAACATTCCCAGAAAGCCGCCGCTTTGTTCCTTAAAAAGCGGGTCCATGAAGTTCGTGTTAAGCGCGAAGGGATTATGAAAGCAGATCTGCCCATAGGCGCAGATCAGCGCAAAAGGGCCCGCCACTCCGAGAGCGAAAGTCGCCAGCGAGCGCAATCGCCGGGCGGCATCTTCCGGCGGACGGCTGGGTTCCCGCGCCAGCAAATAAATCCCGAGCATCGCCACCGCGGGCGCGGCGATGTAGTTGGTGATCGCCGCAATGCCGGCCAGGAGGCCGGCCACCCAGGCAGCAGGCAGGCCCGCGAGGCCGCGCCTCGCCCTCAGGATCAAATAGAAAGCCGCCAGCAACGCGGTCGCCGTCAGGTTTTGATCGAACAAGAGCGTCGCGTAGGGAAAGAACATGGTGCCAAAAGCAAAGGCGAGCGTCGCCGCCAGCGCGGCGCGGGGCTGCCCCGGAGCGAGCATGGACGCTGAACGCAAGAACAGGACGCAGCCGAGCGCCGACACCAGGCCGGCGCTGAAGACGGATGTCAGCCACTCGTTACAGGTGAGAACCCACCAGTTATCGGGGTTCACGCCCGCCGCCCGCTCGATCCCGTAAATCAACGCGTAGCCGGGGAGCGCGAGGAACGCCGAACCCGGCGGTTTGTTGGGATGGAAATGCCCGTTGAAGAACGCGACATCGCCGGATGCCGCGTTTGTCTCCAGGGAGAGCGCTTTGCGCCTCCCCTCTGGCTCGACTCCGTTCACCGGGTGAAGATCCCACTGCGAACCGGTCCACGCGAGACGCCTTGGGCCTTCGCTCCCGGAGAAGTCGCCGTTCCGGACGTGTTGGCGGATCAGGACGGGATCGCTCTTATCCGGCGCCACCGAATAAACGAGAAAGTCGTCGATGGCGAAGACCTGTTCCTCGGCCATGGCGCGCACCATCGCGAAGCGCGCATTCTGGTTCCAGCCTCCGCCCTGGTGAAAGTAAGCGTACGCCACGAACGCGGCGCAAAAGATCAAAACTTGTGAAGATCGCGAAGGCGGCTGCTCGCGAACCGGCGCCGCTTCGTTCACAGCAGTCCCGAGATGATATTGATGCTCAATGCGAGTATAACGGTGTTAAACGCGAACGAGACGATCCCGTGCAGGAGCGCCAGGCGGCGAATCCTGCGCGACGTGATTTGCACATCGGACACCTGGAACGTCATGCCGATCACAAAAGAGAAATAGGTGAAGTCCATATAATCGGGCGCCTTTTCGCCGGGAAAGTCGAGGCCTGCGCGAGGATCGGACGATTCGTTCCCGCCAAGGTAAAACAAATTTGCGTACCGCAGCGCGAACACCGTGTGAACCAACGCCCACGAGCAGAGCACGGTGCTCACGGCCAGCGCGACGTGCTCGCTCATTTTTCCCTTGGAAAGATCCTTGACCGTCCCGAGGAGATAGAAGAGCGCAAAGAGGCTGGCGCAGGCGGCCACGATGACGGAAAGGAATATCACCGTTGCGCTGGAGTCCTGGATTCCGGCGGTGCCGCGGACTTTGCCGGGATTGGCGCTGATAATTCTGATCCATGCCAGCGCCAGAATCACGGCGCCGAACGCATCCCAGGTGAAGATGATCCGAATGGGGAGGATGTGCCTGGCCGGCAGCAGCGCAAAGACGATCGCCGCCGCCGCCAGGGCGATGAGAAGCCGGTGATGGGCGTCTAGATTTTTGAGCCGGTCGAGCATGAGTCGGCGAAGCCGCAAACCGTTTGAACAGTTACGGCGGGCTTTGTCCAAGAGTTTTTTGCCCTTCAAACACGCGGCGTTCCGCTCCGGGCGCGAGACTGGATGATTCCTCAAATTAACTGGACGGTTGGGGCAAAGGAAGGTCTAGTTTCCTTCCATGAAATTTGTTTTTCGCCTTTTGGCTGCTCTCGCGGTTTCGACCCGCCTTTTCGCCCAGGAGCCCGCGCCGGAAGCGGGCGCGTCTTCGGCCAGTGCGGCCAGCCCGGCCAACCCCTCGCCGGCGCCCCCGAGAATTTCCTACTTCTCGACGCACGTGGACGGCCCGTACATCGCGTTGACTTTCGACGACGGCCCCCATGCGAAACTGACGCCGAAGCTGCTCGACATTCTCGCTCAGCGGCACATAAAAGTCACTTTTTTCCTCATCGGCGAGAACGCCCACGCGCATCCCGAGATCGTGAAAGAGGAGATCGCGCAAGGGCACGAAGTGGGCAACCATTCGTGGGATCATCCGAACCTTCGCAAGCTTCCCGAGGACAAACTGCGCAGCGAGTTGCAACGCACCGATGACGAGATCAAGGCAATCATCGGGCGTTCGCCGACCATCATGCGGCCTCCGTACGGCGAGCTCAGTCCCGCCCAGCGCCAGTGGGTCAACAAGGAGTTCGGCTACAAAATCATCTTCTGGGATGTCGATCCAAATGACTGGAAAGACCCCGGCCCCAGTGTCGTCGCAAGCCGGATCCTTGCCGAAACGAAGCCCGGTTCCATCATCCTTTCCCACGATATTCACGCGGGCACCGTCGAGGCGATGCCCTACATCATCGACACGCTTCTGCAACGGGGTTACAAATTCGTCACCGTTCCGGAACTGATCGCGATGGACAAGCCCCGCCCAAAGAAAGCGCCGTCGCCGTCTCCCAACGATGTTCCAGCCGCGCCGGCCCCGGCCAGCAGCGGTGTTTCCGCTCCCGCCGCGTCCCCGTAGCGCGCGGATTAACCGGCCATCTCCGTTACCGCCGCGATATGCAGCCGCTGGCGAATGAGGTTCACCGCGATTCTGCCTAGCGCTTTCAATCCCTTTAACTGGTGCGCCTGGAGTTCGCGCGGCGCGTTGCCGATCACGCAAAGCGTGCCAAGCGCATGACCCTCCGGCGTCACGAGCGGAGCGCCCGCGTAGAAGCGGATCCGCGGTCCGCCCGTTACCAGGGGGTTGTCGGCAAAGCGTTCGTCCTTTGTCGCATCCGGGACAACCATAACGTCCGGTTGAAGAATCGCGTGACTGCAAAAAGACACCTCTCGCGGCGTCTCGGAGATGTCGATCCCGACTTTCGCCTTGAGCCATTGCCGGTCGTCGGCGATGAGACTGAGAAGAGCGATGGGCGTTCCGCAAAGCTCGGATGCGGTGACGGTTACATCGTCAAAGATTTCCTCCGCCGCGGTATCAAGAATATTATAGTGGTAGAGAGCCTTCAGTCTCTCGGTTTCATTGGCGGGCAGCGGGGCTTTCATAGTGGGTAACCGGCGCACCCATCAGTAGCTGGAATCATGCCGCTGACGCCATTAGGAAAAACCCTAAGCCGCAAAGGCGCCGCAGCCCCTTAAGCGGCGAAGCCGAATCGATGCTTGACCTCGGCTGCGTCGACTCCGAGCGCGTCGCGCAACATGAGGGCGGCGATCCTCTCGCTGGCGACCTTCAGCATCCTGTCAGACTGCTGCTGCGTCAGGCTGGCCCCTTCATGCCGGATGTCCTTGATTCGGGCGCCCGAAAAAAGCAAATGCATCAGAAACTCCTCAGCCTCGACGGGGTCGTCCGTGTGGTGCGTGAGGACGCGAACGCTGTGATTTGGAAGCGCGGTGTAGTCGATTGCGAATTTGGCCAGCATAAGATGAGTTCCTCCGCCGTTTCAAACTTGGCTTCGCGGAGGCCAAATATCAAGCTATCTTCTTGTAATCTAACCGACCGGGAAGCAATGAAAGCCGCCGTTCTCAGAGCGCCACGAAGCGCATCGACGCCGCCTCTTCTCATCGGGGATATTCCCCGGCCACAGCTTCAAGATGGCCATGTGCTGCTTCGCGTGCTCGCCTGTGGAGTTTGCCGCACGGATCTGCACATCGTGGAAGGCGATCTGCCTCCGCTTCGAGATCCACTCGTCCCCGGGCATCAGATCGTCGGCGAGGTTGTCGAGGGCGCCGGGTTGCCGCAAGGCTCGAGGGTGGGCGTTTCCTGGATGGGCGGCGTGGATGGTGATTGCGCCTACTGCCGTCGCGGGCTGGAGAACCTTTGCGACCGGCCGACTTTTACCGGATACACGGTGGACGGCGGCTACGCCGAGTACGCCCTGGCGCGCACAGACTTCACCTTTCCGTTGCCTGGCGGTTTGGACGACATCCACGCCGCTCCCCTGCTTTGCGCCGGGATCATAGGCTTCCGCAGCTTGCGCGTTGCCGGGATCGAGAGGGGGGAGCGAGTCGGGCTTTTTGGATTTGGTGCCTCCGCGAGCCTCACGATTGCCGTTCTAAAGCACTGGAAGTGCGAAGTCTATGTCGCCACCAGGGGTGAATCGCATCGCAAATTGGCCGTCTCGCTCGGCGCGGCGTGGGTCGGCAAAGCCGGCGAAAAACCGCCTGTCGAGCTCGACCGCGCGGTCACCTTCGCACCGAGCGGAGAGGTCGTTGTCAACGCGCTTGCGAGCCTGCGCAAAGGCGGAGTGGTGGCGATCAATGCGATTCATCTGGACCGCATTCCTGCCTTTGACTACGACACACTCCTGTGGGGCGAGCGGCAAATACGCAGCGTAGCCAACATGACTCGTGAGGATGCCCGCGATTTTCTGAAAGTCGCCCTCGAGATCGGCATCCGTCCACGGGTAAAAGTGTTCTCTCTTGAAGAAGCAAACGAAGCTCTCCAGGCGATCAAGAACGAAACCGTGGATGGAGCGGCAGTCATCGTGCCTTGATCCCCCCACTTTTTTCAAAGCCTCTTAAGGGATAGTATTAGCCTACGGTCAGGGTGCGGTACTAACGACATTTACTTGTGATCTATTTTCCAAGCCGCATGGTTAAAAGATTGGTCCATGACGGGCACGCCGAATTGCAACACGCTATTCAACAGCGTGAAAAGGAAAGCCATCAACCGAGGAGAAAAAACCAATGACCAGCGAATCCTGCTACCGTCAAATGTATTCCAACAGCCGCCGCTCCGCGCTGCCGGCGGGCGCCACGGCTCCCGAATTCACGCTCCGAAGCACGCCTGACCAGTGGCTAAAGCTGAGCGAATTCCGCGGCCAGGCGGTGATCCTCGCCTTTTACCCGGCAGACTGGAGTCCCGTTTGTGGCGACCAGATGGCGCTCTACAACGAGATCCTGCCGGAGTTTCAAAATCTGGGCGCCGAACTCATCGGCATTTCCGTCGATGGCGCGTGGTGTCATGCGGCCTTCGCCAAGGATCGCAAGCTGCACTTTCCGCTCCTCGCCGACTTCGAGCCCAAGGGAGGCGTTGCCCGCCAGTATGGCGTCTATCGCGACGGCGATGGCGTTTGCGAGCGGGCGCTTTTCGTCATCGACGCCGAGCACGTCATCCAGTGGAGCTACGTTTCCCCTCTTGGCGTGAATCCCGGCGCGGCTGGAATCCTTTCCGCACTTGAAGAGTTGCATAGCAAAAAGGAGGCAAGATGATACCGGCAGCGAAACTTGGCTTGCCCCACGGCGGGCGGGACCACATCCAGGGATCGATTGACGCGCCTGTCGTGCTTTTGGAATACGGGGATTACCAATGCCCGGTCTGCGGCGAAGTTTATCCGATCGTCAAGGCCATTCAGGAACGGATGGGCAATGGCTTGTGTTTCGCCTTTCGCAACTTCCCGCTGACCAATATGCATCCAAACTCCGAGCACGCCGCGGAGGCGGCGGAGGCGGCCGCCGCGCAGGGAAGTTTTTGGGAAATGCACGACATGCTGTTCGAAAACCAACATGCGCTCGATGATGACGACCTCGCCGAGTATGCCGCGGCGCTGCGTCTGGATGAAGTCCGCTTGATTCGAGAGGTGCTGGCCGGCGCCCATGCCGCTCGCGTGCGGGAGGATTTCGCAAGCGGCGTGAGGGGTGGCGTTAACGGCACGCCGAGTTTCTTCATCAACGGACAACGTTATGACGGCGCTCGCGGCCTGGATCCGCTGCTTGCGGCCCTTGCCCAGCCGGCCGCGCGGTAGCAAGGGCATGGAGGCGAGGCTATGAAAACCGAACCCTGCGAACCCATGCATGCGCTCCAACTCTTCGAACCCGACCCCAACACTCTTTACACCATCGAGGCGGCGGCGCGGCTCGCGGATGTGCCGCGCCACACGATCCTGGTCTATTACAAGCACGGCCTCCTTTGCCCCGTGGTGGACCCGGAGTGCGGAGCCTATTTCTTCGACGATACAGCCATTCGCCTGCTTCGGCGCATAGAATACATGCGCAACGTTTCCGGCGTCAACCTGGCGGGGATCAAAATGACTCTTGACCTTTTGAACGAGGTGGAGCGCCTGCAATCCGAGGTGCGTTTTTTGCGCCTGGGAATGCACCCGCCGCGCGAATTGAAATCCCGTCCATGGCGCTTATTGTAGCGGCATGGACGATCCTGTGGGCCGCCTCGCCCGGCTGCAAAGGCAGCTTGGCGGCATCGCGTCGCAACTCACTCACGTGCAGTTCACCTATTTCAGCGCCGGCGAACGCTGGCGTCCGGCGATCAATGCGTATCGCTGCCGCGACTGCTTCATCCTTTGCATGGACCTGGCCGGGGCGGATAAGGCCGCGGTGCGGGTGCTGGCCGAGCCGCGCCGTCTGATCATTCGCGGCCAGCGCGCCGCGCCCGCGCCCACGTGCGACCAACCCCAGCCGGTGCAGGTGTTGGAGATGGAGATTGACCACGGCCCCTTTGAACGCGTGATCGAGCTTCCGGCGGAGATCGATCCCGAGCGTGTGACGGCCGAACACCGCGAAGGACTGCTCTGGGTTCACCTGCCTCTGATCGAGCCATGACCATCGAGACCTCCATTCTTGCAAAGGACGCCGCGTCCGAGCCCGCCTCGCAACTCGTGGAGGCGCCGCTCGCCGGCGAGGACCAGCCGATCGTCATTCCCGAAACGCTGCCGATCCTTCCCATTCGCAACGTTGTGCTCTTTCCCGGCAACGCCCTGCCTCTGACGATCGGCCGCGAATCCTCGAGAAAGCTGCTCGAGGAATCTCTTCCGCAAGGCAGGATCATCGGCCTCTTCACCCAGAAGGATCCCGAGCAGAATGACCCCGGCCCCGAGGGGCTCCATCGAGTCGGAGTGGCCGCCAGCGTGCTGAAGTTCATCCGCCAGTCCGGGGAGAATGTCATCATCGTCATCAATACGCTGGAGCGCATCGCGATTCGCAAGGTGCTGCTCGCGCATCCGTTCATTCGCGCCGAGGTGGAAGTGCTGCGCTCGGCGTTGCCCGCCGACGACAAGCACTGGCAGGCCACCGTCCAGCAACTGCGCGAGTCCGCTCTCAACCTTATCGAGCTGATGCCCGACGTTCCCGAGCAGGCGCGCGCCGTGGTGCGCGAGATGGAAGATCCCGGACGGCTCGCGGATCTCCTTGCCAACAGCCTCAGCCTCGACGCCGCCCAGAAACAAGACCTGCTCGAAGAACTCGACGTCGAAAAACGCGTTCGCGCCGTCCTTCTCCGCGTCTCCGCCCGGCTCGAAATCGCGCAACTCCAGCAGAAAATTCAGAAAGACGTCGCCTCGCAAATTTCGGACACCCAGCGCCGGGCCTTCCTGCGCGAACAGCTCAAGGCCATTCAAAGGGAGCTTGGCGAAGGCGAAGGCGCCGAGGAGCAAGCCGCCGAGCTGCGCAAACGGCTCGAGGAAGCCGCTCCCCCGAAGGACGTGCTCGAGCAGGCGGATCGCGAACTGCGCCGGTTTTCCCATCTCCATCCCGCCAGCCCCGAATATTCCGTGATCGTCAGCTACATTGAAACCCTGGCCGAACTGCCCTGGAGCAAACTCAGTGAAGACAACCTCGACCTCGACCGCGGCCAGCAGATCCTCGACCGCGACCACTTCGACCTCGAAAAGGTCAAACGCCGCCTCATCGAATACCTGGCGGTGCGCAAACTCAAACCCTCCGGCCACGGCCCGATCCTCTGCTTTCTCGGCCCGCCCGGCGTGGGCAAGACCAGCCTCGGCCAGTCCATCGCCGACGCGCTTGGCCGGAAGTTTGTCCGGATGAGTCTTGGCGGCGTCCACGACGAAGCGGAAATCCGCGGCCACCGCCGCACCTATATCGGCTCGATGCCAGGCCGTTTCATTCAAGAGCTCCGCCGCGCCGGCACCCGCAACCCCGTCATGATGCTCGACGAAATCGACAAACTCGGACGTGACGCCCGCGGGGACCCCACCAGCGCCCTGCTCGAAGTGCTCGACCCGCGCCAGAACCACGCCTTCGTCGATCACTATCTCGACGTGCCCTTCGACCTCTCCCAGGTTATCTTCATCGCCACGGCGAACTATATGGATCCCGTGCCGCCTCCCTTGCGGGACCGCATGGAAGTCATCGAAATCGCCGGATATACGGATCGCGAAAAACTCGAGATCGCCAGCCGGTATCTGGTCCCGCGACAGGTCGAAGAAAACGGCCTCGAGGCCAATCAGTGCCGGTTCGAATCCGACGCGCTCGTCAGGATCATCAGCGACTATACGCACGAAGCCGGGGTGCGTGAACTGGAACGCCAGATCGGCAGCGTCTGCCGCGCCATCGCGGCGCTTTTCGCGAAGGGGCAAAAGAGCGAAGTGACCGTCACCAAGGAAATGGCGCCTGGGTTCCTCGGCCCGCCCAAATACATCCGCGAGACGAAACTCGCCTCGAGCAAACCCGGCGTCGTCACCGGTCTCGCCTGGACTCCCGTCGGCGGCGAAATCCTCCACATCGAAGCGCTGCGTTACCCCGGCAAGGGGGGAATCCTCCTCACGGGCCAGATCGGCGCCGTCATGAAAGAGAGCGCCCAAGCCGCTCTGAGCCTCGTCAAGAGCCGCGTCGGGGAGCTCGGCATCGCGCCCGACGCTTTCAAGGGCAGCGACATCCATATTCACGTCCCCGCCGGCGCGGTGCCGAAGGACGGCCCGTCCGCCGGCGTCGCCATGTTCACCGCCATCGCCTCGCTCTTCAGCGACCGCCCGGTGCGTTCCGATGCCGCCATGACCGGCGAGATCACCCTGCGCGGCCTCGTCCTGCCCATCGGCGGCCTCAAGGAAAAAACCCTCGCCGCCCAGCGCGCCGGCATCAAAACCGCCATCATTCCCAAATTGAACGAAAAGGACCTCCCCGACGTGCCCGCCGAAGTGAAGGAGCATATGGAGTTCGTCCTCGTCGAAACCGTGGACGAAGTGCTCGCCGCGGCATTGGAAAAGATCGCGCCGCCATGAGTTTTGTCCAACCCGAGTTCCCGCTTTGGGCAAATGGCGCGCCCGGCGCTCTCGGGTCCGCGCCGGCCGATATTCCGACATTAACGCCCTTCGTGGCGGAGCCGGGCATTGCGACAGGCGCCGCTCTTGTCATTTGCCCGGGCGGCGGCTATTCGGGTCTCGCCCCGCACGAGGGCAACGGTTACGCCGATTTTTTTCTCAAGTGCGGCATTACCTGCTTTGTGTTGAAATACAGGCTTGCCAGTGATCGTTACCACTACCCGGCAATGTTCCAGGATGTCACCCGGGCCATGCGAATTGTCCGGGCAAACGCGGCGGAGTGGGGGGTTGACCCGCGGCGCGTCGGGATCATTGGTTCGTCGGCGGGCGGCCATCTTGCATCGATGGTTTTAACCCACTTCGATGCCGGTCAAGCGGAGGCCGCCGACCCCGTCGAACGGGTCAGCAGCCGGCCTGACCTTGGGATTCTCTGTTACGCCGTCATCACGATGGGGCCCAATACTCATCAAGGCTCGAAGGATGGGCTCCTTGGGCCAAACCCGCCGCCTGGACTCGTGGATCTCCTTTCAAGTGAGAAACAGGTGACCAGGGAGACGCCGCCCTGTTTCGTTTGGCACACGTGGGAAGACGGCTCGGTCAAGATCGAAAATTCGCTCGCGTTCGCCGGCGCCCTTGGCGAAAAGGGTGTGCCGTTCGATCTCCATATTTACCAAAAAGGCACGCACGGAATAGGTCTCGGTGAATCGGCGTTCGATCCCGCAAAACACATGCCGTGGACCGACGATTGCGTTTACTGGCTGCGGATCCAGAAGTTTGCTAAATAAGCGGTCAGCGATTCATTGAATTTTTCGCCACCCGCCCTACCATCCGAAGCGTGCGGCGAACTTTGATTTTCGTTTTGGCGATATGCGCCGCCGGCATCCTTTTGCCTTATGCGGAGAGTCCTCTCCGCGCGCTGACTGACGATGAGAAGAAGGAGATGTTTCTCAAGGCGCGCGAGGAGATGCAGACCGAGGCCAGCCCGACCCCGAGCGCCTCGGAGGCAACGCCAAGGCCCAAACCGCGAGCCAGGCATAAATCTTCGCCGAGCGCGACTCCCACGCCCAAGGCCCGGGAGCAACAAGAAACCGGGGAGCGTGCGCGCGAGCCTGAAGCGTCCGCCACGCCGGCGCCCGGGATGCCCACCCCGGCTCCAACGCCTGCTCCGGCGCCCGCGCCCGTCCCGCAGCCTCCTCCAGCGCCGGTGACGATCCAAAAGTCGGGATACACCGGAATGGCTCCCGCGCCACCGCGGTTCTTTTGGGAGAGTTGGAACAGGTGGCGCTATCTAAGCAAAAGCGTGCGGGAGGAAATCGATCGCGCGCCCGTGCAGAGAAACCGCTGGCGCTACATCGTCGTCCACAACAGCGGGACGCGGCAGGGGAACGCGCGGATTTTCGATTACTACCACCGTTACGTCCGCCGGATGCCAAACGGGCTGGCTTATCAATTCGTCATCGGGAACGGGACTTCCTCCGGCAACGGGCAGATCGAAGTCGGCGACCGCTGGCGACGGCAGATCAATGGCGGGCACGTCCATAGCGATTACCTTAACAACATCGCGCTCGGCATCTGCCTCGTCGGTGATTTCAACCGCGACCTGCCCACGCGCGAACAGCTCGGCGCGCTGGACGAGTTGATCCGCTACCTCCGGATGCGCGTCGGGAAGATCGATGGCAGATTCGCCATTGTGAAAGCGCACAGGGACATCAATCCGCCGCAGTGGCCCACCGACTGCCCGGGAGACAGGTTCCCTTTCAACTGGCTTTATAACACATTCAGATAGGCTATGAAGATTGGATTGACAGGGGCGGCGGGGTTCATCGGTTCCCGGATCGTCGAATTGGCGAATCGGGCGGGGCATTCGGTTGTCGGCTTTTCCAGAAATGCCGCGAAGCCGCTTCCGGGATGCGTTGAAACGCGGCTTTTCGACATGGACGCCCTCTGCGACTTCGAGGGGTGCGACGGCATCATTCATCTGGCCGGCGAATCGGTCGCCGGTATTTGGACCGAGGAAAAGCGGTCCAGGATAATGGACAGCCGGAAGCTGGGAACCAGACACGTCGTCAACTCGATTTTCGCCGCCAGGCAGCCGCCCTCCGTGCTCGTGAGCGGATCGGCCATCGGCTTTTACGGCGACACCGGCGAGAACGAAGCGGACGAGGACGCGCCCGCCGGCAAGGGATTTCTCGCCCAGGTCTGCCAGGCTTGGGAGAACGAGGCGGCGCGCGCGACGGAGAAGGGCATCCGCGTCGTTTTTTTGCGCTCCGCCGTTGTGCTCGGCAAGCACGGCGCGCTCAAGGCGATGCTGCCCGCTTTCCGCTCCGGCCTCGGCGGCAAGCTCGGTTCGGGGAGACAGTGGATGGCCTGGATTCACATCGACGACGAAGCGGCGCTGGCTCTGTTCGCCTTGGAGAACCAGGCTCTCGACGGCCCCGTCAATGCCGCCGCGCCCGCTCCCTGCCGAAATGCCGACTTCACCAAGGCGCTGGGGCTGGCGCTGCACCGTCCGGCATTTCTAACCATTCCCGCGGTCGTCTTGAGTTCGACCCTGGGCGATTTCTCGCACGAGCTGCTTGACAACCGCCGGATAATCCCGAAGCGTCCGATCCTTCACAAATTTCCTTACCGGTTTCCTTTGCTCGATGAGGCTTTGACAAACATCCTCCACGAAAAATAGCGCATCTGCCGACATGGTTCCTCAAAACATCATCGCGATCGTTTACGACTACGATCAGACGTTGAGCCCCAACTACATGCAGGAGCAGGTGCTCTTCCCGCGGTTCGGCATCAACTCCGAACAGTTTTGGAAGCGGTGCGCGGAACTCGTGAAGGAGCAGGGGTTCGACAATGAGTTGGCTTACATGAAGGTCATCCTTGATTACCTCGCCATGGATCGGCCGACGAATGCCGAACTGAAGGCGCTCGGCAAGGAGATGACTTTCTACAAGGGGCTGCCGGAGATGTTCGACGAACTCGCCGAGGGTCTCCTTACCCCCGAACACGAGGAACATGGAATCCGCGTCGAGCATTACATCATCTCCTCCGGCCTGAAGGTCATCATCGAAGGAAGTCTTCTAGCAAAATACGTGAAGGCGATCTTCGGCTGCGAATTCGCGGAGGACTCGCAGGGGAGGATCACTTTCCCCAAGCGCGTCATCAGCCACACCCAAAAGACGCAGTTCCTGTTTCGGATCAATAAGGGATTGCTCGATATGTCGCAGGACGTGAACGACCACATGCCCGCGGAAATCCGCCCCATCCCGTTCTCGCACATGATTTACGTCGGAGACGGTCCGACCGATGTGCCCTGCTTCACGGTCATGCGGCGATACGGCGGCCACGCCATCGCCGTTTACAACGCCGAGGATCCGACCCGCACCAGCTTCAAGAAATGTTACCAGCTCGCCACCCATGCCGACCGCGTCAAGCACATCGCGCCGTCCGACTACCGGCAGGGAAGCCACTTGCGGCTGCTGCTCGAACAGATGACCGGGGAGATCGCCGCCGGCATCGTCGATGAACGCCGCCGGGGCGCCGA
>Ga0302324_100008211_pt1 | contig 22058 bp, 19 predicted proteins | sample Palsa_T0_1_FD_201949 | JGI IMG/M metagenome (GOLD analysis project Ga0302324, IMG submission 201949) | Peat permafrost microbial communities from Stordalen Mire near Abisko, Sweden - Palsa_T0_1 | ecosystem: Environmental > Terrestrial > Soil > Palsa > Peat permafrost | place: Sweden: Abisko...
GGAACATAAACTCAAGCTTTCGGATCAGGCGGCCAAGGTCAACCACCCCGGCATGCTGCAGGTGCGTCGCTTTCAGCAGGGGCAGGAATTCATTGGCGACGCGATGTTCGACGAACTAGGGTCGGCACCGGAGCCGGTGACCATCGTCGATCCGCTGGACGGAACCAAGCGCAGGATGATGCCGGCCGAAGCAAAGTGGGAAGATTTGCTGACGCCCGTGCTGCGTCACGGACAGCCGGTGCGGGAGCAGCCCACGTTGGAGTCGATCCGCGAGCGGGTGCAGCGGCAACTGTCCATGTTGCCAGAGGGAGTCAAACGATTGGAAAACCCGCAGACCTATTTGGCGGGCCTGGAGTTGGGGCTGCACGAATTGAAGAAGCGGCTGGTGCTGGCGGCCAAGACCAAGCCGGCGCCGGCCCGGCCGGCGAACCAGTTCAAGTCAATTCCGGCCACAGATCAAGGCAGATAGGCAGGGATCAAACATGGGGCACATTTTTATTCTTGACTAAAAAGGCTTGCGTTGCACGGCAGGCAGGAAATGCACGGTGACAATTGGGCGGACATCGCCTGCAGAAGATTTGGCAGGGGAATGTTGGGCAGAGGAATGGGAAGAAGAGTTGTTAGTCTTATTCCTCTGCCCCACATACCTCTGCCAATTTTTGCGGTGGCTTTGCAGGTTTAGCGCGAGAGTTCGTTCCACAAAAAGGTGTAGGCCAGCGCGTCCATGAAGGCGGCCTGGCGGTTGTTGGCGGCGGCGCCGTGGCCGCCCTCGATGTTTTCGTAATACAAGACCTGGTGGCCTTGCTCCTCCAGGCGCGCGGCCATTTTGCGCGCGTGGCCCGGATGCACCCGGTCGTCGCGCGTGGAGGTGGTGATGAGGATGGGAGGGTAGGAGCGGTCGGCGCGGACGTTTTGGTAGGGCGAATACTTTTGGATGTAGGCCCAATCCTCCGGCTTGCCCGGATCGCCGTATTCATCCATCCAACTGGCGCCGGCCAGCAGCTTGTTGTAACGGCGCATGTCCAGCAAGGGCGAGCCGCAATGGATGGCGCCGAAAAGATCGGGGCGCTGGGTCAGCATCACGCCCATGAGCAAGCCGCCGTTGGAGCGCCCTTCGATGCCCAGCCGCCTGGGCGCGGTGACGCCGCGGGCGATGAGGTCCTCGGCCACGGCGATGAAATCGTCGTAGGCGCGCTGGCGGTTTTGCTTGCGGGCGGCTTCGTGCCATTGGGGGCCGAATTCACCGCCGCCGCGGATATTGGCCAGGACAAAGACGCCGCCGCGTTCCAGCCAGGCCGCGCCGCGGGCGGGATTGTAAGCCGGCAGTTCCGGGATCTCGAATCCGCCGTAACCTGTCAACAATGTAATGTTGCCGCCGTCGAGCTTGAGTCCCTTGCGGCCGACTTGAAAGTAGGGCACGCGCGTGCCGTCCTTGGAGCGGGCCTCGAACTGCTGAATTTCCAAGCCGTCGGCGTTGAAGAAGGCGGGCAGGCTTTTGATTTTCTCCGCGCCGGGCTGGCCGGCCGTGCCGAGCAAGAGGCTGGAGGGCGTCAGAAAATCGGTCTCGGTCATGAAGTAATCATCCGATTCGTCCGGATCGATGCCTTGGATGCCCACCGAGCCGAAGGCGGGCGCCGGCATGGGCGTGCGCTGCCAGGCCCCGCCGGAGAAGCGCAAGAGCCAGGGCCGGCTGTGGACGTTGTCCAATTCAGTCAACACCAAGAAATGTTGCGTGTCGCTGATGGCGGAGAGAGAGGCGCGGGCAGACGGAGTGAAGAGCGTCGAAAAGTCGCGCTGCCCTTGCAAATAACCCTCCAGGTTGGCGGCCAGGAGCGAACCGGCCAGGAACGTATTATGATTGACCGTCCAATCGGAGCGCAAGCGCAACAAGAGGAGCTTCCCGAACGTTTCGATGATGGCGTCCGGCGGCTTGTCGATACGCACCCATTGTTCGCCGCGCCGGAGGAACATTTCATCCGTGAAGAAGGTCGGTCCGCGATGGATCCATTCGTAAACTTCGCCGTGATCGTGATCGACCGAGACGCCCGCTGAGACGTCGGTGGCCTGCGCCTCGAACACCGTGCGGGCCTGGCTCAGCGGCGTGGCGCGCTGCCATTGCTTGATGATGCGGGGGTAGCCGCTGCTGGTCAATGAACCGGGACCAAAGTCAGTGCTGATGTATAACGTGTCGCGGTCGCGCCAAGCCACACCGCTCTTGGCCTCCGGCACAGTGAATCCGCCAGGCACGAATTCTTTGGAGTTCAGATCGAACTCGCGGATGACCGCCGCGTCGGCGCCGCCTTGGGAAAGTTCCAGCAGGCAGCGGTCGCAGGACGGTTTGAGGATGGTGTAACCGTGCCAAACCCAGTTCTCCTTTTCCGTGGCTGCCAACTGGTCGAGGTCCAGGACGGTTTCCCAGGCGGGGACGGTTTTCTTATATTCCTCCAGAGTGGTGCGGCGCCAGAGGCCGCGCGGATTCTTGTCATCGCGCCAAAAATTGTAGTAGAGCGGGCCGTGTTTGACGACTTGCGGAATGCGGGCGCGAGAGTTGAGGATGTCGGCCAGGCGGTTCTGCAGCGCTGTGAAGCCGGGGGCGGATGCCAATTCGCGGGTGCTGAGGGCGTTGTGGGCGCGCACCCATTGGAGGGCTTTGTCGCCTGTGACGTCCTCGAGCCACAGGTAGGGGTCGTCAGGCGTGGCGCTCACCGCGTTGGCGGCCGGGCGCGCCAGAGGCGGCAGGCACAGGACCACGGCCAGGAGCGCGGCACGCGCGCGGGCTTTGAACGATGGCGGCATGATGGCGGTCTAATCTTCAGGTTAAATTCCGCTGCACGGAAACCGCATAGTAACTGAGGGCATAAGTTTTGCCAATGGAATTGATTTGCAGTTTTGCCGCCTGGAGGTTATAAGAGAGCTATGAAATCCAAACTGAATCGCCGCGTCTTTCTGAAGCGGTCGGTCCTGGCGGCCGGGGCGGCCTCCGCCACTTCATATCTTGGTTTTCCGAGCATTCTTTGCGCCCGCCAGCCCAGCGACACGCTCAATTGCGTGCAAATCGGTTGCGGCGGGCGCGGTGGGGACCACTTGAAACAGACCATCCTTCAGCAGCACCAAAACCTCGCGGCCATGGTGGACCCGGATGAGCACCAGATCGCCTCGAAGCAGAAATGGCTGCAAAGCCAAGGGGTTGAAGTGGGCAAGGTGCGGGTCTTTAGCGATTACCGGGAAATGTTTGACAAGATGAGCGGGCAAATCGACGCCGTGTTCATCACCGCTCCCAACCATCATCATTGCAACGCGTCCCTGCTGGCGCTGGAGGCGGGCAAAAATGTCTATTGTGAAAAACCGTTGACCCATGATATCGCCGAGGCGCGGAAACTGCGCGAAGCCGCCGCGCGGCACCCCAAGGTGGCCACGCAAATGGGCAATCAGGGGCATTGCGAGGACGGCTATCGCCGCTTGTGCGAGTTCGTGGCGGCTGGCGTCATCGGGAACATCACCGAAACGTATAGCTGGACCGACCGGGCCAACGGCGGCATCGGGCCGCGCCCGCCCACCAAGCCTGTGCCGGCCGGGATGAACTGGGATTCCTGGATCGGGCCGGCGCCGTATCGGGACTTTCATGACGACTTGCACCCGCACGAATGGCATGGCTGGTACGATTTCGGCAACGGCTCCCTCGGCAACATGGGTTGCCACGTCTTGGAAGGGGTTTTCTGGGCGCTCAAAGTCGGGCATCCCACCAGCGTCGAGTTGGAGTTCGTGCGCGGCGGCAGCGACGAGCGTTATCCGCTGGGCAGCCGAGTGCGGTGGGACATTCCCGCCCGCGGCGACATGCCCGCCTTCAAGGCGTATTGGTACGAAGGATTGAATCCCACCACCACCGCCAAAGTGTCAGGCGGGCTGCACGCGGCCACGGGTTCGGCACGTTACTTTCCCGAGTTGGCGCTCAAATTGAATGAGCAGTATCCGGACGAAGAACTGCTCAAGCTCGACAGCGGCTCGTTGTACGCGGGAGAGAAGGGCGTGATTTACACTCCCACTTACGGGAGCAACGAGACGCATCCCATGCACGTCGTGCCCATGGAGAAAATGGAGCAGATCAAACAGCCGCCCCGAACCATGCCGCGGCCCAATCCAAATCCTTTTGTTGACTTTGTCGAAACGTGCAAGGCCGGGCGGACGAACACGGCGACGCCCTTCGAGTACGGCGCGCGGCTGACGGAATTCTGCCTGTTGGGCAATTTGGCGCAACATGCCGGCCCGAACAACAAAGTGATGTGGGACGGCCCCAATATGCGCGTGACCAACATCCCCGACCTCAATCGCTGGATTAAACGCGAAGACCGCAAGGGCTGGGTGGTTTGAATCAGTTGCGCCAGCGTTAAAAGAGTGTATTCTAGACGCGTGGAAGCAACATTGACTCAACTGAGGCGTGACAAGGCGAAGATTGTCCGTCCGGTGATGGGTGGCGGCGAGAAGCTCCCTTTGAACAAGCGCGGTCAGCCGCGCGCCAAAAAAATGCCGTCGCGAAAAATCGACCGGCTTGCCGCGTGCCAAGATTTGATGTCCATAAACCCGGTTGAATTTCTTCCCCGCAAGTGATCTATCTGTTGGACATCAAGTATGAATCTGGAAACCGTAAAAATACTCGATGCTCTTTTCTCATTATGGCGTAAAGAACGACCTGAATACACCAGTTTCGAGTGCACGAACCAGTTATGCATCAAATTTTAGGCTTCTGCATGAAATGTTCAATCTCATTCCGGAAGAATACAAGAAAGGGAGTCAAGTATGCAAATGATTCATGCGGTGTTTCAAAATGACGGTAAATGGTTTATCGCGCGATGCTTGGACATGCCAGTGACGACTCAAGGCCGAACCCTCGCTGCCGCTAAGAAAAACCTCCGCGAAGCTGTTGAGCTTTACATCGAGACGTGGGGCCAGCCCGAGGGAATCAATACAGCGAAGGAGGTTTACCTCACCAGCATGGAAATCGGCGCATGAGCCCACATCTCCCCGCCGTGTCCGGCCGCGAATTGATACGCGCATGGCGACGCGCAGGCTTTGTCGAACTTCGCCAGAAAGGCAGCCACGTGGCCCTCGAAAAACGCACGGCAGATGGCTACTGGCGAACCGTTGTTCCGCTCCACCGCGAGATTCGCCCTGGAACATTGAGCGACATTTTGAACCAAAGCGGCTTGAGCAAAGAGGACTTAATGGAACTGCTCTGAGCTTCCAATTAGGCCGCTGCCGTCGATGACTGCAGCGCGCGGGAGGCGGCCAGGTCCACTTTGCGCTGGCGCAGGCTTTTGAAGAATTCGTAGCCCTCGCGGCAGCGGCGCACGCAGACGTCCTTGTCCTCCAGCATCGTTTTGATGATGCGCAGAATCGGTTTGGGGCGCAAATAATACGCGCGGTAAAAACGGTCCACGGCCTCAAAGATTTCGTCCTTGTTCAAGCCGGGATACTCCAGGGAACTTTGCTGGAAGCCGTCGTCATGCACGATGTCCGTCTTGTCCTTCTTGGCGAACCAGCCGTTTTGCCGCGCCATCTCGAACAACTCGGTGCCGGGATACGGCGCCGCCAGCGAGACCTGGATGCTGAAGACATCCAAATCCATCGCGTAACGAATGGTCTGCTCGATGGTGTCGCGTGTCTCAACGGGCAGTCCCAGAATGAAGGTGCCGTGAATGACCACGCCGGCCTTGTGACAGGCAGTGGTGAAACGCTTGGCTTCATCCAGTTGGATGCCTTTCTTGATGCGGTCGAGAATTTCCTGGTTGCCGCTTTCGTAGCCGACCAGGAAAAGGCGCAGGCCGGAATCCTTGAATGATTTGATGGTGTCGTAATCGAGGTTGGCCCGGCTGTTGCATGACCAGGTCAGGCCCAGCGGGGCGAGCTTCTTGGCGATCTCGCGCGCGCGGGGCAAGTTGGCCGTGAAGGTGTCGTCGTCGAAGAAAAACTCGCGCACCTGCGGGAAGAGCGTCTTGGCGTAGGCCATTTCGCCGGCGACGTTTTCGGGCGAACGCACGCGGTATTTGTGTCCGCCAATGGTTTGGGGCCAAAGACAGAAGGTGCATTGGGCGGGGCAGCCGCGGCCGGTGTAGAGGCTCAGATAAGGATGCAGCAAATAGCCGATGAAATACTTCTCGATTTGCAAATCGCGCTTGTAAGCATCGACCACCCAGGGCAGCACGTCCATGTTGGAGATGATTTCGCGTTCCCTGTTATGGATGATTTTGCCCTCTGCGTTGCGATAGGAAAGGCCGTCAATTTGCGCCAAGGGCCTGCCTTCGGCGACTTCCTTGCAGGTGAAATCGAATTCCTTGCGTCCGACCCAATCGATGGACGCGGAGGCCTTGAGAGTTTCGGCGGGCAGCACCGCGGCGTGGGCGCCGATAAAACCGATTTTCACGCCGGGCTTCTGCGCTTTGATCGCTTCAGCCACCTTGCAATCATTTTTGAGCGAAGGCGTGGAGGTGTTGATGATGACGTGGTCGTAGTCGCGCGCGATTTCCAGGCATTGCTTGACGCTGACATCATGCGGCGGGCAATCGAGCAACCTACTGTTGGCCACCAAGGCGGCGGGTTGCGCCAGCCACGTGGGATACCAGAACGAAGTGACCTCGCGCCGGGCCTGATAACGCGCCCCGGCCCCGCCGTCAAAGCCGTCAAAACTAGGCGGAGAAAGAAATAATGTTTTCAATTCGACTTTTTGGTATTGGCGATCTTGGCCAGCAGTTCGTCGCGTTGGGAGGAATCGCCGGAAGCGCAGGCGCCGCCGGTGGCATTGATGGCCGCCTTGGCTTCGGCCAGGTGGCCTTTGCCGATGGAGAAGCCATTGAAGGCTTTGACGGACCGGCCTTGGTAATAGGGCTTGGGTTTGGCGCTGAAATTATAGGCCATGTTTTTCCAGGTGTCGCTTAGGTTGGTGCTCAGTGCGCCACTGGGATCGTAACCGCAATGCACCATGCAATTCTCGCAACGGGGATCGCGCGCCACGCCATCGACCACTCCGTATTTGTTCCAATCCACCTTCTCCAGCATTTCGTGGTAGCCGGCATAATGGCCGTCGGTCATCAAATAGCAAGGGGCCTTCCAGCCGCGGATGTTGCGTGTGGGAATGGCCCAGGCGGTGCAGGTCAATTCGCGTTTGCCGGCCAGGAATTCCTGGTAAACCCGGGTGCCGATGATCGTAAAGCGATCGCCCCATTTCTCCATGTCCTTGAATTTTTCGCGGGTCATTTTTCGTGTCAGGAAGAAATCCTCCGGGTGTTTGCCCAGCCGTTTGATCATGTCTTTCTTGGCCGCGTCGTACTCGTAGCCGGGGGAGATGGTGTGGGCGTCCACTTCGAGGGAGGAGAAATACTCGAACATCTGCTCGATTTCCTGCACGTCGGTTTCCTTATAGACGGTCATGTTGGTGGCGACTTGATAGCCGAGGATCTTGGCCATTTTGATGGCTTCGACACATTCCTTGAACACGCCTTCGCGCTCCACAATCAAGTCGTGCGTATATTCCAATCCGTCCACATGGACGTTCCAATACATCCATTGGCTGGGGCGGATGACCGGGCGGCCGTCGGATTTGCCTTTGCGAATAGTCTCGGCGTCCTTCTCGGAGATCAATTTTTCCTCCAGCAATCGGGCCAGGGTGGATTCGGTTTTTGCGCTGTAAATGCCGGCCAGATAGTCCTTCATTTTCTTGCGCATGAACATCCCGTTGGTGCAGAGGTAAACGATGCGGCCCTGTTTGAGCAAACCGGCGGTCAGCTCTTCGATCTTGGGATAAATCAACGGTTCGCCGCCGCAGATGGAAACCATGGGGGCGCCGCATTCCTGGGCCGCGCCCAGACAATCCTCCAAAGCCATCATGTCCTTGAGGTTGGTGGAATATTCGCGGATGCGCCCGCAGCCGGTGCAAGTCAAGTTGCAGGTATGCAGCGGTTCCAGTTGCAAGACCAAGGCGAACTTGGGCGTGCGCAACAGCTTATGTTTGACAATGTGTGCGGCGATCTTCGCCGTCAACGCGAGTGGAAATCGCATAATTTATTTAGTCCAAATGGGACGAATCCCTGTTCGACGCCACCTGCGTCGGCTCAACATTCTGCGGAGGAGCCGGCTTGTTTTCACCCAAGCCTGGCAACAGCAACATCAAGGGAGAGAAGGCGGGCGTAGCCGCCAAGCCGCCGCATCCGCCACCCAGCAATGGAATGGCCAACGCCAGCAACACGGTTTTCACCTTAAGCCCGATTCTCACCGGAGCACTATATAAAGAGGGAATGACATTGGCAACTTTTATTGCATTTTTCTTGCGAGGGAAACCCCTACAAGATTTACGCCCCCATTCCTTCCTCAAAGGAGCCGGCAGCGATGGGGAAACAGAGGTTGTCACGCACATAAGCGATGCCGTTGGCGCTGGTCTTGTCCAAGTCGCGATACGCGCTCTCGGCTTCGACGATCAGCGGGGCGGTCTTGGCCTTGTTCACCGCGCAATAGCGCTGGGGATAGCCGATGTGGATGAGCAACTCGATGTAACGAGTCATGCTCAATTCGCCGGAAGGAATATCGACAAATTGCATGGCTCGCTTCTGCCAGCCGGCTTCCATCATGCGCAGCGGCAGGTTGGGGCGGATGACGTAATTCTTGACGTGGCAGGCATAGACGCGCGGGGCGACTTTGAGAAAACGGGTTTCCCAACTTTCGCCCTCCCAGCAGTGCGACGGGTCGGCGTTGACGGCCAGGCAATGGTCGCCGTCGCACGCCGCCACCAGCATGTTGAAATCGTCGGCGCACATGGCGGCGGTGCCGGGATGGATTTCGTGGGCCAGGAAGAGACCGAGTTTATTGGCGTGGGCGCGGATTTTAGCGGTCTTCTTGACAAACCTCTCCTTGCCCTCTTCCAGCAGGTCGTAATCGCCGCCCTTCCAAAAGCCCCACGGATAGCCGGTGGCCATTTCCCAGCCGAAGGCCACGCCCCAGAACATCGGGATGATTTTCAAACCCAGCGCGGCGGCCAGATCCAGGCAGCGCAACACGTAGGACTCACTCCATTTCTCGATTTCCGCGGGCGATTGCTTCGCGACCTCGTCCGGCAGGAACGGGCGGACGGTCGGGCTTTGTGTCCAGGCGGTGGTATGCACCCAAAACGGGCAATGGGCCGAGATGCCGTCCAACCTGAGCCCGCGCGAAGCGAAGGCGTCGAGGATGGCGCCGGGTTTTTTGAATTTGGCGCCGTCCTGGAGCATGTAATTGGATGGTTGCGCACCGGCGGCGCCGGAGGCTTTGGCGTAATCGAGAAAGGCGGTCAAAGACTTGGCCCCGTGTTGCGCGCCTTCGATGCTGGCGTGAAAGCATTTTTCGGCCATAAGTTTCAAAAAGTTTGGTTCTGTTTAATGAGATGAAGATTAAGGTCGTGGCGGAAAAAAAATCAACAAATTTGTCAACTCATTTATCCCAACGCTAGGGCGAGACTCCGTCGAGCCGTGACTTTTTCCGCGCGAAAACATTAGGGCTCGACGGGAGTCTCGCCCTACCGAGTAGAAGGCGAGGCGTGAACTACGACCAGAAGCGATGGTGAATAAGTAACGTCTCCTGCGTCATCAAAAGCCTGGATGCGATAGACATACTCGCCGCCTGCGGCCAATTGGTCATCCGTGTAACTCGTCGAGGTCACCGGCAGGGTTGCAATGACGGCATATTCCTGGCCGGGCTTCCGCCGCTCGACCTTGAACCCGGTTTCCATCGTTGAATGAGCCCGCCATGACAAATCCGCGCGCTTGCCGCTCACTTTGGCCGTCAGGTCGGTTGGGTTTTCGATGTAGGAGGCGGTCTGCATCGACTCGTTGTCGGCGATGGTTTCCGTTGGTGCGTCGCTGCCCGGCTCGAGCGAGACCTTCGTGGGCGTGGTGTACTGACCGCTCTCCGCGCCGCGCAGAACGTTGTGAGTGACCGTCGTGTTCTTTCCCCCGATGATAATCCCCACCCACCAGAAGCCTTCGGTCAGGTTGTCGCTGCACATGACGTCGCCACCGAGTTCGATGCCATATCCGAAACGGTTGGTCCATGTCCCCGGCACGGGCGGCCGGGCGAGGAGCGTGTTGTATCGCACCACGATGTGCGGGCCGTTGCCCGGCACGATCGACAACCCGAACGAGTCCATGAAGGGAGAGTCCCAGTTGGCGAAGTGATTATCCTCGACGACCAGGTTCGCGTTGTTGCTCCCTTGAATCTCGATCCCCATGCGGTGGAGATGCACCCCGCGATTGCGCAGCACGCTGCAATCCACGGTGGCGCCGTTCAGATGCATGCCTTCGTTGACACCGTCGAAATCGTTGTCGGTGATCCGCGTCTGGTCGAGGTTCCACGAAATCAAGCCGTTATCGCCTTGGATATTCCGAAAGTGGTTGCCTGCGAACTCGCATTGCGTGCCTCCGATCGGGATGTAGATGCCGGTGTCAAATGGATACGTCTTCTGCCGGATATTGCTGAAAGAGCAGCCCCGAATGCGAATGCGGCTGGCCTTCACGTTGCCGGAACCGGTAAACGCAAATCCCGCGCCGTCGAACGTCAGGCCTTCAATGAGCATGTTTTTCCCGCGGTCGTTTTCCGTGCAGGCAGCGAATCCGCCGGGTGTTGTCCTTTTCAAAGTCGCGCCCGCGCCGGAATAATTCCGGTCCGACCTAAAGACGATCGTGCTGGTCACACCATAATTGCCCGGCGGGAAGAGGATCGTGTCACCCGGCGCCGAATCATCAATCGCCTTCTGGATGGCCTTGGTGTTATCGACCCCATCGGTCGTTACCGCGCCGGCGCTTGTTATGTCGATCGTCGCTGCGCCAACGGTCGCAGGCGCCGACCGCGACAAAAGGAATGCGACGGCCACAAAATACAACCACGGTTTGGTCCTATGTTGAAACCCGCCACCGGTCGCAAGCAAAAATCGCAAGTTGTCCATAAACAACAAAGCCTCGCCATATCATACAACCGCCAGTTCGTTTGCAGAAGAAGATAAAACAGCGGTGCTCTAATTTGGGGAGCGCACGCGCCCAGACCGCGGAATGCGGTCAAGCTCTTGTGTTGTTTCGTCTCGCGAGCAGGGAGCAGCGCCCTCGCTAAACCACTTGGCCATCGTCGAGGGCGTCGATGACAGTTTACAACTTGCCCGGCGTGAATTCATGTGGATAATTAGCCCATGAGCGTTTGAGCGAAGAGACCATGCCGAAACTTGATCTCAAACCAGACCACCTGCGCTTGTTGCTGGATGTGCTCAGGACACACGCGCCCGAGGCCGAGGTGTGGGCTTACGGCAGTCGTGTCCATGGCGGCGGACACGACGGCTCCGACCTAGACTTGGTCCTGCGCAATGCGGCTGACTTGGCCCAACCGCAAAAGCAACTTGGCGCATTGCGCGACGCGTTGAGCGAAAGCAATCTGCCGATGTTGGTGGATGTTCTGGATTGGGCGCGGATTCCAGAAGACTTTCGCCGCGAAATTGAACGGCAACACGTGGTGATTCGCGCCGCGGCCGCCACCGAAAATATTTCCGTCCGGTAAGATCCGCCGCGTTGCACCATCTATCACCGTGCCGGAAAACTGATTGTGCCCTAATCTCGTAACGTCCGCGAAGGAGAACGGTAACCGCACAAAATCCGGAACCTCAAATTCCGCGCCAATAAAGAAAACCAATTGAACCGCGAAATACCCGAAATACGCTAAAGGTCTTGATCGTTTGCGCATTTCGCTTATTTCGCGGTTCCTTGAAAACCCATAGCCGACGATCAGGGTTGTGCGACCTGTCTTGCTGCGCGTCTGGCGTGCCGCTAATCTATCCGCCAGCGCATGAGAAAAACACTTTTGGAGGAACTGCTAGATGACCGCCTCGAAATTGAGCGGTTCTTTGCCGAAATCGGCTCTCGGATTGCCGTCAAGGGGAGCGAATCGAGTTTCGGCCATCCAAAGGTGGAAAATTTCTTCTCCGAATTGAGCCGCCAAGTCGAAAATGTAGAAGGCCAGCAACGTCGCCTCGATAGGAAGCAGGCGACAGGCTTCAACGTGTTTGATTTTATAGACCCGGATGAAAACAAACTGTCGGATGTTTTGGCGTGGCTGCTTGACCCCAAAGGAAGCCACGGCCAAGGCGACGTTTTTCTCCCGCAGCTGTTCGAGCACCTCGGTTTTGGTGTGGCCCGAAATCAGAGGCCAAATAGTCGTTGGTTTTCTTGACCCCCTCGAAACTCGGCTGAAAAGACAATTGAAGGGTTGGCAGTTTGATGCAACGAGTGGTGTACGCTTTTTTGAGACCAACTATATGGGCTATCACTTTGGGAAACCGGCATGGTCCGATGACTACGGCATTGCATTACAGGCTGATGACTACGGGCGGCGGATGGTCATTGGCGTCTGGCGCAATAAACCCAGGGTTGGGAAACGCCGCTTCTCTGATGAATTGTTGGAGGCCATAAAAGCAATCTACCAAACTGCTCACCCAAACAGTTGGTGGGAAGCACAAGTATTCATCCAATCTCCGGCAGCCCATTGGCATAAACCTGACGTGCTGTGGCGAATGAACAAGGAGCGCAAATTTCTTGATGACGTGGCGGGTCAACTTCCGCAACTGGCAAAAATCAGCGAGCCAATCATTGACGGGTTAGTTCGGAAGCATAAGAAATGAGAACCATTCGCCAATGCTGGTTATCAGTCCTGACTCCGGCCCTCGGGCCTATAATCGCATCCAACCGTCACGCGGGTTGCGGAATAGTTTCAAATGCCATCCGCAACGGCTGCGCGGCTTTGGCCGGATAATTCAGCCGCTCGAAACCGATGACATGACCTTTGCGATCTTTCATCAAGACCACCTCCTCGCCCGTTTCTTCGCAGATGTATTCTGCCTGCGGACGGCCAAACCACACCGTCAACGTGCGGCCTGTCGGGTCGTAATAAATATTTACTTCGGCCATATCTTTTCGCCTTCTTTGATGGTGTTGGTCGGATACGCCGTGATGAGAAAGCCGGTGCGGCTTTCCTGTTTGCTCACGGCGCAGACCCAACGCCGGTTGCGCCGGCTGCGATAGAAAGGATACACGTTCGCGTCGCTTTTGCTACGTCGAATTTCCTCCGGGGTTTCCAGAACGGCTTGCACCTCCGTTTCGCACCCGGCCATGACGGGATGTTTCAGGGTGGTGATGATCTTCCAATATGCCCTTGTGACGCGCACGGTAAAACCGAGTGGCGTCCGGGCTTCAAACAATATGTCGCGGCTTTTGCTCATGCCGTAAACATCAAGGCACCAGCCGGTTGCGCCGCTTGTGTTTGGGTTGCGATATGTTCAAGTTCGGCGCGATTCATACTCCTTGAACACGGCCAGACGCTCTTGGGGTGAAAGGATGCCACAAAAAGGGCTGGACTGACGCAAACGACGCGGCTGCTCACCGCTGCTGGTCAAGAGTTCCAAGACTTTTTCCAGCGGCCAGCGCTCCAGGATTTCCCGCCATTCGAGCAAGACTGGTGGAACGGTGGGCTGCCGCTGCTGCATCCGCCGTTCCAATGTGGTTTTGGCGCGTTGCAGCAAGTCGGGTTGGGCGCGCAGCTTTTGGGTAATGGCCCGATCCAGCGCAAGGCTTCGCTGGCCAATCCACTCGTGCGTTCTCGAACTCTTTTGCGCCTCTGGACAAACTGCCGGCATAATACTGTCGAATACCTAAAGGCTTAGGTAACGTCAAAGAGAATCTAATTTACTCGCGGCCTCGCGGACTGATGGAATTAACTTACCGGACCACCGTGTTGGCCGCCTTGGCTCACACTGCAGCCATCTAATTCAGCGGCACGCCGCGGCGGATGTAGGTGGGGACGTCCAAGTCCTCGCCGTGGCGGATGGTGGGTTCGCTTTTCTCGAAGCGGCCTTTGAAGACGATTTCCAGGGGCAATTCTCTTTGCAGGCGCGAAAGCTTCTTGCGCGAACGCCCACCCTGCACGCGCATGATGTGCGCCCTCTTCTCCTCCGACAACGCGGGCGGCGGAGGAACAAAACGCGAAGCGGGCCGCTCTTGGTCCGCCGTATCCAGGAATTGCGCGGACTCGAGCTTGTCCGCCGGCGCGGCGGCCAGCAGCAGCGCCTCTTCCTCCTGGCGGCGGCGCGAGGCGATGAGTGTGACAGAGAGGCGGCCGGCAAACGCTTCGTCGATGGCCGCGCCGAAAATGATGTGCGCGTTTTCGCAATGGCGGTGCAGCGGTTCCATTAACTTGCGAATTTCACTCATCATCACGTCGGCGCCGCCGACGATGCTGACCAGCAACGAATCGGATTCATTGAGCACCTGGCCGCCGTCCAACAACGGATGAGCCAGCAGTTTTTCGATGACTTGCTCGACCCGTTTTTCGCCGGCGGCCTCGGCCGTGGCGAAAAAGCTGGCGGCGTGGCGGCCGCGCGTGACGGAGCAGAGGTCGGCGAAATCGACGTTGATCAAACCGGTCTGAGTGAGCATCCGCCAGATGCCGCGCAGGCCCTCGGCCAGCAGACTGTTGCTGATTTTGAAGCCTTCCAGCACGCTGGTGTTCTCATCCAGCAATTTGAAGAGCTTTCGATTCGGCAGGCAGATCACGGCGTCGGCCTGGATTTTGAGCTGCTGCAATCCGCTCTGGGCTTGGAGCTGGCGGCGATCACCCTCGAAGTCGAAGGGCAGCGTGACTAAGGCCAGCACCAGCGCGCCGTTCTCCCGCGCCACGCGCGCAAAAACCGGCGCCGCGCCCGTGCCGGTGCCGCCGCCCAGGCCGGCCAGAAGAAAAATGATGTCGGCCCCGGCGCAGAAGGAGCGGATTTTCTCCACGTCTTCCTCGGCTGCCGCGCGGCCCAACTCGGGGTCGCCGCCGGCACCCAGGCCGCGCGTGCGGCTGGCGCCCAGGACGAATTTGGCCGGCACGGCGCAGGCGTCGAGCGATTGGGAATCAGTGTTGACAGCCAGGAAATCGACGCCGTGGAAACCGGCGACGGCGGCGAAGCCGGCGGCGTTGCAGCCCGCGCCGCCGAGGCCAAAGACTTTGAAGACGATTTTCTTTTGCATGCCCGGTTGCGCGGATGGTTCAACAGGAGTGCTCATGTTTACTTTCGAAAGAGTTCAACCAATGTTTTTTTAAACCCGCCCGCGAGGCCGGCCGCGGGCTTGCGCTTTTGTTGCAGGGAGCCGAATTTGACCAGCCCGATGGCGGTGGCGAATTCGGGTTGATCGAGGGCGGATTTAAGGCCGCTGATGGAGTTGGTCTTACCCAGGAAGGCCGGCATTTGGAAAATACTTTGCGCCAGTTCCTGGATGCCGGGAATGCGCGCTCCGCCGCCGCAGATCAAGACCCCGGCCCGCAGCCGGTCGGTCAAGCCCAGCGTGGAAAGTTCCGCTTCAATCAGCGTGAAAGTTTCCTCCAGCCGCAACGACATGATGCGGCGGAGATGTTCGAGGTTGATGATTTTGGGCGGCAGGCCCAACTCGCCGTTGGAGGAGATGGTTTGGCCTTTGACCGAGTCATCGACGGCGGCGCCTCCGCGCTCGATCTTCAATTGCTCGGCCCGGCCCAGCGGCACTTTCAAGCCGTAAGCCAAGTCGTTGGAGATATGATCCCCGCCCACCGCCAAGACCCCGGTGTGCTTGATGATGCCTTCGGAGTAAACGACGTAATCGGTCGCCCCGGCGCCCAGGTCGATGACCAGCGAGCCGAGTTCTTTTTGCTCGTTGGAAAGCAGCGCCAGGGCGGAGGCCAATCCAGTAAAGACCACTTCATCCACCTCCAATTGCAGGCCGCGCACGACGGCGATGGAATTTTTGAGGCGATTGACGTGGCCGTGAACGACGTGAACATCCACCTCGACCTTGGCGCCGTACATGCCGACGGGATTTTGGATGCCGTGCTGGGCATCGACCTGGAAGAGTTGGCGGATGGCGTGAACAACGGTGTGATCGACTGGCAGATTGATGGCCTTGGCGTTTTTGATGACGTCTTGCACGTCCTCGGCGGTGATCTCGCGATCGGCGGAGACGACGGGATGGACGCCGTGGTTGTTGAACCCGCGGAGGTGGTTGCCGGTCACGCCCAGATAGACGCTGCGGATTTCCACGTTGGCCATTTGTTCGGCTTCGACGATGGCATTGCGCACGTCCTCGCTAACCAGGGAAGCGTCGGCGATTTCGCCTTTGCGCACGCCGCGGGAGCGGGCCTGGCCGAGGCCGATGATGTTCAAGGCGTTGGCGGCGTTGATTTCGCCCGCCACGACGCAGATTTTGGAAGTGCCAATTTCGAGGCCGACGATGATGGAGGAGGAGTCAAACATGTTTTCTTTTTGGGCGCGAGGGTGGGAGGGCGGGTGGGGCCACCGCGGGCAGGGTGGAGGCGGCGACCCAATGGACCGGCAAATTGTTGGAAATGGAGAGGTCGAGCGAGGTGATGGCTTTGCCGTTTTTCTGGTATCGATCGTGAATGAGGCGCCAACGACGCAACTGCGTGTCAAAATGGCTGAGGGAAAAGGTAATCTGCGCCTTCTGGCTGGTGGTCACTTTCAATATCTGCGGCAACGAGACGTCAATGTCCTGGAGTTCGACCACGCCGGTCATGGGCGAATGATCGAATTCGCACACCAGCGCCAGCGCGGCGCGGATTTGAGGCGAGGTGACTTGTTGGCCAGGTTGCGGTTCGGCGGGAGGGACTCCAAGCAGGATCGGCAGTCGTTCGTTGGGTGCCGGCGGGGCGATGCGCCAGTGCAGGTCCAGGGGTTTCATGACGTAACCGTCCTGGTCGAAGTCGTAAACGGCCTGGTCGGTCGCTCCGCCCGGGCGGACCAGGGTGACGAGGGTTTGCGCCACCGGCTCGCGTTCGTTAACAGCGATTTTGAGGGTGTGCGGCAGCACTCGCTCCACCGCCGCGAATTGGATCGGCGGCTGCGATTCCAGGCCGCGTTTGACGCGCATTAGATCCAGCGCCATGAGGTTCTCGCCGGGCCTGACCCTGGCCCAGGCGCGAATGGCTTCGGGAGTCAGCACGCCATCGGTTTGCACGACGATTTGCTGGATGGCGAAGGCGTCGTTTTGGTAGATCAGGCCGTCCAGCACCCAGTTTCCGCCGCGCCAGAGCACCAGGGCGGCGAGCGCCAGGGAGAAAATCACGGCCAGGCCCAGGCCCAAGATTCTCGCGCGCGCCGCGCGGGTTTGGCTGGTGCGCAACTTGACGTCCAGTCCGTGTTCGCGCTCCTGCGCGCGCCGGTTTTTTGGTTTTCGTTTGAGCCAGTGGAACATGCTATTTTTTTTTGGTGCGGTTGAGCGCCAGATCCAGCATCCGCTGGCATAGTTGTTCGTAACTCAAGCCGGCGGCAGCCGCGGCTTCGGGCAGGATGCTCAATTCGGTCATGCCCGGCAGGGTGTTGACTTCCAACACGACGGGATCGCCATTGGGCCGCACCATCACATCAACGCGCGCGTAGTCGCGCCCGCCCACCGCGCGGAAAGCGCCCAGGGCCGCGTCTTGAATGCGGGTCGTCAGGCCGGGATCAAAAGGAGCCGGGCAAATATGCTCGGAGCCGCCGGGGGTGTATTTGTTGGCGTAATCGAGAATGCCATTCTTGGTGCGGACCTCGGCCACCGGCAGCGGCTTGTCGTCGAGGATGCCCACGGTGGCTTCGGCCCCGAGAATTCGCTCTTCCATCAACACTTCGGTGTCGAAGCGAAAGGCCTCCGTCAGGGAAGCTTCCCATTGGCCGGCGTGATCGACCATTTGCAAACCGACGCTGGAGCCTTGCCGAACGGGTTTGAGCACCACCGGCAGGCGCCAACCGGCGGGACAGGCCGCCTTGGGCGAGGTCAGCACGGCGAAGCACGGGGTGGGAACGCCCGTGGCCAGGCACCGCTTTTTGGTCAGCACTTTGTCGAACGCCACGCGGCTGGCTTCGGGGCCGCAGCCGGTATAAGGGACGCCCAGATTCTCCAATTCCTGCTGCACGGTGCCGTCCTCGCCGTAAGTGCCGTGCAACGCCAGGAAGACGATCTGGGTGTCCGGCGGCAATTTCCAGGATGGCTCCTTGGGGTCCAGTTCGTGGACGGTGTGCCCGAGAGAACGCAACGCCTTGGCCACCGCCGCGCCGGAGCGCAACGATACTTCACGTTCGGATGAAGGACCGCCCAGCATGACGGTCACGGTAAGTTTTGGATCGTTCATTGGCCGATAATCTCCACTTCTTCGCGCAGTTCCACACCTCGCTCCGTCTTGGCGCGGGTTTTGATAAAGTCGATCAATTCCAGCACGTCGCTCGCCGTGGCCGATCCGTCATTGACGATGAAGTTTGCATGCACGCCGGAGACGAACGCCCCACCCCGGCGCGTGCCTTTGAGGCCCAGTTCGTCGATCAATTTTCCGGCGGGGACGGTGGCGGAAGGGTTCTTGAAGATGCAGCCGGCGCTGGATTCTTTGGGCTGCGATTGCCAGCGCTTTTGGTTGAAGGCAGAAGCCCGTTTGGCAATCGACCCCGCGGCATCCGGGCGGCCGCGAAAGGTCGCCGCCAGGGCGATGTTGGTTTTGAAGAGCGGGCAGGCTCTGTATTCGATCGGCACCTGGGCGATGTTGCGTTCCCAAATCTGGCCGGAGGCAACCATGAAGCGGACTTGTGTGACGAACTCAAAGGTCGCGCTGCCCATGGCGCCGGCGTTCATGCGCAAAGCGCCGCCGACCCAGCCCGGAATGCCCTCCAAAAACTCCAAGCCGCCAAGGCTCGCGCCACGGGCCTTTGCGGCCACCGCTTTGAGCCTGGCGCCCGCGCCACAGCGCAGATCGCAATCCGTAACCTCAATAGTGCAGAAATCGGCATGAGCCAGGCAGATCACAACGCCGCCCACGCCGCCGTCGCGAATCAACAAGTTGGAGCCGCGGCCCAAGAGCATATACGAGACGCCCTCCTCGCCGCAGGTCTGAATCACGCAGGCCAGATCCTCTTCGGAAGAAGGTTCCACGTAAACCTCGGCGCATCCGCCCACGCGCAGGGTGGTCCGTTTGGCCAGTGGTTCGTCGCGCCGGACGACCGAGCGCGGCAAGCGCGTCTTGAGCTGCTCGAAAATAGGGCTGGTCGTGGTCATGGCGTCAGCAGTTCAAGGCGGCCCGTGGCTTGGCGGCGGAAAGAGGGCTGGCCTGATTCTGGCCCGTGTTCCAGTGCAGGATGCTATCCGCGATTTGCGCCGAGGCCCCGGGCGCGTGCCAGGCGGCCAGGGCTTGTTGCATGGCCGAGCGTTTGGAGGCGTCCAGCAGGTCCAGAATTTCTTGCGCCAGGGGCCCGGGCAAGGCGGTCTCTTGTTGAAGCATGCGCGCCGCACCGCTTTGCGCAAAGGCCAGAGCGTTGCAATACTGGTGGTTGTCCGAGGAGGTCGGAAAAGGAATCAGCACCGAGGGCACGCTCCGCGCCGCCAGTTCCGCTAGAGAGGAAGCGCCGGCCCGGCTGACCGCCACGTCCGCTCCGGCCAGGGCCACTTCCATCTCGTGGCAAAAGGCGCGCACCACCGCCGAAACGCCGTGCGCCTGGTAACCGGCCCGGACTTTTTCCAAGTCTTGCGCCCCGGTCAGGTGCAGGAATTGTAAATCGGGCGCGGCCAGGCGCAGGTTGGGGACCGCCGCCAGGGCCAATTCGTTGACTTTGCTGGCGCCCTGGCTGCCGCCCATGATCAGCACGACTGGCGCGCTTGGGTTCAAGCCCATCGTCGTGCGCGCGTGCGCCGCCGTCAGCGGGAGCAGGAATTGCGGACGCACCGGCATGCCGGACACTTCCACCCGTTTGGCGCGCAACTGTTGCTGCGCCGCCGAAAAATAAACGAAGGCGCCGTCCACCCATCGCGCCAGGCAGCGATTGGCCCGGCCGGCGATGCTATTGGACTCGTGAATAAAGGTCTTGGCGCCACATCGTTTGCCCGCCGCCACCGGCGGAGCGCTGACAAATCCGCCCATGGCCAGGACCACATCCGGACGCTGATGCGCGAAAAGCTGCCGGGCCAGTCGGTAGGATTTCCAGAATCCGGCCAGAAAGTTGATCCACCCGCCGCGGTTCAAACCCACAGCCGGGAGCGTGACAATGCCCATCCCGGAAATAGAAGCGATGGCCCGTTGATCGACATCCTTGGGCGATACCATGAGCGTGACACGGCAACCGCGCCGCCGCAACTCGTCCGCCACCGCCAAACCGGGGAAGAGGTGCCCGCCCGTTCCCCCGCAGGCGATCACGGCGGAGGCGCACGGGTGGGATGGGGGTGAGAGGTCAGGCATGAGAAGGGGGCGCGTCCAGGGCCACTTCGAACGGGTTGGAGGACTTTTGCTTGACGGTCTCGGTCGCAAAGCGTGAGACGCTGAGGAGCAAACCAAGCGCAATGAGCATGAGCACCAGGTTGGAGCCGCCGTAGCTGATGAAGGGCAGCGGCATGCCCTTGTTGGGCAGCATGCTGGTGACGACGCCCATGTTGATGAAGGCCTGGAATCCGATCATAAACGTCAGGCCCGTGCTCAACAGCAATCCAAAGGCATCGCTGGATCGCCGGGCGATAAAAACGCCGCAGATCGTCAGCGCAAGAAAGAGCAGCACGACCGACATCGTCACCACCAACCCAAGTTCCTCGCCCATGATGGAAAAAATAAAGTCGGTGTGGTGCTCGGGCACGAAGCCCAGTTTTTGCCGCCCGTTGCCCAAACCCAAACCGGTCCAACCTCCCGAGCCCAGGGCAATCATGGCTTCACGGCCCTGGTAGCCCGCGCCCCCTTGGTTTTGTTCTGGATGGAGCCACGCCATGATGCGGCGCATCCGCATCGGATCATGCAAGAAGGAAAGGGCCATTCCCACCATCAACAGCGCCAGCGGCGGAAGCAGGTAGGTCAAGCGCGCACCCGCCACGATCATCATCACCCCGCACACCGCCGCCAGCAGAATGGTGCAGCCGCGGTCCGGTTCGATGAAAATCAACCCCAGCACCAGCGCGATGACCGGGCCCGGAATGGCCAGACCCTTCTTGAATCCGTCCATGAGCCGTTGATAGCGGTCCCCGTAAGCGGCCAGAAAAAGGATCAGCGCCAATTTGGCCAGCTCGGAGGATTGGAAATGAGGCAGACCGGGCAGGCAAACCCAGCGATGGGCCCCTTTTATGCTGGGGCCGATCACCGGTGCGAAGACCAGGGCGAGCAGGAGCACCGAAAATCCTAAAAGCCAGGGGGAGACGCGCTTGAGGCGGCGGTAATCCATGCTGGCCGCCGCCACGCAGCAGATCAGCCCGCCTAAGAACCAATGGAATTGAGACAAGAGCAATTGCGCGCCCATTTCCGATTTGTTCGTCTCCATGGCCATGCTGGCGCTGTAGAGCATGACCATTCCCAAGCCAATCAATACAGCCACACAAAAAATCAAAATGGAGGTGGCCCATTTCATTTTGACGTGGACAAAACCGAACGCCAGGCAAGAGGGTTTTGCCTGGCGCCCGTTATGGCAACTCTTTTAATTCGCCGCGACCGGGGCCGGCGTGGCGGGCGCGATGGCGGAAGTCCTGGCCGGGGTCGTCACTGCCGGAGCAGCCGAGGCCGAAGCCGGAGTCGCGGACGGCTCCATGGACGATGCCTTGGGGGCGGGCATTTTGAGTTTTTGCCCGGCGCGGATGGACGTGCTCTTGAGATCATTCATGGCCATGATCCTCTTGACGCTGGTGCCGTGGGACTTGGCGATCCGAAGCAGCATGTCGCCGGATTTTACCACGTAAACAGAACCCCCGGCCGCGGCGGCCTCGGTGGTGGCGCCCGGGGCCGTGCCCACAGTGCTGGTCGCGGCCATCGCCGCCGAGGCGGCGGGAATCTGCACCTTCTGGCCGATCTGGAGTTTCCGGGCATCGACGCCCGGATTGGCCTCCATCAAGGTCTTGAGCGAAAGGCCGTTCTTGCGCGCAATGGAGCCCAAAGTGTCACCCTTGGCGATGGCGTATTCCCTGGTTTCACCAGGCGCGGAGAGGTCCGGCGATTTTGCCGAAGGCACCAGGCTGACAGCCGACGGCGCCAACGGCGTGACGGGAGCG
>Ga0302324_100008213_pt1 | contig 22057 bp, 22 predicted proteins | sample Palsa_T0_1_FD_201949 | JGI IMG/M metagenome (GOLD analysis project Ga0302324, IMG submission 201949) | Peat permafrost microbial communities from Stordalen Mire near Abisko, Sweden - Palsa_T0_1 | ecosystem: Environmental > Terrestrial > Soil > Palsa > Peat permafrost | place: Sweden: Abisko...
TACATGGCGGCAGAGTTCTTCGTCGTAATGACGCGCTTCATCGGACCTCCGGGATGGTTTCTGAGCTGCCTTGCAGTTATTCACGGTTGCCCACCAGGCCAGCGCATTTCGCACTGGGCCGATTTGGCAGCGAACGTATTCCAGCTACATGGCGCGGACAAACCCTTTGACGCAAAAGTTGGAGGAGGGGCCCTGACCGAGCTTCCCTTTCTTGCCGGCGGCAGTCCATCTGTCGTGACATGTCCTCACGTCAGTGCCATCCAAGTACAGTAAGTCAACAGTACCGCACCCGCGACAAGGTCAGATGCCATCGCCATGTTTTGCAGCCTGTTTCGATGGGTTTGCATCGCGTGGTTCACGCCCGCCAAACAATAAAGGATTCCGCCGGCAAATCCTCCTGGCGCAACCCAACCGGGAATGAGAATACTCATGATGCCAACAGCGCCGATTGCGGCATTGGCGAAGCCGAGTTCTCGAACGACAAAGAGTGCCTCGTTCCCTTCGATTCCAAGAATCACCTTCGCGGTGTACTGCGGCTGCACGACTTGTCTCAGCCCAGCAAGGAGGAGTCGCACCCCGACCGCCCAGAACACCAACCACTTTCCAATCAGAAACAAGTCCGGACTCGCGTGATGGACACTCGAATCGATTGCTATAGAAAGCAATGGAAATACGACCATGAGTGCCAATACGGTGGCGTAATACATCGTCCGATTCCTCGGGCAGCGTTTTATGACTCCGTCGCGTTAGTCTGCAACGCGATCCGCGACCGCGAGCAGCCGATACGGTGCCGGACCATCGACCGTCTCCAACGGGTTGAACTCGGTCGAGCCGTGTAGCCCGAGATCGAAGGAGCGCACGCTCGCGGGATGATGGGCGGAGGGCTCCGCCCATTTTCAAGTCAGCAACGGTTCCGCGCGGCTAAGCAGGTCACTTCGCGTAGTCGTAGAGCGGCTTACCTTTGTCGACGATGTGTACGGTGAACAGCTTGTATGGTGTGTCACCCACAACCTTGAAGCCACCGTGCTTTACGTCGCGAAGGTTCAGTACGGTGGTGCCTGTAGGCACCACGTAGGGTTCCTTACCTGGTGATTGGAGGGTCGCGCCTTGCAACACATACGCCGCTTCGACACCATTATGCGAATGAAGCTCGCCGCTTTGACCGGGTTTGTATTCAACGATCGACGCGATGACCTCCATCCCAGGGGCACCGGTAAGGTCCGTTCGTTTCTGCTCTGTACGGTTGGGCGAATCGCTTGTTGTTTGCGCGATGAGCCCGGTCGCAAGTCCAAGCCCGAAAATGAACAGCGCGGTTAAGAGTTTTATCGGTGCAGCTGCTTTCATCGTGGCCTCCATGGGATATACCATCCAGGGAACAAAGTATGCCCACGCCAGAGCCGCGTCGTCAAAAGCGCGCGAATGCAGCGAGCCCCTCGCGCAGGCCTGGTGAATCAGCCGAGGCAGTCGTCCTCAGTTATGCATCGCAGGATATCGATGCTGCCGGTCGCGAGTGGGCTCGACGCAGGGCGCTCTGACCCTGGAACGAAGGTTTTTTTCAGTCCGCCAAGTCATACTTGCGTCCCGGAACATCAGTCTGCAGCGATTGGACCGGTCGGGTCGCCGAGGCGAGGCGCTTCGAGTCGATTGCCGCAACGTTCAATGTACCGGCCTGGCGCATGATCGTTACAAACTCCTCCTGCTGGAGCTCGAGGACGCGCTCGACGCCGGCCTGGCCGAAGGCCGCGAGGCCCCAGCAATACGGCCGCCCGACGCCGACTGCTGTGGCACCCAGCGCGAGCCCCTTGAAGACATCGGTCCCGCGGCGGAACCCGCCATCGACGAGAACCGGTACGTGGCCATGTACCGCATTGACGACCTCGGGCAGTACGCCGAGCGTCGATTGGCCGCTCGCTTCCGCGCGTCCGCCGTGGTTGGAAACGATGATGCCGTCCACACCATGGTGCAGTGCCTCGCTTGCATCCTCGCCCGTCATGATGCCTTTCAGGACGAGCTTACCCTTGACGACGCCGCGCAGACGATCCACGTAATCCCAGGTCATGCCCGTGCCGTAGAGGTTGGTCACGTGGGAGACGTCCAAGCCGTCGAACATGGGTTTGCGCTTGACCTCGTTCGCAAACGCCCCGGGAGTGTGGCAGGCGGCGCATGGGCGGTTGTCTTGGAAGCGCATTCGAAACAGGGTCTCCGTGTTGCGGCCTCCCTGGCGGTCGACCGTCAGCACGATCGCCGGCGCGCCCGCCCCCTCGGCGCGCTTCACCAACGCCTGTGTCACGTTCCAGTCGTCGGTCGGATACAGCATGTACCAGATGGGTGATCCATGCTCTTTGCCGCATTCCTCGATCGTGGAGTTTCCGACAGTCGACAGAATCATCTGGTGTCCGGTCTTGCGGGCAGCACGTGCCACCCCCAGCTCGCGTTCGGTTGGGTTGAACGCCGCCTGACTGCTCACCGGACAGAGGAAGATTGGGCTCTCCCACGTCTCGCCGAAGATCGAGACTTTCGTATCGACCTTCCTCGCGTCGATCAGGCGCCGCACACGAACGGTGTAGTCTGAAAACGCCTCGCGATTCGCGCGCAGTGTCGAATCGTCATCGACCCCGCTTGCGAGATAGCCGAAGTGGGCAGGCGCGCTGGCGAGCGCATTCTTTGCGGCAGGTTCGAAGTCGAAGACATTGAGCGCCTGGCTCGGCGATACGATGACGCCGTCGGGGCCCAGCTTCTGCGCGTCGCCGCGCAACAGGTCATAGCTCTGCGCGAGCGCTTTGTCGGGAGCAGAGGAAAGCAGGCTGGCGATCGTCCCTGCAATGGTGGGTGTTGCGAGCAGCGGGCTGCCGGCAAGGAACCTGAGGAATTGGCGCCGGGCAAGTTGTCGGTCCACGGGGTTTAGCCTCCAGTCGAGATACGCCCAAAAGATGAGCGACACGGTCGAGCCACTGATGGCTCGACCATCGATCTTTCGAATCGCAGGTTGCCTTTCAAGTGTCTAAATTTGTATCCGCAGCCTGCGCGCCGGGCTCAATGGAAAATATCCCCCTTCCGGGGGAATTTACAATCCGATGCCTATCGCCCTTGGCGAAAGTGCACGATCAAGAAGCGCGTTGCGGAAAAGCTTTGGACGCAGGTCGTTCGGGCCGTCCTGCGATGCCGGCGCGATGCACAAGCAAGCTGCCGTGGGAAGCGCCGGGCTAGGTTACGGCGACGTACTCATAGAGCTCGAACCCGGGTCCCTGCTCGACTAACTTGGTCAGCACCGCGGTGTCGGCGCTCTCGCCGCGCTGCAGTGAGATGGCCTGCTCGATTTCGAAGGTCTTTGATGGGACGAGCACCATCGGTGGCGTGCCTTCTTGCCCTGCATCGGCGGGTAACACGACTGCCGGCAGCAGGGCGCCGTTGGTGGAACCCTCGGCGCGCGCCGCGGCAGCCAGCGGGTTGTCGGTCAGCAGTTCACAACCGAACTCGAGCCCGCTGCCGCGCAGCGTGTTGCGAAACCAGCGCACCATCGCCACCTGCAGGGCGCTGCGGCCTTCGACCCGCAGCGCGATCAGATCCCCGATGCGCAAATGGGCGTGAATGGTGTCGATCTGTCGCAGCGCATAGCCCGCGGGCGTGTGGTTGATTACCTGGCACGCGTTCATGGTCGGCAAGCCCGAGGGCACCGTCGCGACCTCTGCGTGCGCGCCGCGGCTGTACTGCCAAATCCCCGGCAACCCCGCGCACATCACGACCCGTGCGCGTGAAGGCAGACGGTTAAATTGTCGCGCCGGCGGGATCGCCCATTGCCGCAGCAGTCGGCGCAGCAGCATCATGTACTCGGTCTTCGCTGCCTGATCGCCGCCGATATAGGCCGGCGGCAGGCCGCCCGCTTCCAGTGCGCGCAGCTGTTCCTGCAACTGGAACGCGAGGTCGAAGGTCAACAGGAACAGCTTGCTGCCATCGACGTTGCCGCCTTTATTGGCTGCGAACGGCGGAAAGTCGTGGCCCACCGGAATGATCGCGACCGCTTTGGCCAGGCGGTGCACCGGCGCTACGTCGGTGATTCGCGCCCAGTGCGCGTGCTCCTGCAGGTAGTGCATCACCTGCGAGAGTTGCCCCGGCATGAAACCGTAGGGATTGGCCAGCGCGAGCAGCAGCGACTGCACGTAGTGTCGTTCCGGCGTTGCCTCCGCACTGTCGCTCGCGATCGGCGTCATTTGCAGGTTGCGCTGGTGCGCGAACAGATAGATCGCGTGGGCGTCGTGCCAGGTTCGCGGCGGCACCGGCGCGTACGCCTGGTAGCTGTTGACCAGGATGCGCGAGGTGCACTGCAGGCAGCGATGGATCAGGGCGACCAGCAGCCGGTTACCGGTTAGCAGGATGCGCTTTTCCGCCTCGTGCGCGAGCAGGTGCTTGTACGCGGTGGCGAGTTCGGTCGCCAGTGTCAGAGACGCCTTGGCTGCAGCCAGCGCGTTGCCGCTCAACGGGTGTTGGGCGCGCGCGAAATGGCGCTCGAGATTCGGCCACAGCGTTAACGCGGTACCGTAATAGCGCTCGGCAAGCTCCAGGCGCCGCGGTTCCGAAACCGCGACCCGGTTGGTCGCCGCCAGTGCGTCGCCGATGATGCCGGCGGCATCGATGGGCTCGCGCTTGAGTGTTTCCTCCAGCCACGGCTGGACGCGTGCCGGCCGCGTCTCCGGTGGATTTGCCGGTCGCGCTTCGAGGGTAGGGAGGCTTAAGGCCAAGGCCATGACGCTGGCATTTCTAGACTGATCGCCCCGATTGTAGACGATGCGCCCCGGTTTAGCAGTTTGGGTCCGCTAACGCGCCTCCAAAAAGGCCGCGACGGGCGCAATCTGCTCGGCGGATAGGAGCATCGGCGCATGGCCGACGCCGGCGAATTCGATCATTTCGGGATGGGGCCCCCGCGTGCGCATCGCTGCCGCGGTTTCTGGCGTGAGCAGGTCCGACTCGGCGCCGCGCAGCAGCAGCGTCGGACAATGGATCGCATCCCAGACCCCCCAGAGGTCAGCCACGGCCACGTTGGCGTTGCGAAACGGCACGGCGATGCCTGGATCGTACTTGAGGTGCCAGCGTCCGTCGGCGGTCTGGCGCGCGCTGCTGGCGGCGAGCGCGGTCCATTGCGCGTCAGTCAAAGCACCGAAGGGCGCGGAGACTTCGCGGATACGCGCTTCGAACGCGGCGAAGGTGTCGAACACCGGATCGAGGCCGACGTAGCCCGCGATGCGCGCGAGCGCAGCCGGCGCGATGGCAGGTCCCACGTCGTTGATTACGAGTCGAGTCACCGGCGTGTTGGGTTGCGCGGCCATCACCATGCCGAGCAAGCCTCCCATGGAGGTTCCGACCCAGGCAGCCTGCTCGACGTCCGCGTGGGCAAGAAGCGCGGTGAGCGTGGTGAGATAGCTGGGGAAGGCGTAGTCGTTTGCGTCGCGCAACCAGTCGCTGTCGCCGCGACCCGGCATGTCGGGGCAAAGCAGGCGAAAGCGGTCACTGAGCGCCGCCGCGAGGGAGTCGAAGTCGCGGCCGTTGCGCGTCAGACCGTGTACGCAAACGACGACTCGCGGGCACAGGGGATGGCCCCATTCGCGGTAGGCCACGCGGTGAAAACCGTGGGCGCTCAGGCTGTGGAAGTGGCGGTCGCGCGGCTGCAGCATGGCGATCGATCCTAATTGAGTTCAGGAGGAAAAAGGGGGTCGAAGCGGGTGCCTTCCGGCGCCAGGAAGGCTTCAATTTCGTCGCGTCGGGCCATTGCATCGCTAAAACCGAGCTCGAGCAGAACCTGGATGTAGGGCTGCTCGAAGAGCAGGTACGAAAGCAGCGCCGCGCCCGTTCCCTCGGTGCTCCCCAGTCCGTGCAGGAGATAGCGCACGCCGCGCGGCAAACTTCCCGCGAAGGGCACAGCCAGCGCTCCCAGATCCTGGCTCGGACTCAACACCAGTGCGTCGAGGTGCGCGATTTCAGGGTGCTTCTTCTGCCGTTCCTCGGGAACCAGGCTCAGTACCTGATTGAGCCGCTGCAGGCGCTCGAGATCGGCGCCGAGGTTGTCGAGGAAGATCGAGGACAGTGCGTGTCCGGCCACCTGGGCAAATGAAGGGTAGCTTGGCACTGCGTTCGCGCCTTTCGCCGGAGGCTGCCCATTGAATTGGCCGACCGGAACGACCAGGATGCGGCGCGCGCCGAGGTGCAGCGCCGGCGACAGTGGCGCGATCTGCCGCACCGAACCATCGGCGAAGAAATCCTCGCCTACCCGTTCGCCGGGAAACACGAACGGAATCGCAGTCGAGGCGAGCAGGTGATCGATGGTGATTGCGGCAGGCTCGCCCCGTCGCCGCGTGCGCCGCCACGGCGTGATCGTGGGCGAGCCCTGGTAGAAGGTGACTGCATGTCCCGTACTGTAGCTCGTGGCGTTGATGGCAAGCGCGCGCAGTATGCCGCTTTGGACCTGTTGGTCGATTTGACCGAGATCGAGCTGTTGCTCCAGCAGCACGCGCAACGGCGTGTTGTCGAGCATCGATGCTGCCCGTTTCGGTCCGCCGGCACCGACCAGAACGGAGGCGAACCAGCGCATGCCATGCATGGCCACGCTCGCCAGTTCCGCACGGTAGATCATGCTGACTTCCAAGTGGCCCCACCAGCGTAACAGTCTGCCCACGCCGCGACGGAAGCTGTCCGCGTTCACGGCGAGTGTCGCCGCGTTGATCGCGCCGGCCGAAGTGCCACAGATGATGCGAAACGGCTGCGCGGTATCGCGCCCGAGGATGCGCGCGATCCCGCGCAGAACACCCACCTGATAGGCGGCACGCGCGCCGCCCCCGGGCAGCAGAATGGCGACGTCGCGGTCGGATTGCTCGGTCATGTTTCAGCCGGCCCGCAGCGTGCGATCGAGGATCAAGAGCATGGCCGCGGTCGCGCCCCAGATGTAATGGTCCCCATACGGAATAGCGTAGTAATCGCGACGGATGTCTCCGACCATGCGGAAGTGCTGCTGCTGATTGGCGGGCTCGAGCAGAAACGCGAGTGGGACTTCGAACACGGCGGCGACTTCCACCGGATCGGTCCTGATCTCGAACGGGGGCTCAACCCAACCGACGACCGGGGTTACGCGGTAGCCCGTCACCGTTTCGTATTCGGCCAGGCGGCCGAGCAAGGTCACGCGGGTGGGTGGGAGGCCGACTTCTTCTTCTGCCTCGCGCAGTGCCGCGGCACCCGCATCGGCGTCGCCGGACTCGACGCGTCCTCCAGGAAAACTGATCTGGCCGGGGTGATCGGGCAGATCGAGGCTCCTTTGCGTGAACAGGACGCTCAGGCCACCGTCGCGGTTGACGAGAGGGACGAGCACGGCCGCGGGCGTGGGCGGACCGCTGCGCCCCGGCAGCCGATAGCCGTCCGATAGGTTGCGTGCCGCCGCGGGTGGGGGACGATCGAGGCGCTCGCGCAGCCAGGCCCTTTGCGCGGCGGGAGCGAGTTCGAACAGGGGTATCGGCATTGCGGGCGGCGCGTCGCCGCGAGCCGATGCCCGCCCGACGTCAGGCCGACATGATACTGATACCGCCTTGCGGCGACGAGGCTTCTGCTTGCGCCAGTTCCAACGAGGCGCGGGTCAGACGAGCAAGCGCCAACCGGCGAGGGCGAGCGTGGCGATCAGGATCAGGCGCAGGGCGCGCATCGGCACGCGGCGCGCAAGCAGGCTGCCAGCGACGATACCGGGTAGGCCGCCGACCAACAGCGCGAGGAGCAGCGCGCCATCGATGGTTCCCAGCCAGAGATGACCAGCGGCGGCGACCGCGGTGAGCGGGACGGCGTGCGCGATGTCGCTGCCTGCGATCTCCACGGGCTCCAGTTCGGGATAGAGCATGGCGAGGCAGGCCGCGCCGATCGCGCCCGCACCGAGCGAGGTCAGGGCAACCGCCACACCGATCAGCGCGCCCACAGCGACCGTCGCCGCCGGCCGGTGACGGCGCAGCGTACCGATTGCCGGCGAGCGCGTCGCCCAGCGCCGCATTGGATCACGCAGCAGCAACAGCGCGATGCTCACCAAGAGCGCCACGCCCACGCTAACCCGAATCAGGTGCTCTAAGCGATGCGCTTCCAGGTGCGCCAGGGTGAGCAGGACGAGGGTCGAGATGGCGGCCGGAACGCTCCCCATCGCGAGCCGAAGCACGATCCCTGAAGCAATGTTGCGCGCGGCGCCATGGGCGATACTTCCCACCGCCTTGGTCACTGCGGCACAGGCGAGGTCGGTGCCTACCGCGACCGGAGCGGGCACACCGAAGACGGTGATCAATAGCGGGGTCATGATCGAGCCGCCGCCCACACCGGTCAGGCCGACGATGGCGCCGACGAGAAGGCCAACGGTGGCGAGAAGTGCGAACCCGCCGATGCTCATCGCGTCGCCGAGCGACTCGCGGCGAGCTTTTGCGGTGCGGCTGCGCCCGCCCGCGCGCGGGCCGCGGCGGCGCGAAACTGCGCTCCGAGCAGGATCAGCGCCGGTCCCGCGCTTCCCGATTCCATGAGGCCCGGCAATCCCGCCAGCGTGGTGTAGCGCACGCTCGCGCTAGGCAGCGACGCGTTCTCAACGACTACCACGGGTGTTGCCGCGGGCTTGCCCGCGGCGAGAAGTGCCTGCGCAATCGCCGCAGCCTGGCCGGTACCCATGTAGATCGCGCCGGTATCGGCGGCAGCGATGCTGCGTGCCCAGTCAGATGGGCGCTCCCCGGCGCCCACGCGCGGCGTGGCAAAGGCGATGCTGCGGGCGTTGCCACGCTCCGTGAGCGCAATGCCGATCTCGGCGCTTGCCGCGAGCGCCGCGGTAACGCCCGGAACGATTTCAAAGTCGATGCCGGCAGACGTGAGCGCCGCGATTTCTTCGTGTGCCCGGCCGAACAACATCGGATCACCGCCCTTGAGGCGGACGACAACCCGGTGGCTGCGCGCGGCGTCGACGAGGCGCTTGTTAATGAACTGCTGCGCCGTGGAGTACCGGCCGCAACGTTTGCCAACCGGGATTTTTTGGGCGCGCACGGCGAGTGCGATGGTATCAGGATGGACCAGGGCGTCGTACAGGACGATGTCCGCCTCGCAGAGCAGCTTCGCCGCGCGCAAGGTGAGCAGATCCGGCGCCCCCGGGCCCGCGCCGACGAGATAGACGGTACCGGTCATGGGGTCGCAACCGCCGATACGATGGGCACCACGTCGAAGGGCCGGCGGTGAAGGCCGCATTCTCGCTCCTGCGGATCCTCCCACCACCAGCGTCCGGCGCGAATGTCCTCGCCGGGTTCGACTGCCCTCGTGCAAGGTGCACAGCCAATACTCGGAAAACCTCGCGCGTGCAACGGGTTGGTAGGAACGTTGTGGGCGCCTAAATATTCCCACACGTCGGCTTCGCTCCAGTCGGCGAGGGGATTGAACTTGGGCAAGTTGTGCTGCACGTCGAACTCCTCGATGGCCAGATCGCGGCGCGTCACCGACTGGGCGCGGCGCTGCCCCGTGATCCAAGCGCCGCAACTGGCGAGCGCGCGGGCAAGCGGTGCAGCCTTGCGTATCGCACAGCAGCGCTCGCGCAACTCGCGGCTGCGATAGAAGCCGTTGACGCCATGGATGCGGACATAAGCTTCCAGCGTGCGCGCATCCGGACAGTGTACTTCGATGGGCAGGCTGTATTGCGCGCGCACGCGGTCGATCAACTCGTATGTCTCCGCCGGCAGGCGTCCGGTGTCAAGGGTGAAGATACCGATCGGCAACGCGTTCTTGGCGATGACGTCGGTCAAGACCATGTCCTCGGCGCCGAAGCTGCTGGCAAACCCGACCGGCGAATGGCGCGCGGCGACCCTGCATAGTAACGCGTTGAGTTCGGCGACGCGCGGGTCGACGCTCATGCGCGTTTGTTCGGGTCGCCGGTTACGGGGAGCGCGATGCGGCGGCGAAAGAGCGGCACAGGTGTCGCCGAGGTGGCCTGATAGCTGTCGCTGAAGTCGCGCAGGCCGCGCAAGGCGTCCTCGAGGTTGCGCTCCGAGCGCACGGCAAAAGCATTGAAGCCGCATTGCCGCAGGTAGAAGAGCTGATCCCGCAACACGTCGCCGATGGCGCGAAGCTCCCCCGAAAAACCGTATTGGCTGCGCAACAGGCGGGCGATCGAGTAACCGCGACCGTCGCTGAATTGCGGGAAGTCGACGGCGATCAACGGCAGGCTGCCGATGTCGTCGGCAAGCGCCTGCGGGTCGGCGTCGGGCGCGAGCCACACGCCAACTTCGCCGCGGGCGAGCGGCGCGCTTCGCTGCGCGATCCACCAGGGCAGCGGGACGATCGCCGGGTGGTCCGGCGCCAGCGCGCCGTTGGGCTGCTCCCGCCACAGCGTCCAGCGATCCTCGACGATCGCGCCGTCCTTAATGAGCTGCGGCATAGACGCGTTGCTTGAACGGTTCGATACCCAGACGGCGCACGGCGTCGCTGAAGTCCTCGTCCTCGTGCCGGTGCTCGATATAGACCTCGATCAAACCGCTCACCACATCGGGGACCGCGCCGGCTGCAAACGAAGGGCCGATCACCTTGCCCAGCGCTGCGTGCTCGCCCTGGTCGCCGCCGATCGAAATCTGGTACCACTCCTCGCCATTCTTGTCGACGCCGAGCACGCCGATATTGCCGACATGGTGGTGGCCGCAGGCGTTCATGCAACCGGAAATGTTCAAGGCGAGCGGGCCGATGTCATGCAGATAGTCGAGGTCGTCGAAGCGGCGCTGGACCGCCTCCGCAATGGGGATCGACTTGGCGTTGGCGAGCGAGCAGAAGTCGCCGCCAGGGCAGCAGATGATATCGGTCAGGAGCCCGATGTTGGGCGTGGCGAAGCCAAGGGCCTTCAACTCACCCCACAGCGCCAGCAGCGCCGATTGGGGGACGTCGGCGAAAACCAGGTTTTGCTCGTGCGAGACGCGCAGCGTCCCGAAGCTGTAGGCGTCGGCGAGATCGGCGACGGTGTCCATCTGGTCGGAGGTGGCGTCGCCCGGCGGGATGCCGGTCTTCTTGAGCGAGAGCGTGACCGCAGCGTAGCCGGGCACCTTGTGCGGGAAAACGTTGCGCTTGACCCAGTTGCCGAAGGCGCGGTTGTCGGCAACGGCGGCTCGGAAGCCGGCATCGTCGGCGGACGTCTCGACATACGGAGGCGGGGTGAAGCATGCCGCGATGCGCTCGATCTCCGCGTCCGGTACCGTGCCCGGACCGCCTTGGCTGCGCTCCCACTCGGCCTCGACCTGCTGCGCGAAGATTGCCGGCGTCATCTCCTTGACCAGGATCTTGATCCGCGCCTTGTACTTGTTGTCACGGCGGCCGTAACGGTTGTAGATGCGCAGGATGGCGTCGAGATAGTTCAAGATTTCCGCGCGCGGCAGATACTCGCGGATGACATGGCCGATCATCGGCGTGCGGCCAAGGCCGCCGCCAACGAGCACCCGGAAGCCGACCTCGCCCAATGCATTTCTGACCGCGTGGATGCCGATATCGTGCACCAGCGTCGCGGCGCGGTCGGTTTGCGCTCCACTCACCGCGATCTTGAATTTGCGCGGCAGGTAGGCGAACTCGGGATGAAACGTCGACCATTGCCGCAGCAGTTCGCAGTAGGGTCGCGGGTCGACGAGTTCATCGCCGGCCACGCCGGCGAAGTGATCGGAGGTGATGTTGCGCACGCAATTGCCACTGGTCTGGATCGCGTGCATCTCGACCTCGGCGAGTTCGGCCAGGATATCGGGAACATCTTCGAGGCGCGGCCAGTTGAACTGGATGTTCTGACGCGTGGTGAAGTGGCCATAGCCTCTGTCATACTTGCGGCCGATGTGCGCGAGCTTGCGCAGCTGCGTCGACGACAGCAGGCCGTAGGGAATGGCGATGCGCAGCATCGGCGCGTACTTCTGTATGTAGAGCCCGTTCTGCAGGCGCAGCGGGCGGAATTCGTCTTCGGACAATTCGCCGCCAAGAAAGCGCCGCGTCTGGTCACGAAACTGGGCGACGCGCTCGGCTAGGAAGCGGTGGTCGTAGGCGTCGTAGCGGTACATACGCAGAGCCTACCGGCTCGTTCATATATGTAAAAGGAATGTCTGGCGATTAGATGATAGCAATCGGGTATATCGGCACGGCTGCCCGTCGGCGACCGAGACGTGCTCCCGATCACGGCGCGGCGCGTGCGTGAAGCACGGCCTGATTTTGTTCGGTCACGGGGCGCGCGATCCGCGTTGGGCGGAGCCCTTCGAGCGGCTTGCAGCGCGGGTCCGCACGCAGACGCAAGCTAAGGTGCGCCTGGCGTTTCTGGAGTTCATCGCTCCCGACCTCAACACCGCCGCAGCGGCCTTGATCGCCGACGGGGTGACCTCGATCCACATTGTGCCGGTCTTTTTCGGCCAGGGCGGGCACGTGCAGCGCGACCTGCCGAGCCGGATCGCAGCCTTGCGCGAGCAGCACCCGACGGTTGATTTCCGCCCGGTAGCGGCCATTGGCGAGGACGCCAAGGTCATCGAGGCACTGGCTGAGTACTGCCTGCGCGCGCTCGAGTAATCGCCCTGGAAGCGCGAGGGCGTCAGTTTGCGCCGGGCAGGGGTGCCGCCCCGGTCCCTGGAGGAACCTGAAGCCCCGGCACCCACGCGGACTTAGCCCGTGGATTGTCCGCCAGCGTCTCTGGCGCGGTCATTGGTCGCATTGGTACGCTCCTTGCGTTTCACCTGGCACGAGGAACGTTAAGCGGACTGTCCCGCCGGTGAGGCGAAGCAAGTTGATCGCGCCCGGCCGGCAAGCCGCCAAGGAGTCGGGTCATGGCTGCACGAGTCGATTTTTCGGGCTACGGCGTCACGCCGCAGACATTCGTTACGGAAGTGCTGGCGTTTCGGCAGCTGGCCGCCGATCCGACGCTCTCCGCAGATGACAAGAAGCGCGCTTACGGCCTGATCGTGCAGCACGCGACACTGCTCAACCCCCAGGATAGGGGCTACGAGGGGGCCGGGGTCGCACTCATGCAGGCGGCGTGCAGCTGGCTCGACGCGCAGACCCATTAGCGCGGGTTAGTCCGAACGGGCAACGCCCGATCAGAGCAAGCGCAGATCGGCTATCAAGCGATTTCTCAGCGAGCCGTTTGAAGCTATTGGTTTTAAATAGCAAACACGAAAGCCGTTACCCGAATCGCGTGCGCTGCCTGTCAGGGCATGCGCGAGGGTAGTGGGAACCCTCCGGAGTGAGAGCTTGGCCAAGCGGCAAGTCGGCGCGTCCTTAGGGTCACAGTGCGTAGCAATAATTTAACATAATAACCATTATGCGTCATTACGCCGGGACTGCTTTTCGAACCATTCAGGTCGACGCGCGCAATTGCGCCCTGTCCTCGGCGAACGCCCGTAACGCCCGATCCCGCTCCCGGGTATCGAAAAATTCGGTTTGTCTGAACCGACTCTCGATGACCGGAGCCGAAAGCAGACCCGCGAGCAGGCCGGCGCGAATCCATTCGCGGTCTCGCGGCTCGCAACGCGCATATTTCGAAACCGCGGCATCGTTGGGCTCCAGGAAGAACACGACGATGCCGTGCTCCAGAGCCACTCGAATGAGACGGTACTCCCACTGTTCGGGCAGCGTGGGAACCCTGGGCGAAATCGGATCCAGGTAGAAGCCGTGACGGGCTTCAAACGGACTTCCTGCTCCCAAGGCTCGTTGCAGCTCGAAGACGCGCTCCGGATCCTGGCGGCTGAAGCAATCGACGTCGATCGACATCAGCATCCGCGTTGGCACTTGGCTCGCAGGCATGATGCCGAGTATCGACAGACTACCGACTACGACGAATTCTGCTTCTCCGGTGAGGCGCCTGGCTTCCTCGAACAGCGTCTGCAAGTCGCCTAGTTCCACACCCAGGTCCAGGGCGAATTCTGGAACATTGCATCCTCCCATTCGCCGAACGATGCCATGGCCTGCCCCAGGCGGCGCGGTGGTAGCGCCAGGATTTCCGACCAGCGTTCAATGTAGTAGGGACTGCAGGAACGCTTGCTTCGCCACAGCGCTACCCTCTCCTGCGCCTTCGCGATCATGCTCGCGGCACATTGCTCGTCAGCGGTAAAGTCGACCGCAAGACGCAAGTGCCGAGCACGCTGTTGCTCCCGCATCGCTTGCTGCTCCAGGCGAGCCTGCAGCCGGGCGGCGTCGGGAGCTGCGCTATCGGACACGCGCGGCTTGAACTCGAGGGCTTCGAAGAGCCTGTCGAGCACGTCGGTTTGAACCGGCAGCGCTTTGCCTCCCTCCAGGCGGGATAGAACGGAACGCGAAACATTGGCTGAGCGTGCAAGGTCTGCCTGCCGCAGACCCTTTCTGGCTCGGTGGGCTCTGATGATCAACCCGAATTGGGTCGCGAGCATGGCAGTTAAGTCTCTTTTAAAATACTATGTACATTATAATGTACATTCATCGCGTTCGCAACCCTCCAACGCTCGGGCATGCGAGGGTACTCGGAGACCAGAGGACTCAGCGGCCGAAAGGATGGCCGGGAGGCTTCATTGCGACCGAAGCCAGCAGGTCCACTGGGTAAGGTCGGCAATCTTGTCCTGGGCGATAACGTAGGCCCCCAGCGGGCTCTTCCAATCTACGGGATCACCGTCGCGCAGACCGGCGACGCTGGGTATGTTATTGCAAGCGCTCTTGATGAGACACGTCGTCGCCGTCTCATGCAGCTCATAGCTCCTCGCTTCCGGGTGATAGAACCGGCATGAGACAAAGCGTGCATGCACGACGTGTGGATCGTCGGGATTTGCGAAACGATCCTTCATTGCCTTGATCTTGGCCGCCATTTTCTGCAATTTGGCCTGGGCCTGATCGCCGTCCGTCCAGGCATAGACCGTGCTGCCATTCACGGCCACCCCTTGATTGGTAATCGCGTAGGTTCGGTCTCTGAAATACCACCATGGAGCCTCTCGGCAACGCAGCTCCTCGTTCAGCATGCAAACCATGAAGTCGTAGCCGCGCTTCAATTTGCCGCATTCAGTAATGATCTGGAACGTAAGCGCCCCGGTACTCTCGATGAAATAGCGTCCCTTGCCGGTATAGGCGCAATCGCCGCCGGCGTCGCCCGTGGGAAATTTGATGACGTAGCTGCTGCCGGTGGGCTTCCCGGCAGCCATCGCTTCGGCAAACCGGGGTTCCGGCTGCACCACCTCAATGGTGAAGGGTCGATCCGTCTTGTCGATGGCAACAATGGAAAGTCTTGGCGTGAAGATTCCGTCCCCCGGGTTGGGCAACGAATGCGCTGCCCCACCGGATAACCATGAAGGTGCGGGCAGCGTTTCCACGGCGGATTGCGAAGCCGCCGACGCCGGCGGTGCTGCAGCACCTGCGAGCATCATGGCCCAAGCGCCGAGGCAGGCAAGACGGCGAAGAGAAGGAAGACTCAAAGCCGATCCGACTGCGTTCAAAAGCGCAGCGTGATGCAGAACTGCGTTGTCTCGGCCCAGGCGGTGGGCGCTATCCCGAGGATTGCCCGCAAAACGAGCGACAGCGGGATCCACGCACGCCGGCCGTGATCGTGCTCCGCTGCCACCTGCTTGTCGCGGGCGCGTTCATCGGTCGCCTGTCGAAGGCGACGGCTGCCAGAGTTCGACCTTGTTGCCTTCCGGATCGATGAACCATCCGAAGCGGCCGTACTCGTGTTCCTCGACTTCACCGACGACTTGCGCGCCGCCTAGGTGAACCTGACCGAGCGCCCCGTCCAGATCGTCGACGATGAGGTTGAACATGAACTCGCGCGTCGACGGAGAAAAGTAATCGGTGTTGGCCGGAAACGGGCTCCAGACGGTGAAGCTGCGCGTCGGCAGCGTGCCCGCCGGAAACTCGACCGACGATTTGCCGTCGCCGATGCCGAGCCACTTGGCATACCAAGCCAAGAGGCGCTCCGGGTCCGGCGATTTGAAGAACAGCCCCCCCAGGCCGAGTACGCGTGCCATGTCCTCGTCTCCTCCTACTTCAATACGACGTTCGCGCGCACGGTCCCCGCCCGCTCCTGCCGTGCGACGACGTCAATGCGATCGCCCGGCTTGCCGCGGACGACCCATTCGATCTTGGCGCGGTCGTCGGTGACATGATAATCCGGCCAGAATGAAATGCCGGTGTGCTTGTAGGCTTTGCCCTCGAGCTGGCCAACTTCTTCCCGCCGCTTGCCCGTGACGAGCTCCATGCCCTTGGCCACAGCGATCTCCGCCGTCAGCGGCCGCACGACCTTGCGCTCGAGCGCCCGCTTGCTGCCGTAGCTCGGGAGCCAGCCCGTATTCTGCACGACCAGGCGCACACGCCACAGGCCCTCGCCGAGGGCGAGCGCATCGGCGGTGACGAGCTCAAGCCGCGGCGAGAGCAACGCCTGCCACAGCAGCCACTGCGGAAATCGCGCCAGCTCGCGTTCGAGGAACTTAAGCGGCGGGTTGACGAAGGCGTGAAAGCGATCCCAGCCCCCTATCTCGACGGGCCCCAGCTCCGGGTGATCGAAGCGCTTCCAGTCGACGTGCCCTGCCCCATCGAGCTTTTCTTCGCTCCAGCGAAATAGCCGCAGATCGTCGGCGATCGGGTGATCGCGGTACCAGTCGATGTACTGGTATTTCTCCAGCCCTGACTCGCGCATCGGGCACCAGATTTCCACCACCCAGCTGAACATGCCCAGCTGCTCGTAGATCCATTCGTCAAAGGTCCCGCCGATGACGGACTTCGGGTGGTAGCGAAACTCGTGAAAGACCGAGATGGCCGGGTAGCCCGTTAGCTCCGTGCCCTTGGCCCCGACGCGCTGGTAGTGCCAGAGGTCCTCGGCATGCATGTCCGCGTCGGGCAAGTGATCGAAGGGTCGCAACAAAACCCCGGCCCAGGTGTGAAACGCGACCCCACCGCAGATATTCGGATGGCCCAGGATGAAGTCCATCACGGATTGCGCCTCGGGTTCGGAGGCCGGACGCGGACCGGCGCCGAGCTGCTCGAACTCCTGCCGCCAGTTACCTGGGAAATTGCGATTTAGATCAAGCCCTTGTTTTGGCTTCTTCACTCTAAGGGTGAAGCCGTCGTAGGCCTCAAAGCGGCCTTCAGGGAGGACGCGGTAATAGCTGCCACCGACCTCGGTGGGCTCGCGTCGCACCATCAGCCGCGGCTCCTCCGGGTGCGGCTTCCACAGGCCATTGGAATCGGCGATGCGCATCTGCAGAATGCGCCCGTTGCCGTCGATGTCCTCGACCGTCAGGCCTTCGATCGCATCTTCCTCGTACGGGTAGCTGCGCGTGCTCGAGCGCACGAACTTCGGTTTGTCGGCGAGCGCCCATTCGGCCCCATCGGGATTGATGCGCGGGCAGATGTAGAAGGCGCGGGTGTCCAGAGCCCGGGTCACATCCGGGTCTTTGCCGTAGTTTTCAAACAGGTATTGCAGGAAATAGATGCAGGCTGCCGACGCTGCCACCTCGACCGAGTGGATGTTGCCGTCGACCCAGAACGCGGGCTTCTCGCTCCCTGGCCCGGTGGCCTGGTTGGTGACGGTAAGGAGCCAGATGTCGCGGCCCTCGTGACTGCGGCCGATCGATTCGATGCTGCACAGCCGCGGATGCTCGGCCGCAAACCGGTGCAGCACCTCGGTCAGCTCGGCATAGCGAAAGAAATGGTCGAACAGGATTTTGGGCATCGTGGGCTAAAAACGGGCGAAGCGCGCAGTGTGGCTTTGCCCGGCAGAACTCGTCAACGCCCGCGCCCAAAAAACCATCGGGCCGCGCAGGCGGCCCGACAAGCGGCGAGGGGTCACGCCGGTCAGATACCGGCATACCACTCGTAGCCGTTGTCCTCCCAGTAGCCGCCCTTGCCGCCGGCGATGTGGTGGAACGCGTCGACGAGTTCGATGCGCATGACGTACTTGGCGTGCTTGTAGCCCAGTTGGCGCTCGACGCGCAGGCGGATGGGCGCACCGTTTTTCACCGGCAGCGCTTCGTCATTGAGCTCGTAGGCGAGAATCGTCTGCGCATGGAAGGCATCGTCCATGTCGATGCTCTCGTAGTACAGGTCCGTCCCGTTATCGCCCATCGGATCGGCGCAGTAGAACACGGCAAAGCGCGCCTCCGGACGCACCTGCACCACGTCGAGCAGCGCCGAGAGCTTCGCGCCCTTCCACTTGCCGATCGCGCTCCAGCCCTCGACGCAATCGTGGCGGGTGATCTGGGTGCGGCTGGGCAGTTGCCGCAATCCGGCGAGGGTGAAGCTTGCCGGTTGGGTGACCAGCCCACTGACCTGGAGGCGATAGTCGGCAAATTCCCGCGCGGCCAGTGCCTCGTATTCGGCACTGTCCGGCATCGACGTGCCGTTGCTGCGAAACTGCGGTGAGCGGTCCGCCTCGGTGAATTCCTGCGCCATCGCCCGCCGCGGGGTGAGCAGGTGCTGGGCGGTTTCGGAGATCTTCTCGCCGCTGCCAAGGAGGCGCGGAAACCAGGTCGTGCGCGAGAGCGCGTCGCAACCGGACAGCGTCAGCGCGCCGGCCGCGGTCATGGCGCGGGCGAGAAAGCGGCGTCGCGGCGACTTAGCGCGCAGTTTCATCGCGCGCCTGCACATCGACCCGGTAACGCCCCGTGATCATGGAGCGAAGTTGGTTCCAGAAGCCGCTGACGATCACCTCGAAAACGTGAATGAGTACGAAGGCCAACAGCAGCCAGGCGACGACGAAATGGATGCTCCTCGCCGACTGCCGGCCGCCGACGATATCGACCCAACCGGGAAGGAAGGAATCGAGCCAGGGAGACATGGCGAAGCCCATCAGGATTACGAGGGGGAGGAGAATGAAAATGACCGCGAGGTAGGCGAGCTTCTGCAGCACATTGTAGCGTTTTGCCTCATCGCCTGCGGCATGGCGAAAACGCAGGTGGTCGATGATCGAGGCGCCGATCGAGCGCCAATCCTTTCTTGTGGGTGCCAAGTCGCGCGAAAGATGTCGCGACGCGATTACGTAGCCCAGGTAGCACAGGCCGTTGAGCACGAACACCCAGGCAAAGAACAGGTGCCAGCGGCGCGCCATGGCAAGCCAGCGCGAGTCGGGGATGGTAAGCCACGACGGGAAGGCGCGCGGAACCCGATCGCCCTCGTCTCCCGCGGAGGCACCCAGGACCCCGGTGGTGGTGAAGTTGTGCCCAAAAAGCCGGGTGACGCCCACCAGGTCGCCGTTGGCGTTCTCCTTAGCCGAGATCTCGAAGAACGGTCCGCGTCCGGTGTAGGACGATTTGCCCCAGTAGAGCGCCGGATGGGCGCTGAAGATGTTAAGGCCGCTCAAGAACAGGATGGTCAGCGCGACGACGTTGATCCAATGCATGACGCGCACCGGCAGCGTGTGGCGATAGTAAAGATAGGTGCCGGTACGAACACCGGCTGCAACGTTTTTCGTCGGCATCGCCAAGTTTCCCGTGGTTTGCGGCGCTCTAAGGCGTTACGTGCGCAAACGCCGCGGGCCACTCACAAACGCATTGTCGCGTTCGAAGAAGCGAAGCTTACGCTCGATTTCTCGGCTGATGCCGATCCGCGTGCTGCGCCCCACCGGGCCGACGCGACGAACCGGCGTCCCGAGCCACAGCGGGCCGGGCGCGCACAGATCGCGGCCGTCGTAGCGTCGGTCGATGTCGAGCGCCGCCGCCAGGCGGCCCGGGCCGCGCGCGAGGTCGACCGTGCGCACGCTGCCGCGGTGCTCGTGCATCAGCGCGATGCCCTCAAAGGGCTCCAGCGCCCGCAACAGGACCCCTGCCCCCACGCCCGCACGCTCGCCGCTGACGTTGAGCGCATACCAGCAGCCGTAGACGAAGTAGACATAGGCGTGCCCGCGCGCGAGAAACAAGGTGCGGTTACGCGGCGTCGGACCGCGGTAGGCGTGGCCGGCCGCATCGCCGATCACGTAGGCCTCGGTCTCGACAATGCGACCGCTCATGCGTCCGCCCGGGTGGTCGTGCACGAGCGTCTTGCCGATGAGAAATCGCGCCAGCGTCGCCGTATCAAAAGGCAGTTCGGCGCGGCGTAGCCGCTGCAGTACGGCGGGCATGGACGGCGATCATACGGCAGCCGGTCTGACCGCTGCCGCGCCGCGGCGCGCTCCAGCTTAGGACCGACGCCCTACGGAACGCAGGTCAGGATCTGGTTAGGCGCCGTGCCGCTGAGCGTGAAGCTGGTGCAGCTCGGGTCGCTGTAGCCCAATGTCGACGGCTGCGCCGCACCGCCTGCGCAAATGAGCAACTGGTTGGGCGCCGAGCCGCTGAGCGCGAAGGCGGAGCAATTCGGGTCGCTGTAGGTCAAGGATGCCGGATTCGCCACACCGTTGACCGTCAGCGTGAAGGATTGCGCCGCATTGGGGGACACGCCGTTACTGGCGGTGAATTGCAGCGGATACGTGCCCGAGATCGTTGGCGTTCCCGCCAGCACGCCCGTCGCCGGGGTGAAGGTCACGCCATTGGGCAACGCTCCAGACTCGGACAGTGTCGGTGGTGGCGAACCGGTTGCAGCGACAGTGAATGTGCCGGCAGCGCCGACCCGGAAAGTCGCGCTGTTGGCGCTGGTTATGGAGGGCGCGGTGTTCACGACTGCGAATGCGTTCAGGTTGCCGCCCCCATCCTCCACGTACACGACACCGTTGGCGACGACGGGGCTTTGCCAATGAACACCGTTGCCTATGGTGACGTTCCACAGTGGCGCGCCGGTCGTCGGGGCGTATGCGGTCAATACGTTGTTGGCCGACACGTTGCCGTGGAAGTAGAGCACGTCATTGGCGATCAGCGGCGACGTGTCGGCGGCTTGGGATGAGAGTTTCCACTGCGTAACAAGGGAAGGATCTCCGCTGCCATCGACAGCCAGCTGCAAGCCGGAGAGCCCGCCGCCATTGCCGATGAAGATCCAGGTCGAACCGTCGGCGGGATTGACCCATATGCAAGGCTGACTGAGTAATTCGCCACCCTGCGGAATGTTCATGGTAAAGATTTCGCCACCCTGATGGCCGGGACCCGGTGTACCGCTGTCACTCAGGTTGTCGAGATCGAGCAGGCGCAGGATCGAATCCTTGCCTCCGAGTACCCCCAGGTGCTGCACGTTCGAATTCGCCGGCACGGGCAGGATGGCCACCGCCGTGCTGCCGATATCGGTGTCGCTCTGGTCCAGGCAGTTGACGTTGGTCGGCGTGTAGCTATCAAGCGGCTTGCCCGATCCGCCGCCGGTGCCGCTCGGATTGAGCGCGAGCAGCGATTCGCTCCACATCGTGCTGCCGTTCCACGTGCCTGACCCCGGGTTCCCACAGCTGGGCGGCCCGCCACCGTCGGTAGCATTGCCGGTGGCGACGTAAATCTTGTTGTTGGCCGCGTCGTAGACCGCGCTCGGCCGCCCCCAGATCGCCGAACCGTGACCTGCGCAGCCGCTGCCCGTGATCAGCGCGGTCTGATTGCTGCACATCGCATTGAACACGTTGGCAGCCGCCGTGCCCAGATTAATGGCCGACAGGTGCCCCTGGTAGGAGCCCGCGTCGCCGGGGTAACCGCCGTGGGCCACGTAGAGATAGCTCGTTCCGCTGACCGTTGCGGTCGCGAGCGGCGCCGAGGCTTTTTCTATGTTCGTCTTCAGTGTTGTCTGGACGGGCCAACCGCCGGTCTTCACTTCGATACCCGTGCCGACCGGGAATTTATGCGCGGAGCCGTCGAGACCGTAGCTGTAAACGTACAGCCCGTTGGGATCGATGGCCGGCGACGTGGTCATGAAAGGACTGGAACCGGTTAACTGCTGGCTCCAGACAGTCGCGCCGGTCTGCGCATTGAGCGCAACGATCCATCCGTCGGTGGTGTTTACAAACAGGAGATCCTGGACGCCCGCGGGGGTCGTCACGCCGTGCAGCAGCACCGGCGCGCCATCGGCGACATTGGGCAGGCTCACCTGAAACAGCTGGGTCAGGCCAGCAACGTTGGCGGCGCTGATCGTCGTTTCGGACGTATTGTTGCCGCTGTGCGCCGAGCTGCCGTTGAACTGCAGCCAGTCGTAGGCCGTGGCGGGCGTCGCCACGAACGCAACGCCGAAAAGC
>Ga0302324_100008216_pt1 | contig 22054 bp, 16 predicted proteins | sample Palsa_T0_1_FD_201949 | JGI IMG/M metagenome (GOLD analysis project Ga0302324, IMG submission 201949) | Peat permafrost microbial communities from Stordalen Mire near Abisko, Sweden - Palsa_T0_1 | ecosystem: Environmental > Terrestrial > Soil > Palsa > Peat permafrost | place: Sweden: Abisko...
CCAGGCTCTCGATGACTTGCAGCGCTTCCCGGCTGCTCCCCCGGATGCGGTCGATTCCGGCCAGCGTCGTCTGCAGGGCCTCGCCAGCCGTGGCCGCGTCCTGCAGCACGTTTTCCGAGAGGCGCGCCGTCTCGTTGGCATTGGTTTCCACCTGGCCGATGGAGATGTCCATCTGCTGGATGCTGACCGACGTCTCCTCCGCCGAGCCGTGCAGCTCGCCGACGGCGCGCGCCACCTCGGTGATGCTGCGAGTCATCTCCCCGATGGCCGCCGTGGTTTCCGCAGCCGCCGCACCCAGCTGCTCGACGAGCGCCGCCACGTCGTCGTGGGTGGCGGCCATGGCCGCGGCAGTGGCCGTCCCCTCCTCTGCGCCCCGTCCGAGGACGTCCACCTGCTCGGCCAGGGCGTGCAACGACGTCTGCAGCTCGCCCATCACCCCCCGCGCCTCCTCCACCCGATGGATGACGGTGCGAGCCCCACCGCTCACCGTCGTCCCGGAGCGGGACAGCTGGCCGACCGCCTGGGTGATGGCCTCTCCCACGCCACGCGAGCGTCCAATGGTTTCTCGCAGCGCCCGGCAGAGCGCATCGAGCGCGTCGGCCAGCCCGCCGAGTGCGTCCCTGCCGCCCTCCTCGAGCCCCTGGCTGAGGTCCCCCTCCGCCAGCCGGTGCGCCATGGCCGTCATCCGCTCCAGCGGCTGGTCGAAGAGGAAACGGCTCACCAGGGCCATCCCGGCGGCGAAGACCAGGACGCCCACCAGGACGGAGAGGGCCAGTCCCGAGCGGAGGCCGGCCTTCACGTCCTCGATGAAGCGCTCGTCGACCACGACGAGCACCGTCGCGCCACGGGACTGCGCTGGCTCGGCCAGGAGGACCTGGTTGTCCGGCAGGGCGACGCGCGCCAGGCGTCCACTCGCTTCCCAGCGAGCGGTGGTGGAGGCCCAGTCGAGCGTGTCGTGGCTGACGGCTTCCACGCGCCCGGAGGCATTCACCAGCGCCATGCCGGCCACCGAGGCGGTGGCCAACGGGACTTCGGCCAGCACCTGTGCCGGCTCGTCGCTGTGGGCCAGCCAGTTGGCGACATGCCGGGCCAGAAGACGGCCCGACGCCTCCACCCTGTCGTTCACCCGGGTGAGGACCTGCATCCGGATGAGCCCCCAGGCCACCAGCAGGAGCAGCAGGAGCGCCAACCCGAAGCTGCCGAAGACGGCGGCCCGCAAACCGAGGTGGCGCAATCGTCGCAGCACGGGGGGCAGCGGAATTATACGACAACGCCCCCGCAGACGGGGAAACGACTGACTGGCCCGTCCTCGGCGTTAGAGTAGCCCTCCAGCATGTCCGCAGAGGCAAAGACGCTGCTCTTCACTGACCCGCTCTTCCTCGAGCACGACCCGGGGCGTGGGCATCCCGAGTCTCCGGCCCGCGTCCAGCACGTGCTGTCCCTGCTCCAGGAGCAGCCGGTGGCGGGCGTGGAGATGGTGAAGCCGCGCCCGGCCACCGACGTGGAAGTGGGACGGGTGCACACCGTGGCGCTCCGCGAGCAGCTCGCGGGCACCGCCGGCAAACACGTCGTCGTCGACGTCGACACCAAGGTGTCCCCCAGAAGCTACGACGCCGCACTCCTGGCCGCCGGCGCCGCGGTGGGCGCGACACAGGCGGTGCTCGGCGGCCAGGCCAGAAACGCCTTCGCCTTGGTACGGCCTCCCGGGCACCACGCCCGGCCCGACGAGATGATGGGGTTTTGCCTTTTGAACAACGCCGCCATCGCGGCCGAGGCGGCACGCGCCGCGGGCGCAGCGCGGGTGCTGGTGCTGGACTGGGACGTGCACCACGGAAACGGGACGCAGGAAACCTTCTGGAAGCGCTCCGACGTCCTCTACCAGTCGGTGCACCAGTTTCCCTTCTACCCGGGCACCGGCGCCCCGACGGAGGTGGGAGAAGGAGCCGGGGCTGGCTTCACCGTCAACTGCGGGCTCCCGGGCGGACGCACCGATGCCGACTTCGGCGCCGTCTTTCACGACTTGCTGCTGCCCGTGGCCCGGGCCTTCGCGCCGGACCTGGTCATCGTCTCGGCCGGCTTCGACCCCCACGAGGACGACCCGCTGGGCGGGATGGTGTGCACCGAGCGGGGCTTTGCCGCCATGTGCAGCCTGGTGAAGCAATTCGCCGACGCGACGGCGGGCGGCCGGCTGGTGCTGCTGCTCGAGGGCGGCTACTCGCTGGTGGGCTTGCCTCGCAGTGTCCATGCCTGCCTCGAGGTGATGACCGGCCGAACCGAGGACTTCCCGGGTGGCGCCGGCCGCGAGGCGACCCACGCCATCCAGGCCAGCCGTGCGGCGCTGCGCCCCTACTGGCCGACGCTCTGAGTTCGCCATGAGCGACTCCATCCACGGCGGCACCGACCTGCACGAGACCTCGGGCACGGACAACGGCTACGCCAACGTCGTCATCACCGGAGCCTCGAGCGGCCTCGGGCGGGCGCTGGCGCTGTGGTTCGTGCGCCGCGGCGCTCGGGTCTACGCCGCTGCCCGGCGCGATGACCTACTCGCCGGCCTAAAGGCCGAGGCCGCAAGCGGCCCCGGCACGGTGGTGCCCGTCCACCTCGACGTGGCCCAGACGGACACCGTGGAGAGCACGCTACTGAAGCTCGATGATGATGCGCCCGGCGGCATGGACCTGGTGGTGGCGAACGCCGGGGTGGGCGGAATGTCCACCGGCGAGAAGGGACAGTGGCCTGCCATCGAGAACCTGCTGCGGGTCAACATCCTCGGTGCCACCGCAACGCTGACGGCGCTCGCCCCGCGGATGCGGGAGCGACACAGAGGGCACCTGGTGGGCGTCTCGTCCCTGGCGGCCTGGCTCGTGCTCCCGCGCTTCGGCGTCTACGGCGCAAGCAAGCGGTACTTGCAGAGTTACTGTCAGGGCCTGGGGCTGGACCTCGCCGGGACAGGGGTGCGCGTCACCTGCCTCAACCCGGGCTTCGTCAAGAGCGAGATGACGGCCACCAACCGTTTCAAGATGCCCTTTCTTCTCGAGACGGACGACGCCGCGGACCGGATGGGACGGGCCATCCTCCGCGGGGAGAGGCGCTATGCCTTTCCCTGGCAGATGGCCTGGTTGACGCGTCTGGGGAGCATCCTCCCGGCCCGGCTGGTGTCCCGCAGCGCGCGGCGGGCCAAGAAGGACAGCAAAGGCCGGTCGTCCGTGTAGGCCGCCTTCGAGGGCTATGCTTGCCCCAGGGGGGTAGGCGATGCGGTCGCCGAAAGTGACGAAGAGGACCGGGCTGCTTCTCGCCCTCCTGGCCGTGCCGCTCCTGGCAGGAACCCTCCTCCTTCTCGCCGGGCGCGGGGAAGGGCCGCCCGCACCCTCCGTCGAGGCCGCGCCCGAACGCTGGCCGGTCGCGACGTCGGAGCGGCCGACCGGCCCCAAGGCCTCTTCGCCACCGCCTCCGAGCGCGCCGCCTCCTGAAACCGCGCCGGCCACAGTCGAGGAGAAGCTCGCGGCCATGGAGAAATCCGGCATACCCCTCGTCGAATGCGGCGCGGACGGCAAGTGCGGCGAGTGCACCACCGACTCGGAGTGCCCTCGAGGGAAGGGCTGTGTGTACGTCCGGGCCCGCCGTGGATGGCGGTGTCTTCCGTCCAGCTGCCAGACCGAAGCGGACTGTGCCGAGGGGCAGCGGTGTCTCGTCGCCAACGACACGCGCGCCGGTCCGCCCATCCGTCGCTGTCTCGAGGCCGGCGCCCTCCAAGAAGGCGAAGAGTGCGTGGACCCGAGGACCGTGGAGACCGCCTGCGCACTCGGTCTGGACTGCATTTCCGGCCATTGCCGACTGGAGTGCGACCCGAAGGTGCCGCATCCGTGCGCCGCTGGCGCGAAATGCGTCGCGACCTTCTCGGGGAGCGGCTGTGTACCCTCCTGTGCCAGCGATGGCGATTGCGCGGGCGGCCAGGTCTGCCGCCCCTATGGCAGTTACCGCCAATGCGTCGTCCAAGTCAGACCAGACTGTGCCGCGCTCGCCTGTACGCCGCCTGCGACGTGTGAGACGGCATACGGCCCCGGCAAGATGGCCTACGAGTGCGTCACCGGCTGCGACCCGCTCGGTCCCGGGGCCCCGTGCGCCGAGGGCTTCGTCTGCGGGGCGTACGGCACGCGGAGCCGTTGCTACCAGCGCTGCCATCGCTTCGCTGAAGTGAACGAATGTCCCTCGGGCCAAAGCTGCAGCCCGGTGATGGAGGACAAGTCAGAGTACGGCTGCATCAACTCGGTGCAGATTGTCTTTCCGAAGGCACTCCAGAGGCGATGAGGCGCCCCCCCCCCGGCTGCCTACTGCCGGATGCGGTCGTCCGGCGGCACGGCGTTGTAGATGCCCTTGGTGCAGATGCACACCCGGCAGTGGCGGTCCCGGTCGAAGGAGCACTGCGGCTGGGTGAGGCAGCTGAGAGAGGCTGATTCGGGGCACAGGTTATCGCCCTCTCGGCTGGACATGCTGGCGCAGCTGAAGAGCACGGCCAGAAGCACGAGCAAGAGGAGGCGCACGGGCTAGTTCGGGACCTGCATGAATTGGTTCGGGTCGACGACTTTCTTGTCCGGGGTGACGTCCGCGGGGGCCGTTCCCTTCTTGAACCACATCGCCGCAGCCGTCTTGCTCGCCGGCGAGGCAAGCTTTCCCGTCTTCGTGTCCACGGTGTGCTTCTCGAGGTCGAGCCCCTCCGGGGGGCTGAACTCCGGCTCTGGCCGGCCCTCCACCGCGCGCTGCATGTAGCTCACCCAGATGGGGAGGGCGGCGCGGCCACCCGTCTCGAAGCGCGAGAGGGGGTGAGGGTTCAAGTCGTAGCCCACCCAGGCCAGCCCGACGAGGTCGTGCGTGAAGCCGACGAACCAGGCGTCGAAGGAGTCGTTGGTGGTGCCCGTCTTTCCCGCGGCCGGCTTGCCGAGCCTCTGGGCGGGCGCGCCGGTGCCCTCGCGCACCACGCTTCGCAGCAAGTCGGTGAGGATGTAGGCCGTCTCCTGCGTCATGACTTGCTCGCCTGGCTCGTAGAGGCGCGCGTACCCGGCGGCGATGCGGTCGGTCAGGCTGGCCCACGGGTCGTCGTAGGCGGTGTGGTCCTCGAGCATCCGCCCGTAGCGGTCCTCGACGCGCCGGATGAAGTACGTCGGGCGCTTGTTCCCGAGTCGCGCGAAGGTGGCGTACACCTGGGCCAGCTCCCAGGGGTAGACGCAGGAGCTCCCCAGGGCAGCGGAGAAATCGCGATTCATGGGGGTGGAGAGGCCGAGCTTCTTGGCCCAGGCCGCCATCGGGTCGATGCCCACGGCCACGAAGGTCTTCACCGCCGGAATGTTCATGGAGTTGATGACGGCCGTGCGGAGCAGCACGTCCCCATGAAAATCCTCCGTGTAATTCTCCGGCTTCCACCGCACCTGGTGCTCGGGGTCGTTCTCGACGATGGGGCTGTCGACGATGGTCTCCGCCTCGGTCCAGCCGAGCTGCTCGATGGCCGCCGAGTACACCACCGGCTTGAAGCTGCTGCCTGGCTGACGGCAAGCCTGGAAGGCACGGTTGTACTCGTTGGCGTCGAAGTCGTAGCCGCCCACCATGGCCACCAGGTACTGCCGCCAGGGGTCGATGGAGACGAGCGCGCCCTGCAGCTCGGGCTCCTGCTCCAGCCGGAAGTAGAGGCCCTCCTCGGGCAGCTTCTCCGCCAGCTTCTTGTCGTACTGCTCCTTGTCGTCCCAGAGGTCCTTCTTCTTCACCGTCCGGACGACGAGCACGTCCCCGGGCTTCACCACCCGCTTCAGCGAGCCAATCATCGCTCCTGGGTAGTAGGCCTCGGGATTGACCTTTCGCGCCCAGCGCATTCCCAGAAGCGGCAGCTGGCCGTGGTGGGGGCCGACCTGGACGGTGGCCGAGGTGGCGTCCTCGTTCACCGAGGTGACGAGGCCGACGTAGTAGGTGGCTTCCACGAGCGGCGCGCCGCCCAGGGCGGCGGTGCTCTTGGCGATGAAGGCCCGTCGTTGTTCGGGCGTCTCGAGCGTCATGACGGGGCCCCGGTAGCCCTGGCGCTTGTCCACCGCCAGAAGCCCGCTCAGCATCGCGTCCTGGGCCGCGCGCTGTCGCTCCGAGTCCATGGTGGTGAAGACCTTCAGGCCGCCGGTGAGCAGCGCCGGGTTTCCGTACCGCTGGACAACGTCCTTGCGCACTTGCTCGACGAAGTACGGGGCGAACTCGTGGAAGACGTCCTCCACCGGGTAGACGTGAATCGGCTCCTTGCCGGCCGCGTCGTGCTCGGCGCGCGAAATCATCCCCTCCTCGCTCATCCGCCGCAGGACGTAGCCCCGGCGGTCGGTCGCGGCCTTGGGATTCATGAAGGGCGAGTAGCGAGTCGGGGCCTGGGGCAAACCGGCGATGAGCGCCATCTCGGCCAGCGAGAGGTCCCGGACGTCCTTGCGGAAGTAATTCTCGGCCGCCGCCTGGACGCCGTAGGCGTGGTGCCCGAGGTACACGTTGTTCAGGTAGAGGTAGAGAATCTCTTCCTTGGTGAGGGCCGCCTCCAGGCGGCGGGCGAGGATGGCTTCGCGGATTTTACGGATGTAGCCCGCCTGGCCGGTGCGCCTCGTCCCCTTCTCGAAGCCCTCGGTGGCGATGAGGAGGGCCTTGGCCGTCTGCTGGGTGAGGGTGGAGCCGCCCTGGATGCCGCCCGAGCCGGACGTCTTGTGAAGGATGGTCTTGAAGGCCGCGCGGGCGGTCCCGACGGGGTCGAGGCCGAAGTGGTCGAAGAAGGCCGCGTCCTCCGAGGCGATGAAGGCCTGCACCAGCCGCTTCGGTATCCGCTCGTAGGGCACCACCTTCCGGCGCTGGTCGTAAAACTCGCCGGCCAGCACCTGGTCGTCGGTGAAGACCTCGGTGAGCACCGGCGGGGCGTAGGCGGAAACCTTGGGAATCTCCGGGAGGCCTTGGGAGAACCGGTAGTAGAGGACGAAGCCGGCGGCCAGGAAGCCGGTGAGCCCCGTCAGCGCCAGGAAGGCGGCCACCTTCGAGAGCGGGACGAGGTAGCGCCCCCATTTGCCCCGTGGGGGCGGTGGGGACTCCACAAGGACGAGTCGCGTCTGAGCCGCGGGCTCGGGGACGGAGGGGTCTGGCGGCGGGGAATCGCGCATCGGCAGGGCGATGGACCTTACCTCACGGAACGTCGATGGCGGCCCTGGCGAGCACCTCCCGCAGGTCGGCGGGCAGGGGAGCCTCGAGGTGCACGCTGCGCCCGTCCTCGGGATGCGGAAACTGGATGCTGCCCGAGTGGAGGAAGAGGCGCTTCAGCCCCCAGCGGGCCTTGGCCTCGCGGTTGAAGGCGAAGTCCCCATACTTCTTGTCCCCGGCCACCGGGTGACCGAGGGCGGCCAGGTGCCGCCGAATCTGGTGGGTCCGCCCGGTCTCGATGGTGCAGGCCAAGAGCGCGGCCTCGCCGCCTTGCTTCACCACCTGCCAGCGCGTGACGGCCTCCTGCATCTTCACGCCGCGGACTGCCTTCGAGGCCGCCGTCTGCTGATGCTCGGAGAGCGGAATGTCGATTCGGCCAGAGGCGCGCGGCATCCGGCCCTTCACCAGCGTCAGGTAGCGCTTGGTCGCTCGCCCCTCGGTGAAGACCTCCGTGAAATGCACCATCGCCGGCCGGCGGATGGCCACGAGGATGACGCCGGAGGTGTCCCGGTCCAGCCGGTGGGCCGGGCTGGCGGCGAAACCATTCCGGACCGCTTTCGGGCCGAGGTAGGCCCGGACGTAGTCGACCAGGGTTCCCCCGGTGATGCCGCTCCCGGTGTGCACGGCCATCCCCGAGGGCTTGTCGACGGCCATCATCCACTCGTCCTCGAGCAACACCGTCAGCCGGGAGGGGTCCAGGGGGATGGACCGAGGGGCCGGGGGCGTCGCTCCAAGGAGGCGCTCCTCGGTTCCCCGGACGGTGACGACGTCCTCCAGGGCCAGCGCCTGGTCCACGGACGCCCGCTTGCCGTTCACCCGCACTTTCTTGGTGCGAATCATCTTGAAGAGGTGGCTGACCGGGATGGCCGGGAGGCGCTGGCGCAGGACTTTGTCGAGCCGCACCCCGGCATGGTCGCTGTCGATACGAAACTCGATCATTTAGAGCGCGGTGATGGAACCACACCGCTAAACTCAAGGTATATGCCGAAGGCCATGACCATCGAAGACCTCCTCAAGAGCGGGTCCACCGAGTGGAACAAGCTGCGCAAGGGCGGCAAGGTAGGAACCGACCACACCGGCGCCACGTTCGAAAACCTCTTCTCGGCCAATGCCGACCTCTCCGGCCTGGTGCTGGTGGGCTCGGAGTGGGACCGCTGCGACCTCTCCAAAGTCACCTTCCGGGAGTCTGACCTCTCCGGCGCCTATTTCCACGGAGGGCGACTTCAAGATTGCGACTTCCGTGGCGCCAACCTCGAGGGCGCCACCTTCGAGCGCCTGAAGCTCCTCCGCTGCGACTTCGCGGGCGCGCTCGGCCTCGAGGCCCTGGAATTCGAAGAGGTGGACATGGACCGCGTCGTGGGGCTGGACGGGGAAGAGGCGCCCCCACCGCCTCCGCCGCCAGCGCAGGGCATCACCTCCTTCACCCGCGAGCAGCGCCAGGCGAACGAGCTCAGCCTCTCCGGGGCGGACGAGATGCCTCCCTTCTCCCCCCAGGACCCCCCCGGGACGCTCCTCTTCCGAGGGCTGAAGCGCCTGGGAGGCCCGTTGCCCTGGGTGCTGGACACACCCGGCCTCCGGCCCCCGTTGCCGACGCGCCTCGTCCCCGGGACGGGGCTCGAGTCCCTTCTGCGCGAGGCAGTGAAGACGCGTCTGGAAGGAAGCCGGCCCATCACTGACCCGGACGGGGTGACGCGCGCCCAGGCCGCCCTGCGCATGGGCAGCAAGGACGCCGCCTTCGGCGTCATGTACCTCCGCGAAGTCGGCGTCGAGCCGCTCTTCCGTTTCTCGGCGTCGGCGGTGCTCAAGGGCGCCCTGCGCACCGACCTCGAGGTGGACGACCTCACCGGCCCGGTCGACCCGCGGGTGGCAGGGGCCTTGTGGGAGCTGCGTCTGCCGAGGGACCTCGACGAGGCCTTCGGCGAGGTGCGGCGCCGGCTGGCGGCCACCCAGCTCTTCTCCGCGCTTCTCGAGGCCGGCTTCACCCCCGACAACAACTGGGAGGAGGCGGTGGACGCGTCCGAGGCGGCGCTGGACTTGCTCGCCCTCTCCGTGGGGGACAGACGGGACCTCCTCGGCGAGGCCTTCTCCGCCTTCGCCAGCCTGCCCGAGGAAGCCAGGCTACGCCGCCTGGCCTACCTCGCCGAGGCAGCCACCCACCTGGAGCAGCTGAGCCGGCTGCCGGTGGGGACCGAGCCGGCCTGGCTGCAGGGGGCCGAGTTCCGTGAGTGCCATGACCGGGAGATGCTGACGCTCGAGACGCTCCACGCCGAGGACGTCCCGAACCGAGTTCCGGAGCTGGCCCAGGCGGAGCTCGGCGTGACGCCCGGCACGGTGCCCGAGGACAGCGAGGGCGACCTCTTCATCCACCTGCGCTGCGCCGTCTGCGGCAAGGAAAAGCTCATCGTCCAGTCCCCGGACGCCTGAAGGCGTCCCTTTCCAGGGACTGGCATAGCCATGGGGGGAACGCCATGAGGCGTCCGCTTCTCTCGTTGTGCCTCTTGTCCGCCGTGGCAGCCGCGGCGGACGCGCCGCCGGCGGAACGGCCGCTCTCGCAGATGCCGTACACGCCGAGCCTCGACACGGCGGCGATGGACCGCTCCGTCAACCCTTGTGTCGACTTCTACACCTACAGCTGCGGGGGATGGCAGAAGAGCAACCCCATCCCTCCGGACCAGGCCAGCTGGAGCGTCTACGCCAAGCTTCAGACCGACACCCTCAAATACCTGTGGGGGGTGCTCGAGGAGGCGGCCAAGCCGGACCCCACCCGCGACCCGCTGACGAAGCAGGTGGGCGACTTCTTCTTTGCCTGCATGGACGAGGCGGCCGTGGAGAAGCTGGGCAGCGGGCCGCTGGCCACAGACCTCACCGCCATCGACCAGCTGAAGGACCTGCCCGGCCTCAGTCTCTGGCTCGGCGCCCAGCACCGTCTGGACGCTGGCCGGCTCTTCTTCGGGGTGGGCTCGCAGCAGGACGCCTCGGATGCGACGCGCGTCATCGGCGTGGTGTCGGCCGGTGGCCTCGGGCTCCCGGACCGCGACTATTACTTGAAGACGGACGCGCGCTCCAAGGCGACGCGACAGCGGTACCTCGAGCACGTGGAGAAGATGCTCGTCCTCTCGGGCCGGGCCCCGGCCGAGGCCTCCCACGACGCGAAAACCATTCTCGCGCTGGAGACGGAGCTGGCCCGGGCCTCGCTGACGCGCGTCGAGCGACGCGACCCCTACAAGATTTTTCACAAGATGCCGCTGAAGAAGCTGAAGGAGCTGGCCCCGGCCGTCGACTGGGACAGCTACTTCGGCGTCCTCGGGGCACCGGGGCTGGCCGAGCTCAACGTCACGCAACCGAAGTTTTTTCAGGCCTTGAGCGCACTGCTTCGGCGCCGCCCGCTCGCCGACTGGAAGGCGTATGCGCGGTGGCACGTCGTGTCGAGCCGCGCCCACCTCCTCTCCACTGCATTCGTGAATGAGAATTTCGCCTTCTACCGGAAGTACCTGAGGGGCGTGGAGGTGCTTCAGCCGCGCTGGAAGCGTTGCGTCGCGGCGGTCGACGAGGACCTGGGGGAGGCCCTCGGACAGCTTTTTGTCCAGCGCACCTTCAGCCCCGAGCTCAAGGAGAAGGCGGGGGCGATGGTGGTGGCCATCGAGAAGGAGATGGAGACCGACCTCAAGGAGCTGCCCTGGATGGGCCCCGCCACCCGGGCCAAGGCCCTGGAGAAGCTGCATGCCATGGCCAACAAGGTGGGCTACCCGGACAAGTGGCGCGACTACTCCTCGGTGCAGGTCAGTCGCGATGACTTCTACGGCAACGTCATGCGCGCCTCGAGCTTCGAGACGGCCCGGGAGCTGGGGAAAATTGGAAAGCCGGTTGACCGCGGCGAGTGGGAGATGACGCCGGCGACGGTGAACGCCTACTACGACGCCCAGCTCAACGACATCAACTTCCCGGCCGCCGTCCTCCAACCGCCCTTGTACGACGCCAAGCTGGACGATGCGCCGAATTACGGAAACACCGGGGGAACCATCGGCCACGAGCTCACCCACGGCTTCGACGACGAGGGCCGCCAATTCGACGCCTTCGGTAACCTGAAGGACTGGTGGACGAAGCAGGACGGCAAGGAGTTCATCCGCCGCGCGCGGTGCATCTCGGACGAGTACTCCACCTACGTCGTCGTTGATGACATCCACATCAACGGCAAGCTGACGTTGGGAGAGGACGTGGCGGACCTCGGCGGGACGTTGCTCGCCTACCGCGCCTGGAGGAACGCTACCGCCGCCTCGAGGCTCGCGCCCCAGGATGGGCTGACGCCGGACCAGCGCTTCTTCGTCGGGTACGCCCAGTGGACGTGCAGCAACGACAGGCCGGAGGACTTGCGCCTGAGGGCCGTCACCAACGAGCACTCCCCCCTCCGCTGGCGCGTCAACGGCGTCATGGTCAACATCCCTGAGTTCGCCCACGCCTTCGACTGCAAGCCGGGCCAGCCGATGGCCAAGGCACCGGACCGAGTCTGCAAGGTGTGGTGAGGGGACGCTTCGTCTCAGGGACCGGGGGAGGGCACCGCTCCGGAGGACGCCGTCGTCGTGCCGGGCCGGTCAAAGTCGGCCACCGGTGAGAGCAGGTGCAGCTCGATGCTCGAGCGGCGCACCGCCGGGGGCTCCCCCGGGCGTCGTCGCACCGGCCCGTAGAGCGCCGCCGAGACTCGCTCCTCGCGCAGGCCCACCCGGCGAATGAGGTAGGCAGAAACCGTTGCTGCCCGCTCGGCGGCCAGCCGTGCCTTCTCCGCCGCCGCGGCGAGCGACCCGACGAGAAGCGAGGGGCCGCGCCCGGCCACCTCGACGCGCCACTGGGTGTCCGTCAGCCCCACCCCCAGCTGGCGGAGCAGCCGCGAGCCGGCGTTGCTCAGCCGCGCCGTCCCGGCGAGGAAGAGCGCGCGCTCGGTGAGGTGGACGTCCACGCCATCGGGCTCCTCCTTGAGAAACGCCTCGCCGTGCTTCACCAGGGGCTCGAGCACGACGCCCAGGGCGTCGAAGGTGGAGCTTCTTTCAGCCACCACGGCGTCGCGGGCCCGCTGCCGGCTCCCCACCTCGTCCAGGAGCTGGGTGAGGCCCTGTTGCCGGCGCTCCAGGCCCTCGACTTTGGTTCCCAGCGCGGTGGCCGAGTGCTCGAGCTCCGCGTTGCGCGCCGCGGTCCGCGCCGAGACAGCCTCGGACTCCCGGAGCTGGCTGTAGAGGAAGGCCACCGTCGCCCCACACCCCAGGGCCGTGGCCAGAAGGAGCGCCAAGAGCACCACCATGCCCGTGCGCCGGGGAGCTTCCGTCGGGTCTGGCCAGGGCTCCACGCCCTCGGGAGTTTACCTAGAGGAGTGACAGCTGCTTGGGCTTGCCCAGCACCCGGGCGTCGAGCCCGGCCACGGAGAGCGCCTCGGCCAGCTCGCGGGCAAAACCGTGGTGCGTCACCACCTCGGTGGCGCCCGTCGAGCGCGCGTAGGCCACCAGGGCCGCGCAGTCGGCATGGTCCGACACCGGGAAGGCGACGTCTGCCCCGTAGCGCCGGGCGGCCCCGGCATCCATCGCCCAGCCGGTGAGCACCGCCGTCTCGCGCGGCCAGGGGCGAGAGAGTCGCTGGAAGCGCCAGGCATGGGGCGGAAAGACGCCCACCTCACCGGCCTTCCAGGTGTTGTCGAAGCGGCGCACCGGCCCCACCTCCACACCGAATTCCCGGTAAAGGGCCGAGATGTCGCAGATGCTCGCGTGGGCCACCACGGCATGCCCCCGGCGGGTGAGGGAAGAGATGACTTCCTGCGCTTTTCCCAGCGCGTAACCGAGCACCACCGGGGTTGCGCCGCGCTCGAGGGCCGCGCACACCCAGCTCTCCACCGCCTCCAGGACCTGGGACCGGTCCGGGAAGGCATAGCGCGGGTGTCCAAAGGTGGACTCGATGACGAGGGTGTCGCAGGACGCCACCTGCGCGGGCTCGGCGGTGAGGGCCGGGACGAGATTCAGGTCCCCGGTGTAGACGATGCGCCGCCCGTCCGGCCGGGTGACGCGCAGCTGGGCGGAGCCAAGGATGTGCCCCGCCGGCAAGAGCTCGAGCGTGAGCGGGCCAAGCGCAAAAGGATGGTTGTAGGGCACGCTGAGGGGACCGGCCAGCGCGCCGAGGCGGTGGGCCATGAGCCGTAGCGTCGGCGCGGTGGCGATGACGCGGTCGTGCCGGGCGATGTGGTCGGCGTGCGCGTGGCTGACGAAGGACAGCTCGCCCTTTCGCCGTGCGTCCAGCGCGAGCACGGTGCCCGAGAGGTGAAGCCCTCCGCGTCGAAGCTCGACTGCCATCCTAGACGAAACCCTATACCGACCCGGGCCGACGCCCCTTCTCCCCGAAGGCCCGGCGGGCTCGGGCAAAGGCTTGGGCGCCCAGCTCCGAGACAAGGACGCCAAGGACGATGAGGCCACCGCCGACGAGCTCCTTTGCCCCGAGCCGCTCCCGGCCAAGCGCCACCGAGTAGATGGAGGCGAAGACGGGCTCGAGCGCAAAGACGAGCGCCGCCCGCACCGCCGTGGTGCGCGCCTGGGCCCAGGCCTGAAGGAGAAGCGCCACCGCGCTTCCACCGATGCCGGTGACGAGCACCGCGCCCCAGAGAGCTCCCGCAGCGGCAAGCCTCGGGCCGAGGGCCCACAGCGACAGGAGCGCCAGGAAGGCCACCACCCACAGCTGCACCGCCACCAGCGGCGCAGGCGCATAGGTGCGTGCCAGGCGCTCGAGGAGGGTGATGTGCAGCGCGAAGGCCAAGGCGCACACCAGCGTCAGCTGCTCGCCCCGGCCGAGTCCCGTCGGGACACCGACGGCCGTGCCCCCGGAGAGCGCCCACAGCCCGGCGACGGCCAAGGCCACGCCGACGAGGCTCGCCGGCGGTGGCCGGCGGCGGTGAACGGCGATGGAGAGAAACGGAACGAGGAGGACGGAGAGGCCCGTGAGGAAGGCGCTGCGCGACGGGGTGGTGAATTGAAGGCCCGTCGTCTGGGACGCGAAGCCCACGAAGAGCAGCACGCCCAGGAAAGCTCCCGCCCGCACAAGCGCCAGCTCCCGCATGGCGCGCCAGGCGACGCAGGTGAGGAGCAGCGCGCCACAGGAGAAGCGCAGCGCGAGAAAGGTGAAGGGGTCGGCCAGGACGACGGCGTCCTTCACCACCACGAAGGTGACGCCCCAGAAGGCGGTGATGGCGATGAGGACGGCGTCGGCCCGACGCGCATCCACGCGAACCGCCGCGCTCATGGCACGAAGAAGAAGACGATGGCCAGAAGCGCGTAGACGCCCAAGAGCATCGCCCCCTCGAGCCAGTTGGATTCACCGTCCAGGGCGATGATGGTGGTCGCTCCCACGCTGATGGCCAGGGCCAGCATCTCGAGCGGGGAGAACTCCAAGGTGAGGGGATGGCCCAGGGCCCCGGAGAGGAGCACCAGCAATGGTGCGACGAGGAGCGCAATCTGCTTGCTCGACTCGAAGCAGATGGAGAAGGCGACTTCCACCCGGTCCCGCACCGCCATGAGGATGGCCGTGGAGTGCTCCGCGGCATTGGCCACGATGGCGATGACCACCACACCGACAAAGGTGGGCGTCAGGCCCAGCGCGGCGATGCCCGGTTCGAGCGCATGCACCAGCACCTCGGCCACCGCCACCGTCGCCACCGTGGCCGCGCCGAGCACGGCCAGCGCCTGCCGGAGGCTCCAGCGCTGTCTTCCTTCTCCTTCCTCCTCGCCTTCGAAGAGGCGGGCATGCGTGCCGAGCGAGAAGAGCAGGGAGAGGCCGTAGAGAAGCAGCAGCACCACCGAGACGGCCACGGACAAGGGCCGCATGAGGGGCGCGGCGGCCCGGCCGATGGCGAGGTGGAAGAGGTTGGGAATGACGAGTCCGGTGACGGCCAGGTACATGAGGGCCACCCCCGAGAGCACCACCGTGGCGTTGAAGACTTGCCGCTGGCGCCGGAGCCCGCCGGCGAAGACAGCCCCGCCGAGGACGAGCAACAGGTTGCAGATGACGCTTCCGGTGATGGAGGCCTTCACCACCGCCGTCTGCCCGGCCCGCACCGCCAGGAGGGCGATGATGAGCTCGGCGGCATTGCCGAAGGTGGCATTCATCAGGCCCCCGATGCCGGCCCCCAGCCGCTGCGCCAGCGACTCGGTGGCGCTTCCCATCCAGTGGGCGAGGGGGATGATGGCCACGGCCGCGAGGAAGAAGGTGGCGGGTCCAGCATGAAGCAGGGCCGAACCGAGGGCGGCCGGCACCAGGACGAGGAGCACGAGAAAGGCGCCGTCGAGGGAGCGCCAGGCGAAGCGAGGAGGGGGCTGAGCGGCGCGCGTCACTGGCGGCGGGCGTTCTCCCCCGGGAGGCTGCAAGCCTGCAAGAGAAACGGGGCAAGTTGGCGGGGGCCCGTGAGCCTTGCCACCGTTGGCCCGGGGCGAGCGACGCGCCTACACCTCGGCCCAGCGCTGGATGCCGCCCTCCTCACTCGACTGCACGCGGCCCTCGTCCTCCATCACCTCGAGGTTTCCGTAGACTTCCGAGAGCGTCAGGTAGAGCCGGGGGCCCTCGTGGGGCCCGAAGAGCGCCTGGGCGAGGGCGTAGCCGGTGTCGGCGCCGCTGGCCATGGCCGACAACAGCTTCTCCTGCCGCTTGGCGTAGAAGCCGAAGAGCCTCTCCAGAAGCGCATTGACGTCCTGGAAGGGCTCTCCATGTCCCGGGAGTACCCAGTCCACGTCCAGGGCCATCACCCTGCGGATGGAGGCGAAGTAGTGCACCAGCGCTCGGCCGGTGCGCAGCGGCCTCTCCCCCACGAGCTCCAGGAAAGGGTTGGGCGACGTCCGGGCCAGCACATGGTCATCGGCAAACAGCACCCGGTGCGCCGCGTCCCACAAGCACACCAGGCCCGGGGTGTGCCCGGGGAGGTGCAGCACCTCCGCCTCGAAACGGCGGAAGCGAAGGCGCTCCCCGCCGGACAGGGGGAGCGCTCGCTCCGGGTCGACGCGGCGGCTGTACTTGCCGGTGAAGCGTCCCATCGCTGCCAGGCGGTCGAGCTGCTCCTCCGGCACGGCGGCCCGCGCCAGGAAGGCTCGGTAGAGGTGGGCCCGGCCGTCCCAGCCGTCCGGCCCGACGGCCTTCGAGGCGTCGGCGGCGTGGATGAAGACGCGCGCGCCGCTTTCTTCGGAGAGGGTTTGGGCCAGGCCGTAGTGGTCCACGTGGCCGTGGCTGATGAAGAGGCGCGTGCACCGCCGCAGCTCGATGCCTGCCGCTGCGGCTCCCTTCCGCAACGCGGCCTCACCCTCCTCGGTGCCGATGCCGCAGTCGAAGAGCGCCCAGCCGCCATCGTCCTCGATGGCGTAGACGTTGACCGGCCCCCCGGCGTCGACGAAGGGCACCGGCAGGGCGATGCGGGTGATGCCGAGTGCGGCGAGTGCGGCGCCGCTGTCGGGAGTGCCTGGCATCGCCAGGCCCTACTTCGCGCCGTGGATGGCCGCCCTCAGCTCGGGAAGCACCTTGAAGAGGTCGCCGACAATGCCGTAGTCGGCCACCTGGAAGATGGGGGCTTCGGGGTCCTTGTTGATGGCGACGATGACTTTGCTGCCCTTCATCCCGGCCAGGTGCTGGATGGCGCCGGAGATGCCGGCGGCGATGTAGAGCTGCGGCGCCACCACCTTGCCCGTCTGTCCCACCTGCCAGTCATTGGGCACCCAACCTGCGTCGCAGGCCGCGCGGGAGGCGCCCACCGCCGCACCGAGCTCGTCGGCCAGCGCCTCGACTTCCTTGAAGTCGCCCTTCGTCCCCCGACCGCCGGAGACGACGATGCGCGCCTCGGTGAGCTCCGGTCGAGCGCTCTTCACTTCCTTGAAGTCGACGAAGCGGGTGGGGCTGGAGACGGCCGCCGTCCCGGAGACGACTTTCACCTCGGCCGGCGGCTGGCCGGCTGCGGCGGCGGGAAACTCCGTGGCCCGGACGGTGAAGGCCTTGGTCTCGGTCTTCAGCTTCACCTCGGCAATGACGGCCCCGGCCCACATCGGACGGGTGAAGGTGATGTCCGTCCCTTTTCCGGAGACGGCGATGACGTCCGAGGCCATGGCCGCGTGCAGGCGGGCCGCGACGCGCGGAAGGAGGTCGCGCCCCTGGGCCGTGGCTGCCGCCCCGACAAAGCTTGCCCCGACGCTCTTCACCAGCTCGGCGACCGCCGGCGCGTATGTCTCGGCCAGGTAGTGGGCGTAGCTGGGTGAGGCCAGGGTGTGGATGACTTTGGCGCCCACGTCGCGGAGACGCTCGGCCAGCGGCCCCGGCGTCTCGGCGAGGACGGCCACGTGCAGCTCGGCACCGGCCTTGGCGGCGAGGTCCGCGCCGGCGGCGATGGCATGCAGGGTGGCCTTGCGCAGCTGCCCGTCGGGCTGGCTCTCGGCGACGATGAGGACGACTGGCATGGCCTTGACGCTCCGGGAGCTAGAGGACCTTGGCTTCGTTTTTCAGCTTTTGGAAGAGCTCCTGGACGTCGCCCACCTTCACGCCTGCCTTGCGCGCCGGGGGAGGCGTCAAGCGCAACACCTCCACCTTGAGCCCGACGTCGACGCCAAGTGCCTGCGGGGTGAGCTCCTCGACGGGCTTGCTCTTGGCCTTCATGATGCCGGGGAGAGACGCATAGCGTGGCTGGTTGAGTCGGAGGTCCGTCGTCACCACCGCCGGGAGCGTACAGGCGAGGGTGGAGAGGCCACTGTCCACCTCCCGGACGACTTGCAGGGTTTTCCCGTCGGAGGACAGCTCCAGCGCCGGCGCCTTGGCCTTCTCCGCCTCGCTCTCCAGCGAGTCGAGCTTCGAGGCAAAGGTGCCCTGGCTCCAGCCGAGCCACTCGGCGAGGTACTGGCCAGTCTGGCTCTGGTCGTCGTCGATGGACTGCTTGCCAAGGATGCAGACGTCGGGCTTCTCCTTCTCCACCACCTTCTGCAAAAGCCCGGCTGCTCCCATCGGGTCCAGGGGGCCTGCGTGGTTCACCCACACCCCACGGGCGGCACCCATGGCCAGCGCGTGACGCAGCTGCTCCTGGACTTCCTTCGGCCCGATGGAGACGACCACCACCTCGCCGCCGTGCTTGGCGACGAGCCGCAGTCCCTCCTCCACGGCAATCTCGTCGAAGGGGTTCATCTTGTACTTCAACCCCTCCTGGACGATGCCCGACCCATCCGCCTTGACCTTGATTTTGGACTCGGGGTCTTCGACCCGCTTCGCGGTGACGAGGATTTTCATAGGGGTGACTGGGGTGAGGCTGAAGCGCTGCGCTAAAGACCTCGAATTGATTTACGCGTCAACCGGGGCCGAATCAACCGTTTCTCAGACTCGTGCGTGCTTCTGCTCGCGGACCTTCTAAGCCGGCGCTTCAGCAGCGAGCTCGAAGACGACGGCCTCTCCGGCGTCCTTCTGGGTCGTCCAGCGCGAGAGCTCCTTGGCCACGAGCTTCGCCTCCGCGGGGCGCAGCTGCACGGCCAGGCGGACGCCGGCGCTGGTTTCCCCGAGGTGGGTGACGAGCTCCACGGCGCGCTCCAGCGAGGGCGAGGCGAGGGCGAGCTCACCGCGGAGGTCGCGGTAGGAGACGCCTTCCCCGGCCACGACGGCGGCGTGCACGCTGATGCCTGCCGCCCGCGCGGCGTAGGCCACCTCGCGCGCGAAGCGGACGGCGCGGAGCGCCGCCCAGCCCGGCGGGTCTCCCTCGGCATCGAAACAGGCCGCGAGGAGGTAGGCACCCATCTGCACGACGCTGGTCTGCGTCGAGCCAATCCACGCCCGGGCCTGGGTGGCGGCGCGACCGAGGACCTCCTGCGCCGCTCCGGTGGCCGCATCCCCGCCGGGGGGCGCCACGGCCAGCCCCAAGTAGGCAACCAGCGGCACGGAAGGACGCTTCGGCCCTCCCACCAGCTGCTCGAGGACCGCCGGATTCGAGTCGAGCGCCGTCCAGGCCCGCAGGAGTGCGAGGTCGTCATTCGACTGTGCGACCTCGCCCTGCAGCAGCCGCTTGGCACGGACGGCCCAGGCTTCTGGACTCGGGGTGGGGACGGACTTCCGTCGCCGGGCGCGCTGGTCCCACCAGGGAAGCAAGAGGGCGTTGGATTCAGCGGGCGCCGTCACCCACCGACTTCCACGCTGGAGAAGGACGTCGCTGCGTGCCAGCGCCTCGTACCCAAGCCCGTCGAGAGGAAGGAAGCGCACCTGGTGCACCGCCTCTCCATTTTCGAGCTCGCACGTCACGGCCAGCGGGACTCGGAGGCACTCCTTGAGCTGGTCCGCCAGCCGGTGCTCGGTCAGGGCGTCGAGCTCGGCGACGAAGACGCCGTCGCGCCTCCACTCCGTGGCCATGGCCCGAACCTCGTCGGTCAAGACTCGGAAGACGTCGAACAGCGAGGCCAGGCGTTCCGACTCCCGGACGACGAGGGAGACGAGCTCCCGAAGGCGGTGGCGGATGTCCGGCAGTCGTTCGGGCCGGACGAGGTACTCCAGCCCGTCGAACTCCATGGACGCGATGTCCTCCGGCTCGAGCGCCTTGAGGCAGCTGCGGACGCTGACGTAGGTGACACCCTCGATGAGCGCCACCCGGTCACCCGAGGCCTGGAGCTCCTTGAGGTGCAGCGGCAGGGCCCGCCGGAAGAGCGTGCGTTGCTCGGTGAAGCGCGCTCCGGCCACCGAGCGCTCGGCCTCTTCGGCCACGTCCGCCTCGAGCGCCAGGCGGCCCGAGCGAAAAAGCATGCCCACCACGTGCGAAAGCGGACCGCCCACCGAGGTGGTGAAGGCCATGTCTCCGGGACTGGCGGGGCCAGGGAGCTCCCGGCTCGACTCACCGAAGCGGATGTAGCGTCTGTCCCCGGAGAAGATGTGGTGCGTCTTGTTGACCTGCACCAGGCCCGAGGCTCCCAGGGCGTGGCCAAAGGTGAGCAGTCCGCCGTAGGGGTTGGACCACCCGTCGCGGATTCGGTCCGCGGCCTGCTCCCAGCCGAAGCCCAGGCCCAGGAGAAAGGCCAGCTCGATGCTCGGAAACGCATCGTGCACGACGGCAAACGAGCAGGAGGACAGCGCGCTCACGTTGACGCGCGCATCATCGGCGGTGGAGGCGAAGGCCTCGCGCACCGCGGTGGCAAAGATGAGCGGGGACTGACGGCGGAGGAAGCTCGAGTTGCTCGAGCCCTCCCCCACTCCCAGCGTCTCCACCACCGGGATGCCGGCGTGCCGTGGAAGCCGAGCCCGTGCCACCTGTGCCACCAGCTCTTCGTCGGAGGTGACGATGGTCGCCGCCGCCCCGCAACAGGGCGCGGCGATGTCTGACCCATCGAAGTAGGGCGTACGGCGCGCGCTCCTTCGCGCCATGTGCCCGGAGTGCATCGCCGCCGGGTACGCTTGCGCGCCGAGAAACTTCCGTTCCGAGACCCGGGCCAGGAATTCCTCCACGTCGGCGCGCGTCCGGCCCTGGGTGCGGCGCATGGTGTCCATGAGCAAGTCGCCCACCACCAGCATGTCCAGCCCCCGGGCCTGGTCCTCCTCTCCCAGCACGCTGCGAATCTGGTACTGGGAGGCGTAGCCGGCGGGGATGATTTGTCCCGCCACCACCAGCACCGTCGCCGGCCGTTCCGACGTCCGGGCCGCACGGACCGCCTGGGCAAAGGCCCAGGCGCCGCTGTCGCTGGTCCCCACCACAAACTGGCAGCGGGCACGCCGCGAGAGTCCGAGCTGGGCTTGCAGCGTCTGCGGGACGAGCCCGATGTTCATCCGCTCGTTGGGGTCGAGCCCCGGCATGGACGTCACCACCAAGTCGGTGACGCGCTCACACGTCCGGCGGTAGGCCTGCTCTCCCAGAAGCGCATGCAGCGAGGACAGCGCGCGGTGGGCCGAGGAGGCGAGGAGGTCCACCAGCCCCACCGGCGCTGAGAGCCCGAACTCGCGCTCCCAGTCCTCGGGCTTCGCCCGGCCATCCTCGGAGCGGTTGGGGTACCGGAAGAAGAGACGACTCAGCTCCTCCGCCGAGGGTTCCGGCGCTGGCTCGGCCAACCATTCTGGCGAACGGCGCTCCGGGCCAAGGTGCCGCGGGTTCGCGCTGAACTCTCCAACGATGACGTACACTCGACGACGCATTTTGGGGGTACCAGACCACGGCACTGCGTTGGTCACCAGTCGAAGCTAGGAGCGAGACGAATGGTGCAGCGGACTTTTCATGCAACTGCTTGGATGCGCGCGAGCGGCCTCGCGCTTCTTGTGTGGAGCTTCCATGCTAGCGCCGGTACAGAGCCGCCCATCTGCAGCGGGACACTGACCTACTGTCGTCCCTGCTCCTCCAGCGACGAAGGCCAACCGACGGGATGCACCGGGGCGACGCCCTTCTGCGAAACACGGGAGCCGAGTGCTCGCTTCGGCTACTGCGTGCAGTGCACCACAAATGAAAATTGTGGGACAACGACGCCCATTTGCACGTCGGCTGGGCCAAGCACCGACACCTGCCAGGCGTGCTCGAGCGACACCGACTGCAGCAGCCAAGCTCTCGGGAGCTACTGTCTCCCCTCGGGCGCCTGCACCGACGTTGCTCCCGACGCTGGGCCGGACGGTTCCCCTCCAGCCTCCTCCTGCTCCACCGGGCCGGGTCAACCGAGCTGGCTCGCCTGCATCTTTTTGGCCGGCCTCCTTCCTCGGCGTCCGTCACGCCCTTTTTCCGCCAAAGGTTGTCGCCCTCCAACCGAGTCTGTGAGAGCGCGTCTCCACGCGTCGCCGTCTCGCATCCCGGCGAGCGAGGCGATGAGGTCAGCGAAGCGCTGTCCTTGAATGATGGTGTGCGCCCGGAGCAATTCGGCCGCCTGGTCGGATT
>Ga0302324_100008219_pt1 | contig 22050 bp, 16 predicted proteins | sample Palsa_T0_1_FD_201949 | JGI IMG/M metagenome (GOLD analysis project Ga0302324, IMG submission 201949) | Peat permafrost microbial communities from Stordalen Mire near Abisko, Sweden - Palsa_T0_1 | ecosystem: Environmental > Terrestrial > Soil > Palsa > Peat permafrost | place: Sweden: Abisko...
CTCCGACGGCTTTGTTGCCTCCACCGCCGCTCCGATTGCTACCGGGTGGAACGAACCAGTTCCCGGGCGGGACTTTCACCCGCAGTGGACCAGCGCTTTTCACGGCGCACAGTAAACTCCCGCTAGGTCTTCGATCACGACAACGACGTGGTTTTTGCTGATGTCGTGCGAGGCTTTGTGTACGAAATCTTTCCTGATGTTGGCAACTTTGGTGTGCAACTTGGTGATACCTGCTTTCGCCTTACGCCAGTTCTTCGAAAACTTCTTTTTCTTCGCCAAACGGGGTTGCAATTTCGCCAGTTTCGGCAGGAAATTCTTGAGCGGCTGGCACTGTTTTACAACTTTACCGTTGGACAGGGTTGCCAACTTGACGATGCCCCAATCCAACCCGACGACTGACATGGACGGATGCTGCGGCGTTTCGACTTCTCGTTCGGTTTGGACTGAGGCATACCACTTGCCGCAAGACTGGCTGACGGTGACGTTGCTAGGTTCACCCCAGGATGTCTCGCGATTTGCGGTAGCGCATCCATCCCAGTTTCGGCAGTTTGATGCGCCCGTTCTGGTTGTCTACCTCAAATCCTTGCGGGATACGAGGCTGGCCTTTCTTCTTGAACTTCGGAAAGTCGGCTCGCTTTTGAAAGAAGTTTGCGTACGCACGATCCAAGTTCTTCAACGCTTGCTGCAAGGCTTACGCGGGCACGTCGGAGAGAAACGGATGTTTCAGTTTCCAGTGGGGCAGCAAGGCACACAGCTTGGCGTAGCCCTGACGCTGCTCTTTCTTCTCATAGCGTTCACGGTTGAGGGCTAGGGCTTTGTTGTAGACGAAGCGGCACGATCCAGCGAACTGCCGCAGATGGCGGAGTTGTTCGCCGTTCGGCATCCCTTCGAATTGGAAGGCTTGCAATCTCAACCTACCCGCTATGCTATTGGTCTATGCTATTGGCTATTGTCAAGCGATATTCGGGCAATAATATACGTGACACTCCGAGGCGCAACTCGTCGAGAGGAACGGTGAGGCCGAACACGTACACTTGCTCATTCACTACCCGCCCAAGCACTCGGTGTCGAGCATGGTCAACAGTCACAAAGGCGTTTCCAGTCTGCGGCTCCGTATCGAACGGCCTGATATTGAGAAACGCTATTGGAAGAATGTCCTGTGGTCGCCGTCTTACTTTGCCGCCAGTTGTGGCGGGGCACCGCTGGGCATCATCCAGCAATACCTTGAGCAACAAAAGACCCCGCTTTAACCCGCCCGCCTTATATCCCCGCCCTGAAGGACCGGGGCTTTACGGCCCGGCTGGTAAGACCAGAACAGATCGAGCCGATGTTGCGGCAGATTGAAGTCGGCGTCGCGAAGGGAAAAACCACCCCACAAGCCTGCAAGGAAGGCGAGATCACCATCCAGACGTTCTACTGCTGGCGTAAGGAATGCGGCGGCTTGAAGATGGACCCTGCAGCCCAAGAAGGGCCGACCTCGCAGAGCCACCGTCCATGACGTTACAGACTAGGTACTGTGACCAGATGGAGAGTAAACTTTAAGGTATTGATAAGGAACCGTGGCCGAGCGACAGCTGGGACATGAACGAGCGGTTCGGCAAGGGAGTCTGGAGCGGTCTTTGTACGAGGGCCACGAACTGGGAAGGCAATGTTGCCAGACACGCAGCAGCGCCAACGCATCGTGGCGCTGGTGTGCGGTCCGCCGCCGGCCGACCGAGCATTCCCGAGCATCTGGGGCTCTGCGCCACAACGAATGACGACTCCGTTCTCAGCGAATCCCAACAGTGGCGGCGTCCGAAGTAATTCTGAAAGGAAAGTGCATGTGTGGAATAGCGGGAGTGGTCAAAACCCATCCTGAGGGCACGGTGGATAACGCCACCGTTCACCGGATGTGTGAGGCCATCGTGCATCGGGGGCCGGACGACGAGGGGATCTTCGTGAAGGCTGGCGTCGGACTTGGCATGCGCCGCCTCAGCATCATTGATCTGGCGGGTGGGCACCAGCCAGTTTTCAACGAAGACAAAACCATTTGGATTGTTTTCAATGGCGAAATCTACAATTTTCCCGAACTGCGTGGCGAACTCGAGAAACGCGGCCACCGCTTTTATACACACACCGATACAGAAGTAATCGTTCATCTGTACGAGGATCTTGGTGCCAACTGCGTAAACAAGCTGCGCGGCATGTTTGCGTTTGCCTTGTACGACGAGCGCCGTGGCAAGCTGTTGATTGCGCGCGATCGCCTCGGCAAGAAACCGGTACACTATGCCTTCGCGGGCGGGCGCTTACTGTTCGGCTCCGAGATCAAGTCCATCCTGGCAGTGGCGCCGGAGCTCGCCAACGTGAATAACGAAGCGCTCCTGCAGTACATGTATTTCGGGTACATTCCCGACCCCCTTACTGCTTTCCTACCCATCCAAAAACTGCCGCCCGGACACTTGCTTGAGTTCGAAGCGGGCCAGGTTCACGTCCGGCAGTACTGGAATCTGCCGGAATACGGCACGCGCCAGCCCCTCAGTGAGGAGGAATGTTTAGAGGAGCTGGAGTGGCGGTTGGCCGAGGCGGTGCGGATCCGGTTGATCTCTGACGTGCCTCTTGGTGCCTTATTGAGCGGAGGCACCGACTCCTCCACAGTCGTCGCTTTGATGGCGCGGGCAAGCTCCAAACCGGTAAAGACTTTCTCGATTGGCTTCAGTCACGAGGATTTCGATGAAGCCCACTACGCTCGAATTGTCGCGAAACATTTCAACACCGAGCATCACGAATTGGTGCTGGAACCTAACGTTTTGGAAACGGTTGAGACGCTCACCACTTCGCTCGAAGAGCCGTTTGGGGATTCCTCGATGTTGCCGACCTATTACGTTTCTTGTATGGCCCGGCAGCATGTGACGGTGGCCTTGTCGGGCGATGGCGGGGACGAGATATTTGCTGGATACGATCGCTACGGGATAAACCTTCGGCGGCAGGTTTTCGAGCGGGTCCCATCTTGGGCAAGGCATTTGTACCGCGAGCATGTCTTTCCCCGTTTACCACAAAACATGCGCGGGAGAAGATTCTCCTACAACGTTTCCTTGCCCTGGCGGGAGCGTTATGTAGACAGTATTTCGTTCATCCCCACGTTGGAGAGAGACGTACCACTCTTGTCCCACGAGTTTCGAGAAATTCTGCGCAGCGGCGGCAATCCGGAGGACGTGATGTACCGGTATTTCGATGAGGTCGCGGCGACGGACCCTATCAGCCAAATGTTGTACGTCGATACAAAAACATATTTGGCTGGCGACATCCTTACCAAGGTCGATCGAATGAGTATGGCGACTTCGCTGGAGGTACGCGTTCCCCTTCTCGATCACGTATTTGTGGAATGGGCAACGGGACTGCCTGCGACATGGAAGTTTCGAGGAGGCCAACAGAAATACATCCTCCGCAAGCTGGCGGAGCGCGTTGGGGTGCCGCGCCAAGCGCTCTACCGGCCGAAGCAGGGCTTCGCTTTGCCGCTGGTGCATTGGACTCGGAATGAATTGAAGGAACTAATCATGTCGGTTCTGCTGGAGCCCCGAACGCTGCAACGAGGATATTTCAGGCCGGAGGGCATAAGGCGATTGCTCGACGAGCACTTTCGAGAGCGCCGCGACCATTCGGATGGAATCTGGCGCTTGCTGATCTTCGAACTGTGGCACCGCAACTTTCTCGAGAAAATTCGAACGACGGATCGGGATGCCAACCCGTACCGTGTTACCACTGCGGCTGAGAACCTGGCATGAGTTTGCCCGCACGGAACCAAACGGAGACGGAACCGACGCAGCCCGCTGGCGGCAAATAAGCCGTCTACTTCCTTCATCGCGGTTCGTGCCGCTCGGCCGTTGCTTGGGTGATATGTCGGTTCACCTCCAAGGTGAGCGCATTCCGCTGATCAAGGAGGGAGAATTGGTTCAGATCTATCCGCAATTTGAGCAAGCTTTGCTTTAGTGCAGATTTCATACGGCCGTAAGCACCGCCCTGTTCATAACGTGGTGGTGTAATCAGGTACTCGTTGTCTCCTAACGATGTTAAGACCCATTCGGCGTGCAGTTTTACACCTACTACGAAGCTCCGGCGTCTTCCGGTTGGTGGGGGACAGTGAGTGGCGGAGGAATCGCCTCCTGATTCTCTGCTACCACGGTATCTCGCGGAACGACGAACACCTGTGGCGGCCCAGCTTGTACATGCAGCCCGAGATTCTGGGGCAGCGGCTGGAAATTTTGAAACGTGGCGGCTATTGCGTGCTGCCGCTGGGAGAAGGGCTGCGGCGCCTGCAGGCCGGAGAATTGCCGCCCAAGAGCGTGGCCATTACGTTTGATGACGGCGGCTACGATTTCTACACAGAGGCTTTTCCGCTCCTGAAGAGTTGCGGATTTCCTGTCACTGTCTATCAAACGACCTACTACAGCGATTATCAGATGCCGGTTTTTAATCTGGTGTACTCCTATATACTCTGGAAGCGGCGGGGTAGCCTGCTGCACAGGGGAAAAGAGCTGGGGCTTACCGAGCCGCTGGACCTCAGGACGGAAGCCAGCCGCGCTCAGATTGTCCGAACGTTGGTGCTAAATGCCGAGACGAGCAATTTAGCAGGAGTCCAGAAGAACGACTTGGCTGCAAGGTTGGCACAGTTGCTCGATATTTCCTATGACGAAATTGTTGCGAGTCGGATGTTCCAGTTGATGAATCCCTCCGAGCGAAACCAGCTTGCGGCAGCAGGAGTTGACTTCCAATTGCATACGCATCGCCATCGAACTCCTGTCGATCAGCATTTATTCCGCAAGGAGATTCAAGACAACCGACGCGCTCTGCAGCAGTTGGGCGAAAAGGCGATCCATTTCTGCTATCCCAGCGGAGTTTATCGGCCCGAGTTTCTGGCTTGGTTGCAGATGGAGAATGTGGTTTCTGCAACCACTTGTGATGCAGGCTTGGCTAGTAAGCGAAGCAATTCTTTGCTTTTGCCTCGTCTAGTAGATACGTCAGCCCGCAGTGCGGTTGAATTTGAGGCCTGGTTAACAGGCTTGGCTTCCCTGCTTGCGGTTCGGAAGGCAGCCCGCCAGATTATTCCGGCTGCCGCCGGGCGCGCCTCCCAAGTCCACGACTGAGCTCATTCACTTTTCGCGGTGGAAGTCGGGAGGAGTGAATGGCACGAGTATGAGGGCTGACGGCCCTAGCGCAGACGCCCTCGCGTTTACCCGATCGCTAGCCTAGTCTGGGCAGGGGAAAGATTGGGTTGCGGTGGGGTCGAACCGAGGTATCGTCGCTATGCGGCCAGTGATTTATGCATACGAAATCTCGCGACTGAGTTGAGCGAAGGGGTTTCGTGGCTCGCGCTCACAAAGGACGCAATTCGAGGATAGCATTGCATATCGGGGGCTCGTCAAAACGTTGGATCAAACGCTCGTTGCTCTCCTCCGGGGCTTTGCGGTTTGGCAGCCGCTTTTTACCTCATTCCGTCGCAATCCTCATGTACCACTCGGTGATGGAGGATCCTGCAAAGCATGCCAATACGCTCGGAGACATCATCCATCCCACTTTGATTTTTCAACAGCAGATGGAGGTGATCGCACGGGATTTCAATCCCGTCTCTCTGGATGACGTACTCTTGTTCGTGCAAGGTAAGAAGCGGTTGCCTGCCAAGACCGTGGTCGTGACCTTCGATGACGGCTATGCTGATAATTTCGAGGTAGCCGCCCCAGTTCTTAATCGATTGGGCATTCCTGCGATCATTTACGCGACGGTGGGCTGTATCGACAAGAGCGTGCAACCTTGGGTAAGTCGTCTTCGATATTCGTTCCTCACGACGAAGAAACCTCGTTGGGTCGATGCCCAACAGCAAAAATGGGAGCTGGGCGACAAATCAGCACGTCGTCGAGCCTACCAAGCCGCTGCTGCGTGCTGTGCCCGCCTTGCTGGCGACGCGCAGGAGAGCTTTGTGAATGACATTGAGCATGACCTCGAAGTGGAACCAGTGAAGGAGAGTTTGATGATGACGTGGGATCAGGCTCGACAACTGATCCGCCAGGGTCACATGGTCGGCTCCCATGGTATGAGCCACCCAAACCTGGCGCACATTAGAAGCAACGATCTGGAATTTGAATTGGGTGAATCCAAGAAACGTCTGGAGCACGAATTGGACGGCCCCATCCGCCATTTTTCTTATCCCTGTCCCACCCTGCAACCCCACTGGTCCGCAGCCACGGTCGCCGTTTGCCGAAGGCTGGGGTATGCTACAGCTGTTACGGTTGATTCGGGCCCGGTTCGCAACGGCGACGATCCACTGTTCCTTCATCGGGTCCCTGCGCCCGCAGAGGTCGAGGGGCTGCGCTGGAACCTGGAATGCACGTTTCTGGGGCGCGCCACGTAACTCTCGAGTGTTTCTATGTCATTACACAACACGCGGCCTACAGACTCATCGTTAAACATAGCCCTGCGCGCAACGCGATCGAGTTTCACGTTGGCTTCGGCGCCCGGGTCTTTTAAAAACAGTTGCATTCCTATGGAGTCTCATTCAGACGGGCCTGCTAGAATTGTGAAAGCTCTGGTATTGCTGGTACTGCTCGCCGCTGCCACTGCGGCCATGGCGCAACCCGACAATCGATACTGCAAATCAGGTGACACTCCAGCCTTCGGCGCAACCAAAGATGGCCCCGCCAGCCTGCCTACCCGGTGTGTGAATACGGCACTTGCGTCCACTCCATCCTCCGGCAAAGAGATCAGGGTGTCTGAACGCAACGGAGTTGACGAAGCCTTGCAAGCGGCAGCCTGCGGCGACGTGATCGTGCTGGAGGCGGGCAGGACGTTTGCTCCTTTCAGGTTGCCCGCGAAGAAATGCGATGCAGAACACTGGATCACCATCCGTAGTGGCGCAGCAGACTCCGACTTACCGCCGGAAGGTGTACGTGTGACGCCTTGTTATGCCGCGCAGGTATCCCTTCCTGGTCGACCCCCGTATTCGTGCCCTACGCCCAAGAATGTTCTGGCCCGAATCGAGCTCAAGGCAGGTGCGGGTGCAATTACCTTTTCTAACACCTCGAATCATTACCGCCTGATCGGATTGGAAGTGACCAGGACTGCGGGAACCGGAACTGCGTATGGCTTGATTCGCTTTGAAGACGGGGTCGACCATGTCGTCATTGACCGCTCCTGGATCCACGGTACACCACAGGATGAGACGGTACGAGGTGTCTACCTGGGTGGTAGCAGCTATGTGGGAATCGTTGATTCCTACTTCAGCGATTTCCACTGCATCGCAGCGACTGGCGGGTGCACGGATGCGCAGGCCATCAGTGGTGGGAACAGTACTGCTTCTATGGGCGTATACAAGATTGTGAATAACTATCTGGAGGGTGCTGCGGAAAATGTCCTGCTCGGGGGCGCAGCCGGGTCGCAGGTCCCCGCCGATATCGAGATTCGCCGCAACTACATGTTCAAGCCTCTCACGTGGCAGCCCGGCCGACCCGATTTTATTGGTCACAATTTTATCGTCAAGAATCTTTTCGAACTCAAGAACGGGGAGCGGGTCCTCGTCGAGGGCAATTTGATGGAGAACTCCTGGGGTGGCTACTCACAAGTGGGCTACGGCATCCTCCTGACGCCCCGAGGCACGTGGGCCGCCGTCCAGGATGTCACGATTCGGAACAACCTGATTCGTCACATTGGGTCAGGCATGCAGTTGGCAGCTTCCACATTGGGCGAAGACGACTCGCTAGCCGCCCAACGCTGGAGCATTCACGATGACTTGTTGGAAGACTTAGACACTGACACCTACAATGGCGCCGGGATTGTCTTCCAGATTTCCAGCGGATTTCGGAAAAATCTGCCGCTCAACAATGTCTCGGTGAATCACGTGACCGTCGCTACCTGGGGCATGGTGAAGAGCCTGATGATAGTCGGCGTGGCGCCGGAAAATCCTCGTCTCCCATTTGCAATCAACTTTAGTGACAACATTGTTCCTGCGGGCACATACTCGGTTTGGTCGACCGGGATCGGGACTTGCCCGAAATCTGGAAATCCGTCTATTACGTTCAAGAATTGCTGGAGTTCCTCACAAGTAACCAACAATGTGATCATCGACTATCCCTCGGGTCAGGAGCCGTGGCCTCCGGGAAATTTTCTGGTGAAGGATGTAGGCGCGGTGGGCTTTGAGCACTACGATCGTGAGGGAGGAGACTACCACCTGTCGGCGGCGAGTCACTACAAACACAACGCTTCCGATGGTAAGGAGGTCGGCGCGAACATCGATGCCATCAATGCGGCGATTGAGGGTGTGCGCTGAATCGAGAGCTATTTGTCATTTTTTCGTTTTGTCCTGAAGCTTGCCCCTGTTCACTGCAGAGACCAAGCTCGATATCTCCCTCAGTACTTGAAGCTCGCTTTTACGTTTGGCGGTCCTGTCGGCCCAAAGACCTGCGTACGCTGAACGATCGCGCCAAAGAACTCGATCTCAAACTGCCCTTGCTGCAATCCACGCAGCAATGAGGAGCGTTTGGAAGGCGCACTGGACATGATTCTCAGTACTGCCAAACGAAATATAGTATGCTGGGACCGAGCATTAAAGCCGCTACTGACGACCTGCGCGAGAGTCACATCTACGGGGGTATCTGCGGGTAGAACTTGTCGGTCATGAAAATTCTCTGGGTAAAGGCTGGCGGACTCGTCCCTCCAGATACGGGCGGCAAGATCCGCAGCTATAACATCCTTCGCGAGCTGGCCCGCCATCACACGGTCACATTTTTCTCATTTTACGCGGAACATGCCAACGATGTGCATCATGAACTGGAAGAACTGTTCCCTGTATTCTGTGTTCCTCTAAAGTTGCCCTCTGGTGGCACTGCCGAATTGCGTGACTATCTCGCCAATTTGTTTTCACCTGAACCGTACAACATAGAAAAATACTGCCGCCCGGAAGTTCGCGAGAAATTGATCGGCGTGCTTCAGCAGAACAACTACGACGTTCTCCTGTGTGACTTTTTGCTCCCCGCCGCTGTGATCCCATGGGACTGGCCCGGCCCCAAAGTGATATTCACTCACAATGTGGAGGCGGTGATTTGGCGGCGTCGCTACGAGGTGGCACGCCATCCCCTGTGGAAGGCGCTTTCCTGGTATGAGTGGCGCAGGATGAGAGCGGCAGAGCAGCGCTATTTACGACGAGCCGACCATGTGCTGGCAGTGTCGGAGAATGATCGCAACATCTTCGGCAGTTTTCTTGACCCGCACAAGCTTACGGTCATTCAAACTGGTGTCGATGTGGATTACTTCAAACCGGCGCCGGATACGGAAGAGTGTGATTCTTTGGTATTCACTGGTTCCATGGACTGGCTGCCCAACGAGGACGGGGTTGCCTACTTTATCCGGGAGATTCTACCCCTCATCCGACAGCAAGTACCGAAGGTTTCGCTTCGCATCGTGGGGAGAAAGCCCTCCGCCGATCTGGAATCGCTAGCCGCGAGACAGGAAAACGTTGAGCTTACAGGATGGGTCGAGGATGTCCGTCCGTTCCTCGCGCGCGGCGCCGTTTGTATCGTGCCGCTTCGCATCGGCAGCGGCACGCGCCTTAAGATTTTTGAAGCGATGGCCATGGGCAAAGCTGTCGTTTCGACTTCAATTGGCGCCGAGGGACTGCCGGTTCAACCCGGCGAGAATATTCTTATGGCGGACGATCCCGACACATTTGCCCAAAGTGTGGTTTCCCTCCTGCGCGACGCAACTCGGCGCCGTGAAATTGGCTTGGCGGCCCGCAAACTGGTAGCGGAGAACTATAGCTGGGAGAGAATTGCTGAGGATTTTGCCGCTGTTTTGGCCGATGTTGCGGCCAGGCAGGCCGCGAAGCAATAACGTATTGGCTCGTCACTCACCTTGCGGAACAAATAAATACTAAGAGTTCTTTCCGCCGCAATTTGGCAATTTGGGACATGTACCTCTAATCTGCCTCGGGCCAGTGTCCGGTTGTAATCTGTCGTACCTCATCATCACCCTTTAAAGTTCCTCAAGGATCGCTCCACCCCAACTTGAGGAAGTTTCTCATGCCATCAGTTTTCGCGAGCGGCAGCAGCTTAACCCAACGAGGACTCGCTTCCCTCGCTTCGCGCATAGCACTCTTAACACTGGCTCTCGTTTTCCCGATCACATTCTTCATGACTTCGTGTTCAATCGGTCAAGGGGCTACCATCGGTTCTGCGAACGGAGTCGCGACTCCCACTCACGTCGCAGGGGCAGCCCTCACCCTTTCCCCGTCCAGAACGACCGTCGTTTCCGGCGGTACTCAGCAGTTCACCGCCAAGGTCAGCGAGACGAGCCACCCGGCTGTGAAATGGTCTACCAGTGCTGGCACTATTTCGAGATCGGGTCTTTTCACTGCACCCTCCGTTACTTCGTCCCAAACGGTGATTGTGAAGACCACAACTGTGGCAGATCCTCGCGAGGAGGCCACTGCCCAAGTGACATTGATACCACCGATCGCTAGGGCAGCCGTCACCCTTTCCCCATCCTCCTCGACCGTCGTTTCCGGCGGTACTCAGCAGTTCACCGCCATGGTCAGCGAGACGAGCAACACGGCTGTGAAATGGTCTGCCAGTGCTGGCACTATTTCCAGATCGGGTCTATTCACTGCACCCACCGTTACTTCGTCACAAACGGTGACGGTGAAGACCATAAGTCTGGCGGATGCCAGCGCGCAAGCCACTGCCGAAGTGACAGTAGTACCAACTACCGCTGGGGTAACCGTCACCCTCTCCCCGTCGAGCACAACTGTCGTTTCTGGAAGCACTGAACAGTTCACCGCCAGGGTCAGCGAGGCGAGCAACACGGCTGTGGAATGGTCTGCCAGCGCTGGCACTATTTCGAGATCGGGTCTTTTCACTGCACCTACCGTTACTTCGTCACAAACGGTACTGGTGAAGACCACAACTGTGGCGGATGCTAGAGCGGAAGCCACTGCGGAAGTGACGGTAGTTCCACTATCGATAGGTCCGACACCTATCGTTCCGCCACTTACCGGTGCCGACAATCGCTATTGCAGTTCTGGAGATCAGCCGAGCTTCGGCTCCACGGATGGTCCGGCCAATCTCCCTCAAAGATGCATTAATACGGCCCTATCAAACACACCATCGCCGGGCAAACAGACCCTGGTAGCAGCCGGCGGCGATCTCAATAGCGCGTTGAACAATGCATCGTGCGGCGACGTAATCCTCGTGCAGGCCGGCAAAACGTTCGCGGGGCCCATCACGCTTCCGGCGAAGAGTTGTGACTCAGAACACTGGATCACCCTCCGCACCAGCGCACCCGACAGCAGCTTGCCTGCTGAAGGAATGCGGCTGACTCCCTGTTATGCAGGGATCTCCTCGCTGCCCGGACGGCCCGCATATCCCTGCCCGTCGACTCATAACGTCTTGGCAAAGATCCAGATCGAGACTGGCGCCGGGGCTATCACGGTCGCTTCCGGAGCGAACTACTATCGCATCATTGGGCTGGAGGTCACTCGCCGGGCCGGCACTGGCGTTGCCTACGGTCTGGTCTACATGTCGGGGGCTGATCATTTGATCTTTGATCGGGTCTGGATTCATGGCACGGCATTGGATGAGACAACCCGCGGCGTTTATTTGGGGGACAGCACCAACGTCGCAGTGATCGACTCCTACCTCAACGATTTCCACTGCGTGGCTGTCACAGGCGCCTGCACGGATGCCCAGACCATCAATGGCGGCAACAGTCTGCTGCCCGTGGGGCCCTACAAAATCGTAGATAACTTCCTGGAAGCCGCGGGCGAAAACATTCTTTGGGGCGGAGCTAACGGATCCACGGTGCCCGCTGACATTGAAATTCGCAGAAATCACATGTTCAAGCCGACGGCCTGGATGCCCGGAACTCCCAACTTCATAGGCAAGAGCTTCATTGTCAAAAACCTATTCGAGATTAAGAATGCCGAGCGGCTCCTGCTGGAAGGCAACATAATGGAAAACAGCTGGGGAGGCTTCTCTCAGGTGGGATGGGGCATTGTGATTAGTCCCCGCGGCGCGTGGGCGGCCGATCGCGACATAACCATCCGATACAACACGATCAGCCACGTGGGCTCCGGATTCCAAATCGCCGCGACGCAAAACGAGCTATCGAACAAAGCGTGGGTGGATTCTCTCGCCTGTGAACGCCTCAGCATTCATGATGTAACGGTGGATGATATGAGTGCTTCGGTCTACAACGGAGACGGTATTGGGTTCCAAATCTCCAGCGGCTTGGTGGAAAATCCGCCTCTGAACAACCTCTCCATCAATCACGTGACCATGCTCTCTGATCCCAAGAAAAGCTTGCTGGTAATTGGTTCGAACCTGCATAATCCTGTGCGCCCTTCCAATATCGTATTTACGAACAATATTGCAGTGGCGGGTGAGTATTCGGTCTGGTCTACAGGTGTCCCCTCAACTGCTTGTGCTAAGTCATCCCAGCCCTCGACGACGTTCAACCTGTGCTGGAGTTCCTACACAGTCACCGACAACGCCATCATTGCGTACCCGGGCCAGGGACCATGGCCGGCCGGCAACCTGTTTCCCGCAACCACCGCAGCCGTCGGATTCACAAGCTTTGACGAAGGTGATGGAGGTAATTACCGACTGCTCGCCTCCAGCCCTTACCGGGACGTGGGCGTCCCCGACCGCACCGAATTGGGTGCTGACATCACCACTCTCGATGCCGAAATCGCCGGAGTCCAATAATTCGGAAACAAAGAGATAGCGGCACGCTACGCAAGCGCACCTGAGAGCGCATTGCCCGGTTCAACCGGTACGCTTTCAAGGGACTCTCGCAGAAAACCGAGTGAGTCGTCTGATCCCGCAGCGAAAAGCCCGAGAGTGGTCGTTACTGAACCCACCGTTTTCTTGAAAACTCTTGAGCGACGGTGCAGTCGGCCGATACCGGCGAACCGAGCTGGTCTGCACGCGATGCGGCAGGCGTACAGCCGCCGCCGCCGTGATGCTCGAGTACGGAGGCAGCATTTCCCCTGAGGAACCGACACAAACTTCTCTCCCGTCGGGGTAGACCCTCGCGGCCCCGTCTAAGATGGTCGTGTAGCGCAAGGACTCGGCGGGGTAGGCGTGGGACTTCGGAATGGGCGGCGGATCATTGGTTGGGTTTTTCTTCTTTGACTTCGCTTTGCAGCGGTCGCTGTCCCTGCACTGCAATGGGCTGGAGAATCACCCGTAACTCCTTTAGTCCGCAGTCCTCAAACCAACGAAGTACCTCCTCGTAGGTGTGTTCGGACTGGTGCCAGGGCGAATACCAATCCAAAGTGTCGAGGACTCGTATCCGCGGATCGGGGTGGAACGACATCGGCAGAGCATATTTCATTACGACGCTCATCGGCTTGCCCACGAGGGGGATCGACCAGAGAAACCGGTGGACGCCGAACATCGGCACCGCAAGGTGAGCCAGCCGGTAGACCGTCTTGGTGACATTCGCCGCGTCACCTTCCGGTACAAGTCGCTCATGCGGTACCACTTGTTGTATCCGCTGTAGAGCCAGATCGCAATGCGACCGCCGGCTTCAGTAAGCCGGGTAAGACCTTGAAAGCCTGCTCGCAATTCGGGGTGTGGTGCAACACCCCGATGCTGTCGACGTAATCGAAGCTCTCGGGCACGAAAGGCAGGTGGAACACATGCGCCTGGGAAAAAACCGCTTCCCGATCCCTGAGATTCTCCTGGGCCGCTTCCCCAGCTCGACGGAGGTCGATCCCAATCACATAAGCGCCCCAACTTCTAGCAACCTCTGCAAACCGCCCCATGCCGCACCCCACGTCCAGTATCAACTTACCCGCGAGTTCCTCAGGGGTGAACCCGGTCCTCTGACGGAAGTTGGAGTGCGAAGGTCGGCTTCCGTCGTATCCAATTGCGTGTCCCGGAAGGTCAGCCACTGAAAACCGAAGCTTCCTGCATAGTGTTGGGCATCGACAAACCGCACCATCCCCTTCACGGCGGTGTATCGGCACTAGCACACCGCACAGGTCAGGCCAGTCCCTCCTGGGGAAGCGTACCCTTGCGGGACAAGCAACGGAGAACTGCCATTACCTGATCAGGGAGCCGCGTCCACTGTCCTGATTCTGTCTTCGACACAGATCCCTCCCGGAAATTGAAAGGCTCGCCCCATCGGACCTTTCCGTTGGTATACCCGCTGTCGCAAGCCGCATGCGATCACGGCATTCCCGACGAAGATGAGCAGCTGTGGCGTCCCCGGCGTCCTCGGCATTTACTCGTCACGACTGGAACAACGTCGTCGCAGCGGTGTGCGCACAGCCGAGAGTTCCTTCTCTGGCTGGCGGGGGAAAATGTCATTCCGCGACCACATGCGATGTAGGTCGCAGATCGATCAGCTCGTCGGCCAGACGCTGGACCACTTCTCGTGCCCGCGTGGACGCTGCGATCAGCGGTCGTGACCGTGGCACGCGCCGCCGGCTGCCGTAGCGTCGCCACCAGCCGCATTCAGGTGAAGTCCAGAAACACAGATGCTTTGCTTCAGGCCGAGTAGCAATGTTGCAAGATATCCCCATGAGCGCGTTTCGCCAGGCCGCCAGGCACATTCAGGCCAACTCCCCTCATGATTGTGTGGGTGCCACCTTGCTACATCGCGCGAGTCCGCTCCCTTCGAAGGAGAGCAGACTAATGTAGGGAGAGAAACGTAATCGGATATTACAGCCCGTCGCCAGCGGCAAATGCGTTGCCAACAGCCGGTCATGAGATTCAAGGATATACTGGGGCAAAAGCGGGCAATGCAGTGATTCATTCCCAAGACGCAAGGCCCATCTCAATAGTGGGAGGATGCTTGCGGTGAAATGCTAACCAACATTCAATATCGAATTCTAAAAAGGATTTCTCCCGGAGCCCCAGATTGCTGTAGCGGGGACATTTACGAAGGTAAGTCGAAGCTCGCGGTTCTGATGGGGGATGAATTCTTCACTAAGATTGCAGGCAAAGTTGTCATCGACTTCGGCTGTGGCGAAGGAACTGATGCCGTAGAGATGGCCGGAAGAGGGGCCAAGCGGGTGATCGGTATTGATATCCGTGAGGACGTTCTCCAAGCCGCAAGACAGAAGGCGCTCAGTGCGTGTGTTCAAAATACTTGTATCTTCGCATCTTCGACGACGGAGGTTGCGGACATTGTCGTCTCCGTAGACGCATTTGAGCATTTCGCCGACCCCGCGGGGATTTTGCGTATCATGAGCTCGCTCCTGCAGCCAGCAGGTGAAGTGCTCATAAGCTTCGGGCCAACTTGGCATCACCCATTGGGCGGTCATCTATTCTCTGTTTTTCCATGGGCACATCTAATATTCAGCGAGAAAGCCTTAATCCGTTGGCGGTCGACTTTTAAGACGGATGGAGCAACCCGATTCAGCGAGGTGGCCGGAGGCTTGAACCAAATGACGATATCGAAGTTCGAGGAGTTGATAGCGGGCAGCCCCCTTCAGTTCGCCGGCCTTGAACTTGTGCCCATCAAGAAGCTTCGACATTTTCACAACCGCTTCACGCGCGAATTTACGACAGCGGTTGTACGCTGCCGTCTGGTCAAACGATGATCATTCTCGCAGGCGCACGCTCATGCATTGGCACATTGTGGAGGGCGTCGGCAAGGAGACGGCGAGGCGTGCGGCGAAGCGTTCGAAGACCTTGCTCCGCAGGGCAACTTGCTATCAGCATTTTTCGCACTGAACAACGCAATCATCAACATGCAGTACGATAACCGTCTAGTCGAACGACTGAACGAGATCAAGAGTTGCGATCCGACAAACCTCGACGAGGAAGAGCGCGCTGCTCACGAAGCCGTCGATGATTTCAGTCGAGGCATAAGCGAGATCGAGATCGAGTGAGCAATGTCGAATTCCGTTTGGTGGAAAATCGGACTGGGGGTCGACTCAACCCTGGTTTTGACTTGAGTGGGACGTCACATGTCACGAACCACCGGCGTTGCGCGGTCAGGCGCTCGCCGGCGTGGCCTGCAGGCCACGCGAGAAGAAATACCACAGCCCCAGAGGCGCGCCGGCACCGGTTCACTGCCTAACAGCCCACAAATCGCGGCGGCTTTTCGTGCTGGGCTTAATCTGTTTTGGTGGGTATAACGACACAGAGCCGCCATACGTTGACTGGAATCCGGCTACAGCGGGTTGGGGTCAGCACAGAAGTTGTGAAACTAAGCCACGAATAGGCCAATTTCGGCAATCTGGCAGGGATCGCATGACCGATTCGGGGCGCTCCAGGTGAAGGTCCTTCACACATTGAGATCAGGCGACGGGCGTATAATGGGCGTCGTTTTCGCGGTCAACAAGGACATTCCGGCTTATTGTCTTGGCTCCATCGGTCTTCCCCATTTGCAGGAAGGTGATTCGAATGACGTGGTATTTCCTGTTCTTTTTTATTTCGGGGTTTTGCAGCATCTTGTATGAGCTTATCTGGCTGCGGCTAGCGATGGCGCAATTCAGCGTCACCACCGCGTTTGTGTCCATCGTGCTCTCGATGTTCATGGCTGGCCTGGGGATCGGCTCGGTAGCAGCCGGGACATGGATTCGCCGACATGGGGAAGAGGTCCGGTTTTCTCCGCTCCGGCTGTATGCGCTAACCGAGCTTTTGATCGGAGTTTCGGCGCTTGCGGTTCCGCTCGAACTGGCCTGGGGACACCGCATTCTTGGAGCAATCGCCGCCCACACCCTTTTGTCTTCTGCTCTGTCTTACCTGATATCAGGCGCCTGGATGGCACTGACTCTGGTGCCATGGTGCGCCTGCATGGGAGCCACGATTCCAGTGGCGATGTTTGCCATCCGGAGCGACGCGCGTTACGAGACACGGCGCTCGTTCAGTTTTCTATATCTGGCAAATGTGCTGGGGGCGGTTGCGGGAGCAGTCCTGCCGCTCTTTCTCATTGAGCTTTACGGCTTTCACGGCACGCTGTGGGTGGGCGCGCTGTTGAACGCCACCATTGCCGTTTCAGCCTTCCTTGTGGCCTTGGCTCCCCATGGCCGCACCGCGAGAACGGATTCGCAATCAGCCACGCCGGTTTCCGCGGAGTTGGACCAGCGGAACAGCGTCCTGGTGCTCTTGTTTATGACCGGCCTGGTCACCATGGGGATGGAAGTCGTCTGGATCCGCCTGTTCACCATATACCTTGGCCCGATCATTTACTCTTTTGCGGCCATTCTAGCCTCTTATCTCTTGGCCACGTTTGCCGGGTCCCGGGTGTATCGCGTGTGGAGCCGCAGCCATAGCCGCGAGAGCAGGCTTGCCTGGATTTCACTGGCGCTGCTTGGGTTGTTGCCGCTCTTGACGGCCGATATCCGCGTCCATCTTATGGTTCGCCTTCGCGTCTTCCTCGGCGTGATGCCAGTCTCGGCTGTAATCGGATTTCTCACCCCAATGCTGGTGGACCGTTGGTCCGGAGGCGATCCGGACCGCGCTGGCCGCGCCTATGCCGTCAATGTTGCGGGTTGCATCGTGGGACCGCTGGTCTCTGGTTTCATCCTGCTGCCGCTGGTGGGCGAACATCTCTCCATGCTGGTATTCGTACTGCCCTGGTTTGCGATGGCGCTGCCGACCCGGAGCACCCGTGCGATGACCTTGGTGCCCCGCGCGGTGACTGCCATCATTCTATTGGCGGCGATCGCGATTTTTTTTCTTACTAAGGATTACGAAACCCAATTCGCGCAACGCGAGATTTTGCGCGACAGCACAGCCACCGTTGTCGCCGCCGAGGTCCCCACCCGCTCAGGGATAAGGAGGATGGGGAAGCGACTCCTAGTCAACGGCGTCGGCATGACGAGTCTGACACCGATCACCAAAATGATGGCGCACTTCCCGTTGGCATCGCTCGATCACGCGCCCGGCGAGGTCCTGGTGATTTGTTTCGGCATGGGTACGACGTTCCGGTCCGCACTCTCCTGGGGAATTCCGGTTACGGCAGTTGATCTTGTCCCCAGCGTTCCGAAGCTCTTCTACTTCTTCCATGACGATGCGGCGCAAGTGCTCGCATCGCCGCTGGCGCACATCGTGGCGGATGACGGTCGCCACTATTTGGAGCGTAACCCTGCTCGCTACGACGTCATCGTGATTGATCCCCCGCCACCGGTCCAGGCGGCTGGGTCAAGCCTATTGTATTCGCAGGACTTCTACGCGGTGGTTAAGAACAGGCTGCAGCCGGGGGGAATCCTCGCCCAGTGGCTGCCGGTCGGCGACGATGCCTTGCAAGCCTCAGTGGCCCGGGCGCTGAAAAATTCCTTCTCCTATGTCCGCGTTTTTCATTCGGTCGAACATTGGGGGTGGCACCTTCTTGCGAGCGATCGCCCCATCCAAAATCGCAGCGCGGCAGAACTTGTCGCGCGTATGCCGGCAAAGGCAGTTACCGACATGATGGAATGGGGGCCAGCGAAGACACCGGACGAGCAGTTCGATCTCATGCTCACGGGGGAAATGACGGCGGAGCAGCTGATTGCGATGGCGCCGGCAACACCCGCTCTTCAGGATGACCGGCCCATCAACGAATATTTTCTTCTTCGCACACCCGAGGCCAACCTGAGATGGATCGTGAGGAAACTGTTGTAGGCAACGTGGCCTAGACGATGCCGAGTTGCGTCGTAGCCGGAAAGGATGGCGATAAGCCTTCGTTCGCAGGCACAACAACAAAAATAGGCAACGCAACCTCCAAGCCCCGGAAACGACTCCCCAGAATCCGGCCCAAGCGAGAAAATAGCAGTCCGGTGAAGTAGCCAACGATTTCCACCCCGTCGACCAATTCGCAGCGGACGACGTTGGTGCGTTGGTTTTGGCCCACAAAATGGACCCATTCACGAGTCTGAACAACGGTGCGGTCGGCAAAACTGTCGAACCGTGCCCGGTCACCGCTCCCGGATCGATGATGTTCGCTTTCATTCCCAAGAATTCCAGACGGCGATCATTGGCGAATCGGCGTTGATCGGTTGCAAGAATCTGCCTCGGATCACCGCAGGGAAATCATGCTTACCAGCAAATCCCCTGATAGGACGCGGCCGAACCGGGGCGGGAAGCCGATGCCAGATTGATGAGATCGATCACAATCTGGTCAGGACCCAGGCAGCGGGCAAGTTGGTCTTTCTCGACCTTGGTTGCGATAACGACAACCTCGCCGCTTCGCACGACTTCTTCAAGATCGGCGGAAAGCAAAGAACCAATATGGGGAATGACTTCCTCAATATACTGGCGGTTCGAGCCCGCCAGCCGTCCCAGCGACACGTCTCGGTCCCATACCCGCACCTGGCTGCCTTCCCCCAGCAATCGTTTGATCATCTGTACTTGGGGGCTCTCTCTGAGGTCGTCGGTCCCGGACTTGAAGCTTAGCCCCAGAAACGAAATCTTCTTCTTCTTTGTCCGCAACACGGCGTCAACCGCCCGATCGATGTGCAGCGAGTTGCTGGGTAAAACCGACTCCAGAAGAGGTAGCCCCAGATCGAGTTCTTTCGCGCGATGAGCCAGCGCACGCAAATCCTTCGGCAGGCACGATCCGCCGAAAGCGAAGCCCGGCGACAGGTAGGCGGGGGAGATATTCAGCTTTGTGTCGGAGGTGTAAATCTTGGTGACCGCCTCAGTATCGACGCCCAGGCTCTTGCACAGCGTTCCCACTTCGTTTGCAAATCCGATCTTCACCGCATGGAATGCGTTGCATACGTATTTCACCATCTCTGCCACAGCAATGTCGGTTTCGAAAACCGGACTGGGGATGCTTTTGTACAGTTGCTCAAGCACGGTGAGTTGCGTCGGGTCTTGCGCGCCAAGCACGGTGTAAGGGGGCTGAAGAAAATCAGCCACCGCGCTTCCTTCGCGCATGAATTCTGGGTTGTAGCACACAGCGAAATCCGTGCCCGCGCGCCGTCCGCTGGCCTTCTCCACGGTGGGAATGACCAATGATTCCGTCGTACCCGGCAAAACTGTACTGCGTAGCACGATCACATGATAGGCATTCTTCTGTTTGATAGCGGCGCCAATTTCATGAACCACTCTCTCCACGTGGCTCAGATCGAGCTTCCCGCTGCGCAAACTTGGAGTACCGACACAGACAAAGGAAATCTCCGAACTGCGAACTGCGTCCACCGCGTCGGTAGTAGCGTGAAGTCTTCCGCCCCGATGCCCTTCTTCCACCAGTTCGCTCATGCGGGCTTCTATGATAGGACTGCGCCCGGCAGCCATCATCTCCACTTTGGCGGGGCTGACGTCTACTCCAGTTACCCGGTGGCCCATGTGAGCGAAGCATGCGGCTGTAACTGAGCCCACGTAGCCCATACCGAACACACTGATCGATAGCCCCAATCTCTCGCTCATCAATGCCTCTGCAAAACCAACTTTCTAGTATGCCAGTTTTTTCCGCTGACTCGAAGGTGACCTAAGTTTGTTTCGCAATAATTTCTACTCCGATTGGAGTATACCGGGACCTTGAGGATAAACTCAGATTGTGCCTCTCACCGCTAGAGGAATATGGTCGCCTTTGTCCAAGATGGAGTTTGACGAAATATCGACTCGCGTGCGCCAGGAGGTTTCCAAGCGGTTGGATGTCGCCCTGTGCCGGATTGGGCTGCAGCCGGGCCGGAACGGATTGCGTAGAACCTTCGCCCTTCCAGGGAAGTTTTTCTTTTCCACCAATGAGCTTTCACAGCGCATTCGCCTGCTGCGAGAATATCTGCCCAACGAAGCTAAGGACATAGTGGCGGAAGCGAACGAGATTTGCGGCCATCGGTTCCGACTCTTGGGGTATCGGGACCTCGACTACGGGGCCGAAATCGACTGGCATCTCGACGCGGTGCATGGTTTGCGCTCACCGCTGATACCGTGGTTCAGGATCAACTTTCTCAATTTTGCCGGGATCGGCGATCACAAGATCACGTGGGAGTTGAGCCGTCATCAGCACTTGGTCACGCTGGCGAAGGCCTGGTTGCTTACCAATGACGAAGCCTATGCGCAGGAGATTTTTTCGCAATGGTATTCGTGGCAACGTGCCAATCCTTATCCGCTTGGAGTGAACTGGGCTAGCAGCCTCGAAGTCGCCTTCCGCAGTCTGTCCTGGATTTGGCTGCTGCATCTGCTTGCGGAGTGTCCGGTTGTGCCGTCCAGTTTCCAGAATGACCTCCTGCACGCACTGGCGTTGAACGGCCGCCATATTGAGCGATATCTCTCCACTTATTTCTCTCCGAACACGCATTTGCTGGGGGAGGCGGTCGCACTCTTTCATATCGGAACACTTTGTCCTCAAATTTCGTCTGCCGAAGACTGGAAGAAGATTGGCTGGGACATCGCTCAGGAAGAAATCCTGCGGCAGGTGCGACCCGATGGCGTATATTTCGAACAATCGCTCTATTACCACGTCTACGCCCTTGATTTCTTCCTACACGCGCGCTTGCTCGCGTCACGTAATGGCCTTGAGGTCCCTCCCGGATTCGATCTCGTCACCAGAAAAATGTTGGCGGTTATTCAATCTCTGGCTCAAACCGGGCCGCCTGACAGCTTCGGCGATGATGATGGCGGAAGGGTCTTCAACCCGAGACGTAACCGCGCCGAACACCTGACCGATCCGCTGGCCATCGGAGCTGCGCTTTTTCAGGACGAGAGCCTCCGGGCCAGCGCCACCCTGACCGAGGAGGCGATCTGGCTATTCGGTGAATCGGCGCTGCATATCATCCAGCAACCGAAGCCACGTTCCAAGACAAAATCTCAGTCCTTCCGGGATGGCGGAGTTTACATTGCGGAAAGCTCTGAGCCATTCTCTCAGCAGATGGTCATCGATGCCGGGCCCCAGGGCACCGGCCGAAGCGGGCACGGCCACGCGGACGCGTTGCGCATCACACTGTCTTTCTGCGGCCGCTCCTGGCTTGTCGATGCAGGAACCTTCTGCTACATCGGTCCCGGCGGTGAGCGGAACGCATTTCGCGGTACGCGCGCTCACAATACGTTGGCAGTTGACGGCCTCGATCAGGCAAAGCCCGAAGGACCGTTCGCATGGAGTTCGATTCCCGACACTCAAACAGACCTGTGGATCCCGGGCACGACT
>Ga0302324_100008222_pt1 | contig 22043 bp, 12 predicted proteins | sample Palsa_T0_1_FD_201949 | JGI IMG/M metagenome (GOLD analysis project Ga0302324, IMG submission 201949) | Peat permafrost microbial communities from Stordalen Mire near Abisko, Sweden - Palsa_T0_1 | ecosystem: Environmental > Terrestrial > Soil > Palsa > Peat permafrost | place: Sweden: Abisko...
CGCCGTAGCCGGAGAACTGTTGCAGGATTTCAAAGTGGGATACATCCTGGGCGGAACTCCGCGCAAGATTCAAATCGCCGAGTTGATCGCGGTGGTGGTGGCCAGCGCCGCCATGTATTGGCCGCTCTACATCCTGCAAGCCGCGAATATCAAGAACGGCGGAACCGGCTTTGGCGATCCCAAACTATCCGCTCCGCAAGCCGGACTCATGGCCACTCTTGCTCAAGGCATCGTGGGTGGTGATATGCCTTGGCCTCTGGTGGTGGTGGGCGTCATGTTCGGCATCGTGATGATCATGCTCAAAGTTCGCAGCCCCATGCTGGTGGCGGTGGGAATGTACCTTCCCATTAACACCACGTCGGCTATTTTTCTGGGTGGTCTGTTTCGCTGGGTAACGGATTCCATGCGGAAAAGAGTCGGGCTCAACGACGCACAAAAGGCGCGCGTGGAGAACGTGGGCATACTCACGGCTTCGGGTTTGATCGCCGGGGAATCGCTGATGGGCCTGGTGATCGCGACCTTCCGGTTCTTTGAGTGGCCCCTGCCGAAAATATTCCCCAATCCGTCGTACTTGTTCGGAACCGCCGTCATCCTGTTGCTAGGTGTCCTGCTGGTGCGCCTGCCGCTGGCGAATGCCGGCCACCCCGATGAGCCGGCTCCTCCGGTTGCAATGATGTAGCGCGCGCACTCGTGCGCCACGTCCGTGCGAACACCCGAGCATCCAACGCAACCCGCTCCACCGTTTCTCCGTCTCAGCCTCTATAGGGAAGAAGAACCGGTCGCCGGATGTCACTTTATTGCTCCGGCGGCCGGCTGTGTGCGAACTTCGGCACGATCCTCTAACATAGGGAATTGCCCCGCATTAGTTCAGCTTCAGACTCGATTCATACCAAGTGGTCCCTGGTCTACTTGGGCGTGGCTATCACTACGCTCGCCACTCTCATCCTGGAATTGTCCCTGACGCGCATCTTCTCCGTTATCTTCTTTTATCACTTCGCTTTTCTTGCCATCTCCATCGCCTTATTCGGCCTCGGCGCAGGCGGCGTGTTCTCATACGTAGTGGCGGGCTGGCGCGGCAATATCTATTTCAAACTCGGGACTCTCGCCGTAATCAACAGCGCCGTGGTGCTGTTGTGCCTAACTTTCATGCTCTCCCACATCATCACGGACAAGCGTGCTTTGGTGGCTGTTTTTTTCGCCAGTGCGCTACCCTTCTTCTTTTCCGGAGCGGTGGTTTCGTTGGCGGTCGCCGAAGCCATCCAGCGCGTGGACCGTGTCTATTTCTTCGATCTGCTCGGCGCCGCCGGCGGATGCCTGCTTCTCGTCCCGCTGCTGAACCAATTCGGCGGCCCGAACACGGTGTTGGTAACATCTGTACTTTTCGCAGTCTCGGCCGCCATCTGGTACAACCTGGCCGGCACTCTCCGGGGACGCGTCGCCGCCGTGGCACTGGCTCTCGGGTTCGTCGCCCTCATCGTTTACAACTGGAAACTGCATCCCATCGATGTTCGCTATGCCAAGGGAGTGTCGCTTCCCAAGGAACAATTCGTACGGTGGAACAGTTTTTCCAGGATCGGGTTGGTCACCGGCGCCGGGTGGGCCTCCATTCTCATTGATGCGGATGCTTCCACGTTTATTCCGCGCTTCGATCTGGATCACCTCACGGATGTGGAAAAGCAGAAGTTGCTGGGGCAGGGGCCCGGCTTCCCGTATGTCTTGCGGCCCGGCGCCAAGACGCTAATTATCGGGCCCGGTGGCGGCTGGGACGTCGCGCGCGCCATTGCGTCGGGCAGCCAGGATGTCACCGGCGTGGAGATCAATCCCATCACCGCCACCACCATCATGCGCGAGCGCTTCCCGGATCTCAGTAACCGCCTCTATTTCCGTCCCGAGGTGCATATGTTTGTGGAGGACGGACGCAGCTTCGTACGCCGCAGCCAGGGAAAATATCAGGTTCTGCAAGCGACTCTGGTGGACACCTGGGCTTCCACGGCGGCGGGCGCGTTTGCACTTTCCGAAAATAATTTGTACACCACGGATGCTTTTCGGGATTATCTGGAACATCTCACCGATGACGGATTGATGGTGTTCACGCGCTGGGGATTCGATCCACCGCGCGAATCGCTGCGTCTGCTCTCGCTCGCGCGGATGGCGCTCGCGCAGTTGGGCGAGAACGATCCCGCTAAACACGTAATCGTGGTCCGTGAGGACGCCGAAAAGTTGAATGGCTGGGGCGCGCAGGATACCGTGGTGATCTTTCGCAAGCCCGCCACCGCTACGGATATCTCGCGCACGCTGGCGGCCACTGGAAACGGCCGGTTGCAGCGCTTGTACGTGCCCGGCGAAAAACAGGAAAACGCATTCACGCAGTTCCTTCTGAGTCCGGATCCTGACAAATTCCTCGCCGATTACCCGTTCGACGTTTCCCCCGTGGATGATGACCGGCCGTTCTTTTTTTACACCATACAGACCCGCGACATCTTGAAGTACTTCTCAAAGGATGCGGCGGATGCCAAAATCAACCGCGCAGTACCCCTGCTATTCGAACTATTGGGAGTCAGCGTACTCGCCACCCTGGTAGTGCTGGCGCTGCCTCCGCTGCTGCTGCGTACCCGGCTGCCCGTGGAAAAAGGTCTGCGCGGGTTCCTGTTGTACTTCGTGTGCCTGGGAGCCGGCTACATAATGATTCAGGTGGCCCTGATTCAAAAGTTCATCCTCTTCCTCGGACATCCCACGTACGCGCTCACCGTCATTGTCTTCTCCATGCTGGTTTGGAGCGGCCTGGGTAGCTTCTACAGCCGCAGGCTGGTCCCGGGGGCGCATCGCGGACGTCTGATGATCGCGCTGATCGGGGTGTCGGCCGCCGTCTCTTTGATTGCCTTCGTCGCCACACCGATCAGTGAATTCGGCGTGGGCTGGCCGCTCGAAGCGAAGATCCTGGTGACTGTGTTTCTGATCGCGCCGGCTGCCTTCCTGATGGGCATTCCCTTCCCCACGGGCCTGTCATGGCTCGAATCGCGATTCCCGCAAGCGGTGCGTTGGGCGTGGGCCTTGAATGCGGCTGCCAGCGTGTTGGGATCGGCGTCCGCAATCTTTCTCGCCATTCACATTGGTCTCCGGGCCACCGTGCTGGCAGGCGCCGGGCTCTATCTGTGCGCCCTATCGGTGGTGTGGCTGCAGAAGAGTACGGTTGCAGTCGCCCCTGCGCCCGTGGAAGTCAGAGTTTAGAAACACATGCGACCCTTTGCCACACTTTTTACCTGCTCCTTCTTCGCACTGGCGGCGCCCGCGCTCGAACCGTCCAAGTTGCGCCTCCCGGATACTGTTCAACCGGTCCGCTATGCCGTGGATCTGACCGTTATTCCGGATCGCGACACGTTTCAAGGCGCCGTGGACATCGCTATCGATATCCGCTCCGCGACACCAGTCATCTGGCTGAACGCATCGGACCTGGTTATCCAGGAGGCTAGCTTTCGCCCGGCGTCCGGTGCATTGTCGAAAGCGCAAGTTCTGAATGGCGGGAACGATTTTGCAGGATTTTCATTCGAACATCCGATTTCCGGGAAGGGTGTTTTTCACGTCACCTACCAGGGCAAGATCAGCCGCAACAGCAGCGCCGGTTTGTTTCAGTTGAAACAAGCGGATCAATGGTATGTGTACAGCCAGTTCGAACCCACCGATGCGCGCCGCGCCTTTCCCTGCTTCGATGAGCCTGGCTTTAAAGTTCCCTGGCAATTGACGTTGCATGTCCCCCAGGACCATTTGGCCGTATCGAATTCTCCGGAGGTTTCGCGCGACGCTGAGCCGGACGGGATGCAGGCGTTAAAATTCAAAGAATCCAAGCCTCTGCCCAGCTACCTGGTGGCTCTGGCGGTGGGCCGTTTCGACATCGTCGACGCCGGCAAAGTAGGCAAAACACCGCTGCGCATCATCACGCCGCGCGGCAAGAGCGCCAATGCGAAATACGCGGCCGAATCCATCCCGCAGTTGCTGAAACTGCTGGAAAACTATTTTGGAATTCCGTATCCCTACGAGAAGCTGGATTCCATCGCCATGCCGATCAGCAATTTCGCCATGGAAAACGCCGGCCTGATCACCTATGGCGAAACCACGCTGCTTTCGAAACCTGAAGACGACAGCATCAACCGCCAACGTGAGTGCGCGATCGTCACCGCGCATGAAATGGCGCACCAATGGTTTGGCGATCTGGTGACCACCGCCTGGTGGGACGACATCTGGCTGAACGAGGCATTCGCCTCCTGGATGGAGAACAAGATTGTGGCCGAGTGGAAACCGGAATGGCATATCGATGTCACGGCGGTGAACGACCGGCTCTTCGCCATGAAAGAGGACAACCTGGTTTCGACGCGAAAAATCCGGCAGCCCATTGAATCGAACGACGACATTGCGAACGCTTTCGACGGCATCACCTACCAGAAGGGCGAGGCCGTAATCCAGATGTTTGAGGCCTGGATCGGCAAGGAGAAATTCCGGAGGGGCATCCAGCTCTATCTCAAGCAGCACGCCTGGCGAGCGGCCACCGCCAAGGATTTTGAAGCCGCGATCAGTTCCTCGGCCGGGCACGATATCGCGCCCGCGTTCGACACGTTCCTGAACCAGGCAGGAGTTCCCGAGGTCTCCGTAGCGCTGGATTGCGCGGCGAAACCCGCGCTTGAGCTGTCGCAGAAGCGTCTGCTCCCCATCGGCTCTCAGGGCTCCGCGCAGCAGTTCTGGCAGATCCCGATCTGCGTCGCCTACGAATCCGATGGCGTTACGCACCATCAGTGCGAGCTGCTTTCCGATCCGCGATCCCGCATGGTGCTAACCGCCGCTAAGATTTGCCCGTCGTGGCTGGAGCCGAACGCCGGCGAGAACGGCTACTACCAGATTGATTACAAGAACGGTCTGCTGGACAAGGTGCTGGCGGGTCAGGGAGCGCATCTCAGCCTGGCGGAACGCGTCGGGGTTCTGGGCAACGTGGAATCGCTGGTGCGTAGCGGCGATCTTTCAGCTCGGGCGGCTCTGGCGCTGGTTCCCGAATTCAGCCGCGATCCAAGCCGGGAAATCGTGTCGGCGGTTTCGGACATAGCGAGAATTGTGAAGGAGAGTGCCACGCCCGATGCATTGCGGTCGAAAGGCGCAAAGTTCATCCGCGAAACCTTCGGGAGCCGCGCCGCGGAGTTGGGTTGGATTTCAAGACCCGGCGAAGGCCAGGACACGGGCTTGTTGCGCGAGCAGTTGGTGCCCTTCGTGGCGGGCGTGGGAGAGCAGCCGGAACTGGCCGCCGCGGCGGGCCAGTTGGTTGGAAAATGGCTCAGTGACAGCGCTGCCATCTCGCCGGACATCATTGCGTCCGTGCTCAAAGTGGCCGCGCAGTTCGGGAATAGCGATCTGTTCGATCGTCTGCACGAAGCGGCATTGAAGGAAGAGGATCAACACTTGCGCCAGCAGATCATCGGCGCTCTGGGCGCCTTCCGGAATCCCGAAATCGCCCGCCGCGCCCTGGCGCTCACGCTCACCAAAGAATTCGATCCCCGCGAATCGTTCTTTTCGCTGATGTTCGGCCCCCTGGCCTATCCCGAAACGCGCGAGTTGCCATTCCAATTCATCCAACAAAACGTGGATACACTGCTGACGCTGGTTCCGCGTGAAGTGGGTGAGGATTTCGCCGCCTTCTTTCCCTTGGCCGGGGGCGCATTTTGCGACGCCACGCACCGCGCGGCTGTCCAGACATTCTTCGCCGATCGCGTAAAAGCCTACACCGGCGGTCCCAGGAATCTGGCGCAAGTCCTGGAAGAAATCGATTTGTGCATCGCCAAGCGCGCGGCTCTCGCCCCAGACTTGGCCGCGTTCCTCGAACGATACTGATATTTCCCCTGCTATACTTCTCTTAAATCGGGAGGCTCCACGATGAGACTGATCACTGCCCTCATGGCCTGCGCCACCATCTGCGCGGCTGCGCCGAACGGCGAACCGAAAGTCGAGATCGGCGAAATCAATGGCGCCAAATTCCGCATCGACATTCCCGCCAACTGGAACGGCGGACTGGTGATGTATTGCCATGGTTACAGCCCCATCGCCGTCACCTACAAAGAAGGCGCGCTTCCGCCGGTGCTCGCGGTATTTACCGATCAGGGTTATGCGCTCGCTGAGTCCGGATACGCCGCCGGCGGATGGGCCATCCAGGAAGCCGTGCAGGATACCGAGGCTCTGCGCAGGCACTTCATCGCGAAGTACGGCCAGCCCAAGGAAACTTTCATCACCGGGCATTCCATGGGAGGATTCCTCACCATGCTCTTCATGGAGCGCTTCCCCACCAGTTACGACGCCGGCCTGGCGCTGTGCGGTCCGCTGGCGCCTACAACGTATTTCATGGAGCGCGGCGCATTCGATGCCCGCGTCGTGTTCGATTATTATTTCCCGGGTGCGCTGCCTCCGCCGGATAAAATTCCCGCGGATTATCAGAGCACGCCCGACGCCGCCAAGGAATTACAAGCCGTGATCGACGCATCGCCCCAGAAAGCCGCCGCGTTGCTTCGCTATTCCGGCGCTCACAGCACCAAGGATCTGGCGGGCACTCTGACGTTCATCACCTTCATGCTGCTCGATCTCCAGAAACGCGCCGGAGGCAACCCGTTCGACAACCGCGAGATGATCTACGAGAGCCCGGACGATTACAATATGCTCAACGACGGCGTGAAGCGCTACGCCGCGAATCCGCACGCCGCGGAGTACATCCGCACCTGGTACACTCCCACCGGCCGCTTAACCCATCCCATGCTCGCGATTCATACCAGTTACGATCCGCTGGTTCCGGTTCGCATTCCGAATCGCTATCCCGAACTGACGGAACAAACCGGCTCGCAGGCCATGTTCGTCCAGCAATACGTGAAGCACGATGGACACTGCGCCATTCTGCCGGCCGAAATCGCGGCAGGTTTTTCCGAGCTGCGTGCCTGGAAGGACAATGGCGTAAAGCCGCACTCCGGCTTGCATCCGGAAACAGCGGAAGCGGCTGCTAGCCGCTAACCGCGTTCTTCGGTTATTCTGTTGTTTTTTGTTGGGATGCTTGCGATGCTATCGACGGCGGTACGAAAAATCCTACAACTCAGCCAACGCCCGATGCACCAAGTGAATGCTGATGGCGCCTTCGCCCACAGCCGACGCCACACGCTTGACGTTGCCCGCCCGCACATCGCCAACCGCGAAAATCGCAGGCAAGCTGGTCTCGAGCATCTGCGGCGGACGTGCCAGCTTCCATCCCGGATTCTGGTCTAAATCGCGACCAGTGAGAATAAAGCCCTTGTCGTCCAGCGCCAGGCAGCCGCGCAGCCATTCCGTCCCCGGCGATGCGCCCGTCATAATAAACACGTGCTGGATCGAATGCCGGCACACTTCGCCGGTCTTCTTGTCCTGCCAGGCCACGCGCTCCAGCCGTTCCGTACCCTCCAGCGCCACCATCTCCGTGTTGAGATGCAAATCAATCCGTGGATTCTCCGTCAGCCGCTGAATCAGATAGCGCGACATAGTGCTCGACAAATTCCATGACCGCACCAGCATGTGCACCTTGCGCGCGGTTTGCGAAAGGAACGCCGCCGCTTGACCGGCCGAGTTTCCACCACCCACCACGATCACGTCTTCGCCCTCGCACAATTGCGATTCGATATAGGTGGCCCCGTAGTAAATGCCCTCGCCTTCGAACTTCGCCAGATTCGCGAGCTGCGGCTTGTTGTATTGGGCTCCGGTGGCGATCACAATAGCCCGCGCCGGCGGCGCTTCGCCCGAGTCCAGCACCACCTGATACGGACGGCGTGCGCAATCCAGCCGCACCACGCTGCGCGCGATCAACATATCGGCGCCGAACTTCTGCGCCTGCGTGGTGGCGCGCGAAGCCAATTCCTGACCCGTGATCCCGGTGGGAAATCCCAGATAGTTTTCGATCTTTGAGCTCGACCCGGCCTGTCCACCGGGCGCGCGGTTTTCGATCACCAGAACATCCAGCCCTTCCGACGCCGCATACACCGCCGCCGCCAGACCCGCCGGACCTGCACCCACAATGATCAGGTCGCGAACGTGCAAATCGCCGGCACTACTATTAAAGCCCAGGCAATTCGCCAGTTCCTGAATAGAAGGGCTTCGCAGCACATGATTGCTGACACTGCAAATCACCACCGGAATCTCGGATGCTTTTACCTCGAAGCGGTCCAACAGATCCTGCGAAGAACGGTCGGTATCCAGGTCAATGTAGGTGTAAGGATAAGCGTTGCGAGTGAGAAATTCGCGTAGCTCCAAGGTCTGCGCCGAATGTCGCGATCCCAGCAGGATCACGTTCCCGTAGCCGTGGCTGATCAGTTCCAGCCGTCGTAGGATAAACGCGCGCAACAGGATCTCGCTCAACTCCGCATCCTTGGCGATGAGCGCCCGGAACGCCTCGCCTTGCACTTCGATAAACTCGCCGGGCTCGGTAACGCGTCCGCGCACCAGGCACCGCTGTCCGGAGATCATGGCGATTTCACCGGTGAACTCGCCCGGTCCGTGCGTGGCGATATTGCGCTCCTCCTCCAACCCAGGCTGCACAATCTTCATGCGCCCCGAAAGCAGCACAAAAAACGGAACAGCCGTATCGTTGGGCTCGAACAAAATCTCCCCACGCTCGACATGACGCACGCGGCCGGAAGGGCGAACGCGCTCAATTAATGCGTCAGTCAAAACGGGAAACGCCTGAGTGCGTGCATCCAGAGCGCTAGGCAAGGGTGGGGAAGCCATACCCCATTTTGACATTGTGCAAGATTGCCCGCGCCACAGTAATATGGATTTACCCGCGCCCTCATGCCTCACCCAGACTATGGTCTCGACGCTCCCAAACTGGTCCGGCGTTTTGCCGTGCGCGGCGTATTTTTGATCGCATTCGCCGTGGTCCTGTATCTCGCGAATCGCAACACCAGCCCCGGTTCTGTGGAAGCGTTGGCCGCGATGTTGACGTGTGTCGGCCTGGGATTCTGCCTCACGGCGGCAACCATGCTGTGGTCCAGCCGGGTGGGGAAGCTCAAGCTACGCGATAAGCTGCTGGACGGCTTTTCCTGGCGTGGCGACGAGACCGTCCTCGATATTGGATGCGGCCGTGGCCTGCTGCTCATCGGCGCCGCGAAACGCCTCAAGGCCGGCAAAGCCATCGGCGTCGACACCTGGCAATCCGAAGTTCTCTCGGGCAACAGTCCGGAAGCTGCGCTGAGTAACGCAAAAGCCGAAGGCGTGGAGAACCGGGTCAAGATCGAAAACGCCGATGCGCGCAAGCTCCCCTTTGGCGCCAGCAGTTTCGACGTGGTGGTGTCCAGTTTGGCGATTCACAATATTGACTCCGCGCCAGAACGGGCCAAGGCTCTGCGTGAGATCGCCCGCGTACTGAAGCCCGGTGGCCGTGTTGCGATCTTTGATATCTTCCACACCTCCGAATACGCGAAGGCTCTTCAGCAGTTGGGTCTCACGGAAGTAAGGCTCTCCGGCTTCAGCCTGCTCTGGTGTCTCCCAAGCCGAACCGTAACCGCCAGGAAACCGTGACCGCCAGCCACCAGCAGCCGGCCACTGTGGTTCTATAAAGAGGATGCACGAAGAACGCTCACGCCTTCTCGAAGCGCACCACCGCACGAAGCATTGGAAGCGGTGGGGGCCCTATCTCACCGAACGCGCTTGGGGAAATCCCCGCGAAGATTACAGCGCGTATGGAACGTCCTGGGATTATTTCACGCACGACCATGCCCGGTCGCGCGCCTATCGCTGGACCGAAGATGGCATCGCCGGCATTTGCGACAATCACCAGCGCCTCTGTTTCGCCTTTGCCTTCTGGAACGGATGCGATCCCATTCTGAAGGAGCGCCTCTTCGGCCTGGGCGGCCCGGAAGGCAATCACGGCGAGGATGTCAAAGAATACTACTATTACCTGGATTCCACTCCTACCCACTCTTACATGAAGTGCCTGTATAAGTATCCGCAGCAGGAATTTCCTTATGCTCGCCTGGTGGACGTCAATCGTCATCGCAGCCGCATGCAGCCCGAGTACGAACTGATGGATACCGGGATCTTCGAGCAGGACCGCTATTTCGACATCTTCGTCGAGTATGCCAAGCACGATTCGGACGACATCCTGGCGCGCGTCACCATCATCAACCGCGGCCCCGATCCCGCATCTGTTCACCTGCTGCCGACGGTCTGGTTTCGCAACACCTGGAGCTGGGGGTACGGTACGCCGCGCCCCGAACTGGCGCGCTTGGATTCGCACTCCATCGGCATTTCCGAACGCACGCTGGGCGATTTCAGGCTGTGGCTGGAAGACGGCCCTCCACTGCTGTTCACCGAGAACGAAAGCAACTCGGAGCGTCTGTGGAACTCTCCCAACCGGCAGCCCTTCGTGAAGGATGCGTTCCACCGCTACTTGATCCAAGGAGAAAAGGGTTCCGTCAATCCGGACGAACGGGGAACCAAGGCCTGCGGCGTGTACCAGCTGGAGCTGAATTCCGGCGCTGCGAAAGTTTTGCGCTTCCGCCTGCATCCCGGCCGCGGGCCCATGCCCGACTTCGATGAAGTGTTTGAGCGGCGCATCAAGGAAGCGGACGATTTTTACGGCTTTTGTCCAGCGCACCTGTCTGACGATGCCCGCATGGTGCAACGCCAGGCGCTGGCGGGCCTGCTGTGGTCCAAGCAGTTCTACCATTACGTGATCGAAGAGTGGCTGAAAGGCGATCCCGCCATGCCGCCGCCTCCTCCCGAACGCAAACACGGGCGCAATCGTGGCTGGGTTCACGTTTACAACGACGATGTGCTCTCCATGCCCGACAAGTGGGAGTACCCGTGGTTCGCCGCCTGGGACCTGGCGTTCCACATGATCCCCTTCGCGCTGATCGATCCGGATTTTGCGAAACTCCAACTGTCTCTGCTGCTGCGCGAGTGGTACGAATCACCCAACGGACAGCTACCCGCCTACGAGTGGGAATTCAGCGATGTCAACCCGCCGGTGCATCCCTGGGCTTGCTTCCGCGTTTATAAGATTGCGAAAAAACTTACCGGCCGGGCGGACTACCCGTTCCTCGAATCCGCGTTTCACAAGCTGTTGATGAACTTTACCTGGTGGGTCAATCGCAAGGATTCACGAGGCAACAACATCTTCGAGGGTGGATTCCTGGGCCTGGATAACATCGGCGTCTTCGATCGGTCGAAGCCTCTGCCTACCGGCGGATTTCTGGAACAAGCGGACGGCACCGCCTGGATGGGGATGTATTGCCTCACCATGTTGAGAATCGCCATCGAGTTGACGCCGCACGATCAATCCTATGAGGACATCGCCAGTAAATTCTTCGAGCATTTTCTCTATATCGCCAGTGCCATGAATCGCCTGGGAGACGGCGGCCTTTGGGACGAAGAAGAAGGCTTTTATTACGACTGGCTGCGGCTTCCGGACGGCCAAAAACTTCCGGTGCGCATTCGATCGCTGGTGGGGCTGATTCCATTGTTCGCCGTGACCACACTCGATCTGGAAGTGTTAGATAAACTTCCCGGATTCAAACGGCGCATGGACTGGTTCATCAAACATCGGCCGGATTTATGCGGCAACATCGCTTCCGTCACGCGCCCTGGCGTGGATCAGCGATTGCTTCTTTCCATCGTCCATCCTTCGCGGCTTCGGCGAATACTCGCCACCATGCTGGATGAAAACGAATTCCTCTCGCCGCACGGTATCCGTGGAATCTCGCGCTACCACAAAGACCATCCGTTTATTTTGCACGTCGGCGATCAGGAGTATCGAGTGAGCTACGATCCCGCCGAATCCACCACCGGCACGTTTGGCGGGAACTCGAACTGGCGCGGTCCGGTCTGGTTTCCGGTGAATTATCTGATGATCGAATCGCTGCAAAGATTTCATCACTATTTCGGGGACGAGTTTCAGGTGGAATGCCCTACCGGGTCAGGCGTGATGATGAATCTGGCGGATGTCGCGGCTTTTCTGTCACGGCGGCTTTCGCGTCTCTTTTTGCGGGACGAACACGGCCGCCGGCCAGCCTTTGGCGACGTCGAAAAAATGCAATCCGATCCGCATTTCCGCGACCATATCCTGTTCTACGAGTATTTCCACGGCGACAGCGGCGCGGGAATGGGCGCGAGTCATCAAACCGGCTGGACCGCCCTGGTGGCGAAGCTACTGCAACAGAGCGGGGAATAATGAAAACACGTTTCTGGTTTCTCGGTTAGTCCTCTGTCCCCGAACCAGCAACCAGAAACTAACCCTTTCCCCCTCCCTCCGTCATAATCAGGAGAGGTGATCTGCATGAAAAAACTGCTGTTACTGTTGTCCGTATCCGCGCTGGTGTTCGCCGGCGATAGTTCCCGTTACCGGGAGGACTTCCATTACACTTACCCGCAGACTGCCGGCGGCCGGCTGAGTCTGGACAATTTCAACGGCTCGGTGGAAATCACGGGTTGGGACCAGAGCACCGTGGACATCTCGGGCACCAAGTACGCCGAAAGCCAGAGCTTGCTGAGCGCCATGCAGATCGAAGCTTCGAGTTCCGGCAACGCGGTCCGGATAAAGACCACGCGTCCCGACCCCCATCACGGAAACATGGGCGCGAAGTACGTTATTCGGGTTCCCCGCCAGACAGCGCTCGAAGATATCGCCAGCTCCAACGGATCCATTCGCGTGGACGACATCCAGGGGAACGCGCATCTCGCCACATCGAACGGCTCGATTCACCTGGGGGCCATTCGCGGCAACGTGGACGCCCATTCGTCGAACGGCAGCATTGAGGTAAAAGACGTAAAGGGCAATGTGAATTTCACCACCTCGAACGGCAGCGTGCACGCCGAGAATGTGGAAGGCTCCTTTGAGGCTCAAACTTCCAACGGCGGCATCCGCGCGCGTTTGCACGACAGCCCCAGTGGGCATCCCATCCGGCTCAACACTTCCAACGGCGACATCGATCTGCAGGTGGATTCCCTGCGGCAGAGCGATGTGATCGCAACCACCAGCAACGGCCCGATCACCGTGCGCATGCCCGCCGGCGTAGGCGCCAGCCTGCATGCGTCCACCAACTCAAACGGATCGGTGCGCAGCGATTTTGATGTTCTCATCCACTCCGGCGAGCTGTCGAAACACAGGATGGAAGGCACCATCGGAGCAGGCGGTCCGAAGATCGATCTCACCACTTCGAACGGCAATATCAACGTGCTCAAGATGTAGCGTACGCGCCCAAGCGTGCGCTACGTTAACCGCGCAATAATCGCACCGCCTCCGACAACACGTTCGCACCCGCGCCCCGAGGAGCGGAAACCCTATCGGCGTCCGGCTTCTCCTCGCCCTCCCCGGGAGCCAGAAACAGGTTCGCTTCCATGCCGTGCTGCTTGGTGTATAAGTCATAGTAACGGCCGCGCGCCGCGTACAGCGTTGCGTGCGTTCCTCGTTCGGCGATGCGCCCTGCCTCCACCACCAGAATCTGATCGGCGCGCCGAATGGTAGAGAGCCGATGCGCGATCACGAACGTGGTGCGGCCCTGCATCAGATACCTCAGGCCCTCCTGAATCATCGCCTCGGACTCAGAATCCAGGCTGGATGTCGCTTCATCCAGAATCAGAATTCGCGGGTCCGCCAGGATCGCTCGCGCGATGGAAACACGCTGCCGCTGGCCGCCCGAAAGCTTCACGCCGCGCTCGCCCACGATGGTGTCGTACTTCTTCTCGAAGCCTTCGGCGAATTCGTCCACGCGCGCGATCCGGCACGCGTCCATGATCTGCTGCTCGGTTGCATGCGGACGCGCGAAAGCCACATTCTCGCGAATGGTTCCATCGAACAAAAAAGTCTCCTGCAACACCACCCCAAGCTGAGTGCGATACGAATCCAGCCGTACCGTGGACAAATCGACGCCATCCACAAGAATGGTCCCGGTCTCAGGCGTGTGAAATGCCGTGATCAGGCCGATGGTGGTGGATTTTCCCGATCCCGACGGTCCCACCAGCGCCGTAACCGTCCCAGGCTCGGAACGAAACGAGAAATCTTTCAAAATGTCCTTGCCCGCCTCGTAGGCAAAATTAACGTTGTCGAAAATCACCTGGCCCGTGATCGTTGGAAGCGTGATCGTGCGCTTCGGATCCTGATCTTCCGGCCGCTCCCGCAGCACTTCGCGCGTGCGCTCTAGCCCTGCCAGCGCCTCGGTGAGTTGCGTACCGATTCCGACAATCTGGAACATCGGGGCGATCATGAACGCCAACATTGCGGTGAAGGTCATGAAATCGCCCAGCGTCATGGCTTTGGCCAGAATCTGGCGCGCGCCTACAAACATGATGATCGCGCCCACCACGCCCATCAAAACCGTCGCCGACAAGCTCATAATGGATGTCGCGGTCAGAGACTTCAGCACATTGGCGAGCAGCCGCTGCACGCCCGCGGCAAAGACTGCTTCTTCCTGCGCCTCAGCGTGGTATCCCTTAACGACGCGCACGCCGCCCAGCGATTCCGTCAGCCGTCCCGTAACTTCGGCGTTGATCTTCGCACGCTCCCGGAAAATAGGCCGGATGACGCCGAACGCCTTGCGCAGAACCAGGGCGAACCCCACTACAATACCCAGTGCAATTACCGTCAGCAACCAATTCAGGTAAAGCAGATAGCCCAACACCAGAAACGCGGTCACCACGCCGCCCACGAATTCGATCAATCCCGTGCCCAGCAGATTCCGAATGCCTTCCACGTCGTTCATGATGCGCGCAACCAGGGTCCCGGTCTTGTTGGCGTCGTAATAGGACACCGGCAGATGCGCGACATGCGTCTGCACTTTTTGCCGCAGTTCTGCGATGAGGCGCTGCCCGGCTTTCGAAACAATTTGCGTGAGCGAGTACGAAGTAATTCCGCGGATCACCGTCGCAGCCAGCACAACCAGCACCAGCGGCAACAGCAGATGAATCTGTTTCTTGCCGATTACGCCGTCCACCAGGTATTTTGTGGATGCAGGCAGCACCAATCCACACGGCGTGCCGATCAGCATCAGCAGGAAGCCGGTCGCGAGCATAGCGCGACGCGGGCGGATCAATTCCTTGATATCCGGCCAGAGTTCACGCAATCGCTCGGACGATCGTTTCTTAGGGGTTTGCGGTGTCACAACAGCTTAAACTATTGTATTGGATGCTAGCGCTGTCAGCCGAACCGCGACCGCTAGGGAGCGTGGCGAGAGCTGCTCCTGTCGTGGTAGCGTCCATTAAAACCATGCCAAATCTTTACGCAGGCACTTCTGGATTTGCTTACCCAAGCTGGAAGCCGGATTTCTATCCGGACAAATTGCCCTCTAAGAAATTCCTCGGCTACTACTCCACCCGGTTGAACGCGGTGGAAGTGAATTACACGTTCCGCCGTCTGCCGTCGGTCTCAACGCTGGAGAATTGGGTCAGCCAGACGCGCGACGGGTTTGTGTTTCCGCTCAAGGCCCACATGCGGATCACGCACATCCTGCGTTTGAAACCGTCCGAGTTCACCGAAGTTTTCTTCAAGGCCATCGAGCCGCTTCGATCGTCACGCCGTCTGGGTCCGGTGTTGTTTCAGCTCCCACCCGCCATGAAGTGCGATGTAGCGTTGCTGGCCGATTTCCTGACAACGCTTCCCCCCGATATCCGCTACGCCTTCGAGTTCCGCCACGTCTCCTGGCTAGTAGATCCGGTCTATGGGCTGCTGGAAAAACACGGCATCGCGTTATGCCTGGCAGAATCCGAGAAGCTGACGATCCCGGAAGTGATCACCGCGAACTTCGTCTACTCACGCTTAAGGATGCCCGAGTACACGCCGGAAGATCGCAAAGAGATCGCCGCCAGGGTGGAACAATTAACGGCGAAGGGCCAAGACGTCTACGTATTCTTCAAGCACGAAGAAACCGCCGCAGGCGCACTCTATGCAGAGGAACTATTGAAAAGTCCGGCGCAAAGCACCGCACCATCTTCCTCGACTTCCTGAATTCAGAATTCTGAATTCGCCTTTCTCTATCTCGCCGCCTTCTGCCTCTTGCCTTCCGCCTTCTGCTTCGGCGCTTCGGCTTCCGAAGCCATCGGCTTTTTGGCGATCGCCAGGCTCTTCTTCAGCGCCTCCATGATGTCGATTACCTTGGACGGCTCTGCCTGCGGCGGCGTCACCACTTCCTGGCCCTTGATCTTGGCGTCGATCAGGGCTTGCAGGTTCTCGCGATAGGTATCTTTATACTTCTCCGGTTCGAAGGGCGCGGCCAGCGATTGAACCAGCATTTCGGCCAGCTTCACTTCCTGTTCTTTCACCAGACTGGTGTCCGTGCGGAACTCTTCCACCTTGCGAACTTCATTGGCGAAATACATGGTGTGCATCATCAAGCCGGTATTTCCCGGGCGAAAAATCACGATGTGCTCGCGATTGTGCATGGCAATCTTCGCCACACCCACGAAGCCTGTTTTCTTCAGCGTGTCATAAAGCAGCGCATAGGGCTTCTCGCCCGCGTCATCCGGCGCCATGTAGAAGGAACTCTCGAAATAGATCGGATCCACTTCGGTGCTCTTCACGAACTCCAGGATCTCCATCACCTTGGCCGACGATGGAGCCATCCGTTTGATGTCTTCATCCTCGATCACCACGTAGCGATCCTTCTCGTACTCATAGCCCTTGACGATTTCGCTGCGCGGAATGGGCTTGTCCTCCGCCTGGCAGTAAATGGTCTGCTTGATGCGCGAGTTGTCGGTTTTGTGAAGCTGGTTGAAACTGATGCTGTCGCCGCGCGCCGCGGTGAATAGCTTCACGGGAAACGAAACGAGCCCAAAAGTGAGGTGCCCTTTCCAGACTGTCGAGGCCATAGAGTTGATCTCCGAATAATCTATATAGACATAACATGAAGATCAAACATTATCAATAACTAACGTTTCTACGGTCCTACGTCCTGCTCTTTCAATGACTTAGCGGATCGCATGTGGGTCCGGAATGGAAATCCTGCGCGTGCCTGCGATCCGCGCAAGTTCGGGTAACGTCTGAAAGGAATCCAGAGTCAATTAAGACTAGCGTGATGACATGAGCTCCATCCAGTTCCAGCCGAGGCGTTGTGCGCCACCGCTTCTGGGGATTTCATCTCGCTGGGAATAAGTAAGTTAACGAATGACTACACCAGAAACAACCACCCACACACTGCATGAACCGGCTACCAAACGGTCTGGGAACCCCGTCCCACCTCGGAAAAAAAGTGGAGTCTGGGTGTGGCTCATCGTGGTTTTTGCGATAGCCCTTTCGAGCTATTATCTGGTGCAGCGAAACAGCCAGAAAGCTACCGGTGCAAAATCCGCTACGCGTCCGGCCGCCCGCGCGACCCCCGTGGTGACGGCTACGGCGGCCCGCGGCAGCATGGGCGTTTATCTCAACGGGCTGGGGCTTGCAACCGCATTCAATACCGTCACCGTCAGAACTCGTGTAGATGGCGAACTGATCCGGGTGGCTTTCGAAGAGGGACAGTTGGTGCATGCGGGCGACCTGATCGCCAAAATCGATCCGCGTCCTTATCAGGTTCAACTCGAGCAAGCGGAAGGACTGATGTCGCGCGATCAAGCCACGCTGAACAACGCCAACGTGGATCTGAATCGATATCAGGTCCTGATGAGCCAGGACGCCATACCCAAACAGCAGCTGGATACTCAGATGGCGACTGTCCGGCAATCCGAGGGCGCCATCAAGAGTGATCAGGCGGCTATCGATAGCGCCAAACTGCAGCTTGTCTATTGCGACATCCACAGCCCCATCACCGGGCGCATCGGCCTCCGTCTGGTGGATCAGGGCAACATGGTGCACGCCGCAGACGCGAACGGCTTAGCCGTGATTACGCAACTGCAGCCCATCGCCGTGATCTTCAATATCGCGGAAGATCATCTGCCTGCCGTGACCCAGAAAATGCGCGTTGGGGCTACGCTGCCTGTAGAAGCCTGGGATCACGACATGCGAAAAAAGCTCGCGTCCGGAAACTTGCTCACCATCGATAACCAGGTGGATCAGACCACCGGAACTGTCCGGTTCAAGGCCAGCTTTCCCAACCAGGACAATTCGCTTTTCCCCAACCAGTTCGTGAACGCGCGCCTGTTGCTTGAGACCAAACGCAACGTCGTGATTGTTCCCGCCGCGGCCATCCAGCGCAGCCCGGATTCCATGTACGTCTACGTGGTGAAGCCCGACAACACCGTGGAAGTGCGAAACATCGTCTCCAGTCTCACGGAAGGTGACCAGGCTGCCGTGGACAGTGGTCTCGCGCCGGGCGACCTGGTGGTGATCGATGGCGTGGACAAACTGCAGCCAGGCTCGAAAGTCACGTTGGGTGGGAAGGGAAGTCAAGGTCCCAAGGATGGACATCCCGCCGCAAAATCCCCTGGAGCAAGCCACAAAGGATAGCGCATGAGCCCGTCCCGCCCGTTCATCGAGCGACCGGTAGCCACAGCTCTGCTGATGGTGGGGCTTTTGCTGGTGGGTGGCGTGGCCTATCGCGAGTTGCCCGTTTCGGCGCTCCCGGAAGTGGATTACCCGACCATCCAGGTGCTGACGTTTTATCCGGGAGCGAGTCCGGAAGTGATGGCATCGTCGGTCACCGCGCCGCTCGAACGCCAGTTCGGACAAGTGCCCGGCCTGAACCAGATGACTTCCATCAGCTCGGGCGGAAGTTCCATCATTACGCTGCAATTCGTGCTGAGCCTGAACATTGATGTGGCGGAGCAGGAAGTACAAGCCGCCATCAACGCCGGATCCAATTTCCTGCCGGCCAATCTTCCGAATCCGCCCATCTATAGCAAGATCAATCCCGCCGACGCGCCCATTCTTACCTTGGCCTTGACTTCGAACACGCTGCCGCTATCCACGGTGGAGGATCTGGCCGACACGCGCCTGGCGCAGAAAATCTCGCAGTTGTCCGGCGTGGGCCTGGTGAGCATCAGCGGCGGGCAGAAACCGGCCGTTCGAATACAAGCCAATCCAACCGCGCTTTCCAGCTACAAGCTCAACCTGGAGGATCTGCGAACCGCGGTCGCGTCCGCCAGCGTGAATCAAGCCAAAGGGAATTTCGACGGCAAGCTGCAGGATTACACGATTGGCGCGAACGATCAGCTTCTTACCAGCGGGGATTACCGCCCGTTAGTGGTGGCGTATCGCAATGGCGCGCCCGTAATTCTCTCCGACGTAGCCACCGTAATCGACGGTGCCGAGAATATCCGGCAGGCCGCGTGGATGAACCAATCCCCGGCCGTGATTCTGAACATCCAGCGGCAACCGGGCGCGAACATCATTGCCGTGGTGGACCGCGTCACGAAATTGTTACCGCAGCTCCGCGCATCTTTGCCCGCTGCCGTGGACGTTGTCGTTTTAACCAACCGCACCACCACCATTCGATCGTCCGTGCGCGATGTGGAGTTCGAGCTCATGCTCACCATCGGGCTGGTAGTAATGGTGATCTTCCTGTTTCTCCGCACCCTCGCCGCAACCGTGATCCCGAGCGTCGCCGTGCCTTTGTCTCTGGTGGGAACGTTCGGCGTAATGTATCTGCTCAACTTCAGCCTCAACAATCTCACCCTGATGGCATTGACCATTTCCACCGGCTTCGTGGTGGACGACGCCATTGTGATGATCGAAAACATCGCGCGCTATATTGAGGCCGGAGAACCAGCGCTGCAGGCCGCTCTGAAAGGAGCGGAACAAATCGGATTTACCATTCTCTCGCTCACCGTTTCATTAATTGCCGTGTTGATTCCCCTGCTGTTCATGGGCGACGTAGTGGGGCGGCTGTTTCGTGAATTCGCCGTTACTCTCAGCGCTACAATTCTGATCTCGGCGGTGGTCTCGCTTACCTTGACGCCCATGATGTGCTCGCGGCTCTTGCAGCACAAGCCAGAGAGCCGGCAGAGCTGGTTCTATCGCAAGTCGGAGCATGTTTTCGAATCCATCATCGCGTTCTATGGACGGACTCTGGGGTGGGTTCTCGAACACCAGGGCGCCACTCTTCTGGTGGCCTTCGCGACTCTGGTGTTGACTGGATACTTGTACTACATCATCCCCAAAGGTTTTTTCCCGGTGCAAGACACGGGCGTGATTCTGGGGATTTCCGAAGCTCCCCAATCGGTATCGTTCACCTCCATGGCAAAACGTCAGCAGGAGTTGGCCAAAGTGATTTTGAAAGATCCCGCGGTAGAGAGCTTGTCTTCTTTTATCGGAATCGACGGCACCAACACCACAGTCAACAGTGGGCGCATTCTGGTCAACTTGAAGCCCATTGAAGAGAGAGCAATCGGCGCGGGCGATATCATCCGCAGGCTGCAGCCTCAGCTCGCGGCCGTGGAAGGCATCACGCTATACATGCAGCCGGTGCAGGATCTCACGGTGGAAGATCGCGTCAGCCGCACGCAGTTCCAATACAGCCTGGAGGACCCCGACGTAAAAGAATTGAATGAATGGGTGCCGCGCTTTGTGGCGAAATTGCAAGCCGAGCCCGAGTTGCGCGACGTCGCGAGCGACCAGCAGAACGGCGGATTGCAAGCGCGCCTGGTGATCGACCGCGCCACGTCCTCGCGGCTCGGCATCACTCCGCAGATGATCGACGACACGCTATACGACGCGTTCGGCCAACGTCAGATCGCCATTATGTTCACCGAGCTGAATCAATATCGCGTGGTGATGGAAGTGAAGCCCAGCTTCCAGGTAGGTCCGGATGCTCTGCGCGATATCTACATACGTTCGGCCATGAACGGCGAGGTTCCGCTTAGCGCGTTCACGCATTTCGAGCAGGATAAGGCCGCGCTGGCCGTGAATCACCAGGGACAGTTTCCCGCTGTCACCGTCTCGTTCAATCTGGCGCCGAAAAAATCCCTGGGAGACGCGGTCACTGCGGTGGATCGCGTGCAAAAGCAGTTGAATATGCCGGCCAGCATCCAGCAAGGTTTCCAGGGAACCGCGCTGGCGTTCCAAGCCTCCTTAACGAATACACCTATTTTGATTCTGGCGGCAGTGGTGACGGTGTACATTGTGCTGGGCGTTCTTTATGAAAGCTACATCCATCCGCTAACCATCCTTTCCACGCTGCCCTCCGCCGCCGTGGGCGCTCTTCTGGCATTGATGATCTGCGGCCAGGATTTCAGTGTGATCGCTCTCATAGGGATTATCCTGTTGATCGGTATCGTGGAAAAGAACGCGATCATGATGATCGACTTCGCTCTGGAAGCCGAGCGCAAAGAACACAAAGAGCCGCTCGACGCTATTTACCAGGCCAGCCTGCTGCGGTTCCGCCCCATCATCATGACCACGCTCGCCGCGCTGTTGGGCGGCGTTCCACTCGCATTAGGCACCGGGACCGGCGCCGAATTGCGCCGCCCGCTCGGGATCGCAATTGTCGGCGGCCTGATCTTCAGCCAACTCCTGACGCTATACACCACGCCTGTGATTTACCTGGCGTTCGATCGTATGGCGCGCCGGTTCCGCCGCCGGGAGGTTGAGGCATGAGCTTACACCCATGAGCATCTCCACCCCCTTCATCCACCGCCCCGTCGCCACCACGCTGCTCACCACCGCGCTCGCTCTGGCCGGCGGCATCGCCTACACCTTACTGCCTGTCTCCCCGCTTCCGCAAGTGGAGTTTCCAACCATCTCCGTTTCCGCCGCACTGCCGGGAGCCAATCCGGAAACCATGGCATCCTCCATTGCCACGCCGCTCGAACGCCAATTCGGGAGGATCGCAGGCATAACCGAGATGACCTCCACCAGCTATCTCGGCTCCACCAGCATTACTATGCAATTCGATCTGACCCGCAATATCGATGCGGCCGCGCGCGACGTCCAAGCGGCCATCAATGCGGCGCGCGGACAACTTCCAACCAACCTCCCCACCAATCCCACCTACCGGAAAGTGAATCCGGCCGACTCGCCCATCCTATTTCTGGCGCTCACCTCGCCCACCATGGATACCGCGCGGCTCTACGATGCGGCCTCGTCCATACTTCAGCAAAAGCTCTCGCAAATGAGCGGAGTCGGTCAGGTATTTGTGGGTGGC
>Ga0302324_100008224_pt1 | contig 22043 bp, 17 predicted proteins | sample Palsa_T0_1_FD_201949 | JGI IMG/M metagenome (GOLD analysis project Ga0302324, IMG submission 201949) | Peat permafrost microbial communities from Stordalen Mire near Abisko, Sweden - Palsa_T0_1 | ecosystem: Environmental > Terrestrial > Soil > Palsa > Peat permafrost | place: Sweden: Abisko...
CCCTGGATCGCCAAGCTGAAGTCGGAGGATGTGAAGTTCCTGATCGAAAAACCCTACCAGCTCGGCGATACGCGCGCGGTTATGATCGAAGGCCCAAGCCGCGAGGCCATCGAGCTGGTTGAGGTCAAGCAGTAGATTGTCACGGAGACTTAACAATCATGCGTCTTATCGATAGGCTACTGTGCGTAGCTGGACTTGCCGCCGTATGGGCCGGCGCTCCGGCGTTTTCCCAATCCCAGCCGCAACTCGTCAAAGCACCCACCGACGTCCGGCCCGGCAGCATTACCTACGAAGAAGTCGACTATCCGTATCCGGTGTCGTTCCTGCCGTTGACTTTATACGGCCAAGACGTGCGCATGGCCTATATGGACGTGCCGCCGGGCGGACAGCCGAACGGCCGCACCGTGGTCCTGTTGCACGGAATGAATTTCGGCGGCTTCTACTTTGGCGGCCCCATCGAAGCGCTGCGCAAGGAAGGTTTCCGCGTAGTCGTGCCGGACGAAATCGGTTTCGGCCGTTCGTCGAAGCCCGTGATCCCGTATAACTTTAACGACATGGCGGCGAATGTCCGCAAGCTCCTCGAATCCCTCGGCGTCGCCAAAGCGGCCATCGTCGGACATTCCATGGGCGGGATGCTGGCTGCGCGCTTCGCCGCGTCATACCCGGACATGACCGAGCGCGTCGTTATCTACAATCCCATCGGGTTGACCGACGCGCGTTACGCGCAGCCCTGGCCAAGCGCGGACGATCTGTATAAGCGTACGATGTCGGCGAGCCACGATCAGCTTTATTCGCAGTTTTCCGCCACCATCCATCGCTATTTTCATACTCCCGGCGCGTGGAAACCGGAATACGAGCAATTCGTGCGCATTCTGTACGCTCCCACTCTCAGTGGCGATTGGCCGCGCTATGCGATGGTTCGTTCGATCCTCGGCCAGATGGTATATCTCGATCCCGTGGTTTACGATTGGTCGAAGATCAAGGTCAAGGCGCTGGTACTGGGCGGCGATCAGGATACGCCGGATTTTCCAGAACGCGCCAAACACATCGCCGAGACCATTCCCGGTGGCGAACTGAATCTACTCCCCGGTCTCGGTCACGTGCCGCATATTCAAGCACCAGAAGTATTTAACGCCGCCCTGCTGAAGTTTCTCGGGGACCGTCCCGCATCTAGCGCAACATCCGCCGACGCCGCTAAGTAGCTGAAAAATAGGCTTTTGGTCCTCAAGTAACGGTTACAGCTCCGGCCGCTCCTACCCGGGAAGGCCCCGATAACCCTTAAATTCCGTTATACTTTAGTACTGCTAGTGCTTAAGCATAATTGTCCTACTGGTATCAGGCAAACGACAATGAGATAGCAATGAGATCAGTGATTGCGTTCCTGAATAGAAACGTCGCTTGGGTGACCGTTTCGAGTGCAATTGCTGGAATTGTGTTCGCATCCGCAGGCGCATGGTACATCAGCCGATCGGTCGCCACGCGGTCCGCAGTCAGGGAAGTTGCTCGGCCACGACGGCTTCCGGCCAAGCCGGTTATTCACGAAGAGAACAGAAAAGTCTATCCCTACTCCATTGTGCCGGGCGGCGCAAAGACGGTGCGGGAAGCCAAGACCGAGATGAGCGATCCTTCCGTGAAGAATCATTATGCGGCCATCGATTTGAACAAGCTGAGACAGGTGACGCTAAGTACCGACCTGGTCGGATACGTGTCCTATAGATACGGCGATCAGATCTATTGGACCGCCAAGAAGATCCATCTCAAAGCCGGCGAAATGGCGTACACCGACGGTACTCATGTGGTTCGCGGGCGCTGTCTGAATTGCTACTCCGCTTATCCGATGATGCCTACCAGGCCGGGCGAACCGAGTCAAAAAGTAATGGATACGCCGGTGGAAGTGCCTATCCTGGCGATGGAATTTCCGGGTATTCCATTGGAAGAAGCGCATGCTCTGCCGCCTCCGCTAGAAGAATTAACGCCGTCGGCTCCGGCTTTGCCGAGCGGGCCCTTGAAGCCGGGCGGAGGTTTTTGGTTTCCGCTCCTTCCGATAATTCCGCCCATCCATCGCCATAATCCGAGTCAGCCATCGACGGGTACAACCTCCACACCGCCGGTCGTCGTTCCACCAGGCGGAGGCGGGGGGAGTCCACCGCCTCCACCACCCATCGTTACGCCGGAGCCGCAATACCTTTGGATACTGATCGGAGCGTTCTCGCTACTGATATTTTCCCAAGCGATGCGATCCCGGCGACTCAAGCGCAGCGGCTAGCCCTCTCGTAGTAGAGCCGAGGTCCTGCGATAACATAGGGAGATCTTGGCCCTCGAAAACCGATGGCTCCGCGTGGTGGGCGGCGTCATGATGAACCTGGCGCTCGGCACCTTCTATGCCGTAAGCGCATTCATGCTTCCCCTCGAGAAGGAGTTCGGCTGGACGCGCGCCCAAACCTCCTGGGTCACCACCATCGGAATGATGATGATCGCGTCCTGGTATTGCGTGGCGGGCCTGATCAACGATCGCCAGGGGCCGCGTTTGGTGGCGGGCATCGGCGGCGTTCTGTTCAGCCTCGGATTTTTTCTTGCGAGCTACACTCATTCGCTCGCGACGTTTTATCTCACCATGGGAGTCTGCGTCGGGGCCGGCAACGGTTTCGGCTACGTGGTGCCGATGGCGGTCGGTTCCAAGTGGTTTCCCGATAAGCGGGGCTTCGTGGTCGGTCTGATGATTGGCGGCTACGGCGCGGGCTCGGGGATCTTCGGGCCGCTCGCTACGCGCCTCATCGAAAGCGTCGGCTGGCGCGAGACGTTCCAGATTTTCGCTTTGATTTTCTTTTTTATGACGATGATCGCCACCTGGCTGCTCAAAAACCCGCCCCTCGGATATCAGCCGGCGGGATGGCATCCCTCGCAAGCGCGCGCGGCCTCGCGTCCCGGTCCCGATGTGCCCACTTCGCGGATGATTCGCACGCCGACGTTCTGGGCTCTTTGGATCGCCTACTGTCTCGGGACCACCGCGGGAACGATGGTGATCAGCCAACTGGTGCCGTTCGCGCGCTCGGCGGGTCATGCGGCCGCCATTGCCGCGCTTGCGATCACAGTGGGCGCCGCCGGCAATGCATCCGGCAGAATTTTTTCCGGATTGATTTCCGACCACATCGGCCGCCTGAACACGCTGCGCATCGTGCTCTTCATCTCTACCATCGCCATGCCGGCGCTGTATATGTGGCGCCGGGACGTGGCGCTTTTTTACGTTCTGCTGTGCGTGGTCTACTATTGCTACGGCACTCAGCTATCGGTGTACGCATCCACCAGCGCCGATTTTTATGGGACCAAGTTCCTCGGCGCAAATTACGGATTGCTCCTGCTCGCCTGGGGAGTGGCCGGGATTTTCGGACCGTTTCTCGGTGGGCGCGTGTTTGTAGCGACGGGCGAGTATCGATGGGCTTTCCTGGTCGCGGCCGCCGTGGAACTTGCGGCTTTCGGGACCTTGTTTCTCGCCCGAAGCCCGAGCCACGCGCCCTACCCCCGAGTGGACGACGGGCTAGAACTAGCCCCAAAAGTAAGCCGGGCTGTCTAAGGTAAAGCACTGATACATATAGATTTGTTTTGACAGTCCGAGTCTGGCTGCATTAACATGAGCCTAACCAGATTCAAGGAGGCTCAGTCGCCGTTATGTTCTCCAACCGATGCTTGGCCGCTCTAATTGCGGCAGCGCTCATGGTGCTGCCGGCCGCCGCGCAGGTGGTCAGCGAACGTCAGTACGCGCCGGTGCGAATTCACGAGCAACGTTTTGACGGAACCGTGACCAGCGACAACTGGAGTGGTTATGCCGTGCTTGGCGCAGTGGGTTCCGTCACGGCCGCCAAGGCTTCCTGGACCGTTCCGACGGTCACGTGCGGCGGGTCGCGACATTCCGCGAGCGCGTATTCCTCGTTTTGGGTGGGCATCGACGGATACTCGTCGAGCACGGTGGAGCAGACCGGAACCGATTCCGATTGTTCGGGCAGCGAACCGGTTTACTACGCGTGGTACGAGTTTTATCCGAATCCCTCGTATGAAGCCAGCCTTACGATAAAGCCCGGCGACCGAATCTCGGCGGAAGTAAGTTACGCCGGCGGAGAATTCACGATCACGATCACGGACGTAACGAGTGGGAAATCGTTCAGCAAGAGCGCGCAGGTATCGTCGGCGCAGCGTTCTTCAGCCGAATGGATCGCCGAAGCGCCAAGTTCTTGCACCAGGCGCGGATGTTCGGTGTTGCCTCTCGCCGATTTCGGCACAGTCGATTTCGGAGAAGACTATACGGGTGTGAGCGGCACTTGTTACGCGACAGTGAGCGGCGTCACGGCGGCGATCGGTTCGTTCGGAGCGAACGTGTCCGAGATCACCATGGTCAGCAACTCCGGCGCCCCGGAGGCGGTTCCGTCGGGATTCTCCGCCGCGGATGGATCGAGCTTCTCCATCGCCTGGAAATAACGCCCGCCTCGAAATAGCCGCGGCCTACGACGTTTAGTAGCGCCAGCTTTTCAGATCGGCGCCGGGCGGCGCGGTCTTTTCCATCCGCTCCAGCATCTTCGGCAAGTACATGGTGTTGTAATGCAGCCGCGACAGGGCATTGGGCAGCGTCGGATCGCCGTTCCAGCAATGTTCGGCGCGGTCGCCGTACTTCACTTCGCCCTCGTACGGCGGGTCCTTCGTCCCCCTGAGAAAATCCTCGATGTAGTAGACCGCGTCGTTGAGAAAATAGGTGTCCGCGCTGCCCACGTAGATGTGGATCTTGCCTCGGAGCTTCGGTCCTAGCGTGGCCCAATCCCGCTGGAGAATGTGGCTCAGGTCGTAATGCTCGCGCCAATACGCCGCGACCTCCGGGTTGATGTCGCCCATGACTTTATCGAAGATTGTCGCCGGATAGCCGTCGCTTCCAACCGGCGAAAAAACGGCTTGCCAAATGTCCCACTGTTCGCCGGAACGTCCGTGGGTTCCCAAAGCCAGTTCCAGGTAATTGGCGTCCTGCTGCGTCGCCGTCACGTGGCCGAGATAGTCGCGCATGGCCGGCTGCGCCACCCGTTTATGCGCGCCCTCGATGAAGTAGTCGTTCTTGTCCTTATAAATGTCGACAACAGTGTAGGCGCGAAAGTCCACCGGATCGGGGCACGCGGCAAAACTCCCGTTGTAGTGATCCGGGTAAAACATCTGCACCGCCAGCGCTTCCCAACCCCCGGTGGAGCCGCCGTAGAGGAAACGCGCCCAGCCTTGTCCGATTCCGCGGAATTGCTTCTCGATGTATGGAATCAGTTCGGTCTCGATCGCGTCGCCATACGGACCGAGATTGGCGGAATTCACAGCGTAGGAGTCGTCGTAGTATGGATTGGCGTGCTGGATTTCGACCACCAGGAAGCGCGGAAATCCCGGCGAGATCCATTGCCGGTAGAACTTGTATGCCTCCTCCTGCTGAATGCGGTTGTAGCCCGCCAGATGAAACCGCTCGCTGTAGTCCGGCTTCAAGTTCGGATCGGGCGGTTCTGTTCGAAAGCCTTCGATCGTCTCCGGAAAATGTCCATGAAAAACGGCCAGCGGAAAATGCGCCTCGGGATGCTCATCGAAACCTTCCGGAACCAGAATGTGCGCCCCCAAGTACATCGGACGGCCCCAGAACGCGCTCAGCAGCTCGCTCTTGATCTTGATGTGGCGGATGTATTTCGTATCTTTCGGTTCGGGAATGGGCGGTATTTGTTGATCCAGCACGATACGAATGGGCGCCGCGTTTCCGCCGCCGAGCGTGAGCTTCTCGGGCTTGCTGTATAGGTTTCCAGGCGCGAGATTCCAGTGCTGTCCTTCCCCACGATCCATGGGTAACTTCACGGTGTGGCCATCGGAACGATGGAACGTTTCGTAACGATGCAGCACAGCCTGCACGTAGTATTCGCCCGGCCTTAGATCGGCGAGGCTCCGCACCGGGTAGCCGAAGGCGTGCTCGTCGACCATCGCCGCGCGGCCAGGCTCCAGTCCGTCCACATCCACGCCGAAAATCATTTGGGACGCCGGCGTATCGTTCACCTGTAATCTCGGCTCGGCGGATGGATTGGTGGAGAGCACCAGCAGCAGGCGTCCATCGATCGGGGCGGCGCTTCGCTCCTTCGGAAAGGAAATGGAAAACCGCGGGGCGGCAAGCGCGGGAATAGCGGCGATTGAGGCCGCCAGTACGATCAGGCACCTTGTTCTCATATGCGTAGTGTAATCCGTCGGCCTCAGAATGCGAACTGCAGCCGAGCGCTTACGCTACGCGGCGGCCCGATGGCGGTGCCTGAAAACAGGCCGGCAAAGTCAATCACATTGATCTCGTTCGTCAGATTTGTGGCGTCGATCTGGAAACGCAGCGGGTATTTTTCGCTCTTGCTTAGAATGATTCCGAGCGAGGCGTTCAACGAGAACAGAGGCCGAGGACGATAGTCGGAGAAGTTGACGCGATTGAGAATCGCCTGGCCATATTGCTGGGCGGCTTCAGCGTACGTGCCGTCGAAATCAATAGGCAAACCCGTGTCGTAATTGCCTCCCATGGCCGCCCAGACGCGCGATGTGATGTTGTAGCGAAACCGCGCCCGCACGGTATTGCGCTGGTCTTGCGAGACCGGAAATACGCCGCTGGTTGCGCTGATCGCTTGCGCCGCATCATCCCCGATGAATAAGCCGCCGGTCACCGGAAAATATCCATTGCCGCGCATATTACTCCAACTCGCGTAGCCGGAGAACGGCCCCCAGCGGGGAATATCGAGCTTGGTTTCGACGCCATAAATGTTCGCGAGGGCGAACGTAATCGGAAAACTCACGCCCGTATTCAACAGCAAATCGTCATCCGGATAGTTGTGATACCTGCGCCAGAAAAAGTTGCTGTTCAGCTTAACTTTCCCGAAGAATCCGCGGCCAAAACCGGCCTGATAGTAGTTCCCCCGCGCCGGCTGCAAGGGCAGACGCAGCACTTGATCGCTCAAGCTTGTCACCGCCGGGGAACTCGAAACCAGAATGTTTTCAAAGGGCGGAGTTTGAAAAATCCTGTCGAAGGACGCGCGAAACACGATCTTGGCCCAGGGCCAATAGTACGCAATACCGGCCCGCGGACTCCATCCGACTTGGTTCACCAGGAGATCGTAGTGATCGAAGCGAATACCGCCGCTCAGCGTGAGATTCTTCCAGTGCAACTCGTCCTGGCCGAACACTCCCTGCTCGCGATCGGCTGCGTGAGCATAGAAGTTGAACGAGCCCGGCGTGTCCGGATCAAACAGAGCTGGATCTGTGATCAGGTAACTCAGGGCTTCCTGGATGGATGCATAATCCGACTCCGCCCCGAATTTGAATTCGTGGATTCCCGCATGAACGGAGATCGTTCCTTTCACATACGCTTCGTGATATGCGCGATCCTGGCTGGCGATCATGGGTGTCGACAGATCGTTCGACCAGAAGCCCGCGGTGAGATCGCGGAACATCGCGCGAAAATCGCCTAGAACGTTCGGCGAAAAGATGTGACTGTAAGAGAACTGCGTTGCGGTCTCGAAGCTGTCCCGATCCTGCCGCTGCCCGGCTTGTTCCTGGACGATCTCATCCGGCACAAGAAATTTGGATTGCTCGCGGCGAACGACGATTCCGATTCGGTCCTTGTCGGTGAGGTCGCGCTCGTAGTGGCCCATAAAATCGACCAGCGTGCCGTGATTGGTGTAGTTCTGAAGGACGGGGGGATCGAGGTAACGGTCGGTGGTGGTCGCCGATCCGCTAAGCGTAAGCGTATTCGCGTCCCAACCGTACTGGCCCTCCAGGTAGCCGCCCGCGGTGTCGAAACTACCTCCCGATGCGACGGCCTTCCCATGGAATCCCGGCCGCTTGTCGCGCTCGGTCTCCACCTCAATCACGCCACCGAGCTTTCTGCCGTATTCGGCTGGAAAGCCGGCGGTGTAGACGCTCATCTCCTGCACATTGTCGGCGTCAAAATCCGGAACGTAGGCAACGGATCGGTTTTCGGTGAGCGGCAACCCATCGACAACGTACTGCACCTGGTACTCTTCTCCTCGCGGGTGCAAGATCCCGTTGGCTTCAAACAGCCAACCTGGTTCCTGATTTACCAACTCGGCGATCGACCGTCCCGGCATGGCCGTCAAGCGATCCTGAATGGCGGCTTCTCCGATTCGTTCGGGTGAAGACGTGCTGCCGGTATCGATCAAAGTCTGGCTGTCGCTGACCGTTACGGTTGATTTCACCTGCTCGACCGCCAGGACCACCTCCAGGGTCTTTGGAATCGCGGAATGAATATCCACCAGCTGCGACGCGGGCGCGAGACCGGCATGCGTCACTGTTACGGCATAGCGCCCGTAGGGAAGGCGCTTCGCGACGAGACGGCCCTCGTCATCCGAGTCGAAGACGCGGCGGTATTGATTGGCGGCGCTCGAAATCTCGGCTTGCGAGTGTACGGGCAGTCCGCTCGAATCCTTCACGGTCAGTCGCAACTCCCCCGTGTCGGTCTGGCCGAATATCCTAAACGAAACAAACAACGGGAGAAAGAGCTTCAGACGGGCTGATCGCATGAGCGTTCACTCCAATATTCCCTTCACTGCCCTTCTGTTCAGCCTTTTTCCGCGCGCCCCCCAAAAAAAGCGTGAACAAGACGTTGCGGAGCGGAATATACAATTGAAGGTAAGCTCATCGGGATGTCGGCTCACCAATCAGACTCGGCTGTAGGACTGCCCTTCAGCGCCGCGAGGGCGTCCGAACGCGCGCCTTCCGCGGTCGAAGAAGAAGTGATACAGCTCTTCGATCAGTTCCGCGACCGGCTGTTACGTTACGCTTTATCGTTCGGCCTTTCTCCCGAGGACGGCGAGGAGATCATTCAAGAGGTCTTTCTCTCCCTATTCCAGCACATACAACGCCGCAAGCCGCGTCACAACTTGCAGGGATGGATGTTTCGGGTGGCTCACAATCTGGCTCTGAAGCGGCGCGAGGCGAACCGCAAGGCGGCGCGGAACGCCGGGGAATCGAGCGAGGCGCTGTCGGCCAGGTTCGACTCGGCGAATCCGGAAGAACAAGCGATCCATTTTCAAAGGCAGCAACGCTTGCGGGCGGTTCTGCGCGCGTTGCCGGAACAAGACCAGTACTGCCTGCACTTGCGCGCCGAGGGTTTGGTGTATCGGGAGATCGCGGAAGTTCTGCGAATATCCCCGGCGGCAGTGTCCGTTTCCCTGGGTCGGTCGCTCGCTCGTCTCAGCCGCGCGGACGGAGGTTAATCATGTTCTCTGAGTACTCTCATTTGTCGGATGAAGAATTGGTTCTGGCGGCGGACGGCGAGTTGGGCTCCTGGCGCGCGGCGAGAGTGCGCGCGCATCTAGCAGCGTGCTGGACGTGTCGCGCCCGCATGCGGCGCATCGAAGAGACGATCGCCGGTTTCGTTCAAATGCGCTCACATCTCGATGAGTCCCTGCCGCCGGTGGCGGGCGCCCGAGCTCGATTGAAGGCGGAGTTGGAAGCGCTGGCGCAAAGTACGAACCAGCGGCGGCCGATTCCCGCGGCCCTGGCCGGTCGTCCTGCCGCCGCGGCGGGCGCGGCTTTGGCGCTGGGTCTGTGCATTCTATTTGTCGCCCAGTTTGGATCGCGGAAGTTCTGGCCGGCATCCCTCAGAGCCGCCGCTGCGATCCCTCGACCAAACCTGACGCCTGGAGCGGTTCGTCCCGTGCTCAAGGATCAGATCTGCCGAGACGAAGCCGGAAATACGGCAGGCATGGTTCCGGCGTCGCTGCGTCGAAAAGTGTTTGAGGAATATGGCATCGGGGACGCCGAACCAACCGCCTACGAAGTGGATTACCTGATCACGCCCGAGCTCGGCGGATCCGACGACATCCAGAATCTATGGCCGGAGCCTTACTCGAAAACCGTCTGGAATGCGCACGTGAAGGACGCTTTGGAAGCGCATCTCCACCAACTGGTATGTTCCGGCCAACTCGATCTCGGCACGGCGCAGCAGGACATTTCGAGGGATTGGATTGCGGCGTACAAGAAATATTTCCACACGGATCGGCCGATCCGCTTTTCCGGCGGGCTTCGCAGAGAGTAGCTCGCCCTCACGCCTTCCGCACATGTTCGGCGATTAGGTTGATCGCCCGGCGCGCGGAAAGCGCCGCGCCTTCCTGCCAGCCGATCACGTGCGTGCAATGATCGCCCGCGAAGACGATCCGGTCGTCAGGCGTCAGGAATTCCTTGTACGGCCCGTTGTAATAGGCGGCGCCCTCGGCGTTTTCTCTTTCGCCCTGCCCCCGGCTTACCCACGATCCTTCGTTGTAAGGAATTTTTCCCCAGCAAACATATATCGGCTTGGCGAGTTCGTGGCTGCGGCCGGGATGCAGTTTTTCGACCGCTCCACGCGAAAGCGCGAGCTTCGCATCCATCGACAATGGAGCGAACTGCTTGGGTTCCACGCTGTACCCGGAAATCACGATGCCCTTCTCGGAGAAAATTCTGGCGCTGGGATACCACACCAGACCGATGTTGGGGTTGGTGAGCCAGGAAATGCCACCGTAGATGTTGTTCTCCTGCTCCCAAAAACGCCTCGATTCCCAGGCGATCTTGAACGCAGAGTCGTAATTCACCTGATCGAACGCGGCCCGAACGCGGGGCGCAAAATCGTTGCTGATCCGCTTAGCGATGTGAAGAGGCAGCGCGCAAACGCAATACGACGCTTCGAGCGATTGCGGAACGCCGCGTTCCCGATAGACGATGCGCACGCCGTTCGAGGTCTTTCGAATCTCCTGAACCGGACAACCGTATTTCACGACGCTGCCGAGACTTTGCGCGAACGCGTAGGGGATGCGATCCATGCCGCCCACCGGCTGAAACATGGTGGCCTGCATATCGAAACTCTCTTCGAACATCAAGCTGCGCCAGAAATTGGCATCGAGCAGCGCGTGCATCGGCAGTGGATCTCGAGTTACCTGCGTCAGATCGGCGGCGCCGGCCAGCTGCCTGGCTCCGGCGCGCAGCGATCCTTGATAGGTGTGGTCCGGTTGGAGATCTCCATACGTTTCGAGGAAGTCCAGCATGCGCTCGCGATCTTCGGAGGTCAGTTGCTGATCGAGCGAACCCTGCTGGATGGTTTTCGCCAGCAGTTCGGAAACGTGGCCGCGCGTATCGTTAATGGCTTGCCGCTGCTCGATGGGCTGGCCGCCGAAGGCGTCGTCGCTTTCCAGGAACGTGCTGCGCGATGTGTTCACTTCCACTTCCAGGGCGACACCCAGCTCCTTGCAATAGCCGAGCATGGTCTGGTGAGTGGAAGGAAGGCGCGCGGGACCGGCGTTGAAGTAATGCCCCTCCTCGAAGTCGCACAGTTGCGAGGTCCCATCCGTGAACTCGATCTTGGTACCGCGGCGGACGCTCCAGTTTCGGCCGCCGGGCCGCTCGCGCGCTTCGATAACGGTACAGTCGAAGCCCGCTTTTCGCATTTCGTAGGCCGTAACCAAGCCCGCAATTCCCGCCCCGAGTATCGCGACCTTGGTTCCTTTGCCCATGCCCGGCGTGATGCGCAACGCCTCCGGAACGGCCGGCGGCGCAGCCAGCAATCCCATGGATCGCATGATGGAGAACGCGGCGCTATATCCTCCGGCGCGCCCCACTCGCAGGACTAATTCCCGTCTCGTCATAAGTCACTCCCTTGGTATGACAGGTTTACGGCGGCAAACAGTCAGAGTTGCCGGCAGCGACGGCGCTGCGATATTTTGAGTAGATCGGGACTCGCTACGCGACGACGTGGGGAGTCTTTCGCAGAAGTTTTCAGCTACTTCCGGGGCCAGCTTCGGGGTGGCAAGACTTGCGGGAGTTGGCCTGATGCTAGCACAGGCTCAGCGGACGCTGCAAGTAGAGGTGGCTTGCTGACGTCACTTGACCTGAGTTACTTCACGACGACGGTCGCCGACGCCGAAGCGCATCCGATGGTCTCGTCTCCGCAACTGACGACGTAGGTGGTGCTGACTTTGGGCCAAACCTCGAGCGAGCCGCTGGCGGGGAACTTTCCGACGGCGTGCAGAAATTCGGCGGGCTGGCCGCCGCTCGCTTCTTTCGCCTCTTCCAGCAGAACCTCTTCGGCGTGGCCGGCGTTCCAAGTGAGGGTCACCTTTTCGCCGGCATGGATCACTTGTGGGCGGGCGATGAAACGCAGAATTCTAGGAGAGCTCGGGCTAAGCGGGCGTGGCGTCTCCAGCGGAAGCCGGGTAAGGCAGCCGATGGCGCCGAAAAGTAAGGCCAAGACGCCTATGAAGGATTTCATGGCGCGCCTCCTTCTTCACTATCCCTGAAGTGCACTCGACGTGCCACCAAGCGTCCCACGCCAGGCGCAAGGATCAAGCAGGCGTGGGGCGCAGCGATGGGTGAAATAGGCCACCGCCTCTGTGTGAGGCGGCGCAACTCACTTAGTTAAACGCCGACTGGTTGTGCAACCAGGATGTGATTGGAAACATCCGACACGCCCTGAGCTGTCCACGCGATCCGCTCCGCTTCCTCGCGTTGCCCGATACTCGGCACCTCGCCATGCAGCACTACTTTGTCGTGGTTGACTTCGACCAGAATGTTCCGATCTTCAATGTTCGCGCTGAGTTTGAGCGCCGCTTCGATCCGCGCCTTGGTATCTCCCGCGCTCACCCCGGAATTAACGCTTATCCGATTCTCCACGCCCTTCACCCCGGCCAGGGCGGCGACAGCGGAACCGGCGGCATCCCGTTGATACTGCCAATCCAGCATCCCTTCCAGCGTGATCCAGCCGCTTTCCACGCCGATTCGAACGCGATCCGGCGGAACGGAATTATTCCACGCCAGCACGTTCGCGGCGGCCCGAGCAAGATCGGTATCGGTGGGGTCGGAGGGTCCGGGCAATCGCACGTCGATCCGGTTGGCGACCGCTTTCACAAGGGCGATGCGTTCGGCGGCGTGCAGCGCTTCCAACTTCTGAGCGCGAGTATCCACTGTTCCGGTAAGAGTCACGATACCGTCTTGGACCGCCACGCCGATCGCGGCGCCGTTCAGCCTGGGGCTGTAGTAGAACTCGCGTTGAACATCGTCTCGAATATGCACATCGCTGCTCATACCGCCTCCTTATGCAGTTCCAAGTGCAATCCGAGAGCCACTTTCCGCGCCCGCTAAAACGTCCTGTGCTTGAGCCGAGCCAGACTGAATTTCGCCGTTTCAGCCACCGCCATGACGGTCATCACTCCCGCCTGCACGGGATCGGAGACCACCAGATCCGCCGCGGCGGGGACGCTCCCGGCCATATTCAAACTCACCACCAGCATGCCTTGGGCCCGGACTTCGCGAACCGCGCGCTCGATATCGCCGCCCATCAAGGAGCCCGCCAATACCAGGGCTTTCATCCTCGGCAGGCGGCCGCAAGCACGCACCGCGTCCGCCAACGGCTGCTCGCCCACCAGCGGGATAGTGTCCACCGAGATATGTTCGCCGCGGATGTTGTGCCGATCCGCTTCCGAGATCGCGCCGATGGCAACCTGCCCCACTTGCGCGCCGCCGCCCATGACGATGATGCGTTTCCCGAAGACCGTCTGAAAGGTCTTCACCTGGGTAACATTCCGGACGATGCTAAGCTTCCGCAGGTCTTCGATTAACGGCTCCGGACCTTCGGTGACATCGATCTCGAAATAGGTTTGGCGCTCCTCGATGATGTCCACGGACGTGATGTTGCCGCCATGCTGCGCGATAACGCCGGTGAGCTGATGAAGAATGCCTGGTCCGGGGTCTGCCTCTACCAATACGCCGATGTTTTGCTTCATCCCCAAAGTCTACAGCTTCTCCTTTACACATCTGTTTCTTTTTGCAAGGCGACGCGGGTATCGTCAAAGTTCCAGCTTGCCCATGAACTCCATCTCACTCAGTTCGAAATCTTGGGCGAAGACAATCCGGCCGATCTGCGCCTCGAGTCGGACTCTCCCATCCTTCTTGGAGATTTCCGCGGACAAAGGGAAAAGATAGACGATCACCAAGCCGCTTTCCTGCTGGAACACCTCGACCCTGACCGGCCTCACATCCTTTTTGCCCTCGCGCTTCAAAGCGGCTAAATTCTTCAGAGGCTCGCCCAATTGCGTGGGATCACCCTTTATCTTGGCGGAGGGAACGCCGTAGACGGCAATGCTATAACCGTCGCCCTGCAACGTGGGAGGCTCAAACTCATGGGATTTCAATTCCGCGAGCCGCACCGGGAGAGCGCTCTCCCAGCGCAGTTTCAACGTAATGGGGCGCGAAAGAGACCGAGGGCTGCGGTCGTCGCCTCCGGGGCCCGAGAAGACGTTCGGTGAGACCGTGGGTCCGCTGCCCTTCGGATCCACCCCCTCATTGCCAATGCCGCGGGGTTGTCCCATTTGTCCGCCTTCCCTGAGCTGGTCCTCGGTTAGACGGCGCGTAATAACGGCTCTGATCTCTTTCGACCAAGGTGACGCGGCGAGGACCTGCCTGGCGTCCTCTTGAGTCCACTGGGCGGCTGGCGTGATCTTCCAGGCCGGATCCGCGGCCATCAGGTGAGCCGCAGCCGCCATTGTGACGAGCGATTGCATCAGGAAATTGCGCATCCGGTTACTCCGAAAAAGGCGCCGCGCTAGAACTTCACCATCACTCCAAGTGAGAGCTTAGCTTCGCTGCGGCGCAGGTCCGGGAACCAGACACTGTTGAGTCCGCCACCGCAGGCCGCCTCCGCCGCAGCCAAAGTTCCGGTTCCCGCTGTCGCGCCTGAAGCGCAGGTATAGTATTGCGGCAAGCCGTTATTTCCACCCGGAGGCGTGACCCCGCCGCGCCCCGCGAAATACGGGACGTCGGAGTGGCGATATCCAGTCTCGATCCACCAAGTGATGTACTGTCTGGGCATGTACTGGAGCGTAACCGTGCTATCCCACATGTGGGCCTTCTGGCCGGGATTTTCCGTAAAGTATGGCGTGCCGGATGCAGCCGTGGCCCCATCGATGGGCGGCAACAGCGTCAGGTAGCGGCCGTAATTGCTCATATCTCCGCCGCCGATCGTGAGGCCAAACAGGTCTTTATGGAACCACATCCGGTCATAGAGCATCCACCCTACAAATGATGACCTGTTCGGGCCGCCGGTGCAGGTAATTCCTCCACCGTACTGGCATCCGGCGTCTCCGGTGAGGGAGAAAGCCATCTTCGAGAGACCGGTGCTCTCTGGATTGCTGTAGTACCGGACCTCGATGCTATCATCCGTGTGAATCCGTTGTGTCTTGGGAAGGCCCAGGTTGTCTTCCCCATAACCATATTGGTTGGCGACGAGCTTGAACCATTCTTTCGGCAGCCAAAGAAGCTGTCCTCCCAGACCGGGATGGCCGTTGAACTTGGCGTAGGATTGCCACCCGTTGATGAACCAGGGTTCGATTTTCAGCTTGTTGGTTGGGAACCACTGCGCGCGCACGCCGTTGAAGAACCAAGGTGTGTTCGAAGATACATAGGACGGCTGGTAAGCCCAGTTATCGAAATTATAGTAACTGAAAAGGCCGATGTACGACACGAAGATTCCGGCGTCGATATTGAGTCCGTGTTGAACGTTGAAGTGATAGCCGCCGTAAGCTTCTGAAACATATTTGTAAGCACTCTGGAGGTCCCACTGGCCGACTCCGCCTGTATTCCCCGGCGCAGAGCCGGTTGCCGAGCTTGCGTCGTTGCGCGGCGTCGTGGTGGCAAACAAGCCGTCCATGAATAGGATCCGGCCGCGAACGTTTTGCCAATGGAAATCGCCGCCGACGCTGGCCTGCTCGATCTGAACTTCGCCCGAACGGAACGATTCGGTCGACCCGACGATGGTGTGATCGATCGGCTGGTTGAAATCCTCCATGTAATGCGTATCGAACCGAATTTCCGGAGTGAAGAACTTCGTATCGAGCACGGTGTCTTTGGTGCGTGCGGATCCGTTTAGCCAACTGAAATCGCCGTAGGCGAACGGCGTGAATTCATCGTCGGCCGGAGCGGGTTCGGGGGTTTGCAGAGCGTCCGGCATCCGGTGTTCGGCCGGGGCGACAGGCGCGGGTGGCGTTGCTACCGGACCAGCCCTTCCTCCGGCGGATTGTGGGGTCTGAGTAGGCGCCTGCCCCAGAGCCGCCTGAGTCTGAGAGAGGGTTGCTACTGGAGGCAGATCGGCGAACGGGGTCAACGAAGCGACTAGAGGCCCAGCGATGCTCCTGGCCGTCACCTGTGGCGCGCTGGCATCCTTGGCTTCCGTTGCGGCCGCTTCTAGTGCCGCGAGGCGTTCCTCCAATCGATCAATGCGCTCGAGCAATTGTTTTTCCCTTTCGGTCAGGGGCTGGTTGGACGATATCTGTGCTGCCCGGGGCACGTCGGTCGAGATTTCGAGTGAAAGATCCACCCGCGCGATCAGGCCGGGGGCCACTTCGACATGCGCCGACGATTTCTGGAATCCATTCTTCGAGGCGGCAATTTCATAATGGCCGGGCTCCAGGTTCGTGAATGTGAATTTTCCGTCAGCGCCGGTTACCGTGGCATGATCCGTTCCCTTGTCCAAATTGCGTGCCATGACTTGCGCTTCCGCCATCGGCTTCCCACCGGCGGAATCGAGGACGACGCCGCCGACCAGGCCAACCGGCATTTGCCCGAAAATCGGCATTGCCGGCGTTATAGACCACAAAGCTACGCACGCTAGCGCGGAGCCTATAGTCGGTAAACTGGGAAGCTTCTTGGCGACCGCCGCGACTGCCCGCCAAAAGCGAATCGCCTGACTCATTTCCCGCACTGTTTTGTCGTTATTCATAATTTTCTCCTCCTCATTCGCGACGCTGTCGGTCAGGTTCCGCAGGTGTTTAACTCCAAGAACTCGTAGGGGTGGTGATGGCGAATCCGTAGTTGTAGATTGGCAACTAACGAAGGGGATTTGCCACGCTGCTCTGTGTTGTCGAGAGCCGACACAGGACAGACGACAGTCCGGAATGCGCGCCAGCATTTAACCTTCGACATGGAAGTTAAGCCCGTTCCTGAGACTGAACGCAGAACATCCTGCATTCAACCAGCCACTTCAGCGTAGCTACTGAGGCCTAAAGAAAGAATAGAAAGGGCGTGAGAAATGTATAAATAAAGCAGTGGTGACGGCAGCGAGGACTGCGCGTCTCGAGATACCCAACCGGCCGCGACGTATTCGCGCTTACTGAGAGTTTCGCAGGTCGACTTGAACCACTTGGCCGTTATCCAGGCGGACGGTTCCGAGCGGCCGGCCCTGCGCCCAATATTGGCAGGACTCGCGAAGATGGCCGTCGTCATCCGGAATGCTGACGCGAGACTCCGGAACGCCGAGCGCGGCCAGCATTTCCTTCTCGGTGGCGCCTACGTGCAAGCTGCTTAGCTCCTCGACGGATGGCTCCTTAACGGCTGGTACAGGCGTCCCTTGCTCGACCACGGGCGTCGGCGGTGGGATCGGGGCCAGCGGGGCGGAGGCGGCTGGGCGCGCTCTAGCCGAATGCGCGCGGCTGGTGTGCGTCCCAACGACATCGGACGCGGCCCCGGCGCCGATCGCTGGGCCAGCCGAGGTTTCCACCGGGGCGGCCCCAGTGCCCACGGGAGCGATTTTCTCGTTATCCGGCACGGGCTTGGTTACCGCTGCCTTCGACTTTGCGCCCGCTGACGATGCTGTGGATTTGTCGACATCGCCAAAGATCTTGCCCAATGCGTTGCTGAGCGGCTTGCCCCCTGCCGTGCCGACAGTTGCTCCGGCGGCGGCCGCGGCGTGTTCAGCCAGGCTCTGCGCATTGGCTATTCCGGCCAAAGCGAGTGTTCCCAGTATTGTCAGTGACACGAACCAGCGCATGAGTATTCCTCTGTTCCCATGCTAAGGAGGCGCCTCGCCTTGCGCCAGAGCTGAAAAACCTTAGTGCCTGCGGGGAAACGTACTGAGTTGGCCCTGCGATATCAGCGCTGGGGTTGCCGGCTCTGCGGTGTGATACTATGCCTAGCCATGCCGACAATCCTTGGTCTTCTCGCCTTAGCTGGGCTGGCGCTTCCTCTGTCCGCTGAGACATTGGAGGGCCGTTGGCGATTGCTGAACGCCGAAGATGTCCGCGCATCGGGAGAAGTGGCACGACAGCCTTTCGGAGCGCACCCGGCCGGGTCGATCGTCGTACAAGGTGGATACTGCTACCTCCAGATCTTGAACACGGACACGCCCATGTTCGCGGCAGAACCGGGCGTGGGCGACCAAATGAAGGCCAAGCTGCTGGCTTCCTACATCGCGTACGAGGGACCGTGCACCTTCGACGACGCGGCGGGAACCGTGACGCTCAAGGTGGAAGGCGCATGGCGGCCCGATTATGTCGGCACCGAGCAGAAGCGCATTTTCCATTTCGAAAACGGAAAGCTGATCTTCGGTACATTGCCAAATTCGATCCGCAGCGGCGCGGAGACATTTACGCGCAAGCTCACGCTGGAGCGCGTTCGGTAAAGGCCGGAAACAATATGAAAGCCTACTTTCTCGCGGCCTGGGCGATCGCGGGAGTGTTAGCAACTTCGGCAGAGTGTCAGACGACCACGCAGGTTACGCTCAATTTCAATGCAACGGTCAACGCGGTGGATGGCGGCGATGGTTCGTTTTCCGAAATAACGGCGATGGTCAGCGTCAGTCCCTTTGGGAATGCCAGCTTCGTTGGAGCGTTGTCGGTGGTCACTTCCTGTTGTGTCGTCCACCCCTTCACCTTCACATTTCCCAGCGGAGACTCGTTTCAGATTCCTTCGATCATTAGTGTGGGCGGCGGCGTCTATGTCGAGAGCGAAGAAGTCCCGATCCTCGGCGGCACGGGAATATTCAAGAACGCCACGGGATCATTGACAATAGTAGTAAGCCCTAACGGCCCCGATGGCCTTGGCTGTCAGGATGGCAGCTTGCCAATTCCCGGACCGTTGTGCCCCGTAAACGTTCAATTTACCGCTTCCGGCAGCATCACGACGCAGGGCAGTATTTCCGTCAGCCCTTCCGCGCTTCGATTTTCATTTCTCCAGGGAAGCTCGACGCCCAGTTCCCTGACGTTGACTCTAACCAATGGGACGCCGCAGCCTGCGGCATTCTCGGCCACATCCAGCGGTCAAAGCTGGCTCAGCGTTTCGCCAGCCAACTCCACCGCGGCCGCGTTCTCAAACACCACAGCCACCGTGACCGTGAATCCCTCGGGCCTTACTCCGGGCACTTACGCTGGGACCGTGACTTTGGCGACCTCGGGCCAGCAGTTCGTGGCGCCGGTTACTGTGACAGTAAGTTCGGCGCCACTCGCCCTCGCCATTTCGCAGACCGCGCTCCGATTTCAGGCCGCCGCTGGTGCGAACTCGCCCGCGAGCCAATCGATCACCGTGTTGAATGAAGGCAAGGGTTCGCTCAACTGGTCCGCCACGTCGTCCACGCCGGTTGGGAGTTGGCTCTCGGTCTCGCCATCCAACGGCGCCACCGGCCAAGCGGCCACGGTATCGGTGGATCCAACGGGTCTTGCTCCCGGCGACTACTATGGGCTAGTGCAGTTCGCGTCCGCCGGCGCAGCCAATTCACCCCAAGCGGCGGTCGTGGTTGTGAATGTCTTGCTCGCAACGACCGCGGTTCCCACGGTCGAACCCACCGGCCTCATCTTCGCCGGTCAGCGGGGCGGCTCGAATCCGGCGGCCCAGACAGTGACCATTTCGAATCCATCGAATGAATCCATCATGGTCGCGCCTAACCTTCTGGCCCAGCAGAATGGAGTGTTCTCCGTAACCCCGTCCGGCACTACGACCGTGACATCGTCCCCAGCGTCCCAGTTCACGATCTCAGCCGATCTTACCGGGCTGACAACAGGAGTCTACCCCGGCGTCGTTCAGTTTCTGTTCGGCGATGGGTCGGTACAGCAAGTGGCGCTGGTGCTGATTGTGACTCCGCCCGATGGCGCAGCCGCCGTGCCAGCAGCCATCCGCGCGAACACAACAGCAACCGGCTGCACGCCGACCGAACTGCTTCCCATATCCATTGGATTGGGGCAAGGCTTCAGCGAGGTCGCAGCCTGGCCCACCCCGCTAATCATCCAAGTGGTGGACGATTGCGGCAATCCGATGGGACCCGGCACGGTGGTGGCTTCGTTTTCCGACGGCGATCCGCCGTTGTCTTTGCTATCCCTGGGAGTGGGGATGTGGTCGGGAACCTGGGAGCCGCGCTATACGGCCAGCGCTGCAGTGGTTGTGATCACGGTGCAGGCCCAAAGCTTGCAGCCGGCGCTGACGGGGATGGTGCAAATTTCGGGGACCTTAAATCCCAACCAGAGCGCGCCGGCGATCAACGCGGGAGGCGCGGTGAGCGCAGCCAGTTTCGCCGCGAACGGTCCCTTGGCTCCGGGTGGTTTCACTTCGATCTTCGGGACCAACTTCGCATCGGCCCGGAGCTCGGCGGGTACGCTGCCGCTGGGGACTACGCTGGGTGGAACGCAGGCCATTCTGGGCGGCGAATCGATGCCGCTGCTTTTCACCAGCAGCGGCCAAATCAACGCCATCGTCCCCTACGGCATCGCGCCGAATGCGACGCAACAGTTGATCGTGCAGCAGGATACGGCGTACTCGATGCCGGAAGCGGTGACGGTGGCAGCGGCCCAGCCTGGCGTGTTCACACAAGATCAGAGTGGGATGGGGATTGGCGTGATCGTGGTGGTGCAGCCGGATGGCACGCTATTCGAGATTGACGCGTCGCATCCGGCCACGGCGGGTGACTCTTTGGTGATTTACTGTGCGGGTCTGGGAGCTGTGAACCCATTGGTGGCGGCGGGGGCAGCCGCGCCCACCTCGCCACTGGCAAAAGCTTCCAATACGGTGACGGTAACGATTGGCAACCAGCCTGCACAGGTGTCGTTCGCCGGATTGACGCCCACCTTCGCGGGGCTTTACCAGGTGAATGTGCTGGTACCGCCGGGCATCACGCCAGGTCCCGACGTACCGGTGGTGCTCACCCAGGGTCAGCTGTCTGGCCCGCCTGTCACCATCCCGATCCAGTAGTCGTATTCACGCGCGATCACACATCGCTAACGTAAAATGAGGCAAGCTTCGCATTATTAGCGCGGCATTAGTAGTAACTTCCGCGATGCCATCCCTTGAGCAGGTAGAGACGATTTTTCACGAAGGGCTTGCCCTGCCCGAAAGCGTGGAGCGGGAAGCGTGGCTTGTCCGCCGGTGCGGGAACCGGGCCGAACTCATCGCCGAGGTCTCGTCCCTGCTCGCGGCTCACGATGCCATGGCCGCTTCCGAACTGGCCCAAATAGATTCGACGCCGCAAATTCCGAGCGAGCAGTTCGGCGCTTACCGGCTGGTTCGCCTGCTGGGACGCGGCGGTATGAGCACAGTGTATCTGGCGGAGCGCGTGGACGGGCGATTCGACAAGCAGGTGGCCGTGAAGGTTATGGCCGCGCATCTTGCCGGAGACGAATTCCTGAGGCGCTGGCGCACGGAAGCGCAGTTTCTCGCTACCCTGGAACACCCCAACATCCCTGCCTTGCTGGACAGCGGCGTTTCGCCATCCGGACAGCCTTACTTGGTGGTCGAATATGTGGAAGGCGAAACGCTGGATCGTTATTGCGACCATCGCAAACTGGGGATCGACGCCCGCCTCCGGCTGTTCCTCCAGGTTTGCCAAGCCGTTGACCACGCGCACCGCGCTCTGATCCTGCACCGGGATCTGAAACCCTCCAATGTTTTAGTCACTACCGAGGGCGTCGTCAACCTGCTGGACTTCGGAACAGCGGCTTTGATGGCGGAAGGCCCCGGCGTGACGGTCACGCGCTCGCGGATGCTGACACCGCAATACGCCAGCCCGGAGCAGTTGCGTGGTGAACGGCCGGGCGTGACGGGCGACGTTTTTTCGCTCGGCGTTATTCTTTACGAACTGCTCACGGGCGCGTGGCCATTCGGCGATCCCGCTTCGGTGATGAGCGAGTTGCGGCGAGCCACGGGGCACGCGTCGCCGTCTGTGCCGGCGTCGGCAATTACACGCGAGGCGTCCGGGCTGCGCTCTATGCCGCTGGACC
>Ga0302324_100008225_pt1 | contig 22041 bp, 20 predicted proteins | sample Palsa_T0_1_FD_201949 | JGI IMG/M metagenome (GOLD analysis project Ga0302324, IMG submission 201949) | Peat permafrost microbial communities from Stordalen Mire near Abisko, Sweden - Palsa_T0_1 | ecosystem: Environmental > Terrestrial > Soil > Palsa > Peat permafrost | place: Sweden: Abisko...
CGTTCGATCAGAGGCTGGTCGGACCGGGCCTGCTGCACATCACCGACGATCCGGCGCATCCGACGCTGGTGACCGGCCTGACCCCGACGCCGGATCACATCGCCGCGATCCTGCAGAACGGGTACAGCGGACCGATCGGCACGATGCCCAACGCGCAGGCCAACGGACTGGCCGGCCAAGACATCGCCAACCTCGTCGCCTACCTCGATAGCCTCAAGTAGCCTCTGGCGCCCACTTAAGAGAGATCGCGCATGCACGCCGCAACGGGTACGACCCACGAAGCACACGACGTTCACGATCATATCCATCCGCCGCCGGAAGGATTCGTTCGCAAGTACGTCTTTTCGCTCGACCACAAGGTGATCGGGTTCCAGTACTTCTTCACCGGTCTGCTCATCATGCTCATCGCCGGGTCGTTCGCGGAGCTGGTCCGCTTGCAGTTGACCGATCCCAAGGGCGCGATCATGAGCAACACGGCCTACAACGAGATGTTCTCGATGCACGGCACGGCGATGGTCTGGCTGGTGCTGATTCCGCTGGTGACCGGGGCGCTGGGCAACTTCGTCATGCCGCTGCAGATCGGCGCGCGCGACGTCGCCTTCCCGTGGCTCAACATGGTGAGCTTCTGGATCGTGCCGATCGCGGCCATCCTGCTGTTCAGCTCGATGTTATGGGGCGGCCCGCACGCCGGCTGGACCGAGTATCCGCCGGTCTCGCTGTTGGATGGAACGGCCGGTGCGCTCTGGTGCGCGGCGATCTTCACCGTCGGGATCAGCTCGACGATGACCGGCCTCAATTTCATGACGACGATCATCATGATGCGGGCCCCCGGGATGACCTGGACCCGCATGCCGCTGTTCGTCTGGGCCACCTTCGCGACCGCGCTGATGAACATGATGGCCACCGTGGCGCTCTCGGCGGCGGTGGGCGCGCTCTTCCTGCAGCACGTGTTCCACGTGCCGTTCTTCGACCCGTCCCGGGGCGGCAGCCCGGTCCTGTACGAGCACATGTTCTGGTTCTACTCGCACCCGGCCGTCTACATCTTCATCATCCCGGCGTTCGGCGTGATCTCGGAAGTGGTCTCGACGTTCGCGCGCAAGCCGATCTTCGGCTACAAGATGATCGCGTTCTCGTCGATGGCGATCGCGATCTTGTCGTTCACGGTCTGGGCGCACCACATGTTCCCCAGCGGCCTGGCTCCCTGGCTGCAGCTGCCGTTCATGATCCTGACCTATGCGATCGGCATCCCGACGGGGATCAAGATCTTCTCGTGGGTGGCGACGCTGTGGGGTGGCCGGATCTACTTCTCGACGGCGATGCTCTACGCGCTGGGCTTCCTGATCACGTTCACCTTCGGCGGGATCACCGGGATCTTCTTGGCCTCGGTCCCGGTCGATCTCCACGCGCACGGCACCACCTTCATCGTCGCGCACTTCCACTACGTGGTCGCCGGCGGCTCGCTGATGGGCTTCCTGGCCGCCGTCCCCTACTGGTACCCGAAGGCCACCGGCCGGTTGATGAGCGAGCGGCTCGGACACATCGGCTTCTGGTTGTTCTTCATCGGGCTCAACGGCACGTTCATGCCGATGCACTGGCTGGGGCTCGAGGGGATGCCGCGCCGCTACGCGACCTATGAGTACTTCGCCAAAGCTTTCCCGGACGCGCAGTTCTGGAACCAGTTCGAGACCGGCTTCTCGTTCCTGATGGCGGCTTCGATCGGCCTCTTGGCCTTCAACGTGATCTGGAGCATCAAGCACGGCAAGGTCGCCGGCATCAACCCGTGGGGTGCGCGCACGCTCGAGTGGACGATCGACTCGCCGCCGCCGTACTACAACTTCAAGAAGATCCCCAACGTGTTCGACCGCCCGTACGACTTCGATCAACCGATGCCGTACCGCAATACCGACAACGTCGTCGCACCCTACCCCGAGTACGGGGCGGTCGTGATGGCCCAGCCCGCCGGCGCCGGAGCGTAACGGATGGCCGCTGCCGCAGTCCAGGTCGCCGTCCATGACGGCCATGACGACGTCGCGGCGCGCTACCGCGACGTCGACCCCGTCTACGCCGAAACGCGCAGCATTCGGCTGGTGGGGTTCATGCTGTTCCTCATCAGCGACTGCATCCTGTTCTCGGCATTCATCTTCGCCTACATCTACCTGCGCACGTCGGCCCCGACTTGGCCGCCCATCGTCGACGGTCACCAGCTCCCCTGGTTCGATACGAGCTTCGCGGCGATGAACTCGATCGTGCTGTTCGGCTCAGGGGTAACGATGCACTTCGCCCTCGAGAACTGGAAGCACCTCAACAAGCAGAAGTTCAACCGGTGGCTCATCGCGACGATCGTGCTGGGCCTGGGCTTCTTGCTCGGTCAAGCGCACGAGTACTCGGTGGTGAACATCACCTGGGCCGGCAGCACGATGGGTGCGTCGTTCTTCACCTTGACCGGCCTGCACGGATTTCACGTCTTCGTCGGCGTGTGCTACTTGACGATCCTGGGGATCCAGGCCAACCGTGGGGTGTACACCGGCTCGAAGTATTTCGGGCTGACCGCCGGGACGCTGTACTGGCACTTCGTCGACGTGATCTGGGTCGCGCTGTTCTTCCTCTTCTACCTATGGTGAGCCGATGACTGAAGCATTAGTCGAAAGAGGGGTCGCATTCGTGGGCGCGATCCTGGTCGGGGTGACCGCGGTCGTCCAACTGAAGAACGATTGGGCGGCCCGCGGGCTCGACGCGGACGTCACCAAACTCTTGCTCGGCCTGATGGCGTTCGGCTGCATCTTGGCCCTGTTGGCCGCGCTGCGAATCCTGGGAGTACACGCATGAGTCACGGCGCACCGGTCAGAGCGGGCAACGAGCCACTCCTCCCGGCCTCAGCCGGCATCTCCAACGGTGTGCGAGTCATGCTGGTGGCGGCCGTCCTGCTCGCGATCATGCAGGGCGCGTTCGTCGAGATCTCCTCCGTCTTCGGGCACGTCTGGCCCGCCGTCGACTCGGCGAAGATCGATTTGCCGCCCAGCTCGTTCTAGCCGGCCCTACTGGAAGGGCGAGGCGCGGTGCTCCGCGTTGCGGGCGATGCCGATGCCCAGCGGCGTGGTGTCGCTCGGCAGGACACCGGTCTCCCGGCCGTCGATCCGGTGGATGCCGCCGTAGGGGCTGAACTCGACCAGCACCGGCCATAGCACGCGCTGCCCGATCGACGCGGGCCACTCGCGCAGCGGCCATTCGCCGAGCGTCTCGCGGTCGGCGCTCAACACGGCGACGTAATATTTCGGTTGCGCCGCCGAACCCGCGCGGTAGCGAACGTAGCCGTCGACCGTGTAGATCGGCGTGAACGTCTCGAGCAGCGCGCGCGCCGACGGCACGATCAGCACGATCGCGTACGCCAGGAACGCGAGCGCGGCGAAGGCGAAGATCGGCGTGAGCAGCAACACGATCTCCTGCCCGCGCAATAGCATGCCGATCGGTAAGAGCGCGAAGAAGACCGCGACGATCAACGGCTCGATCGCGATCGTCAGGCGTCCGAAGAAGCCGCGCAGCACGACGCGGCGTTCGGCGCGCGTCCAGGCGCGCCGGGCGACGCCCGAGCCGTGCCACGCCTGCTGCTGGCGCCCCATGAGCGGAGCATTCGCTACCGAGTCCGGCAGGACCGCTCATCTGGGTGGGCAGCTTCGGCGCTCGTTCGCAGCGCGTAGGGGCGGCCGAGCTCCGGCTTAGCTAGGAAGGCGAGCGCGCGCCGAACTGTCCGCGGTCCGAGCTCCCGGTGTGGAACTCAACCAGGCAGAAACCCCGCCCTTCGAGTTCGAAGGGCACCCCGTTGTACAGTCCTTCAGCCGAGACTGATTGGTCCTCGGACCAGGCGTTGCGCAGGCTGTTATACACGCGGATCGCGTAGGTACCGCGGAGCTGCGGATCGACAACGCGAAGCGCGGCGGCCACGGTGTGCGCAGTCGAGTTGCCGATGAGTACCACGAACGCATCGGGCCGGCGCAAGCCGACCGCAACTACTGCACCGCCGCTGAGACGAAGCAGGTGCGAGATGTCCTCCGCATACGTTTCGGCCCTCTGCTGCGCAAATGGTGTGTTCGAGTACAGCGAAAGCTCCGGCGTTCGTACCGCGAACCAGGTGAGCGAGCGGCCACGAAACGGAAGGTTCCGCATCGCGTACCACTTCCAGCCGGGTGCCATGCGCGGCGTCAACCCAGGCGGATCCGTCGTAATGTCCAGCCCGGCGACGCCCTCGATCGCCGCCCAGAGATAACGCGGGGGAAACCAGGGCGAGAGCATCATCCCTTGATTCACCAGCGTCTCGCCATGCAACCACTCCGAGAACTGGCCTGGCACGGTGTTGTTCTTGCGCGGATCCCGGGCGTAGTGCGTAAAGCTATCAGCCAGCGACTTCGACATGAGATCTGCGTTGAAACGCGCGGCGGCGAACGCGAACCAGAACGTCGCGCCGACCCAGACGCCGCCGAGCAAGCCGTAACCGTTCGTGCCACCGTAGTTCGGCGCATCACGCGGCACGGTCCGGATGCCCGCGTCCGTCCAGAAATCCTGGGCGCTCAGGCGGCTCACGATGCGGGACGCCATCTCGTCGTCGGCGACGCCGAAGATCACCGGAAACACGAGGTCGCAGGTGATGTCGCTGCGAGCTTGCCCGTTGACGTCGATGTTGAGGTAATAGAGATCGTTCTCCGGGTTGCGCAGATGCGTGTTGACCGCGTTACGCAAATCGACCGCGCGGGTTCTGAATTCGGCGGCATCGTCGGCGTTTTCCATCAGATCCGCCATCGTCGCGACCGCGGCCAGCGCGGCATAGCATTCGGAGTTGACTTCCGTCGTCGCACCTGACAGCCGGTAGTCTCGAATCACGTTGCGCCAACCGATGATCCCCCAGTCCGACGTCTTGGTCGAGGTGCACCAAACCAAGCCGCGGTCGTCGCGCTGCGAGAGAATGTAGCGCGCGGCACGTACCGCTGCAGCGTAGACGCGTTCCAAGAACGCCCGATCGCCCGTGGCGTGGTAGTGGTGCAGCAGCGCTAAGACGATCAGCGGCGTGTTGTCGTTGATGTTGAGGCCGTAGTCTGCGGCCTTGCGGTTGCGGATATCGTAGTACTCGACGATCATCCCCGAAGGCTTTTGCAAGTCGACGTACGCGAGCAAGCTGTCCCGCGAGACCTCGGGCATCACGTAGTCCGCGCCGTAGCCGAACCAGGCGGTGTCCCGGCCGACGCTGTTGTTGGAGCGCGTCGGATCGTTCACGAACGACCAACCCGTCGGCGACTTCGAGATCGTACGTAGCATGTTCGCTTTGGCCCACGACACGCCGCGGTTGAGGTCGTCGTCCGGCGTAATCAGCATCGAACGGCCCAGGACGTCCGCGAAGTGAGCTTGGGTGCACTCGAGCGCCTGCGCGGCCGGCGGGGCCGTGTCGTAGGCGTGCTCCGCGGCGGCGCGGCCTTCGGCCGACAGCGCGAACTTGTAGAAGAACTCGGCCGACTCGCCGGCCTGCAGCGCGTGCTCCAGCTCGAAGATGCCCAGCGTGTCCTGGCCGGGCGGCGTGTCGACCGTACCGGCCAACGGTTTGGGACAGCGAAACGACATCCCCTTATCGTGGTCGGTGGTCGTCTCGTAACCGTGGGGCGGCTGCGACACGCCGAACAGACGCACCCAATCGGGTTTGCCGCCGTTCCATACGACGAAGGCGTGACGCCCCTCGTCGTAGGCCGCGATCACGTCGTGTTCGGTATGGCCGCGCAGTTGGCAGATCGCGTAGGTGCTGAAGGTCGCCGCGTCCGGCCCGCTGTTGCTGAAGTCGACCCGGTAGTAGGCCGCGGCCGGGCCGACCCCGCCCTCGCGCGGAGCGCAGCTGAGAGCGAAGAGGGTTTCGTGGACCGTGACGTGATTGGGAAGCTCGTATACGTGCTCTTGATGCGCGGGGTGGATGACGAACCGCCCGCGCTGCGGAACGAGCTTCGCACGCGTGACGGTGTCCCAGAAGTGCAGGACGACGGTCCCAAACAAGACCTCGCCGGCATCGATCGAGTACAACTTCTCGATCGCTCCGCTCGCTTTGATCGTCATGCAAAGATTCGGGCCGCCGAGTGTACTGCCGGCCGCCATCTGATCGTCGCCAATGACGTACGCACCGACGCCCTCGCCCGTTCCGACGGTTTGCGCAGGCGTGTCCGTGGTTACGGTCACAGCGACCCGCTCTTGCGGATCAGGCCGCCATCGACGAAAAAGGTCGAACCGGTCGAGTATGATGCACCGCTCGAGGCCAAGAACGCGCACAGCTCGGCAACTTCGTCAGGGCGGCCCATGCGGTTGAGCGGAATCTCGCCCAGAAGCTGGGACATCTCTCCGGGGTCGGCCTTCAGACCGGCATCCATCGCGGTGTCGATCGCTCCCGGCGCGACGTTGTTGACCAGAATATTGTGGGGTGCCAGCTCGACCGCGATGGTGCGCATCAGCATCCGCAGGCCGCCCTTGGCGGCGCAGTACGGCGCGTTCGTCGGCATCGCCAGATCCTCGTGGACCGATGAGATGTTGATGATGCGGCCGCCGCCGCCCTGTTCGATCATCTGCTTGGCCGCTCGCCGGCTGCACAGGAACGGACCGGTGAGGTTGATGGCGATGATCTTCTCCCAGTCGTCCTCGGGCGTGTCGACGAACGGCATCTTCTTCTCGACGCCGGCATTGTTTACCAGAACGTCGAGCCGGCCGAACGTCTTGATCGTCTCGTCGAAGAGCATCGCAACCTGCTGCGCGTCGCTGACATCCGCCGCGACGGCGATGGCGTGTCCGCCGATCATTGCGAGTGCGGCCACGAGCTCGTTTGCGCGATCGCTCTTTCCGACATAGTCGATGGCGACGTTCGCGCCCTCCTTGACGAACTTGGTCGCAATCGCCCGGCCGATGCCAGTCGAGGCGCCGGTGACGATACAGACCTTGTTCTCGAGGTTCATCGTACGCTCGCAATATCTTGAGGAAAGGGAAAGTCGAGGGTCCAGTCGAGCATGACACGAGCCTTCCGGTCGTAGCCCGGAAGCTGCCCGAGATAGTACGTCCGCCACAAGAGCCAGGCGGGCAAGCCAAAGAGCCTCACGTGGCCGCCGATCTCCGCAAGGCCTTCGTGCGCTCCGATGGACGCCATCATCCCGCGCGCGCGATACACGTAGGGCTTCGTGGCCCGGCCGCGCATCGCAGCCAGCAGATTGTGCGCCAACCGGCGCGCCTCGTGCACCGCGTGTTGTGCCGTTTGCGGATAGGCGCCACCGCCGGGCTTCGGAATGTGGGCGCAGTCCCCCAGCGCCCAAACGTCCGGCATACCGATCGCCGAAAGATCTGGACGAACTTCGAGCGCTCCATGGTTCGAGCGCTCGAGGTCGAAGTGCGCGAGCAGCGGCGAGGGGCGCTCGCCCGCGCTCCAGATCACGCAGCGTGTGGCGAAGCGCTTGCCCGATGCCAAGGTAATGCCGCCCGCGTCGACCGATGCCACCTGGTCCGAGAACACCACTTCCACTCCCCGGCACTCGAGCATCGTCGCGGCGCGCTGGCCGAGGGCCGGCGACAACTGCTCGAGCAGGCGATCGCTGCCGGCGACGAGCACGACTCGAATATCGGGCCGCTCGATGTGTGGATAGAAGCGCGAAGTTGAGCGCAGGAAGGCGAGCATCTCGCCCGCCGCCTCCACGCCGGTGAAGCCGCCTCCCACGACGACGAACGTCGTGCAGCGCCGGCGCTCGGCGTCATCCGGCGCGGTGGCGGCATTTTCGAGCGCGGTGATCGTCACGTCGCGTAAGACGACCGCATCGTGCACGGTCTTGAGCGGAAACGCGTGTTCCTCGGCCCCGGGAACCCCGTGCGTGGAGCTCTCGGCGCCCAGTGCGACCACGAGGTAGTCGAAGGGCAGGCTCGTGTCCCCGCCCTCGCGCCGCTTCGTGATGGCGACCGTACGAGCGTCGAAATCGACGCCGCTCACATCGCCCAGCTCGAATGATGTCGTACGCAGGATCGCGCGGAGCGGCGGCGTGATGTGCCGCGGCTCGATCGATCCACTCGACACTTCGGGCAGCATCGGTGTGAACAGCGTGTAATTCTCGCGGTTGACGATCGTCACCGCAAGCTCGCCGCGACGGCCGTAGCGGTCGAGATGGCGCGCGACGTTCATGCCTGCAAAGCCGGCTCCAAGGATGACGACGTTCTTAGGCATGCCCAACTCCGATCGCCTGGCCAATCTGCTCCAGGATCGCGGCGAGCTCGTCGGGGCCGGTCAGAACGGTGAACTCCAGGTCGTAGTTGCGCGCTTCGCCGGCCTCGAGGAACGGCAGGGTTCCACGCTTCGCCGCCTCGACGCGCCCTTCGATCGTCGGACAGTTCGCCGGCTCCATGCCCATCACGTACGTTCCGTGCGCGAGCATGCGCCAGGTGAAGAATGCGGGCAACTGGTTCGGGTCGAAGCGGATCGCAAGGCCGAGCCCGCGACCGTCGCACAGCAGCGGATTCCACAGCACCGCCGCGGCACGCCCGTCAGCGCACGCGATCGGCTCGTGGATGAAGACCTGTTCTTCGAAGTCCCGCCGCGGCGCGGCCCCGCGGTCCCAGACGTCGAGGCCACGTGCCGCCTGGGCGTCGCGCGGCCGCATGCGCGCGTGCGACACGTACAGTCGCGCATCCGCGGCAAGGATCGGAAAGCCGCCGTTGCAGTGGTACAGAATCATGTGCGGACGCCGCGTGCCCGCCTCGTTGGTCACGGTGTCGTGGAGTTCGAGGCTCGTTCCGCCGGCAAACGACCGCAGACGGCGCTCGAGCCGAAAGTTCTCGCCGAAGACCTGCGCTTCACGCACCGTGCCTGCGATGTCGAAGACGCACGTCTGCTCGTCGAGCCAGGTGGTTTCGTAACGCACGTTCTCGGCTGGCGCGAGGTTGATGCGGCCGTGCAGCCCAAACGTCCCCCATGCGTCGCGGCCCGCCGGACCGAAGTTTGCCAGGCCACATGTCGTGAACAATCCGCCCACGAACGTGCGCAAGAAGCCCTCGGCTTCGTGATCGGCATATGCGGGAGATGCGATCTCGTTGCATGAGCGCCAGCACAATGGGACGTCGTTGTGCGTAGCGAGCGCGACGTCGAGCGCGCGATCGGCCACGGACACGAACGAAAACCCGCTGCCGGTCCGCACTGACAGCTCGCGCACGCCGCGACCGCGGCCCGCCACGCGTTCGAGGGGCGTGATGCCGGCGAGTGCGTCGAGGCGTCCAGTGAAGGCGGCTAACTCCGATCGAGAATAGCCTCGCCCGAAGAGTTGCGGCATCGCCGTTCTCGTACCCACGGCGGGCGTCTTCCTTGCATCTTTCGGCCGCAGAGGTGCGCTGCTTGGGTATGACTCCGAAGCGATGTGGCGATTCGGAATCAGCGAAGTTACGACTTGGCCGTGGTCCTTCGAGGAGGACGTGTCCCGCTACGGAGCGCTCGGCGCTTCGGCGATCGAAATTTGGGAGTTCAAGCTCGACGCGGACCCGCGCAAGCGCCGCGAGCAGCTTTCGTCCGTGCGCGATCGCGGCCTGTCGATATCGTCGTTTCAGGCCGACGTGCACGCGCTGTTCCCGACCCATCTCGCGCCCACGCCGGCCGCTCTCGACGCTCGAAGGGACCTCTTCGTGAAGACGCTCGATACGCTCGCGCCGCAGATGCCCGGCACGGTGTTCGTCCTCAACACGGGCGTCGCAGCCGGCGGCGACGTCCAGGCCGCCTTCGAGCAGACCGTCCGGACGTATCGCGGGCTGGCCCGCCGCGCCGCCGAGCTCGGCGTACGGCTCGCCCTCGAACCGCTCCACCCGTTGGCGATGAACGAAGACTCCTTCGCTTGGAATCTCGAAGACGCGCTCGACGTCGTCGACGCGGTCGGCGCGGGCACGCTCGGCATCTGCGCGGACATCTGGAATCTGGCGGGACAGCACGATCTGCGAGCACGGCTCGCGCGCTGCGTGGGGAAGATCTCGCTCGCCCAGGTCTCGGATTACCGCCGCCCCCGCTCGTTTCTGGACCGACTCGCCGTGGGGGACGGATCCATCGACTTTCGACCGTTTCTCGACGGCCTGCGTGAGGGCGGCTACGATGGGCCCTTGGTGCTGGAGATCTTTTCGAAGAACGTTCCTGACTCGCTCTACGACGGAGACCTCGACGCGGTCGTGGAGCGCAGCCGGGATGCGCTGGCCGACCTCATGGGCGCCCCGCCGGAGCGGCCCGGCTGACGCGCCCCGGGCTCTCGTTTCACGAACGGCCTGGAAAGAGTCCCGCCAGGACGCTCTTGGCCGATTGGACGATGACGCCGACCTCGTCAGGATCGCCCTTTCCGAGCGCGGATGTCAGGTTTCGAGCTTGCTCGAACGAGATGTGCGGCGGGATGATCGAGATGTTCGGATCGACGAAGGCCTCGATGAGCGCCGGGCGATCGGCTGCCAGCACGCGCTCCCACGCGGCGCCGACGTCATCGTGCTTGTCAACCCGTACGCCGACGAATCCCAGCAGCTCGGCGTACTTCGCGTACGGAAAGTCCGGCAAGTTCTGCGAGGCGTCGAACTTCGGGTCACCCGATTCGATGCGCATCTCCCAGGTGACTTGGTTGAGGTCGCGATTGTTGAGGACCAGGATGACGAGCCGCGGATCGCTCCACGTCTTCCAGTACTTCTGGATCGTGATCATCTCCGCCAGCCCGTTCATCTGCATCGCGCCGTCGCCGGTGAGCGCAATCGCGACGCGGTCCGGAAAGGCGAACTTCGCGGCGATCGCGTACGGGACCGCGGGCCCCATCGTCGCGAGACTTCCCGACAGCGAGAACTTCATGCCTTCGCGCATCTGGAGGTGCCGTGCCAGCCAGTTGGTCGCCGTGCCGGCGTCACCGGCGATGATGCAGCGGTCGGGCAGTCGCGGCGACAGTTCGGTGAACAGCAACTCGGGATTCAGTTGACCGTCTCTGCCACTGATGGCGGCGCGGCTCGCGTTGACGTCGGCCCACTCGCGGCGATTCTTCGCGATCGCCTCGCGCCACGAGCTGTCCGTCTTCTGCTTCAACAAGGGGATCAGCGCGCGCAGCGTGTCGGCGGCGTCTCCCGCGAGGTTGACTTCCATATCGTACCGCAGCGCCAGGTTCGCGGGTTCGATGTCGATCTGAACGCCACGAGCTTGCCCCTCCTTAGGCAGAAACTGATCGTACGGAAACGTCGAGCCGATCATGAGGAGCGTGTCACAGTCCGCCATCATGTCCGAGCTCGGCCGCGTGCCGAGCAACCCGATGTCGCCGGTCACCCAGGGGAGATCGTCCGGCAGCACGGCCTTGCCGAGCAGCGCCTTCGCGCAACCCGCCTGTAGCAGGTTCGCCGCCGCGATCAACTCCGCGGTCGCGTTGACGGCTCCGGCGCCGACCAGCATCGCGACGCGCGAGCCCGCGTTGAGCGCGTCCGCGGCACGGCGCAGATCGGCGTCCTGCGGGATCACGCGCGGCGGACTATATCCAATGCCGCTATGCGACATGTTCGCCTTACGCGGGAGCTTTTCGACCGCGGGAAGCTCTTGCACGTCCTTCGGGATGATGATGCAGGTCACCGCGCGCGATGATTTCGCGATTCGTACGGCGCGATCGACGACGTGCCTGATCGCAAGTGGACTCGTCACCGTCTGGCAGTATGCCCCTGCCACATCTTTGAAGAGCACGTTGAGATCGACTTCTTGCTGATAGCTAGCGCCGATCGCACTGGTGGCTGCTTGCCCGACGATCGCGACGACCGGCATGTGATCACCCTTCGCGTCGTACAGGCCGTTGAGCATGTGGATCGCGCCGGGACCCGAGGTCGCCATGCACACGCCTACCTCGCCGGTGAACTTCGCGTGCGCGGTCGCCATGAAAGCGGCTTGCTCCTCGTGCCGGACCTGCACCAGCTCCATGCGCCCGCCGGTGCGGTTGAACGCCCCCATGAGGCCGTTGATGCCGTCACCCGGGTAACCGTAAATGCGCCTGACGCCCCATCCGAGCAGCCGCTCGAACAGGAAGTCACTGACGGTCGCCATGGGGATTCTCCTGGAGAGAGCGGCGCAAAATCGCGGCGCGGCGGCACGCGTCTCCTCGAGGGTGCCGATCGCCTAGTTCATACCCGGTCTGCCTAAAACGTACCGAATAGGCGCTTGGATCAGACGGCGTAACGATCGGCGTCCGCATGCTTGAACGTAAAGCCGTGTCCGGGCCGGGTCCGGTCGGGTCGCAGCACGCCGCGATCCGGCTCGATGAAGCCGTCGAACAGCATCCGTTCGATCCGCACGTGATCGTGAAAATACTCGAGGTTCCGCAAACGAAGCGACGCTGCAGCGACGTGCAGGTGCAGCATCGGTCCACAGTGGCTCGACAACGGCTTCCGGACCACTTCACAGTACCCGTCGATCGCGAGGAAGCCGGTGTATCCGCCGCAACGGCTGGCATCCGCTTGCAGCACGTCGACAGCATCGGCGACGAGGGCTGCGCGACTCGTGTCGGTGATGTATTCTCCCGATGCGATCGCCATCCCGGGGGGTGCGTGTTCGCGCATGCGCCGCATCCCGACGAGGTCGTTGTGGTCGACGGGTTGCTCGAACCAGGTGACGTCGTATTCGGCGAAACGCCGCGCGATCCGGATCGCCTCCTCAACGGCGTAGCCGTCGTTTCCGTCGACGAACAGACGACATGCCGGACCGATCGCGTCGCGCGCGGCGGCCACCCTCGCGACGTCGGCCGCGTGATCGCGCCCCACCTTCATCTTCACTGCCGGCATCCCCGCGGCAGCCCACGCGCCGAGCTGCTTTTGCAGCACCGGGATGTCGTACGAGGTGAAGCCGCCGCTGCCGTAGATCGGGACCGCCTCTCGGGCGACTCCCATCAGGTCGCACAGCGCCGTCTCCTGGAGGCGCGCGCGCAGATCCCACAAGGCGATGTCGAGCGCCGCGATCGCGTACGACGCGATCCCGCTGCGGCCAGGGTTCCGGACGGCACCGGTCAGCTTTTGCCAGACCGCGCGCGTGTCGAGCACGTTCTCGCCACGCACGACGTCGGCGAGCTGATCCCGGATCAGCGTCGCGGCGGCCGCACTCTCGTACGTCCAACCCGTTCCGCGCTTCCCGCCGGCGTCGATCTCCACCAGCACCAGCGTGGTCGAATCCCACACGGCGGTACCGTCGGACTCCGGCTTTCGGTCCGTAGGAATCGTGTATGCGGACACCGTGATACGCTCGACGCTGACCCTGGACATGCCGGTAACCTCGCTCACGCGCGTCGCACGTTCAGACGGCGATCGAGAAGATCGCGCCCGGACCGGACTCGTCCTCGATGCCGCCCGAGACGTAGAGCGTTCGCTCGTCCGGCGAGAATGCAGCATGGCTCGTCGTCCTATTGCCGCTCGCGAGACGATCGACCAGCGTGCCGTCCGGAGCGTAAACCAGAATTTCGCGCGCCCCGTAATGCGCCACGAACAGTCGTCCGTCCGACCCGATGACGAAGCCGTCGGGCACGGTCGTCGTGCCCGGCGTACGAGGAGTCCGCGCGAACATCGTCCGCTCGCCTAACGAGCCGTCATCGCGGACCGGATAACGCCAGATCGTCCCCGTAACGCTCTCGCCGATATACAGAAACGCGCCGTCGCGGGTCAAGGCGATGCCGTTCGCATACGCGATGCCGGCCGCGACTTCGCGCACGTGATCGTCGCGGTCGACCTGGTAGACACGGCCTTGCGGATCGGCCGGCAGCTCCGCGGGGGTCTTCTTGTAGCCCGAGTCCGTGATGTAGAAGGCCCCCCGAGCCGTATCGAGCGCGACGTCGTTGGGATAGGTCAGCCAGCGCCCATCGACCTGGGTAGCGACGACATCGACCGTCGTGCCGCTTCCATCGAGGCGTTGAATGGAACCGACGCTCGACATGACCACGTGGCTGCCGTCGGCGTAGATCGCGTGACCATTCGCAGCCGGGACGTGCGCCCAGATCGCGCACTCCGCGCCATCCGCAAGCATGCGCACGATCGTGCTCGCGCTCGTCATCGAAAAGAAGACCGTTCCGTCCAGGTCGACGACGACGCCCTCCGTGTAATGATCGGTACGGACGACAAGGCGCGGTGCCATCATGGAGGCTTTTCCCAGCGGCGGTGCCCGCCAAGCAAACGTCTTGCCGATCGTTACAACGTTTCCGCTTCCGGATACAACTTCAAGGCGAACGTCTCGTCATCACGTCCGCGTCCAAACGGGAAGGTGAGCAGGGCTTCGTGCACGGCAATGAGGGCGGCGACGCTGTCGAGAACCTGCGCAATCACGTGCGCGAAGGGCGCTTTCAGCGTACCCTCGCGATGCTCGCCGCCGGGGCCGGCGCGCTCAGCGGCCTGGAGGTCGCCTACGAGCATTACCGGGGCAGCTACGGTCAGCGCATCATGTACACGCCGGTCGCCTTGAGCGCCGCGCTGACCGGCGCGGGCGTGTGGGCGTTCTTCAGCCGCTCGGCCGCGCGCTCCGTCCTGCGCGGCGTGTCCGCCGTGACGCTCGCCGATTCGGCGCTGGGGTTCTACTTCCACGTTCGTGGGATCGCGCGCAAGCCCGGCGGCTGGCGGCTTCCGGTCACCAACGTCGTCATGGGTCCGCCGCTCTTCGCGCCGTTACTCTTCGGCACCGCTGCGTATCTCGGACTCATCGCATCGTTCCTGCGCCGGGAAGACGCGCCTGACGTTCCCTCTACCGAGACGCGCCAGTCCGACGCGTCGGCTGACTGCTTGCCGCGGGCGGCCGAGCGTGAGCTCCGCTCGATCGAGCAAGACGTGCGCGAGGGACGCTTTCAGCAGCACCTGCTGATCGCAACCGCGCTGAGCGCGACGTTCAGCGGCGTGGAGGCGCTGTACTCGCACTACAAGGGCGGGTTTCGCTACCGCTCGCAGTGGTTGCCGGTCGTGCTCGCTCCACTGCTCGCGGTCGCCTGTGCCGCCGGGGCTGGCGAACGGCGACTCGCCGTAACGGCCGTTCCAGCGCTTTCCGTAGCCGCGCTCGCCGTCGGCGGCATCGGTTTCTTCTATCACGTGCGCGGCGTACTGCGCCGCCCCGGCGGCGCCAAACATATCCTGTACAACACCATGTACGGACCGCCAGTGTTCGCACCGCTGCTGTTCGGTGCCGCCGGCGGCCTCGGACTGCTCGCGAGCCAATTGCGCCGGAGCGGGCCATGAGCCACAACGGCGACGAGCTACCACCGCGCCAGCAGCCGGGGTACTACCCTGGGTTCAGCACGCTCGCGCAGCGCGACACTTGGGATCCCGCAACGCGTGAGGTCGTCCTCGCGCGGGTCGAGGCGACGCCAACGATCCAGTATTTCGATCCGGAGGCCGCGCTGTTTTGGACTGGCGTGTTCGATCATCTGCTCCCGCAGAGCGACCGGACGCCCGAACGGCGCATCCCCATCGTCAGCGTCGTCGACCGGCGCCTGCACGACGACCGCACGGTGGGCTATCGCTTCACCGACATGCCGCCGGACCGCGAAGCGTATCGTCTCGGCCGCGAGGCCATCGACGCCGAAGCCCGCTCGGCGCACGACGCCGCGTTCGTCGATCTGACGTATGCGCAACGCGATGCCGTCCTCGCGCGAATCCACGATGGTGAGCCGCGCGCGGCCCAGGCGATTTGGGCGCGCATGTCGGTCCACCGCTTCTGGCAGCTGATTGCCGGCGACGCGGCTGATGCCTATTACGCCCATCCGTGGGCCTGGGACGAAATCGGCTTCGGCGGCCCGGCGTATCCACGCGGCTACACCCGCCTCGAACGGGGCGAGCCCGAACCATGGGAGGTGCGCGAGCGGCGATACATCTGGAGCGCGCCGGCCGGCGCGGCCTCGGACGAGGTCGAGAACGTTCATGCGTTTCATCTCGAATCCGAACAGCACCGTTCGCACGCGAAGGACGCGAGCCGCTCGTGAGCCGCCACGGCCGGCACACTCTCGGCTCGATCCAACGGCTTCCGGCGCCGATGCGGCGCTATGCCGAGAACGACGCCGTCGATTACGTCGTGGTCGGGGTCGGCTCGGCCGGCGGCGTGCTCGTTCAGCGCTTGGCGCGCGCGGGCTTCCGGGTGGTCGGTCTCGAGGCTGGCCCGTTCTGGGATACCGAACGCGATTGGGTCAGTGACGAAGCCGGATCGCACCAGCTCTATTGGGAAGATCAACGGGTCACCGGCGGCAGCGATCCCCTGGCGCTGGGCGCGAACAACAGTGGCAAAGGCGTCGGCGGCGGCTCGGTCCATTGGGCGTCGTTCACGCCGCGACTGCATCCCTCGGACTTCGAGACGTACACGCGCGACGGCGTCGGCGTCGACTGGCCGCTCTCGTACGACGACATCCGGCCGTATTACGAGCAGCTCGAGCTCGAGATGCCGGTCGCCGGCCCGGCCTACTATCCGTGGGGTCACCCACATGGATACGCCTACGGACCGCACCCGATGGGCGGGGTCGGCAACGCGCTGATCAAGGGGTGCAGCGCGCTCGACATCCCGGTGAGCATCGGCGGCCCGGTCGCGATTCTGAGCGGCTCGCACGGCGACCGGCCGCACTGCATCTATCGCGGCTTCTGCATCCAGGGCTGCAAGGTCGGCGCGAAGGCGAGCACGCTGATAACGCACGTACCGGACGCGATCGCAAACGGTGCGGAGATCCGCGATCGCTCGATGGCATACCGTATCGAGCTGGGCGCGAACCGCCGGGTGACGGGGGTTCACTATTTCGCTGACGACGGCAACGCACACGTTCAGCGGGCTAAGGCGGTGATCGTCTCCGGGTATGCGATCGAGACGCCGCGCCTGCTGTTGAACTCCGCTTGCGCGGGCTTCGAGAACGGCTTGGCGAACACGAGCGGCACCGTCGGTAGGTACCTGATGGCGCAGGCCGGCAACGTCGTCCTGGGACGCTTCGAGGAACCCGTGCGGATGTACAAGGCGCCGCCGGCGCACGCGCTCACCGAGGAGTTCTACGAGACCGATCCGCGCAACGATTTCGCGCGCGGTTTCGCGATTCAAACGGTCGGTCCGTTACCGCTCGCGTTCGCAAAGCAGATGATCGCCGCGAAGAAAGCCTGGGGCTGGGGCCTGCGACGCGAGATGATGGACTACAATCATTGGGCCGGCTTCGGCCTGCTGGGAGAAATCCTCCCGTGGGACGACAACCGCGTGACGTTGGCGGAGGAAACGGATCGCTTCGGCATCCCCGTCGGGCACGTAAGCTTCAACCTGCGCGACAACGACAAGAAGCTCATCAAAGCCGGCAAGGACAAGACGATGGAGGTCATGTGGGCAGCCGGCGCGACCGAGGTCGTCCAAGAGGCGCGGTACGCGCATCTGGTCGGCGGCGCACGCATGGGCCACGACCCATCGAACTCCGTCGTCGATGCGTTCGGCCGGTCCCACGACATCGTCAACCTGTTCGTCTGCGACGGCAGCGTGCTGCCGACACAAGGCTCGGCGAACCCCGGACTGACGATCCAGGCCCTCGCGGCGCGTACCGCGGACTATCTGGTCTCGGCAGGCGACTCCATCTTCACCTCCGACGCTCGCGATCTGGCGCCCCCGCCGCTGAGAACCTCGCTCGCGCCGCCCGCCACCTGGGGGAAAGGCGTTCCCCGTCTCACCTGAAGCGGTGGCACGTCGACCGCCGGCGCGCGGCGCGTTGACCCGGGATCCTCGTCCACGATCGACTACTCGGTAAGCTCGGTGGCCGTATCCTCGCGAGAATTTTGGACGGAGCTGGGAAAACGCAAAGACGAGGTTCGCATCGTGCACGTGAATCAGTCGAACGAGACGAAAGTGGTCGGCGGGGTCCGGACGTTCGAGTTTCCGAATCTCGCGCCGCTGGCCAACGTCGTCTGCGGTTTGCTGGTCTTCGCGTGCCACTGGCTCGCCCCACTTGCGTTGGGCGGTGGGAACCAAAACCTGTTCCTGTCTGGGCTCGCGATCATCATTGTCGCGATCGCGAGTCTCGTCGCGCACGGGCAGGTCTCGCGCAACTACTGGTCCGCGCTGAACGTCCCACTTGGTATCTGGCTCGTCCTGTCGGCGAACCTCTTCCCGCTACCGAGCGGGATCGGTTGGACGCAGACGTGCTTGGGGATCCTCGCCGGGACGATCGCCGTGACTTCGCTCGCCAACGAGCGCCGGGCGGTCAAGCGCCGTTCGGCGGCGCAGGGCGATTTGCGCTGAGGACACCCTGCGAAGCCGGCAAGCCGATCACGACACCGGCACCGATCGAGCTTTACGTGGTAGCGATGGCAGCCCTCATAGTCGGTGCAGACGGCGTGTTCTTCAGAAACCGCTTCTGGGAACGGCTCATAGTGAATCTGAGCGCTTGCAGTCGAGAACGCTTCTGATCCCGTGCAGCTGGCGGTATGATGGCGGGAAAATTCTGCGAACGCACCCAAAGAGTCGCGATGGTGGCCATGCCACGGCGGATTTTCGGCTGGAGAACGATGAACCGGCACTGGAGTCGGCTCGTGGCGTGCGGGCTCTTGGTGACGGCGCTGCTCGGTGCCCAAGCGGCTTCGGCCCATCCAAAGCGCGTCACCGGCCTCGTGCTCAGCGTCCTGCCCGAGCGCCGGCAGGCGATCGTGCGCTGCGATGCGGTCGGCGCGAAGCCCGCGCAGACAACGCTGTTTCGGCTCCCGCCGAATCTGCGCCTGACGGCGCTGCATGCGGGCGACCGCATCGTCGCGCTCGTCGACGAAGACGGGCAGCAGGCCGGCGGGTTGCCGCTCGACGACCTGCGCGTCATCCCCCAAGCGGCGCCGCCGAGCGCCGTGCGCATCGTCCATCCGCTCAACGTCGGCGACCGCATGCCGGCAACCCGCTTCGTCGACCAGCTCGGGCACGGTTTCGACTTCGCCGCCTTCCGCGGCAAGGCGGTCGTCCTAGCCTTCATCTACACCCGCTGCCCCGATCCCAAAGAGTGCCCGCTGATCTCGAGCAACTTTCGCGTGCTGCAGGCGCGCTTCGCCAACGGCCCCTACCACCTGGTCGAGATGACGCTCGATCCGAACTACGACCGGCCGGCCGTGCTGGCTCGCTACGCCGCGCTGTTCGGTGCCGACGCCAAGCACTGGACGCTGGCCACCGGCGATCCGAACGCCGTGCTCGAGTTCGACGCGCGCTTCGGCATCGACCCGTTCGCCGATCCGCGCCTCGGTTTGATCCACACCGAGCGGACGGTCTTCATCGACCCGCACGGCACGATCGTCGATTCCATCGACCAAGCCGGCTGGAGTCCCGCCGACGTCAGCGCGCGCCTGCTGGCGGTCGAATCGCAGTCCTCCAATCCGCTCGCGCGGCTGGATTTCGAACTCTCGAAAGTCGCCGTCGCCGTCTGCGGTAACCGGGTCGCCGGCTTCTCGGGCTTGGAAGATCTGGCGATCGTCTTGGTGATCATCGGCGCCGGCGCGTGGCTCTTGCAGCGCTTGGCCCGCAAGATCTTCGCCGAGCAGATCTAAGCGACCGGATCTCCGTCGAGCGCCGCGAACGCGGTTGCAACCACGAAGGCGAGGAAGGTCGCGATGGCGTTCGCCGCGTGCGCTTCGCGTAGCGGGGTCGGCAGCGACCAGAGCACGTTGAGCACGCCGAGCGTGATCTGCAGGGCCAGCAGGACCAACGCCACCCGCAGCGCTGTGGTCGCCCGCCGATTCGAAGGCGGGAGCAGGACCGCCGCCACGACGGCGCACAGGACGAGTGCCGCGGCGAGCAGTCGATGCGACATCTGGAGCGCTTGGGGGATGGTCTGACCGAAGAAGGCCGAGTCGCAGCCGGGGACGCTCGGGCAGGCCAGGCCCGCGCCACTCGAGCTGACCACCGCGCCGGCGCACATCGCGACGAAGGCGCAGGCGATCGTGATCAGGAGCGGCGCCACCCCGGGTCGCCAAGCAAAGGTCGGCGGCGGCCGCGACGGATCGTCGACGAAGGCGATGACCGCGAGCAGCGTCAAGACCCACAGCAACACGGTCGCTGCGCCCCAATGGAACATCACCGAGAGCGGACTGTTGGCGAGGAAGATCGTCACGCCGCCGAGCAGCACCTGCAGCACGAACGCGGCCGCCAGCGTGATCAGCAGCGGGACCAAGGCGGGGATCGCCGCCCGCAACCGCAGGCCGGTCACGACCAGCGCCGCCACCACGAAGGTCTCGCAGAAGGCGAGCAGCCGGTGCAGCCATTCCAGCACGACCCCACCGTGCAGCACCGGCACGACCGCGCCGCGACACAGCGGCCAGTCGGGGCAGGTCATCCCCGCGCCGTTGATACGCGTCCAACTGCCCAACATCGCCAGCGCGAAGGCGACGATCAGCCCGACGACGACGAGTCCACGAAACAACTTCACGATACAGGGGTCCTTGCGCGTTCGGCGGAGCGAGAGGCGAGGGCGAAGGTCAGCAGCGTCGCGAGGATCGCGACCGCGGCGAAGACCAGGTAGGCGATGCGGTACCCGGCGACGAGTGCGCCGTGCGAGCTGGCGACGCCGCCGCCGAGCGAGCCGCCGACGATCTGGCCGATGATCAGCACGATCGAGAGCAGCCCGACGGCCGAGGCGCGTTGGTCGCTGCCGACGCGGCCGGTGACGATGTAGCGGGTCGGCGCGCCGAGCAGCGCGCCGAAGCCGACGCCGGCGACGACCATCGCCAGCAGCGCGAGCGCCAGGTGCGCGAAGCCGAGCGCGAAGATCGCCAGGCCGGCCGCGGTCAGCGCCGCCCCGACGGTGAGGACGGCGCGGCTGCCGACGACGTCGAGCGCGCGCCCCGCGAGTGGGATCACCGCGACGAAGCAGACCGCCCCGAGCGCCGCGACGCCGCCGGCGGCGGCGTACCCGAGGTGTTCCCCGGCGACCAGCGCGGCGGGGATGAAGAAGAGCGCACCTTCGAGCGCGCCGATCAGCAACTCGAGCAGATACGTCACCAGCAGTTGACGGTCGCGGAAGAAAGCCGGTGGGATCACCGGCTGCGCGGCGCGCCGCTCGGCGGACGCGAACAGCGCGAAGGCGAGGACGGCGATTGCGACCAGCGTCCAGGCGCGGGTCGGGTCGACGACGCCGTCGACGGTGTAGAGCCGCGTCAAGAGGCTCATCAGCGCGAGCAGGCCGATCGCCAGCGTGATGATCCCGTTCACGTCGAGCGGGCCGCGCGCGTGCGGCGCCGTCGCCGGGACGTAGCGGCGCGCCAGCACGATCACCACGATCGCCAGCGGGACGTTCAGCACGAAGACCCAGTGCCAGGAGACCAGACGCGTGACCGCGCCGCCGAACGCCGGCCCGATCACCGCCGCCAGGCCCCACGTCGCCGCGACCAGGCCGAGCGCCGCGCCGCGCCGCTCGGCCGGGACGCGGTCGGCGATCGCCGCCGTCGCGACCGGGAAGATCCCGCCCGCGCCGATCGCCTGGATCGCGCGCGCCACCAGGAAGATCCCGTAGGTCGGCGCCGCGATCGCGAGCACGCTGCCCGCGCCGAAGATCGCCACGCAGGCGATGTAGACGCCGCGCCGGCCGTTGCGATCGGCCAGCGTCGCGGCGATCGGGATCGCGACGACGTTGGCCAGCAGGTAGAGCGTGAAGACCCAGGCCAGCGCGTTCGGCCCGACCGCGAACTGCGTCCCCAGCGCCGGCAGCGCAGGCGAGAGGACGCCCAGGTCCAGCGCGCCGGCGAACACGCCCAGGCCCAGCGTCAGGAGCAGTGGGCGCGTGCTCGGATCGAGCCGGTGCCCCGCGACCGTCATCGTCTCGGCGGTGCGCACCCCATCGACCACGCCTAGATCACGCGATCCGCCACCATCGCGACGCACATCAGCGCCAGGTACAGCAGCGAGTACTTGAACAGCACGCGCGCGTAGCGTTTGGTCGAGTCGCCGGAGACCTTCCACGCGTCCCACAGGAAGACCGCGCCCAGGATCAGCGCGCAACCGCCGTAACACGGCCCGAGCACGTGGAGCGGGAAGAAGGCCAGCGAGACGGCGACCAGCACCAGCGAGTAGATCACGATCTC
>Ga0302324_100008226_pt1 | contig 22039 bp, 19 predicted proteins | sample Palsa_T0_1_FD_201949 | JGI IMG/M metagenome (GOLD analysis project Ga0302324, IMG submission 201949) | Peat permafrost microbial communities from Stordalen Mire near Abisko, Sweden - Palsa_T0_1 | ecosystem: Environmental > Terrestrial > Soil > Palsa > Peat permafrost | place: Sweden: Abisko...
TGCAGCGCCGGGTCGTCTTCGGACTCGATCGCGCCGGGATCGTGCGGATCGCAACCGACGCAACCCGGCGCATCGTGAAGCTCGCGGCCGGGATGCCCGGTACGAACGTCATCCTTCAATACTCACCTGAGAGCTTCACGGGGACCGAACTCGATTTCGCCGCCGAGATCTGCGAAGCCGTGATGGACGTATGGGAGCCGACGCCGGAGCGCAAGATGATCCTCAACCTTCCGGCGACCGTCGAGATGGGGACACCGAACATCTATGCCGACCGGATCGAATGGTTCGGTCGCAACGTCGCGCGACGCGACTCGTTCGTGCTCTCCGTGCATCCGCATAACGACCGCGGGACAGCGGTCGCTGCGGCCGAGCTCGCCATGATGGCCGGCGCCGAGCGCGTCGAAGGCACGCTCTTTGGAAACGGGGAGCGCACCGGGAACGTCGACATCGTGACGCTCGCGCTCAACCTGTTCAGCCAAGGGGTCGATCCGCAACTCGACTTCACCAACGTTCCCGAGATCGTCGCGGCGGTCGAGTACTGCAACCGCCTGCCGGTCCATGAACGCCACCCCTACGGAGGTGCGCTTGTGTTCACGGCCTTCTCAGGCTCGCATCAAGACGCGATCAAAAAGGGCCTGGCGGCGCGCGAAGAGCGCGGCGACGTGGTCTGGGAGGTTCCGTATCTGCCGATCGATCCGGCCGACGTCGGCCGCGAGTACGAGGCCGTAATAAGGATTAACAGCCAGTCCGGCAAGGGCGGCGTCGCCTACGTTTTGCAGCACGACTACGGTTTCGATCTGCCGCGCGCGATGCAGGTCGAATTTTCGAAGAGCGTACAGCGGCTTTCCGAGGCGAGCGGCGGCGAAGTCTCGGGCGCCGAGATCGCGGCCGCGTTCGAAGCGGAATATCTTGGCGTCGGTACGCCGTTCGGGCTGGTCGATTACCACGTTGCCGATGACGGCAGCGGGAAGGTCGTGCTCGAGGCGAGCGTGAGTGAAGGCGGCGGCGTGCGCACCCTTTGGGGGACGGGTACGGGCCCGATCGACGCGTTCGTCGACGCTCTGCGGCGCGATCTCGTCGTCGAGGTCTCGGTGCTCGACTACCACGAACACGCCGTCGGCAGCGGCGCCGACGCGGCGGCGGTCGCCTACGTCGAATCCTCGATTGCGGGTCGCGCGCAGTTCGGGGCGGGTCGTGACCGCAGCATCGTCACCGCATCGCTGCGCGCGGTGCTCTCGAGTGTCAACCGCGCGATTCGGCTCGACGGCTTGCGCTCGAGCGGAATCCGCGCATCGAAATCAGAGGAGACGGCATGGAGATGAGCCGCTCCGATCTTCAAAGCAAGCCAAGATCGCTGTTTGAGAAGGTTTGGGACGCGCACGTCGTCGAGGAATTGGCGGGCGGTAACGCGCTCGTCTTCGTCGACAAGATCGTCGCGCACGAGATCACCACGCCGCAAGGTGCGTTCGAGATCGAGCGGCGTTACGAAGACAAACTGTTCGATCCGGCGCGAATCATCGCGATCAACGATCACGTCTCGCCGGCGAAGGACACCGAGACCGCGATTCAAGCCAAGGTGTTACGCGACTGGGCCAAGCGCCACGGGATCGTGCTCTACGACATCGGGCAAAACGGGATCTGTCACGTCGTCGCGCCCGAGCGCGGGCACGTCGAACCGGGTTCGACGATGGCCTGCGGGGACAGCCATACCTGCACGCTCGGCGCGTTCGGCGCGTTCGCACTCGGCGTCGGTACGACCGCGCAAGGCGGCGCGATGCTGGCCGGATGCCTCATCGTGCAGCGTCCGAAGGTGATGCGCGTGACGCTCGACGGGCGCCTGCAGCACGGCGCGACCGCAAAGGATCTGGCGCTGACCGTCGTCGCGACCCTCGGTTTCAAGGGCGGGACGGGCTACGTGCTCGAGTACGCGGGCGATGCGCTTGCGACGCTCTCGATGGACGAGCGCATGACCGTATGCAACATGGCGATCGAAGCCGGCGCGACGACCGGTCTCATCGGTCCCGACGAAACCACGTTCTCGTATCTGCGCGGGCGCGAGAACCAGCCGACCGGCGATGCGTTCGAACGCAAGGTCGATGGTTGGCGCGAGCTCGCCGCGGATCCGGACGCCGTCTACGATCGCGAAGTGCGGATTGACCTCAGCGCGCTGCGTCCGATGGTATCCTGGGGCACGAACCCCGGCGAAGCGGTGCCGATTGACGGCGCCGTCCCGGCCAACGCGGATGCCGGCTCGCTGCGCTATATGGATCTCGAACCCGGCCGCGCGTTGCGCTCGATTCCAATCGATCAAGCGTTCATCGGTTCGTGTACGAACTCGCGGCTGTCGGATCTGCGCGCCGCGGCGGAAGTGCTGCGCGGGCGCACCGTCAGCATCCCGACGATCGTGACCCCCGGCTCGCAAGCGGTTAAACGCGCCGCCGAGCGCGAGGGCCTGCACGACGTGTTCCAAGATGCGGGCGCGCTGTGGACGCATTCGTCATGCGGACCGTGCCTGGGGATGTCGATGGGCGTGCTTGCGCCGGGCGCGCGCTGCATCTCGTCGACCAATCGAAACTTCCCCGGGCGCATGGGAACCGGCGGGCGCGTCCATCTCGCCTCGCCGGCCGTCGTCGCCGCAAGTGCCGTCCTCGGAAGAATCGCTTCGCCGGACGAACTCGCGGTCGAAGCGCTAGCCGCAGGATGACGATCGAGGGCAACGTTCTGCCGCTCGACCGGGCGAACGTCGACACCGACCAGATCATTCCCGCTCACTACTTGACGGGAATCGAAACGACGGGTCTGGGCAAGCATCTGTTCGCCGGAATGACCGGAGGCGCCGAATTGCTCGCGGCACACCCCGACGCCTCGATCCTCGTCACCCGCGAGAACTTCGGTTGCGGCAGCTCGCGCGAACACGCGGCCTGGTCGCTCGTGGATCGTGGTTTTCGCGCGGTCGTCGCACCGAGCTTCGCGCGCATCTTCTTTGAAAACGCCTACAACAACGGTATCGCTCCGATCGTCGTCGACGACGCGGCGATCGACGCGCTGCTTGCGGCGCCGCGGTTGCAGATCGATCTGGAAGCCGAAACGGTGCTTGCGCCGGACGGTGCGACGTTTGGTTTTACTCTCGATCCGCTGCGCAAACAGTTTCTTTTTAGCGGCGGATACATGGCCTTTCTCGCCGCCAAGCGCGACGCCGTTCGCACCTGGTTGCAACGCCGGGCGAAGGGGCAGTTGGTACAGGAAACGTAATCCCGTATACCAATGTTAGGCGCATGGTGAGAAGCGCCGTTCTAGCTGCCGCGATTTTTGCATTCGCACCCCAAGCCGTTGGCGCTCAATCCGCCGAGCCGGCAATGACCTCGTCTCCCGTCGGCATCGTACGGGTCGACGGTGCGTTTTCGTTGCCGGGAGGTGTATGGAACTGCGAAACCCTAGCAAACTCGACCGCGACGAGCGTCTACAAGCTCGAAAGCCCGAGCAAGATGATCGAGCGCACGAAGTTAGTACTGCAAAAGCGCCCGCCGGTCGAGCTCGATACGACGTTCGTCTACGATAGCGCGCATGGCCTGTGGCATCTCACGATGCAGAACGGCGCCTATGTCGCAACGGCACCGTCATGGTCGACGGACACCTGGATGTTTACCGGAACCGAGACGAACGGAGACCTCAAAGAAGCGATACGTCTCGTGTACACGAGCCTTGGCAATGGGGCGTACCGCGTCGACTACCAAACGCGCCGCGAGGGCCGCTGGCAAACCTTCAGCGGCGCGACCTGCAAGCGCTCGATCCCGTGAGGCATCGCACTTAACCGTGCCCGAGACTCGCCTGCCCGAAAATGCGTTCGCGCGCGAACGGTGAGCGGCCGCGCACCATGTGCCGCAGCGCGCGCGTGTGGGAGAAACCGTGCCCTTGCGCGAGGTTGACGGCAGCCGCGTTGCTTTCGGGGATAAAGAGACGGCGCGCGCTCGGCCGTGCGGTGAGTGCCTCCTCGAGTAACGAACGCGCACTTTGGACGCCGAAGGACACGAACGGCCCGAGCGAGCCTTCGCGCGCAATGATGTACCCATCGCCGCGCACGGCAAGGAACGCCAGCCGCTCGCGCGCGAAGCCGCGCAGCACGTTCGAGCGGTCGCAGCCGCACGCCGCGCGGTCGAGCTCGAGCGCGCGAGCTAGCTCGTCCGGGTCGATCGGCGAGGCTCCGCCGCCCGTCTCGGATCCGGCTAGACGCTCGAAGACACACGTGCGATCGGTATCTGCGAATCCAAAACTTTCATAGAGCGGCGCGCCGTCGTCGGTCGCGTCGAGCAGCATAGCCGCGACGCCCTCGCGTTCGAGATTTTCGACGAGCCGTTCCATCATCGCCCGCGCAATGCCGGCACGCCGATGCGCAGGATCCACGCCCATCGAAGCGACATAGGCGACGCCGCCGTAGTTCGAGGCCATCACGAATCCGGCCGCGACCCCGTCGCGTTCTCCGACCAGGGCGTTTCCGGCATCGATCCACAACCGCGCCTCCATTCCGGGCGACATCGGATGCCCGTACGCGGCAGTGGTTATCCGCTGGACCGCCTCGAGATCGCTCGGCCGGTAAAGGCGCACGTGGATCGGCACCCTCCGCCTTTCCGCGCGCGGAAAAGCGTCTCCGGCGTCGTAGCTTGCCCGGATGAGCTTACCCGTGACCGTCGCCGACGTCGAAGCCGCGGCCGCGCGCATCGCGGGTTACGTCGTTCGGACGCCGGCGCTTGCGGCGGCCTCGCTGTCGGAGACGACCGGTGCGCGCGTAACCCTGAAGCTCGAAACGCGTCAGCGCACGTCCTCCTTCAAGGATCGCGGCGCGGCGAACCGTCTGTTGCAGCTTACCGCGAACGAGCGCGAGCGTGGCGTGATTGCGATGTCGGCCGGCAATCACGCGCAAGCCGTCGCGTATCAGGCGGCACGGCTCGGCATACGCGCGACGATCGTGATGCCGGAGAACACGCCGTTCACGAAGGTCCGGCGCACGCAGCATTTCGGTGCGCGGATCGTCCTCGCGGGCGAAGGTTTGGCAGAGGCCGGGGATCGCGCGCGTGAGATCGCCGCCGAGCAATCCCTAACGGTGATCCACCCGTACGACGACGCGCGCATCATCGCGGGCCAAGGGACTGCGGGGCTCGAGCTGTTGCACGACGTGCCCGATCTCGACGTGCTCCTCGTTCCGATCGGCGGAGGGGGGCTGATTTCCGGGATCGCCGTTGCCGCAAAACATCAGAAGCCCGCGCTCGAGATCGTCGGCGTCCAAACGGAGCTTTACCCGACGTATTTCCGGATCAAGAGTGGGCTCGTGCCGTTCCACGGCGGCCAAACGATCGCCGAAGGAATCGCGGTGAAGTCGATCGGCGAGATTCCGCTTGCGATCGTTTCCGAACTCGTCGACGACGTGGTCTTGGTCTCGGAACAATCGATCGAGCGCGCCGTGCACCTACTCATCGAGGAGGAGAAGCTCGTCGCCGAAGGCGCCGGCGCTGCGCCGCTCGCAGCGCTGCTCGACGACCCCGCGCGTTTTGCCGGCTGCAGCGTCGGACTGATCGTCGGCGGCGGCAACATCGATACCGGTTTACTCGCCAACGTGATCGCGCGCGTGCGGCTGCGCGAGGGCCGCGTCGTGAAGATGCGCGTCGAGATCAACGACAAACCGGGGGTCCTCGCCGAAGTCGCCCGCCTAATCGGCGAGTGCGGCGCGAACATCCTCGACGTCACGCACCAGCGCCTCTTCTACGACGTCCCCTCAAAAGACGCCGAACTCGACATCACCGTCGAGACCCGCTCCCCCGCCGACATCGACGAGATCCGCGCGAAGCTGCACGCAGCCCAATACCTAACAAGCATCCTCGAAACAACAGCAAAACCAAACCTCTAGCCCCCGGTGTCATGCTGAGCGGAGGCGCGAAGCGCCGCAGTCGAAGCACCGACGGGATCTCGCTTGCGCCGTCGGCCCTTCGACTGCGCGCCTGCGGCGCTTGCTCAGGGTGACACGCTGCGGATCTTCGCTCTCGTGTCATGCTGAGCGGAGGCGCGAAGCGCCGCAGTCGAAGCACCGACGGGATCTCGCTTGCGCCGTCGGCCCTTCGACTGCGCGCCTGCGGCGCTTGCTTAGGGTGACACGCTGCGGATCTTCGCTCTCGTGTCATGCTGAGCGGAGGCGCGAAGCGCCGCAGTCGAAGTACCGACGGGATCTCGCTCTGCGCGCCTGCGGCGCTCCGCTCAGCATGACACGACGGAATCTTCGCTCAAGACCTGCCTCCGCTCGCCGGGGAGCGGAGCATAACGAAGATTCCGTCGATGCTTGATTCGGCGCGCAGGCCCTCCGGGGTGCGCTCGAACGTGACGACTTTCGGGAAGCGCCGGACCAGCGGAACGATGAGCCGGCCGCCGACGCGCACCTGCGCTATCCACGCCTCCGGAATCGTTGCGACACCGGCAGTTGCGATCAGCGCGTCGAATGGAGCGTCCTCGGCGTCGCCCTCGACGCCATCAGCGCAAATGACGCGGACGCCGGCTTGGCCCGCGGCGGCGAGGTGGATGCGCGCGGTGTCGGCCAGTCCCGGGTCGATCTCGATCGTGGCGACGAACCCGGCCGGACCGACGAGATACGAGATGAGCGCTGCATTGTAGCCGCTTCCCGCGCCGATCTCGAGTACGCGCAGACCCGGACGCAGTTGCAAGCGTTCGAGCATCTCGGCCATGATCGCCGGTTGCGATGAAGAGCTTACTTGGACGCCGTCTTGAGATTTGAGCGCGATCGCATGGTCGCGGTAGACCAGAGCGAGCCGAACGTGCGGAAGGAACAAGTGACGCGGAACGGCGAGGAATGCGGCTTCGACGCTTGAGCTGCGAATCGAGCCGTCCTCGCGCAAGCGCGCGACCAGTCGAGCGTTGCGTTCGGCGACCGTCCTTGGCCGTAGCATCTGTCGCACTACGACGCGAGTTTTTCCGCGTCGCCGGCGAGGTCCGCAGCCGACGCACTCGGCGGATAGATCAGCACGACATGATTGCTCGCATCGATCGCATAGATCGCGTCGCCGTGATCGATGTCGTGGGTATGTGGATCGACCGAGACCCCGTACGCATCCCACACGGGCGCGAGCGCCGCGCGCGTTCCGGTCAAAGCGATGAAATGCGGATCGAACGACGCGATGTAGCGCTTTACGACCGCGGGCGTGTCGCGGTGCGGGTCGACGCTGACGAAAACGACCCGCGTGCGCGCGGCTTCTTGGGGCGTCAGTTTCCGATACGCTCGGCCGAGAGACGCGAGCGCGAGCGGGCATTCGTCCGGGCAATGCGTGTACCCGAAAAACAGGAACGTCGTCGCGAAGCCCGGCACGAGCACGTGAGCCGGGCGGCCGTTCCCGTCGACGAGCACGCCGTCGGCGGCGGCCTTCGGCGGCACGATCGGCGTTCCGGAATAAACGACCGGCCCGCGCCGGAGAGCCGGCCGCCAAAACAAGAACACGATTAGCGCCGCAAGCACGAAGAGGCCCGCGGCGCCGAGTGCGAGCACGCGCGACGGAACGCGGCTCACGCGGTTGCCAGCGCCGGACGCCGAACGCCGCTCCGGAACCCGAGGATTGCAAAGGCCGCCGCGATGCAAAGGAGTCCGGAGATCTCGAAGGCCGGAGCATACGAACCAGCTTGCGTACGTATCGTTCCCGCTAAGAATGCGATTGCGCCCGCACCGAGTTGGTGCGCCGCGCCGATCCAGCCGTAGACGACGGGCCCTTCGTCGAGGCCGAAGGCTTGCGTTGCAAGCCGCACCGTCGGCGGGACGGTCGCGATCCAATCGAGTCCGTAGAAGACCGCGAAGAACGACAACCCGGCGAACGACGCATCGAGCGCCATCGGTAAAAACAGCAGCGAGATGCCGCGCAAACCGTAGTACGTGAACAGCAAGATGCGACTGTCGATGCGGTCCGAGAGCCAGCCGGATGCGGTCGTGCCGACGAGATCGAAGATGCCCATCGCCGCGAGCAACATCGCGGCGCGCACTTCGGGGATCCCGTGATCGCCGCAGGCCGGGATGAAGTGCGTCCCGATCAGCCCGTTCGTGCTCGCGCCGCAGATGAAAAACGTGGCGGCCAGGAGCCAGAACGAAAATGATTTCGACGCGCGGTGAAGCGCGCCGAACGCGACGCCGAGTGGGTTACCGGTCGCTGAGGCGGCGAGCGCCGTCTCGGCCGTCGCCCCGTACGGCAGCACGCCGATCTGCTCGGGGCGGTCGCGCACGAACAGCAACACGGGAATGATGACGAGCGCCGCCGCGCCGGCGACGGTCCACGTTGCGTTGCGCCAGCCGACGTCCTGCGCAATGGTTGCGAGCAACGGCAGGAAGACGAGTTGCCCGGTCGCCGTCGCGGCCGTCAGCGCTCCGGTCACAAGCCCCCGCTGCGCGACGAACCAACGGTTGGCAACGGTTGCCGCGAGCACCATCGCAAGCATTCCGAGGCCGGCGCCGGCGAGCACGCCCCATGTCAGAATCAACTGCCACGGCTCGCGTGAAAAACCAGCCGCCGACACGCCGAGCGTAACGATCGCAAGGCCCAGCACCATCGTGCGCCGCAAGCCGAACGTTTGCATGAGGGCCGCTGCAAACGGACCGACCAAACCAAAGAGCGCGATGTTGATCGCAGCTGCGGCCGAAATCGTTTGCGCGCTCCAGCCCATGTCGCGTTCGATCGGGACCATCAGAACGCCGGGCGTCGCGCGAATTCCGGCGACGACGATCAAGACGACGAACGTCGTTGCCGCGACGATCCACGCGTAGTGGAGAGTGCCTAAGCGAAACGGGGGACGCCGCATCTAACGGTATTTCTCGGGTATGTCGAACGCGAACACTTCGCCGCCGTTGTTCGCAAAGTAGACGCCGCTCGGCACGACGGCGGGCGACGGATACGACGTTTGACCCGCCGGGTACGACCACAGTTTCGCGCCGGTTCGCAGATCGAGCGCAACGAACGCGGCGTCGAGCGGCGTAAACGCGATTCCGTTCGCGATCGCAGCGGCGCCGTCGATGGGGTTGGCGGTGCGGACCGTCCAGAGGATCTGCCCGTCCCGGTTGAGGCCAACGAGCGCGCCGCCCGGGGGACCGGCGGCTTTGCTTGGATCGCTCGTAAAGCCGGCGCTTGCAACGATCGTCTTCCCGTCTGTCGTCGCCGTTCCGAAACCGCCGTAGCCCGGCACGCCGCCAAGCGCAGTCGTCCAATTCACTCGGCCTGAAGCTTCGTCGACGGCGTACAAGTTGCCGTTCTTGGAGGAGACGATCGCCTGGCCGTGGAGCACGAGCGTGCCCCCGCCGACATCGCTATCGACGATCGAATCGGCGGTGCGTACCGACCACAAACGCCGGCCGGACCGATCGAGCGCGACGATCGCGTTTGCCGTGTCGATACCGGATTCGCATGCGTTTCCCGTGCCGAACAGCACGCGCCCCGCATCGTAACTGAGCGGCGACCATATGCTGCCGCCTTGATGCTCGTGCGGATCCACGTACCATCGCCACAGTTCCGCGCCCGTGCGCTCGCGCAGCGCATGCAGCGCCGCATGATGGCACGCAGGACCGTCGCCGCCCGTCTCGCCCTCGTACACGACGCCGCCTGCGACGACGGGCTCGCTGCGCACGCCGCCGGCGAAAAACGTCTGCCAGAGCCGCTTGCCGGACGTCGCGTCGAGGGCCATGAAGGCGCCGGGCGCGCGATGGTCGCCGACGAAAAGCAGGCCGTCGGCGAGTGCCGGCGTCATGGCGATCGTCGCGCCGGTCGGCGTCTGCCAGAGAAGGCGCCCGGTGCGTGTGTCGAGCGCGCGCACCTCGCCCCGCTGACTTGCGACGTAGACGCGGCTGCCGGCGACAAGCGGGCTTGCCTGCAGGCCGTCGCCGGTCTGATAGAGCCAGCGTAGTGCGAGCCGCGCCACGTTTGCCTTCGCAATCCCGGTCGATTGCGGTTGAAATCCCGAACGTAACTGATCGTGCGCGAACGTGCTCCAGTCGTCGGCCGCAGCACCAGGCGCCGCGGTTACGGGCGCCGACGTGTCGAGGGTTGCGGCCGGCCGCTGGGCTCCGCCGCCGCTGCAGCCGGTCAGCGCTGCGAGCACGAGCAGCGCGGTCAATCGCATTGACAGCCGCACGGGGCTGGTGTTACCTTGAGGCTCCAATGTCGACCCGCGCATTCGCTTTCTGGTACTGGTTTTTTGCCGCACGATCCGTGCCGGTGAGGTAAGCGCGCGCGAGACGAACGAACCACGTTCGCTACGGGCCACCCTCACCGGGTGGCTTTTTTAATTGCAAGGGGAGCCATGTCCGCCACTTATCGCCTTGCCCAACGTCTTTCCGACACAACGAGCATCGTCCGCGCCGGCGCGGCGACCTTTGGCGACGGCGGGTTCACCCTCGTCGGCGGCCCGTGCGCGATCGAAAGCGCCTCGCAGATCCGGCTCGCCGCCGAGGGCGTGCGGGATGCGGGTGGCGCGATGCTGCGCGGCGGCGCATACAAGCCGCGCACGTCCCCGTACGATTTTCAAGGCGTCGGCGACGAAGGACTGCCGCTGATCGCCGAGGCCGGGGCGCGAACGGGTCTACCAGTCGTCGTTGAAGCGCTCGCCGTCGATCAGATGCCGCTGGTCGCCGCCTACGTCGACATGATTCAGATCGGCGCACGCAACATGCAGAACGTCCCGCTGTTGCGCGCGGCGGCTGCGACCGGGCTGCCCATTCTCCTCAAGCGCGGTCCGTCCGCGACCCTCGACGAGCTCCTGCTCGCCGCCGAATACGTGCTGCTCGAGGGGAACCCGCGGGTGGTTCTGTGCGAGCGCGGCATCCGCGGCTTCGACAAGCACACGCGCAACGTGTGCGATCTCGGCGGCGCGCTGCGCCTGCGCGAGCTGACCCATCTCCCCGTCATCCTCGATCCCTCGCACGCGAGCGGCCGGCGCTCGCTCGTCGAACCGCTGACGCTCGCGGCGGCCGCCGCCGGCCTCGACGGCGCGATCGTCGAGGTCCACCCGCAACCCGAACGGGCACTCAGCGACGCGGACCAGGCGATCGATCTCGCGGATTTCGCGCGGCTTGCGGCCCGAGTGCGGGCCGTCCGGGAGGTGCTCGAAGCGCCGGCCCTTGCGGTCGTGACGTAGTATCTTGCATATCGCCGATATATCGGTTATATTACGCGTATGTTCAGACATCACAGACACTTCGGCCGGCATTTCGGCCGTGAATTCGGGCACGGCCACGGCCACGGCCCCGGGCGCGGTCACCTGCGCTACGAAATCCTCTCCGTGCTGGCGGACGGCCCGCGCCATGGCTACGACGTCATGCTCGAGCTCGAGAAGCGCCGCGGCGGATTCCGTCCGAGCCCCGGCTCGATCTATCCGGCATTGCAGATGCTCGAGGACGGCGGCTTCGTGCGCGCAACCGAGGTTGACGGCAAGCGCGTGTTCGAGATCACCGATACCGGCCGCACCTCACTTTCCGAGCACAAAGAGCGCGGTGGATTCGACCGCGACGCCGACGAGGAGTCGGCCCGCGAGCTGTTCATCGGCGGCGCGACGTCGCTACGCGCGCTGATCGAAGCTGCAAAGCAAGCCGCCCGGCTCGGCAATCCCCGCGTGATCGGCGAGACGATCGCGATCCTCGACAAGGCCCGCCGCGAGGTCTACAAGCTGCTCGCCGACATCGAATAAGCGCCGGTCAGATTGGTCGTTGCCGCGCCGGCACACCGGCGGCACGGCTCGTGGTTACTCTTCTTTCAGGCTTCCAACCGAGAGAAGGGATCTCATCATGCTGACCTTTCCACACCGAGTCGCTGCGATGGGCATTTTCGCATTTAGCCTTTGTACTGCGACCGGCAGCGCGTCCGCGACCGATAAACTGACGGGGCTGCCGCTTTACCCGGGATCTCCGTTTACGATGGACCTACCGGCCTATTCGTACTGCGGGGCCGCGACCAAAGGCACGATGTACCAGCCGGACGGCAAAGTTGCCACGATCGATCGCTGGTATGCGGCGCATCTGCCCGGTTTCCACTTTTACCATGCGTTTCGCGTCGATCGCACGCAGGACTCGTTCGCGAAGCCCGATGGGACTGAAGCGGTCAACGTCACCGGAGTACCGGGGTCGAGTGGCGACGTCTATGCCGTCAGCTACACTCGCTTTTCGCGTCCGCTGCCCCCTGCGGCGATGGCCTCCATCGTTCAGGCGACGGTGAAGTGTCGCTGATCCCGCGGGCGCGCTCGCGGCTCACTGAGCAGCGTTCCAGACGCCCTTCGTTGATGGTGGCACGCGCGTGTAGACGGTCGTCCAGTTCGTCTCCCACGTCTTGCCGTTGTCCGCGGAGAACGCTTGCTCGAAATGCGGGTGGTCGCCGCTGCGCAATGTCCACCGGAAACGCACGATTACCGCCTTCCCTGCATACGCTGCGGGTAACTTGAGATTGCTCGCCGTGTCGTTGGAGTAGAAGTCGCCGACGCCGTTCGCATCGAAGCGGCCGACCTGCGGCGGCGGCACGAGCCCCAACTTCCTGGTTCCCCACCAGAGCGTCCACTGGTGCGACGCGGAATTGTACATGCGAAGCGTCAGACCGCCGATGGTTCGCGTTGGGCAGTGAAGGTCGCCGTCCTCGAGATTCCCGCTGTCACCCCAAAAGGGACGGACGATCGAGGTACCGTCACACCCGTACCAATTGTGACTGTTGCTCATCGGATGTCGAAGGATCTCATAGTGGGTACGCCACGTCCCAAAAAGAAAATCGAAGTCCTTGTGTCCGTCGTGCGCGGTCGCGGTTGAGGCTGCCGTGGTCGCGGCGAGCGCAGGGGACGCGCAGAGCGAACTCATCGAGAGAGCGGCTGCGATCAGGATCGGAATCGGAACAATCTTCACCATGGCCTCCGGTTTAAGTAAGTGCTCTGCTAGTGTAATCGCCGAACCTGACACCAAGTGTCAGGTCTGGCCGGCCACAATGGCGAAGTGGCGGTCATGCGCGCCGGAAGACAGATATCGCTTCTGCTGCTCCTGCAGCTGCGCGGGAACGTGAGTGCCCCGGAGCTTGCCGCCGAGCTTGGCGTTTCCGTGCGTACGATCTACCGGGACGTCGAGCAGCTGAGCGAAGCCGGCGTCCCGATTTACGCCGAAGCCGGCAACGGCGGTGGGATTCGCATCGTCGACGGCTATCGCACCCGGCTGACCGGCCTCGATCTCGCCGAATCCGAGGCGCTCGCGCTCGCCGGGTGGGGCACCGTCGCCGAGGCCCTCGGGGTCGGTTCCGCGGCCGCCGCAGCCGAGCGGAAGTTGTTGGCAGCGCTGCCCCGTTCGGCCGCGGCGAACGCGCAGCGCACGCACGCGCGGCTTCACTTCGATCTTGCGCGCTGGTATGCGCCACCCGAGATGCCGGCGCATCTTCCGGCCCTCGCGCGCGCGGTGTGGGATCAGCGCCGGGTGCGCATCGACTACGCGAGTTGGACCAAGCGGGCCGAACGCGAAATCGAACCGCTCGGCCTCGTGCTGAAAAACGCGACGTGGTATCTCGTCGCGCGGCGCGCGGGCGACCTTCGAACGTACCGCGTCGGCGAGATCGCAACGCTCGAGACGCTCGCGAGCACGTTCGATGCACCCGCAAACTTCGATCTGCGCGCGTACTGGGAGTCCTCGACGCAGCGCTTCGAGAAAAGCCTTGCGCGCGGCACGGTTACCTTACGCGTCACGCCGCGCGCGCTTCCGTTTCTGGGGCGGCTGGGTCCGGGGCCCGCGACCCCCTCGGGCCACGATGGGGATCCAAACGTCGTGACCGTCCCGATCGAATCGATGGAGCGGGCCGCACGCGAATTGCTGGCGCTTGGGGATTCGGTCGAGGTGCTGGCACCGCCGGCGCTGCGCGAACGCGTCGCCGCCGCCGCACGCGCTACGGCAAAGGTCTACGGGCCATCAGAGGAAGCGCTCTAATTTCACGCGCTTGGTCTTCGCGAGCAGCGGCGCCCAGAGATCGCCGACCCGCGCAAAGCGTTCGCGCACGTTATCGACGCGGAAGTCCTCGATCGTGATCCCGCCTTCGATTTCATCCCACCCCACCGGCGTCGAAACGGTCGCGCGCGGCGTGGGCCGCACGGAGTATACCGATGCGAGCGTTCGACCCCATGCGTTCTGGTTGTAATCGACGAGCACGCGTCCGCTCGGGCGCTTCGCGATCTTGTATTCGCTCGTAAGGATATCGGGGTGCTGCGCGGCGACCGTTAGCGCGAACGCTTTGGCAAAACGCCAGACGTCGTGCTGTTCGGGCCCGCGCACGATCGGCACGTACACGTGAATCCCCGCCGACCCCGACGTTTTCGCGAACGCGGGCATCTTTAGGCCGTCGAGGGCGTCCTTGAGGATCAGCGCGCCCGCGCGAACGACCTCGAACGGCGTTCTGCCTTTCTTCGGATCCTTGACCGGATCGAGATCGAAGTGCAGGTAATCCGGCCGGCCGGGATCGTCGCACGTCGCATACCACTGATTGAGATCGATGCAGCCGAGATTGACGACCCACAACAGCGCCGCGAGGTCGTCGACGACGGGGAAATCGATTACGCTGCCCGAGCCGTGCTCGACAGCGCAGGTTCGCAGCCAGTCGGGTGCGCCCGCCGGGGTCCGTTTCATGAAAAAGAAGTCGCTCTCCGCGCCACCCGGGTAGCGCTTCATCACCATCGGGCGGTCGCGAACGTGCGGCAGTAAAAGCGGCGCAACGTCCGCATAATATTGCAGCAGTTCACCCTTGGTGAGGCCGAGTTGCGGAAAGTAGACTTTGCGCAGGTTGGTGAGCCGAACGGCACGGTCTCCGGCATCGACCGTCGCATCAGAGACCTCAGCCGGAATGGCGAATGGCCGGTCCGGCATCTTCACACGCGGATCATAGCTGCTCGCGCTGGAGCGAACAAGAGCGGCGGCAGTGATCGCCCATCGATGGGAAGTACGTTACTGCGGTGCTTGCTGTAGTGCTCCTCGCGGCTGCCGTGGCGGCGGCCCAAAGCCTCGTCGTAATCGACGACGCCGGGCGCCCCGTGCCGGGCGCCACGGTCGATTTCGTGAGTCGTACGGGAGCGCACGACGTGGAAACGACCGACGCCTCGGGCGCGGCCACGGCGCCCGCGTCGTTCGTCGCGGTTGTGGCGGACGTCTCGAGAAGCGGCTACCTCGGGAGCCACGTTGTCTTTGGGCGCGGCCCCGAGCGCGTGGTGTTGGAACGGCCGCTGCCGGTCATCGGAAGCGTCGCCGTCGCGACCGGATCGCGCCAGAATCTCCATGAGTCGCCGCTTGCGGCCTCGGTGATCGATCGGAGCACGATCGCGCTTTCGCCGGCCGCAGCCTCCGACGGTTTGTTGCGCGAGCTGCCGGGCGCCGACGAGACGCGCAGCAACAGCGCGTTCACGAACTACGGCGACATCCGAGCGTCGTTCGGCGGCGCCGGTCTCGACCGCGGCGTGGTCCTCGTCGACGGAATCCCCGCGCAAGACGCCTTCGGCGGACAAATCGATTGGCAGGCGTATCCGATCGATCTGATCGAGCGCGCCGAACTCTTGCGCGGCGCAGGTTCGGCGTTGTACGGCTCGGGCGGAGTCGGCGGCGTCCTGGAAATCGATACGTTCGGCCCGCACCCAGGACCCGGCTTTGCGACGAACGGCCGCCTCACGCTGGGTTCCGGAACGAACGACAGCGCGGACGAAGCGTTTCTCGTGCGCACGCCGCTCAGTCCGACGGTGGGCGTGTCCGTTGCCGGCGTCGCAACGCGCCTCTCCTACCAGGATCTTCCGCCGAACTATTCGGCGCCGATCGTGCACGACGCGCTCGGAGAAAGCGGCGTGTCCAACGTCAAGCTGGCGTATGCGAGCGGGCGCACCACGCTCTCGGCGGCCGGGCTCTTTACCTCCGACCATCAAGACGAAGGGCTTCCGAACTACAAGTTCGACCGGTTTCTGCGCCAAGAAAACGTGCTCGGAACGCAGACCGTCGGTTCGAACGCGCTCGCGTCGTTCGGCTATTACGTGCGGGACACGACCGTCTACAACGTCGACGATAATTACCCGGCCCATCCCGCAGCGCTGCGCTACATCCAGCACGTGCCGACCGACGAGAACGGATTCTTCGGAAACCTGACCGGCACGGCAGGCGCGTTCGACTACACGCTGCGCGTCGAACAGCGCCGGGTCGACGGGCAGGCGCAGCAGTACGGGCCGACCGGCGCTCGCCAATCGCTCGGCACCGGGAGCGAGCTGAGCCAAGGCATCGCCTTCCAAGGCACGTATCGCGTCAGTCATTTCGAGGTGGTCGCGGGCGCGCGTGCCGACGGTCTGCGCTACGACGATCTCGCGCTGTTGCGCACGAGCGGGACACCCCCCGTCACGACGCGCACGGCCGTGCCCGGCCACCCCGAGGGTGCGATCTCGCCGCGCGTCGCCCTGCGCTATGACCTCGATCCTCGGCTCGCGCTGCGCGTTTCGAGCGGCGGCGGTTTTCGCGGACCGTATCTCAACGAGCTGGTGCGCGGTTTCAACGTCGGCGCCGTTTTCGATGCGCCAAATCCCAAGCTCGTCCCCGAACGCAGCGTCACTGACGATGCCGGTCTCGATTACTTGCTCGGCGCCGGTCGCATCGCGCTCGATGTCTTTCAAACGCGCGTCAACGATGCGATTGCTTTCGTGACGATCTCGTCGGCCGAGATGATGCGCGAAAACCTGAGCCGGACGCAGACCAACGGCGAAACCTTGACCTACACGCAGCCGCTCGGTATCTGCACGCGCCTGCGCGTCTCGGGTACGGCGCAGAATCCGCGCGTGACCAACGGGCCCACGAACACGATCGGCAAGCAGCTCGAACTCGTTCCAAACGAATCGGCCGACGTCGGGATCGACGCGGCCGGGCGCGGCCCGCTCTCCTACTCGATCGACGGTGCGTATCTCGGGCAAACGTATGCCGATTCACTCGAAGCCGAACCCCTCGGCGCGGCGCTCCTGTTCGGAGGCACGATCCGCGCGACGACGACCTCGGGCACGACGTTCACGTTGGCCGGCGAGAACCTCACGCACCAAACCTACCTCACGAACATCGATCGTTACGGTGTGCCGCTCACCGTCAGTTTTCGCGTCGGCATCCCGATCGGATCGGGAGCGCAACAGCCGGCCATGTCGCCCTGCCGAGAGTAAGCGTCCGCCGATCAGAGCCTCTTGCGGCGAGGCGAACAATACCACGAGTTTGCGAAGAACGGATCGAAGTCAGCTGCGAGCACCGCATCGAGCGCCGTCCCGAACTCGAGTTCACGCCGGTCCGTGCAAAACGCGCGTTCCGCGTTGGCGGCAAACACGCGCGCGCGCGATTCGCACGACGCGGCATCCGGGAAGGGATCGAGAAAGAGCCGCGCCTGGTTCGGCGCCGACGGCGTACCGAGATACAGCGCCCAGCGGTCGACCACGTGCGGCCGGACCGCGAGCAGCGCGCAGAGCACCGCAGCGGCTGCGAACGACGCGAAAAGCGGCGTTCGGCGCGTCATAGGACCTGGATCTTCGCCATCATGCCGCCGTCCTCGTGTTCGAGAAGGTGGCAGTGAAACAGGAAGGTGCCGCGTACGATCGGGTTGCGAAAATCGATGAGTACGTGGGTGGCGGACGGCGAGCCGTCCGGGTGAACGATCGGCAGGGTGAATGAATCGGTCCAGCGAGCCGGTTGCGGTGCGCCGTCAACGTCCAAGACGATGAAGTGTACTTGATGGATATGGAAGTCGTGCACCTCGGTTGTTGCGTTCGTGAGCGTCCACTCTTCGACCGTGCCGGATTGTGCCACGAACATCGGGGCCGCCGTCGGGCTGTACTGCTGCCCGTTGAGATAGAATCCGTTCGCGTCTTCGGTGAACGCGACGGTGCGATTCTGCGCGACGGCCGCTCCGACAGGTTCGTCGTAGGTACCGAGCGCTCGCGGCGTCGCGCCGGGCACGGGGACGGCGGGCAACCCCGCCGGCGCGCCGATCCCGATCACGCCCAAAACCTGCGGCGGGTTGGGATCGCCACCCGGCCCCGTATCGAAACACGTCGTGCGAAACGCAACACCGCCGTGCGCCGGACCCGTGACGATGACGTCTGTGCGACCCGCCGGCGGAATCACGACGTCCGCAACGTTTTGCTCGGTTCCGCCCGGATATTGTTTGAGCGCGACGCCGTCGATCGACACGAGATGCAGCATCTGGCCTTCGACGCTCAGATCGAAATAGCCGTCGGCAGAGGCGTTGATGATGCGCCAAAGCTGCTGCTTGCCCGGCTGCATGAGGATCGGGCCGCCGGCGTCGCGTCCATCGATCGTCGTGTACTCGCCGCCGATGCCGAAGGGCTGGGAGCAGACCGAAGACGTGCTCGAGGCCGCAGCGCCGCGTCGCCGAGCCGATAACAACGAGAACTTCGGCGCTTGCAGCACGTTGCGCAGAATCATGATGCGCTCGGGCAGCCCCGCCGTCTCCGAAGCGATCGACGCGAGCCCATCGATAACGATCGCCCCCGACATCCCGTTGTAGACCTGCCAATTCGATTCGCCGTGCGGGTGCGGGTGGTACCAATAGACTCCCGGAGGCTGCGAGGCCGGAATGTTGATCTGATAGTGCAGCGTTTGGCCGGGCATCGCGAGGATGTCGATCGAGTCGTCACCGGGCGCATTCGGCGAGACGGTGAGACCGTGGAAGTGCAGACTCGTTGCGTTGAGCGGTTCGACCGTCGAGGGCGGCAGTTCGTTTGCGTAGGTGACGTTGATCGTGTCGCCGGGTGAGATCCGAATCGTCGGGATGACGAGCGCGCCGTTATAGGAGATCGCAGGTCCACCGGTGGCTGGATCGATCACCGCGGCCAGCGAGACGTTCGCGACCCCGCCCGAGCTGCGCACCTCAATCGGGTTGGCTAGATCGGCCGCAGACGCCGGATGCGCCGGCGTCGTAATCGGCCCCGACGATCCGCCGCCGGCTACGTTGCAACCGCTCGGGGCGAGCGCTGCGCAGAACAGCAATGCCGCCGCAATAGGACCCGAACGTGGCACGAACCGACCTCCTGTTAGGAAAACCTAAATCCCTCGAGGGTATTCTCCTATCTTTTGAATTACCTTCACCTAATAAAAGGATTAGGATTACCTAATTCGAACGACGCCGCTCCAACCCAGGCCCCTGAAAGGTCCGCCCCGTTGGCTTGTGCACGCCGTAGGCAGCCTCGTCTCATGCTCGCGTTGACTTTCGGGCTGGTTCTGGCGGCCGGCTCGATTGGTACTGCGGCGGCGGCCGGGCTGACCGGCACGGTCGCCGCGAGCGATGGCACGCCGGTCGCCGCGGCGCGCGTGATCCTATCCGGAAACGGTCCCCCTCGAATAGCCCTGAGCGACCCCAAAGGGCGGTTCACGATCGCCGGCCTGCCCCCGGGAACATACTCGGTGGCATCCTCCGCAACCGGTTACAGTCCGATCGCCGGCCGCACGGTCCAAGTGGTCGACGGCAACGAGAACGAGATCGATCTCGTCCTATCACGCGCCCAGGCTTCTTCGCTCACAGTCATTGGAACCGTCCGGGCGAACGGCCGGCAAACGCTCTCGACCGCGCCCGGGCAAAGTCTCGATATCGCTGCCGCACCGTACGCGCAGAGCGGCGTCACGCGCACGAGCGATATCTTACAGCAAGAGCTCTCGACGACCGTGCAGCCGGTCATCGGCGGCGGCCTCAACGCGCCGGCGGTCGTCTCGCTGCGCGGTCCCGATCCGAGCGAGACGCTCGTCGACATCGACGGCCACGGGGTTAACAGCGGCGCAACCGGAGATTTCGATCTCTCGCTGCTCGATCCGGCGGATCTTCAGAGCATCCAAGTCGTGTACGGCATCGGGCCGTCCTCGCTCTTCGGCCCAAATACGCTCGGGGGCGCGTTAAACGTCCGCACGCTCGAACCGACTGCGCAAACGCATATCTTGGAACGGATCACCGCCGGCACGTACGATACGAACGGGGAGACGCTTCAGGCGACCGGAACGAGCGATCGCCTCGGCTACGCCTTTTCGTTCCATCGCCTCACCTCGGGAGGCGAACTTTCGAACTACCCGATTCCGGCCGCGCCATTCGGGGGCAGCGGCTCATCGACGGTGGGTAACGCGCTCGACGCTTCCTCGACGATCGCGAAGCTGCGCTATTCGCTCTTCAACGGCGCCGGTTTCATCGGCGTGTCGTTGCGCGATCAAGCCGTCTACCGCGACATCTCGGCCACGACGTCGTCGTACGACGTCGATACGGACACCTTTTCCAGCGAAGCGGGTTCGTCGGTCGCCGCGAACAACGCAGCCTACAGCCTCGACGCGCAGGCGCCGCTCGGACGGCCCAACGCGGACGGCGTGTACGGCACGACGGCGATCTTCCGCTACCAGACCTCGTTCGAGCAGCAGCTCGTCAACGGGGCGGCGGCCGGTTCGTCGCCGTATCTCTTCGACGACCGCGACCTCATCGGCGATACGACGGTCGAAGTCGATCACGTGTTGCCGCACGGCTCGCTCGCGTTCAAACTGGCCCTGACCGACGAAAATCTCGAAACGGGGATCGTCACGGGGACCTCGTTCGCCGACACGGACTCGGCGGAGCGCCGACCCGGCTCGCTCCTTCGCCTCGATGATTCGAGCGGCGGCGGCGGCGCGGTTGGCCTGGGCGGACTCGCGCTCGTCACGCGCGAGACGCTCGCGCAGACGCAGCGCTCGGTCGGCCTGCGCTACTCGCTCGATCCAACCGCGAAACTCCACTATTCGTTCGCCGCGTACTATAGCGATTACAGCACGTTCGGTCGCAGCACGGATCCGCGGGCCGGGTTCGTCTGGACGCCGTCGGGTGATACCGCCGTCCGCCTTTCCGCCGGCACGAGTTTCGAATCTCCGCAACTGTTGTCGCTCGTCGTGCCGCCGCCGTCGACGCTCTACACGCCGACCAACGGCTACGTGACGATCGGTAACCCGAACCTCACGGCCGAACGGGCGACCGAATACGACGCCGGTTACGAGCATCTGTTTCACCTGCCCGGTCATCCGCTGCATCTGGGAGTCGACCTCTTTCGAACCGACCTGCACAACGGTGTCGCGGCGTTCGTGCCGCCGGCGCCGTGCGCTCCGAACGCGCCTCCGACGGCGCTCGAGTACACGACGTGCCTCTCGTACCCGATCAACGTCGCGCGCGGCGTTTACGAAGGGCTGGAACTCCACGGCGATCTCCAGCTGGCGCGCCACACGTCGCTGCACGCGAGTTACGGCATCAACAGCGTCTTCACCGAGTCGGCGCCGCCGTCGAACAACATCGAGGCGGGCGAGCAAAATCTCGGCGTTCCCCTGCACAAGTGGGCGCTATCGATCGAACGCGATCCGGGCGGACTCGGTTTTGCGGCCTACGCGAGGCTTCTCTATGAAGGCTACTACAACGAACTGAATCTGCCGCCGTACGCTACGCTCCGGGCCGGGGTCGCTTGGCATCTGCGCAACGTCGACATCGGGCTTAGCGGCAGCAATCTTACCGGCGCGTACGACTTCAAACTCACGCGCGTCGGCGGCGGCCTGCCCTACGGCGCACTGCCCCTGGCTGACGGCGGCACCGGCGGAACGATCCCAACGAACGCAATACCGCTCGCGGGCCCGCAATTCATCCTCTCACTGACGCATCACGTCTAAGAGGTCTCGCTCCGAAGCCCGTCGATATGATCGACCTATGAGACGTCCACCATCGTCTCTCATGTTGCTGTCGGGCTTCGCGATCGCGCTGATTGCGGCCGCGCTCGGTGACCCGTTGGTCGAGACCGTCTCGAACACGGGAATCTTCGGTCGCGCATTCATCGACGACAACCATCAGAGCGTGGCGACCGTACTCGTCGCCGGGCTCGTATTAGGACTCTTGCTCCTGGTTGTTCGCTTCCGTTTCGCGTCCGCACGTGCGAGCAAGGGTTCACCCGACTGGTTGCATGAGGTCGTCTCGGGCCTTTCGCGTACGTCGTCGTCGCGCCACATCGCGCC
>Ga0302324_100008227_pt1 | contig 22039 bp, 19 predicted proteins | sample Palsa_T0_1_FD_201949 | JGI IMG/M metagenome (GOLD analysis project Ga0302324, IMG submission 201949) | Peat permafrost microbial communities from Stordalen Mire near Abisko, Sweden - Palsa_T0_1 | ecosystem: Environmental > Terrestrial > Soil > Palsa > Peat permafrost | place: Sweden: Abisko...
GCCGCGGCTTTAGCCTTGGGATCGCTCTGGGTGGTCGCCATTTGATAGCTGTTGAACTCGGCTGGATCCTTGATTGAAATCGTGCCGGTATCCTGTGCGTGCAGCATCGGTCGAACAAGGCAAATGGTTGCCAATGCCATCACAGATGCAAAGACTATCTTCTTCATTCATTGCTCCTGGGAGATACGTAAAGTGGAATGAATATTCAAGCATTCTTTCGCGAAATGCACAACCCTTCTTCCTGGCGGTTGAACATGGGTCATTCTGCCGGAACCGTACCATGGCTTCCGATGCGACGTTGCGAGGATTATAGAAACCAATAGCCCTTGTGACAAGCAAAGTTGTCGATTGCGAACAGAAAGCAGGGAACCGTTCCGGGAAGATTCGTTTCTGGGACAGAATCTGGCCGGAATCAGGACAGATTCGACCTCTTCAGCCAATCTTCTCCCTCCCCCGGCGCACCCCCGAAGAATTAAAGTGCGCGACCGGCGTCCAGAGCATACCGCCTTAGACACCGCACGTGGGAAAAGTGTTCCGGGCCGGTTCTTGAGCCGGAAGAGCGGGCTATTGAAGGAGGCGAACCAGTTCAATCTGCTCGGCCAGGAAGGCGTCGTGCCCGTGGGCACTAATCATCTCGCGGTAGTCTGCGTTCACGCCAGCCGAGCGGATTGTTTGCGCGAATTGACGGACCGATTCGGCAGGAAAGAGCCAGTCCGAACTGATGCCCACGAAGTTCAGCTTGGCTCGAATCCGGCCAAATACCTCCTCCGACGCCCTACCTCCACGCAACGGATCCCAATTGTCCATGGTGCGAAGGATCGCCAAATACGCATTGGCATCGAAGCGATCGATGAACCTCTGCCCCTGATGATCGAGGTATCCGCCAATGTCGAAGCGGCCGCCGACCAGGCCTCCCCCTTGATTGTCCTGCGCCCACGGGTCCTCGCCGTTCCGATTGGGATTCCGGCCAAAGCGCTCCTCAAACAACTCCGCTGATTTGTAACTCAGCATGCCAATCTGCCGCGCCAGCCCGAGACCCTGCTTTGGCTGCCGTTGCGTCAGATAGTACCCCCCGTCCCAGTCCGGGTCGTTCTGAATCGCCTGACGCTGCAGATGGTTCAGCGCCAATCCCATGGCCGACAGCGGAGCCACTGCGATAATCGCCGCGCGCTCTACCCGCTCCGGATCATGAATCGCCCACTCCAGCGCCTGCATCCCGCCAATCGACCCGCCCAGAACCAGCCGAAGCCGCCGGATACCGAGCGAATCCAACAAATGTGCCTGGGCCCGCACATTGTCTCGAATCGAAACCAGCGGAAAATCAGGCCCGTAGACGAGTCCGGTCTCCGGGTCCACTGAACCTGGCCCTGTCGATCCATAACAGGAGCCGAGCATGTTGATGCAGATTACGAAATCCTGCTCCAGCGATAACACCGCACCGGGGGCAAAGATTTCAGGCCACCACGAACCGACCAAAGCCGAGCCCGAGAGCGCGTGACACACAAGCACCGCGTTGTCGCGTGCAGCATTCAGACGCCCGTAGACCGCATAATGCAGCGTCGGTTTCGCCAGAACGTGCCCGCTCTCTAAATCGAGATGCTGCGGAAGTACGAAGTCGCCTTCGTACGTCGGCTCCAGCGTGCGGGTCTTCGCCGCTGGTGCCGCGCGCGTCTCAGTTTCGGCGTCAGTCATTACATCTATTGTGCCGCAACGGTCGCCCTTTCGGTTCCCGCGAATGCGTGGCCGTTTGCCGTTTCGATCGCCTGGTCAAGGTCGGCCAGAATGTCGCGGATGTCTTCGATCCCGACCGATAACCGCACAAGCTCCGGCGTCACGCCCGTCCCGGCTTGCTCTTCCACAGAAAGCTGCTGATGAGTTGTCGACGCCGGGTGAATCACCAGCGACTTGGCATCACCAATGTTGGCCACCAGCGAGAATAGTTCCAGCGAATCGATTAGTTTCTTCCCCGCCTCGTAGCCGCCCTTAATCCCGAACGTGATCAGCGCCCCATGCCCGTTGGGCAGATACTTCTGCGCCCGCTTGTGATACCGACTCGACTCGAGGCCCGGATAGTTCACCCACTCCACGCCCGGATGCGCCTCCAAATGCTTCGCCACGGCGAGGGCATTCTGCGAGTGCCGTTCCAGCCGCAGATGCAGTGTCTCAATCCCCTGCAGCAGCAGGAATGCATTGAAAGGCGAAAGCGCGGCACCTGTATCGCGCAGCCCCTGCACTCTCGCTTTCAGGATGAAGGAAATCGCGCCAAATGTGTCCCAGTAGGACAAGCCGTGATACGAGGGATCAGGCTCCGTGAATTCCTTGAACCGCCCCGACTTCGCCCAATCAAACTTCCCCGCGTCCACAATCACGCCGCCAATCGAGGTCCCGTGCCCACCCAAGAACTTGGTCGCCGAGTTCACTACGATATCCGCGCCCCACTCGATCGGGCGCACCAGAGCCGGAGAAGCCGACGTGTTATCGATCACCAGCGGCAGCCCATTCTCATGCGCAATCGCAGCCAGCCGCTCAATGTCCACCACGTCCAGCTTCGGATTCCCCAGCGTCTCGGTATAGATCGCGCGCGTCTTGTCGTTGATCGCTGCCCGCATCCCGTCAAAATCATCCGCATCCACAAACCTCACCGTGATGCCCAGCCGCGGCAGCGTGTAGTGGAACAGGTTGTACGTCCCGCCATAGAGCGAAGTCGTCGAGATGATTTCCTCGCCTGCCGAAGCCAGCGTCGTCAACGTCAGCGTCTCCGCCGCCTGCCCCGATGCCGTAGCCAGTCCCGCCACGCCGCCTTCCAGCGCCGCCACGCGCTTCTCGAACACATCGGTCGTCGGATTCATGATCCGGGTGTAGATGTTGCCAAATTCCTTCAGCGCAAACAAACGGCCCGCGTGATCTGCATCCTGAAACAGGTAGGAAGTGGTCTGGTAAATCGGCACCGCGCGCGCACCAGTCGCCGGATCGGGCGATTGGCCGGCATGCACGGCAAGGGTGGCAAACTCGCGCTTCTTTTCTTCAGACATGATTGACTCCTTCGGTCAGGTTGGCTGATTTGTGCGGCGGCGCAGCCTGTGAGGAGTACACTGCCTGCGACAAAAACTAAGAGCCCGAATCCTTTTAGGACCCGGGCCGTTTGTTTCAAGATCGGTTGCGCTTAACGCATTCGCGTCTCAAGAGCCAAACGGACAGTCCGCAAAGCCATACACATAGCCATGGCCGCAATTCCGTCGTTCCTTGAGTTCCGCATGAACCGAAGTATCTTCTGAAGCTGCAACAAAAGTCAAATAGAACCAATATTCCGATGGCCTGTCAGTACTTGAAAAACAGGCGACACACTCGCGTCCGGCGCGCATCCCCCATTGCGTTAAACTCATCCACACGGAGGGAGCCGATGACCACCCGCGCGGGCATCGCCAAATGGCAAACGACCCTTTTGTGGATGGCCTTTTTGTTCTATGCGCAAAGCCGGATTTGCCAACAATACCCAGACAAGATTTCGGTGCAATTCATCGTGTTCATGCAGGTGGTGCCGCTGGCGGTATTTGCTTTGGTTCACGGGAGCATTCTCTATGGCACAAGAGGCATGGCGGCCTTTACTACATTCTGCCTGGGCATCGGAGCTGCCTGCGAAAGTCTGAGCCTTCGCACGGGCTTCCCATTCGGTCACTACTCCTTCACAAGTCTCATGGGACCCAAGCTCCTTCAAGTTCCCATCTTGTTGGTCCTCGCATATCTCGGCATCGGCTATTGCTCCTGGGTGCTGAGTCTCTTTATCCTCGGATATCGAAACAAGCCTTTGGCGGGGGCCCGCTTAATCTCCCTTCCCTTGCTTGCCAGCTTCATCATGCTTGCCTGGGACCTGTCGATGGAAGCCATCTGGTCCACTATCGACCGCGCTTGGATCTGGCGCGATGGCGGACTGTTCTACGGCGTCCCAGTGAGCAACTTCCTCGGCTGGTTCCTCACGGCTTATCTTTTCTATCAGCCCTTTGCCCTCTATTGCAGATCGAATCCTATCCATCCGCCGCCCTCTTCTCCGAGCTACTGGCGCGTCCCCATCCTTTGCTATGGAGTGTGCGCCTACGGAAATCTCCTGATCTTCAGAACCGGACTGTTTCCACATGCGGTGACAGATGCCACGGGAAGAACATGGTTGACGATGGACATCCTCGTCGCTTGTACCTTAGTCTCCGTTCTTGCCATGGGACCGATGGCGCTCCTGGCGTTCCATCGATTGAAAGTTCAAGAAGCGAACAGAGCATGAAGAGCAAACCGTTTCTACTCCAATTCGACGCACAGTCCCCTCATTCTCCGTCCTTCCACACATACGCCTCGGGCTGTGCCAATCCCACGTGTGCTAGTACCCGAAACACAAACTGCCGTGCCATCTCATCGGAATCGACCGGCTTGTTATAAAACGCCGGGATTACGGGAAAGATGGTTGCACCGGCCTCGGCCGCCAGCGTCATATTGCGCAGATGAATGCGATTGAACGGCGTTTCGCGCACGCAGAGGAGCAGTGGCCTGCGCTCCTTCAGCGTGACATCGGCCGCACGGGCGATCAGCGAGTCCGCCAATCCGTGCGCAACGTGGGCGAGCGTGCCCATCGAGCATGGCAGAATGATCATTCCATCGGAAGGATGGCTGCCGCTGGCGATGGCCGCGCCTACATCAGCGTCGGAAAGCGCAACGGTCTTCGCTGGCTTCGCCCCAAGCAGCTTCTCCACCAGATCATGCCGGCCGGAAACTCCCAGTTCCTCGGCGATCACGCGCAGCGAGTTCTCCGAGGCCACGAAATGCACCCGCTCGACGCGCGCATCGGCCTCCAGCGCACGAAGCGCCTCGCGGCCAAACACAGCTCCCGAAGCCCCCGTAATCGCAACCGTCAGATGCATCGATTCCCGCTTTCCCTACTTCACAGATCGCAGATATTTTTCGCAAACCAAGACAACACGTGTGCCAATTCACACAATTGTTCCACGTGAAACAATTTCGCAGCGTGGAACAATCCCTACCCGCCCAGCACGCGCGTGAAGATGGCATCCACGTTACCGAGCTGCCGCATGTAATCAAAGGTGCGCGCAAGCTTTTCCGGGCTCAGCAGCTTCGTGATTGCAGAATCGCGCTCCACTTCGTCGCGAAAAAGCAAGTCCTCTTTCCACGCGCGCATCGCGTGCGACTGCACCAGCCGATACGCATCTTCGCGCAACATGCCGGCTTCAGCAAGATCCAGCAACAACTGCCCACTGAAAATCAGCCCACCCGTGCTTTCAAGGTTCCGCTTCATCCTCTCCGGATACACAAGCAACCGATCGATAAGGTCGGTAGTCTTGGCCAGCAGATAATCGACCAGAATCGTCGAGTCCGGGAAGATCACGCGCTCGACGGAAGAATGGGAAATGTCGCGTTCGTGCCATAGCGGAACATTCTCAAAAGCCGCCTGCGCATTGCCACGCAGCACGCGCGCCAGTCCGCTGATCTGTTCTGAGGTGATCGGATTCTTCTTGTGCGGCATCGCCGAAGAGCCCTTCTGCTTCTCGCTGAAGTACTCCTGTGCTTCGCGCACCTCGGTCCGCTGCAAGTGCCGGATCTCAACCGCAATCTTGTCGAGCGTGCTGCCGATCAGCGCCAGCGTCGAGATATACGCCGCGTGCCGGTCGCGCTGAATCACCTGCGTCGCCACCAGCGCGGGCTTCAATCCCAACGCCGCGCAGATGCGCTCCTCATGCTCCGGCTTCAGATGTCCAAATGTCCCGACCGCCCCCGAGAGCTTGCCGACGCGCATGTCCTCGGCGGCCGCATCAAACCGGGTCAGATTGCGTCCCATCTCCGCATACCAGTTCAGCAGCTTCAGTCCAAACGTCGTCGGCTCCGCATGAATCCCGTGCGTCCGCCCAATCGTAGGCGTGTGCTTGAATTCGAGTGCCCGCCGTTTGAGCACAGCCTGCAACGCGACCAGCCCTTCGCGAATCAAAGCCGAAGCAGCTTTCACTTGCAAAGCCTGCGCGGTATCAACCACATCGTTGGAAGTGAGCCCGTAATGCAGCCACCGGGATTGCTCTCCGAGCCCCTGAGCCGTAAGGGTTTCAGCGACGGCTGTCGTGAAGGCGATGACATCGTGCTTGACCTCGGCTTCGATCGCCTGGATGCGAGACACTGAAAATCCAGCTTTGGTCGCAATGGCCTCGGCGGCATCCGTAGGAATCACGCCATCTTCGGCCAACACGGCGCTCGCCGCTGACTCCACCTGAAGCCAGCATCGGTATTTGTTCTCTTCGGTCCAGATGCGCCCCATCGCCGGGCGTGTATATCGTTCGATCAAGGGCGATCTCCAGGCTCGATGGACATTAAGGCTCTCGAACCAACCTCTGATTGTACGGGGAAGATCCGCTTAGGACCGCGAAATACCAAGACGCTGCTCAAGCTCGTCGTAGAGCAGCCCTCGCCCCGGCTTGTAAGGCTGGAACCACTCGCCATCGATGACCAATTGCGGAATCGCTCTCTTGCCGACGTGCCGAATCAATTCATTTGAGGCAGCAGGATCGTCATCGACGTTGATCTCGGTGTAGCGGATACCGTGAGAATCAAGAAATTGCTTGGCAGCCCGGCAGTCGCGGCACCAGGCGGCCGTATAAACTTGCACAACCATGTCCCCATTCTAGCGTTTATTGCGCTGCTAACATCGAAAACGATGACTGCCGATGAGATCAAAGTAATGCTGAAGCTGGAACCGCATCCGATTGAAGGCGGCTGGTTCCGGCGCACCTACACGTCGGACAAGACGGTCGAGTTGACAAGAGGTGTACGGGCGCAGGGTACAGCGATCTACTATCTGCTCGAACCGGGGACATTCTCCGAGATGCACGTTCTTGAGTCCGATGAGACTTTCCACTTCTATCTCGGCGACCCGGTGGAGATGCTGCAACTTCATCCCGACGGGCGCTCCGCGCTTTTCACTCTTGGACCAGATCTGGCGGCCGGGCAGCGCGTGCAGTTAGTCGTCCCAGCAGGCGTGTGGCAAGGCACACGACTGATTGGCAACGGACAAGTGGCATTGTTGGGATGCACCGTAACGCCGGGGTTTGACTTCGCCGACTATCGCAATGCGACCTATGCCGAGTTAACCGACAAATGGCCCGATCAGGCTGAACGCATTCGAGCGCTAACCAGGAATTAGACAGACCGCCGTTCACGAAAAAAACTCCGCAACAGCTCCGCAGCCTCATCGGCCATGATTCCCTGCTCCACCTGCATCTGGTGATTGAGTTGCGGGTGGTTCAGCACTGACAGGACAGATCCGCATGCACCCGCCTTCGGATCAGCTGCAGCAAAAACCAATCTGTCGAGGCGCGCATGAATGATTGCTCCCGCACACATGGCGCACGGTTCAAGCGTGACAAAAAGCGAGCAACCGACCAGACGGTAGTTGCCAAGAATCCTCGCGGCCTCCCGCATGGCTACAATCTCGGCGTGCCCCGTCGGATCGCTATCGCGCAGGACCCGGTTCTGGCCCCGTGCGATGATTGCGCCGTCGTGGACAAGAACAGCGCCGATAGGCACCTCGCCTGCTTCCGCACCAAAACGTGCCTCGGCGAGAGCAACCTGCATCACTTCCTGATCGGAGATCATGCTCCCGATGGTAAAGCCGCCGGCTGTTGCTGCGTCATGCAATGCAGCGCGCCGAGTCCCCAAATCAGATCCACGCTGTGAATCCCGATGACTTCGCGATCGGGAAAAATCTCGGCCAATATATTCAGCGCGACTCTGTCGTTGGGGTCGTGGAAAGTGGGAACCAGCACGAGCCCGTTAGCGAGATAGAAATTCGCATAGCTCGCCGGGAGCCGCTGCTTGCGAAAGATAACCGGCCGCGGCAGGGGCAGCTCAATAAGCGTTAATTGCTTGCCGTCGCAGGTGCGAGCGTCTTTCAAGCGGACCAGGTTCTCGGCCAAAGGCCGATGGTTTGGGTCGTTCGTATTCGGCTCGACGGCCGTGACGATCGTCGTCGGGCCGACGAACCGGCTGATGTCGTCGACGTGGCCATGGGTGTCGTCGCCGGCAATACCGCGGCCCAGCCAGATGACGCGATCAATACCCAGATATTCGTGAAAGGCCTGCTCCAGTTGCTCGCGACCTGCGCCAGGATTGCGCTGCTGGACCTCACTCAGGAGACATTCCTCGGTCGTGAGCAGTGTGCCCTGCCCGTTCGAATCAATCGAGCCACCTTCGAGCACTAATCGGCGAGGCTCGCCGTCGATCTCAATCGCCGGCTGCCATTCTGGAAGGTTCAACAACTCAGCCACTCGACCGGGGACCTGATCGTCCAAATGCCAATCGGAATATTTGGCCCACGCGTTGAAATGCCAGTTGGTGATGGCGACGCGTCCCTCGGGATTGCGCACGAAAATCGGACCGGAATCGCGAGTCCACACGCGATCGGTGGGCCAGTGATGAAAGCTGACCTGGGGCAAGTTCGCCCCGGCGCGCTTGAGAATGCCGGTCGCAAGCTTCTCTTCTTTGGCGTCTTCAACGAGAATGTGCACGCGCTCGTGCGCGGCCAACAGCCGGACAATCTCGGCGTAGACCCACGGAATGGGCTGGAATTTTCCCGGCCAGTCTTCGCGGTTGTGCGGCCAAGCCAGCCAGGTGGCCTCGTGCAGCTCCCACTCGGCGGGCATGCGATAGCCGAGTGCGCACGGCGTCTTTTCAGGCGATTCTGCGGCCATCCCTATTTCGAATCTCCGTCGGCGTCCCACGAGTGGCCCGGATCGAGAAACCGGCGCGTGATGGGCGCATAGGCATCGATGCGCCGGTCGCGCAGAAATGGCCAGTTGCGCCGCGTCTCTTCAATCAGCGACACATCGATTTCGCCCAGCAGAATTTCCTCCGCGTCATGCGAAGCTTTGGCAACGATGCGGCCAAATGGATCGGCCAGAAAACTCCCGCCCCAGAACTGAAGGCCCGGGCCTTCGATGCGATTGCCTAGCACATCGCCGTTCTCGTGACCCACACGATTCACCCCAGCGACATAGACGCCGTTGGCAATGGCGTGGGCCCGCTGAATCGTCTGCCACGCATCGTATTGGGCCGCTCCGAATTCGTCTTTCTCGGCGGGGTGCCAACCAATTGCAGTGGGATAGAAGAGAACCTCGGCACCCTGCAACGCCGTGAGCCGCGCCCCTTCGGGGTACCACTGGTCCCAGCAAACAAGCGTGCCGACACGGCCAAAGGCTGTATCGACGGCGCGGAATCCAAGATCGCCGGGCGCAAAGTAATACTTCTCGTAGTAGAGCGGGTCGTCGGGGATGTGCATCTTGCGATAGACGCTGGCGATGTTTCCATCTAAGCCAAGCGTCACGGCCGTGTTGTGATAAAGCCCCGGCGCGCGACGCTCAAACAGAGAAGCAACGATGACCACGCGGGCTTCGCGCGCAACCTCGCCGAGCTTGGCAGTGGACGGACCTGGAATCGGCTCGGCCAGGTCGAACAGGCGCAGGTCTTCGCGCTGGCAAAAATACTGCGCGCGAAAGAGCTCGGGCAGACACACGATGTTCGCGCCCAACCGCGCCGCTTCGCGAATATGCCGGACAGCCGAGGCAAGATTTGCCTCCGGATCAGGCCCCATCCGCATCTGCACCAAACCAACATTGTATTTTCGCTTATCGACCATGACCAGCAGTTCTTTCTCCGAGTTGATGCAGGAAGGCCAACCCCGCGTTGCGAGATTGGCCTAAGAAGCCTTGCGAGCGACGATTAAACTTCAACGACTAGACTGCGGCTCTTAAACTTCCAAAATCAGCACGGCCGCGGCGATTGTCGTTGTCCAGAGTCCGCGCTTGTCGCCCACTGCAGACTGGGTGACGTTGCTGGTACGCACAATCTTGTTCGAGAAGCGGTAAATCTCTTTTTTCTCATCCCAGCTCTTGTCGGGATCAAAGTCCACATCGAGAGTGGTCGCGAGCATCTCGGCGGCCAGTTCTTCCGCATACTCGCCCGCCTGCTCCTCAGTCTCGCCGAAGCTATGGTGCTCGCTAAGGTAGCCGTAGGTATCTCGGTCGGCGGGGATGGCCACGCCGATGCTCGATACCACCAGCCTGTGCGGCTCACGGGTGGAGTTCTCGGCGATGACGGCAAAAACTACTTCGCCGTGGTCCAGATACTTCAAACCTTCTTTGCGCGGGATGACCTTGCATTGCGGAGGAAAGATTGACGAGACGCGAACCAGATTCTGCGAAGCAATGCCTGCATCACGGAGTGCCAGCTCAAACGAGGTCAAACGCTCTTTGTGCTTGCCTACGCCCTTAGTGAAGAAAATCTTCTTCGGGACCATGCTTTTTCCCAATTTCTTTGTTCCCTCCATGACGTCGGCGGTAACGGCTTTCGCTAACGTTCCCGCATGAGTTTATCTCATCTTGCCCAGTGGGGACAGAACGGAGAAAGATTTCATCCGAAGTTCACAACAGCAGTAACTTTTTTTGTCGAATTGCGTTTAAGGATTCATGAAATGGATCGCGCTTGTTGGTGTGTGTGTGACGTGTGCAGGATTAGTGCCGGCGACTGCGCAGGGGACGGGAGTGACGCCTCAAGACGGCTCGCGATCGGCTTCTGATTCGCCGTCTGCGGGTGCGGCATCGCTGTCGCCGGTACCGCTTGAGTGGACGCCTCCCGCGCTTGAGCGGCTGAATGCGCAAGCCGCGGTGAAGTCAAGCTTCACGCTCGATCGAAACATGCTCAGCGTGGCTGCGGGCTTGATGCCGGATTCGCAAGCAGAAGATCGCCAGGTGATCCGCAAACTTGAGGGTGTCAGCGTACACACGATGCGTTTCGACGCCGGCATTCCCGATGAAGCTGAAGTCGACTCAGTCCGTGCTGCCTACCATCTGCGGGGTTGGAAACATCTGGTAACCACAACCAAGGCCGGCGGACCAGTTCACAGCGGGACGACCGATGTCTGGGTGGTGTTGGACGGAGCTAACGTACGCGGCGCTGTGATCCTGGCCGAAACACCGAAGAGCGTGACTCTGGTGACCGTAGCCGGCAATTTAAGTCCCGTCGATCTGCTCCATTTGCGCGGCCATTTTGGGATTCCGCGCTTCGATGGCGACGGCGTGAGCGATTTGCACTGAGTGGGGTTTTATCCTCCGTACCTTCTGCCGCCCATTCTTGGATTCCATTGCGTTTCACGTCGCGAACGTGCGCAGTCACAACTCTACTCTTGAGATTTGCCGACTGTAGCCTCCTTCTGCAAAGGTATAAGAGAAAGGGACACCGCAAATCCAATGCAGAAAAGTTACAACGGGCTTGAACTGCCCAAAGACGGCGCTGCCATTGAGTACAATAACGGCCAATTCAACGTTCCCCACAATCCAATCATCCCCTTTATTGAGGGCGACGGCACAGGCCGCGACATCTGGAAGGCCTCGCAGCGCGTTTTCGATGCGGCGGTTGAAAAGGCGTACGGCGGAAAGCGCGGCATCAAGTGGTTCGAGATTTTCGCCGGCGAGAAGGCGTTTCGGCAATTCAGCACCTGGCTGCCCGACGACTCAGTGGCGGCGGCGCGCGACCTGCGTGTTTCCATCAAGGGCCCGCTGACCACGCCAATTGGCGGAGGCATTCGTTCGCTGAATGTGGCCTTGCGCCAGTTGCTCGACCTCTACGCATGCGTGCGGCCGGTGAAGTACTACCAGGGCGTGCCCAGCCCCGTGAAGCACCCCGAGAAGGTAGACATCGTCATCTTCCGCGAGAACACAGAGGACGTATACTCGGGCATCGAGTTTAAGCAAGGCAGTGCCGATGTTGGCCGTTTGATCGAGTTCATCAACGAAGATTTGCTGAAGGGCGGCAAGAAAAAAATCCGTTCTGACTCAGGCGTGGGTATCAAGCCGATTTCGATCTTCGGCACCAAGCGCCTCGTGCGCTACGCGATCAAGAGTGCGCTTGAGACTGGCCGCAAGACCGTCACCCTGGTACACAAGGGCAATATTCAGAAATTCACTGAGGGCGCGTTTCGCGAGTGGGGCTATGAAGTGGCAACCCAGGAATTTCGCGCAGAGACCGTAACTGAGCGCGAGAGTTGGATTCTCGGCAACCTCGATGCCAACCCCGGCCTCACTGTCGAGCAGAATGCCGCGCTTATCGAGCCCGGCCTGGAATTCGGCAACCAAGCGTTCCGAGACGAGCTTTACGCTGAAATCAAGGGAGTGCTCGAGTCCATCGGCAAGACGCACGGCAAGGGCGCGTGGAAATCGAAGATCCTGGTCAACGACCGCATCGCCGACTCGATCTTTCAGCAGATCATTATTCGCCCGTCGGATTACAGCATTCTTGCCACGACGAATCTGAACGGCGATTACATATCCGACGCGGCAGCGGCGCAGGTGGGCGGGCTCGGCATTGCGCCGGGAGCGAACATCGGTGATGGCTTTGCTGTGTTTGAAGCTACGCACGGCACTGCGCCGAAGTACGCCGATAAAGATGTCATCAACCCTGGCTCGGTGATTCTTTCCGGAGTCATGCTGCTCGACTTTATTGGCTGGAAGGAAGCCGCGAAGCTGATCGAAACATCGATGGAGAAGACCATCCTGCAGAAATTCGTGACCTACGATTTTGAGCGGCAGACGGCGGGAGCAACCAAGGTAGGCACCAGCGAGTTTGCGACGCGGATTATCGAGAATATGTGACGACAGTGGTTCGTGAACAGTGGACGGTGAACAGTTTTGTCAGTGGCAGTCGATAAGTTTAGGTTTCAGCAAGCAGCCGTCCGATCGGCAATTGTCGTGGCTCGATTGTAGTTTCTCCGTTCAGACCACTGTTCACTTGAGGAGAAGAACATGCGCAAGAAGGTAAGCATTGTCGGCGCCGGCAACGTAGGCGCGACTGCGGCACATTGGATTGCTTCAAAAGAACTCGCGGACGTTGCGCTCATCGACGTAGTGGAAGGCGTTCCACAGGGCAAGGCGCTTGACCTGCTGGAGGCAATGCCCATCGAGAAGCGCGACGTGAACGTAATAGGCGCGAACGATTATGCAGCAACGGCGAACTCAGACATCGTTGTCATCACCGCGGGCATTCCCCGCAAGCCGGGCATGAGCCGCGACGACCTGCTGCATACCAACTTCAAGATCATGTCGGATGTGGTACAGAAAGTCGTGGCACAATCGCCCGAATGCATCCTGATCATCGTATCGAATCCGCTGGACGCAATGGCGCAGGCAGCGTATCGACAGGCAGGCTTCAATCGCGAACGTGTCATCGGCATGGCTGGGATATTGGATTCAGCCCGCTTCAGAACGTTTATCGCCGAAGAGCTGAAAGTCAGCGTCGAGAACGTCACTGCCTTTGTGCTCGGCGGCCACGGCGACACGATGGTTCCACTCCCCCGCTACTCGACGGTCGCCGGAATCCCCATCACCGAACTGATTGCGCCGGATCGCCTTGAAGCAATTGTGCAGCGCACCCGCGACGGTGGCGCAGAGATCGTCAAGCATCTCAAGACCGGCAGCGCCTACTATGCGCCTTCCGCAGCCGCCACTGAGATGGTCGAAGCCATCCTCAAAGACAAGAAGAAGATTCTTCCCTGCGCAGCCTATCTCCAGGGCGAGTACGGGATCGACGGATTTTATATTGGCGTTCCCTGCAAGCTGGGAGCAGCGGGCCTTGAGAAGATCATCGAAATCAAGCTCACCCCGGAAGAAGACGCAGCGCTGAAGAAAAGTGCGGCTGCGGTGAAGGAATTGTGCGATGTGATCGGGGTCTAAACCAACCTCACAGAACAGCCGCATTACCTACGCAGGAACACCACCACATAAGGCTCGACCTGCGCTGCGCACTGGCTCGGTGCTAGATGGCCGCATCCGGGGATCACTACCAGCTGCGAGCCGGAAATCAATTTGTGCATCGTCTCGCCTTCGCTTAAGGGCGTGATGCGATCGGCCGCGCCCCAAACAATCAGCACGGGCGCCTTCAGGTCAGGAAGCAGTCGATCTGTCGCTTCCCTTCCGGTCAGCATGGATGCCAACGCTCGGTGAACGACCCACGCATTTTGTTTTGAAATCCGAAGAATGTCGCTAGCGACGAAACCCGGCACCTTCGGCGGCTGAGGCATCAGGAGTTCATCCAACTGCGACAATTCGGCGGCATTGACCGGAGTGAACAAATCAGTGTTCCAGTCGGGCTTCAAGGCAAGGCCTGCGCTGTCAAAGAGCATCAGCTTGCGCACGCGTTCTGGATGTCCCGTCGCGACACACTGCACGATCCAGCCCCCCATGGACCAGCCGCCAAGGTCCACTTGCTTCAAGCCGAGAGCGTCAAGAAAACCGACAACCACCCCCGCCTCGTCGGGGACCGAGTAAGAAAAACCGTCCGGCTTTTCGCTTTGCCCGTAGCCGACAAGGTCCGGCAAATAGACTCGGAATCCCGCCCGCGTCAGATAAGGCGCCAGATTCTGCCAATCTTCCGCGTGGCCTCCCAGCCCGTGCACCAGTGCGACGGCGGGGCCCGAGGGCGGACCCAGCACGTAGTAATGAACGCGATATCCGTTGACTGTGATTGATCGAGACTCCGCACCGGACAGAAGCAAACGCAATTCGGAATAGGTCTTGAAGAATTCGACCGGGCGAACCAAAAAGGCGCCTGCCACCAGAACGGCAAGGGCCATCAGACCACAGAAGATCCAGGAGAGCCGCGGGGACCGGATCAATTACCCTCCTTCGACTCGATCGCTCTTGCACGTTGCCAGCCCGCTTCGATGACGCGCACGGTCACGGGATCGAGCACCAGGGCGCCCTCGACCGACAGGTCGCCCGAATCAGGTCTGTTCCACTCCCCCCGCTCGACCCATCGCACGGCATCGGCATCGGAGGCCGCCTTCAAAGCGCCACCAGTCACACGGCAAAGGTAATCGGCGATCACATAATGGTAGCGAATACGCTCCCCTTCCCGATGAATGCGATCGAGCAGCTCAATCAATTCGACCGGTTCGACGAGCAGTCCTGTCTCTTCCTCGACTTCTCGGATGACGGCGGTCTTGAGCGATTCGCCGACTTCCACCAAGCCTCCGGGGAGAGACCAGTGACCCTTCAGCGGCTCGCGACCGCGCTGAACCAGAAGCACCCGGCCTTGGTTCACGATCACCGCGCCGACGCCGACAAGTGGTGCCTCGGGAAACTCTCTGAGCATCGATTCCTGCCTGCCTATCTCCTTTTATATGTTAGCGGTTCAGGTCGAACTTAATCCATCCAATAGTAATCGCTACGCAATGCGTCGGCCGAGTCTGCATCGTCTCTGCTGGCGTATCATCAAAGACAGGGATTAAATTGCAAGAATTTACGCTTCGCATCGACGGTATGCACTGTGGGTCCTGTGTTCGCCGGGTCAGCCAGGCTTTGAACCTTGGTGAAGGGGTCAACGTTTTGGAGGTTCGAGTTGGGGCGGCCCGATTAAGCTCCGCTGAAGGGCTCGCGACGGTCGATCTTGCCATTGCGTCACTGGCAAAGGCCGGGTACCAAGCGCATTTGGAGCAGTAGCCGTTCGATGGCGACCAATCTTCCAGAGACTGTCACGCTTCCCGTGTTGGGCATGACCTGCGCGGCCTGCCAACGCCACGTCGAATCCGCGCTGCTATCGACGACCGGAGTTCAATCGGCACACGTCGATCTGATGGCCAACCGAGCAACCGTAGTGTTTGATCCGCTCCGCGCCAATCCTCCTGCATTGGTGGAAGCGATTCGCGGAGCGGGCTACGACGCAATCCTTGCGGCTCCGGACGGTTCCCAACGCCAGGTAAGCACAGAGCCTTCCGCGGGCAGGCAAGAATTCAAAGCATGGTTCATGATCGTTGCCGGTGTGGTGGCGATGATTGTGGCCATGCCACTCGACGCGCACATGGGCCGGTTCGATCTCGCGCTGATGCGCCGACTGCCATGGCTCTACGCCGCTCCCCCCGATTTACTTCGCTGGGCCCTTCTCATCGCGACGGCTGTGCTGCTGGTCTGGGCAGGCCGCCCGGTTTTTGCGAACGCCGCGAGCGGATTGCGCCACGGCACCACGAACATGAATTCGATGGTGAGCCTGGGGACCGGCGTGGCCTTTCTTTACTCCGCATTCGCCACCGTAATGCCCGGAAATGGCAAGGATGTTTATTTCGACGCGGTCCTGCTGATACTCGGCTTCCTCTTGCTTGGCAAAACTCTGGAAGCGCGGGCTAAGCGCCGGGCTTTGGCGGCATTGGATTCGCTGAGCCGCATGCGTCCATCCGTCGCGCGGCGAATCGTAAACGGCTTGGAGACTGTGGTGCCTCTGGAAGAAATTGGGGTGGGCGACCACATTAAAGTTCTTCCCGGCGAGCGCTTCCCAGTGGATGCGCAGATTGTTGAAGGTCGCACTTCGGTGGATGAATCGATGCTGACCGGCGAGGCGGCGGCCGTGGTCCGCGAGCGGGGAGACAAAGTATTCGCCGGGTCGCTCAACTATGACGGAGCGGTCGTTTGCCGTGCGCAGTCTCTCGGCGAGGAGACGGTACTGGCGCAGATCACTCGCATGGTGGAGCAGGCACAGAGCTCTCGCGCTCCAATGGAACAACTCGCCGATCGAGCGAGTTCTATTTTTGTGCCCACAGTGATCGCACTTTCGGTCATCACATTCGTGATTTGGGTGCTTGCCACTCGATCTTTGGAGATGGCACTCGCCAGTTCGGTCGCCGTGCTGGTGATTGCCTGCCCTTGCGCCATGGGACTCGCGATTCCAGCCGCGCTCACAGTAGCCGTGGGACGTGGAGCACAACTCGGCGTACTCTTCAAAGGCGGTGAATCCATTGAGCGCCTGTCAAATGTTGATGTCGTTGTGCTGGACAAGACCGGGACATTGACTGAGGGTCGCCCAGCTTTAGCTACGATTCAAACCCTGGTGGGCTATCAGGAAAACGAGTTGCTCCGTCTAGCCGCAGCGACCGAAGAACAGTCGAGTCACCCCTTGGCACATGCCATCGTCGATGCGGCACGCGCACGAAGTCTGACATGGCATCCGGCTCAGGACGTGCAAATTGTTCCGGGCCGCGGCGTCACAGCCCGAGTGGATGACTTCAAATGCATGATTGGCAATGAAGCATTTTTCCAGGAACTGTTTGCGAAAACGCCGAATAATTTCACACCTGTAAAACCAGGAATGACAAGGCTATTCCTGGCGCTCGATGATCAGCCCGCCGGGTGCTTTGACGTTCGCGACCTGCTCCGGCCGGATGCAGCCGAGTCCGTGGCGATCCTGCGCAAAGCAGGACTCCGAGTCATCATGCTTACCGGAGATTCCGCTGCAGCCTCAGCACCGATCGCATCGCAGGCAGGCATCGAAGAGATGGAAGCAGGCGTTGATCCGGCAGACAAGCTGGCTCACATTAAGGCCTTGCAGAATGAGGGACTCCGCGTGGCCATGGTTGGGGATGGTATCAACGACGCTGGAGCGCTCGCTCAGGCGGACGTCGGTTTGGCCATGGGATCGGGAACCGATCTCACGCAGGAGGCGGGCGACGTGGTGCTCTTGCGGGCTCAACCGACCTCGATCCTCGTCGCTCGCGCACTCGCACAGCGCACCTTGCTTATCATGCGGGAGAATCTGGCCTGGGCCGTAGGCTACAACGTCGTTGGAATTCCACTGGCCGCAGGACTGCTTTATCCGGCATTCCATGTCCAGTTGAGCCCCTGGATAGCGGCAGCGGCCATGGCCTTGAGTTCAGTGAGTGTCCTGATGAATAGCTTGCGTTTGCGGCGCTGGCAGCCGATTCCTCTCCGGAGTGCGCAGGCAAGATAGACTGGGTACAGAGTCTTCTTGTGCGGATCCTTACACGCTATATCCTCGGCGAAATCCTTTCTCACACGCTGATCGGCGGCGTGATCTTTACATTCATTCTTTTCATGCGCGACCTCGACCACATCCTAGAGATGGTCGTCCGCAACAGCTCCACATGGACAGACGTGCTTGAGGTTTTTCTCTTCACGATACCCAATACCTTCAAAGTCACCATTCCCATGGCCGTGCTGGTTGGGATCCTGCTGGGCCTCAGCCGCCTGGCCGCGGACAGCGAGATCATTGCCATGCGCGCCTCAGGCATGGGCATTGGCTACTTCGTAAAGGTCGCGTCCATTGTGGCTGTCAGCGGGACATTGCTGGGGCTGGTGAATTCGATCTACATCGCACCCCGAGCCAATCAGGCCATACTCGATCTGCAACAGACATTGGAGACGTCGCAGGCTTCCTACGAGATCCAGGAAAGAGTCTTTTACGAGGATTTTCGCAACCGGGTTCTCTACATACAAAACGTGCGCGCGGGAACGGGTGCATCGAATTGGGACCGAGTCTTCATGGCGGATGTTACCGATCCTACGACGCCGTTGGTGACGACCGCAACTTCCGCAACTGTGGTGAGCGATTCGAGTCAGGAATTACTCATGAGGCTTCGAAATGGCACCGAGCACGAAACGATGGCGGGCCAGCCTGAGCAGTACAAGGTGTCCACTTTTACCAGCACCGATCTGCCTCTACCGCTGAGTCAGCAAAACGAAGTGCATCTCGGACGCCTTGACACTGCCATTTATGCGATGCCGATGGCAACGCTGGAGAAGCGTACCCATGGCCCAGAGGGCAGGCGTTTTCAGATCGAGTTGCAATCCCGCTTTTCTTATCCCGCAGCTTGCTTGGTGCTGATGCTGGTGGGTGTGCCCCTGGGCGTCATGTCGAGGCGCGGTGGCAAGAGTTCTGGCTTCGTCTTTACTCTCTTGCTCGTCATCCTCTACTACGTTCTCTCCTACACTGGAATCGCTCTGGGGCGCCAGGACAAGCTTTCTGCCTTTCTTGCAGTTTGGTTGGCAAATTTCCTCTTCGCCGCGGCGGGCACATTTCTGTTGTGGCAGATGGCCAGCGGAGGCCGCGTCCTGAGCACTTTGGGCCGGTGGGTGGCGCGCTTTTCCGATCTGACTGTAAAGACTCAGCAGAATGCGAAAGCTTTCTCCGGACTGCTGGACCGGCTGCAGCCCCGCTCAGTGCGGCGAGGCGCCCGAGGCGTCTTTTTCCGCATCCTCGACGAATACGTTGTTCGCGAATTTCTGAATATGTTCTTTCTGGTGCTTTCAGGATTCGTTCTTTTGATGCTGGTCTTCACATTCTTCGAACTTGTGGGCGATATCCTGCGCAACCATATCCCACTCATGACCGTCGGTGAGTATCTACTCAACCTTACGCCCAGCATGCTCTACCGAATTGCTCCTTTGGCCGTCCTGATCGCGGTGCTGGTCACATTTGGCGTCCTCAACCGCAACAGCGAAATCGTTGCCATGAAAGCCACCGGGATCAGCCTCTACCGATTGGTGGTTCCTATCGTCTCTATTTCTGCGGTTCTGGCCGTGGCATTGTTCCTGTTCGATCAGTATTATCTTCCCCAAGCCAACCGCAGGCAGGAGGCGCTGCGCAGCACCATTAAAGGACGTCCGCCGCAGACGTTCTTGCATCCAGAACAGAAGTGGATCTTCGGCGAACCACGCACGGGCGAGGCCAGCCGAATCTTTTATTACCAGTTCTTCGATCCGGGCACCAATGAGTTTGCCAACTTTTCCGTGTTCGAATTCGATCGATCGACATTTGCGATATCCCGGCGCATCTTCGCCTCGCGCGTTTTCTGGGACGCCGGCAAAGGCACATGGGTCTTTCAGAATGGATGGGAACGCGATTTCGATGGAGCTACGCAGACCCGATACCAGGACTTCAAATTCGCGTCGTTTGCCGAAATTCACGAAGAGCCTGGCTACTTCACCAAAGAGAGCCTGCAATCGCAGGAGATGAACTTCGGGCAGCTCGACCGATATATTCGCGACCTGCGCCAGAGCGGTTTTGACACGATGCGCCTTCGTGTTGCGTTGTGGCAGAAACTTGCCTATCCGCTCATCGCTGTTGTCATGGCGGTGCTCGCTATTCCGTTTGCACTTTCCATGGGTAGAAGAGGATCGCTCAGCGGAATTGCCGTGGCGATAGCTGTCGCACTCACTTATTGGGTAGTTGACGGCCTCTTCGGGGCTATGGGCAACGTGAATTACCTGCCTGCGGCACTGGCTGCGTGGAGCCCGGACGTTTTGTTCGGACTGACCGGTGGATACTTTTTATTGCGAACGCCAACATAGCCCTGCATTGGCGCTCAGGAATAACCGAACCGCTCTCGGGTCCTGTTCATTCCATTGACGCCGTACAATGAAGAAATGCTTCGCGACCTCAGACCGCTCTTTGTTTACATGCGGCGCTACCGCTGGGGTTATCTCTGGGGCACACTTTCGTGCATCGCCACGAATGCCGTGTGGGTGCTTTTCCCACTTGTCATTGAGAAGGCCATCGACGGCCTGGAGCACGGGGTATCAAGAGGCAGAGTTCTGGTGTTTGCGGGATTGCTCGTCGCAATCGCCCTCTTGAAGGGCGTTTTCCTCTACGCCCAGCGCTGGATTCTGATTGGTATCTCGCGAGAAATTGAATTCGATTTGCGTAACGACTTGTTTCGCCAACTGGAAATGCAGGACTCCGGTTTCTACGAGCGCTATCGAACCGGCGACATCATGGCGCGCATGACGAACGATTTGAATGCAGTGCGCATGTTGCTTGGTCCAGCGCTGATGTATAGCGCGAATACAATCTTTTTCACCGTAGGCGCGCTTTTCTTCCTGCTTCGCATTAGCCCCTACTTAACGCTGGTTGCCTGGGCGCCGATGCCTGTTGCCAGCATACTCGTCCAGTACTTTGGGCGGAAGATTCACGACAGATTTGAACGGATCCAGGAAAGCTTCTCGGAGATCTCATCCCAGGCTCAGGAGAACTACTCCGGCGCACGCTTGGTGCGCGCATTTGCCCGCGAAGAATCGCAAATCAGTCTCTTCGAAATGCTCAATCGCCGGTACATTGCGCGCGCTCAGCGTCTCGTGCAGTTGATGGGCATGTTGTGGCCAACCCTGGAGTTTATCCTCGGAATCTCGATGATCATCACGCTGCTGGTCGGCGGGCACGAAGTGATCGGTCACCGTATAACACCGGGCCAGTTCGTTGCCTTCAATACTTATATGATTCTCCTTATTTGGCCCATCATCGCGGTGGGCTGGGTCGTGAATCTTTTCCAAAGAGGCACTGCTTCCGTAAAGCGCATTGACGAGCTGCTCAGTGCTAAACCTGCGATTGATGACAGCGGTGCTGATAGTTCAATTCCCTCGAATACGATCCTTCGCGGAGAAATCGAGTTCCGCAATCTCAATTTCAGCTACGGACAGACTCAGGTTCTGCACGATATTTCGTTGCACATTCCGCCTGCTTCGACGATTGCGATTGTCGGCCCGACAGGGTCCGGAAAGACCACTCTGGCGAACCTGATATCGAGAATCTATGAAGCGCCGGAGGGCTCTCTTCTAATAGATGACCGCGCGATCCGCGATTATCCTCTCGCCATGCTGCGCCATAACATTGGCATGGTTCCCCAGGAAACATTTCTTTTCAGCGAAACAATTCGTGGGAACCTCGCATTCGGCGTTCCAGATGCGGGCGCAGAAGACATGCTGGAGGCCGCCGAAGCGGCGCACATCCGCCGCGAATTTGAGGAGTTTCCGCAGGGGTTTGAAACCATGGTGGGTGAACGCGGAGTAACTCTTTCCGGAGGGCAAAAGCAGCGAGCCGCCATTGCACGCGCTCTGCTGCGGCGACCCGCAATCCTCATCCTCGACGACGCCCTCGCGAACGTGGACACATATACCGAAGAGCGAATTCTAAACGGACTGGGGGCCTACACCGCAGCCGCAACGACGATCCTGATTTCACATCGCGTCTCAACGGTGCGAAACGCTGACCAGATCGCCGTACTTCAGAACGGAAGAATCGTCGAAATAGGCAGGCACGAAGAGTTGCTCGCACTTGACGGTTACTATGCGAGCCTCTTTCAGAAGCAACAATTGGAAGAAGAGTTGACAGTTGCAGGTTAGGCAGTCCAACTGGTCGGAGCGACCGATTCGAAATCCGGTTCAGAGGC
>Ga0302324_100008228_pt1 | contig 22039 bp, 15 predicted proteins | sample Palsa_T0_1_FD_201949 | JGI IMG/M metagenome (GOLD analysis project Ga0302324, IMG submission 201949) | Peat permafrost microbial communities from Stordalen Mire near Abisko, Sweden - Palsa_T0_1 | ecosystem: Environmental > Terrestrial > Soil > Palsa > Peat permafrost | place: Sweden: Abisko...
ACGGGCTCTGGTCGGCGGCAGGGACTACGCCGTCCATATACTTAGCGCCCGTGATCGGGTTGATGAGCGGAATTGGATTGCCGGCCGCGTCTGTGAAGACTCCCCTCGCCTGTGAAGACGTCGGAACCACGGCCGTCTGAATAGTGCGATTCACTACCCGCAGCCCTTCATAGTCGGCAAAGAAAAATAGCTTGTCTTGCTTGATCGGACCACCCAGTGTACCGCCGAACTGATTCTGCACCAGCGTCGGCTTCACACCGGATCCGATGAACGGACCATACGCGTTTAGATCGGTATTGCGAAGGTAGTCATAGGCAACCCCATGGAAGCTGTTCGTTCCACTACGAATCGTTGCGTTGATGATGGCGCCTCCAGCCCGGCCATACTCCGCGCTGTAGTTGTCGGTCTGTACCTTGAACTCCTGCACCGCATCCGGCGAAGGAATGATCGCCTCATTGGAAAATCCCTGGTTTGCGGTCTGGTACGCATTGTTGTCGATTCCGTCGAGCTGAAAGTTGTTCGTCATCGAATTCTGGCCGTTGACGTTGTACGACGCATCGCGGGGCGGGGCAGAAAGCGTTTCGAGCAACGACTTGCGAACGCCCGGGACCAGCGTCGAAAGATCGGCGTAAGCGCGGCCATTCAGAGGCAGGTTGACCGCTTCACGCGTCTGCACCGTCTCGCCGCGATCACTACTATCGGTTTCAAGGATGCTTGCCGCTCCGGAGACCGTGACTGTCTGTGAGTCCGCACCAACCTTGAGCGAAAGCGCAACACGCTGTCGGGCTCCGACGGTGACTGTAAATCGGCCGGTGTCAGCTTTTTCAAAACCAGCCGCAGTCACCGTAATCGAATACTCACCCGGTTGAACATTTGTAAATTCGTAGTTGCCGCTTACGCTGGTTTGCCGGGTGACGGTTACACCCTTTGTTACGCTGAGCAGCACAACAGACGCTGAAGACACCGCGGCTCCATCCGGGTCACTAATCGTTCCGAGCACGCTCGCCGAATCGAACTGTGCCTGTGCCGATGGCGCCCCCAATAGGACGATCGCCAGCATGAGAATAAGAGCGTTGGCTGCAGTTGCAGCGATCTTCTGTAAGAAGATGATTGACGACCTCGTGTTCTTTTCGCGGACAGGCTTGATACACATGCGCTTGGCTCCTCGTACTTTTACTTACTGTGGGGCAGTTTCCCCTTGATGCACGAACTCTAGCCAACGTCTTACGAGGGCACACAGTCAATTCGCCGCAACAGCACTGTTAAGCGGTATAACTTTCCTATTTAAAGTCATTTACCTCGTATTCACAGAGAACGTGGCGTCAATTTTTATCCTCGATTTAACAGGATTGCAGATAGTAAGCCTGCGGATTTTCGTTGATGAAGTATTCATCCCACGCGTGTGTACTCTAACCACCGGCAACTTTCTGGTCACGCATGCGCGATAGTACCGCTCAACTTGAGATGAATCCGACCGTAACGAACGACCCGCGCTGGGAACTCGTGGAGCGCATTGTCGTATCGCCCTCCTTCATAAAGTCTCCCCGGCTTTGCAGTTTCCTCGTCTATATTTGTGAACTGACCCTGCAGGGACGTGCGAACGAAATCAATGAGCTGAATATCGGCGAAGCACTCTTTGCCCGCGCACCAAACTATGACCCTTCCATCGACGGGATCGTGCGCTCTCACGCGAGCCGCCTGCGCCAGCGGCTGGAGCAGTACTTCAGCGAGGCAGGCGCACACGAGACGATTCGTCTGTTGGTTCCAAAGGGAGGCTATACGCCGGTGTTCGAACCGCGGCCCGTGCCTTTGATGTATGAAGAAATTGCTCCCTTTACGCCTGATCTGAGAGATATCAGCCCTGCGCGCACGATGGCTGACGTCCCAACCTCAGCCAATCAAAGCTCCCGCCTACTTTGGATTCTTAGCATGGCACTCGCCATAGCCTGTATTACTGTTGTGTATCTGCTGGTCCATCCACAGACCAGCCATGTGGCGCCGCCGGTTCTTGCGATGAAACACCCGCTCTGGGGCAGGCTGTTTGGGCCGGACCACTCCACAATGATCGTCGCTTCCGACACAGGTTTAACGAGTTTGCAAACTCTCACCGGGAAAAATGTCAAATTGGCCGAATACCTGAGCGGGGACTACCGGACCATTGTCAATCCACCGGTTGGTACAACGGCCGAGGTAGTGAAAATCCTGGCAGCGCGGCGCTACACCTCCATTGTGGACCTAGATATTGTCACCAAGCTCTATCAGATTCCGGGGATACCTTTGAATCGAGTACAGCTTCGCTACGCACGAGACGTCCGTCCAAACGATTTTAAAAGTGGCCCAGTCATCTTGCTTGGAGCACAAGAGGGTACGCCCTGGGTCGAGCTATTCGAAGCTCGAATGAATTTCGCCTTCCTGCATGATCATCAGAAGCACTCATTTGTCGTTCTTAACCGCTCGCCACAAAGCAATGAGCTTCCCAGATACGACTCAGATCAGGCAGATCCACTGCATAAGGTGTATGGCATGGTTGCGTTACAACCCAATCTCGAAGGCTCCGGACAAATACTTATCCTGGAAGGGACCTCTATGGCCGGGACTGAGTCAGCCGCCGATTTCGTCTTCGATGACGCTCGACTCTTGCCATTCCTCAACAAGATTAGGAATCAAAATGGTTCCCTGCCTTACTTCGAGATACTGCTTCAATCGAACAACATGAACGGAAATGCATCTCAATCCGAGATACTCGCATACCGAACATCGCCAAACTAACATGCCGAAAAGCACTCAGCTTGATCCAGTAACTCAAGCCGGTCGAATGGCACTCCTCACGAAGTGAAAGATCACCTACCCGCCTCCACGCCTTGTGGAACGGAAGCACTGGACACTTCCCTGCCTGTTGGCTTACCGTGTATCAACAGCTGCACGCGCGAAAGTGAGACGCTATCGACCATGCTTGATCGCAGAACCTTCCTCCAATCCGCTGTAAATACAGGCGCCATCGCTGCAGCTGCGATCTGCCTAGTCCGCCAGCTCAGTAACCTCAGTGTCGAGCGTGGAAACGTCACCCGCTGAAACCCGAAACAAGGAAGCTCGACTTAACATATCCAGCCGACGGAGCCACAATGAAGATCCAATTTAAATGCCTTGCGCCGCTGCTCGTTCTCCCTTTCCTGATATCGGGTCAGGGGCTAGCCCAGGACCCCGCCCACGCCACAGAGTTTCGCATGCAACATCCTGGGAACGGTCCCGGTGGCGAACCGCGCATAGCCTTCCTTGCCCATCGCCTCGGTACTGACCACGCCGAAAGCATCTCCATGCTCGACATGAACGGCGATGGCTTCCTTGATCTGCTCAGTGGCGCCTACTGGTATGAGAACCCCGGCGCTCTGGGTGGGGAGTGGAAGCAACATCAATTCCGTACAGTTGGCATCCACAACGAATTCGTCAACGACTGCGGGGAGTGGGCAGTCGACGTCGACCACGATGGCCTGCCCGATCTCGTCACCACTGGCTGGATCTCGAACGGTCTCTGGTGGTATCGCAATCCCGGGCCCAAGGCCACCGCCGCCGGCGCCATGTGGAAGGCAGAAAAAATTACCGATAGCTACGATACCGAGGGTGGCGCCTTCGCCGACATCAACGGCGACGGCAAGCCTGACCTCGCTCTTGCTCACTACAACCGCGCCGGTATCCTCTGGGTCGACTTCAGCAAAGACAAACCACGCGTCCATCATCTGGGAACTAGCGTGCAGGACGGCCACGGCATCGGCATCGCCGACATCGACGGCGATGGCAAAGCCGACGTACTGACGACCCACGGCTGGTTCCAACAGATCGATGCCGACAACGACAAGTGGGTGTGGCACGCAGACTGGGATCTCGGGGACGCCGGCTTTCCCATCCTCGGTTACGACGTCAACCACGATGGCAAACTCGATCTCATCTATGGTCAGGGCCACGGCTACGGTCTTTACTGGCTTGAGCAGGCCGGCACTCCAGCCCATCGCAAATGGATACGCCATACCATCGACGAGTCCTTTTCTCAGTCGCACGCCCTCGCTTTAGTCGACATAGATGGCGACGGCACTCCCGAGCTAATCACCGGAAAGCGTTACCGAGGCCACTCTGGTGCTGATCCAGGATCATACGATCCTGTGGTCGTTTACGCTTATAAACTGCCGACCAAAGCGCAGCTGGCTGCCACCAAAACGCAAGCCGTCACGCATCGTGCTCACACACAGGCCCCCACGGGTACAACGCAAAGTGCAGACAGTATGCAGATCGGCGATAGCGCAACTGATCCCGTCTTCACGCGCATCGCACTCTCGGTCAACGGCACCGCCAGCGCCGGTACTCAGTTCGTTGCCGCCGACTTTGACCACGACGGAGACATCGATCTGGCCAGTGCCGGCAAGCTTGGCGTACACGTGCTTGAAAATCTCCAGATCGACAAAGTGCCGAAATCCGTCCGAGAAGAGACGCAGCCTCTCAACCGCAAGTGGCCCTTCCCAGACGAAGGCAAAGAGGTCGAACAGGAAGATGGTCCCACACCCCAATAGATGCGCTCCATCCGTATTGCTCTGATCGACGAATGACGTCCAACAAAGAGCGGAGCAACTTCTATCAGCCTCTTCGTCTAAGTACCTGTCCGGGAGATACAACATCTCCCGGACAGTTTTATTTAAGCCTGACCTGAATCGCGAAGCGGAAGCATCTCATTCACGCGTTCGTAACAAGTTCAAACTAATGTTCCTATAAGTATCTCTCGCGCGAAGAATAGCTCAAAGAAAAGACGGAATGAAACGTTCACTCGCAAGAACCATCAGCATTGGTTGTGAAGAATGCTGAGCAGACGTAGGCTTCTACAGCGCGGACTCTATACAGCAGCAGGAGCTACGATCGGCAAAAGCATACCGGCGCTCGGTCAGGCAATGGCGTCGCCCGCTCAGGTTCGAAGCAGCGTCAAACTGGTCCGCTATGTCGATCCACTGCCAATCCCACCCATCATTCGCCCTACGGGCAGGCCCGACGAAGTCATACAAATTGAAATGCGCCAGTTCCAGCAGAAGGTGCATCGTGATCTTCCACCCACAACGCTCTGGGGATACAACGGCTCTTGGCCAGGCCCCACCATCGAAGCCCAAAGCGAACAACCTCTTAATATCAACTGGGTCAGCAAATTACCGACGATCCATCTCCTGCCCATCGATCACTCCATCCATGGTGCCGAAGCATCCCTGCCAGCGGTCCGCAATGTGGCGCACCTTCACGGCGCCTGTGTGATGCCCGACGACGACGGCTATCCCGAGGCATGGTTCACAGCGCACGGTGAACACGGCCCCAAATTCAACCCGCGGCCCTCCTCTTACCCTAACTGTCAACCGTCCACAGCCCTCTGGTACCACGACCATTGCCTGGGTATCACCCGGCTGAACGTCTACACAGGCCTGGCTGGCTTCTATCTCATTCGCGACGAAGCAGAGCGCGCTCTGAATCTTCCGCAAGGTGATTTCGAAATCCCATTGATGCTGCAGGATCGACTCTTCCACCGCGACGGATCCCTTTACTATCCCAAAGTCGTGAACGGGCCGAAGGAGCATCCCATCTGGATCCAGGAGTTCTATGGGGACATGAACTGCGTCAACGGTAAGGTCATGCCATTTCTCGAAGTAGAGCCGAGAAAATACCGCTTCCGTATCCTGAATGCCTCCAACGCCCGCTTTTATCACCTGCGTCTTTACAACTCCGATGCGACCGGCAAAGTCCTGAACGAGTCTCCTGACGTCCCGGCGTTTCAACAGATCGGAACCGACAGCGGTCTTCTTCCAACTCCCCTGGAGTTACACTACCTTCTCATCGCCCCTGCAGAACGCTTCGATATCATCATGGACTTCTCCGGCAGTGAAGGAAGATCTTTCTCCCTCATCAATGACGCGCCCGCTCCTTACACTATGGGCGGCCAGTACCTCCCTGAAGACGTCATGCTCTTCAAGGTGACCAAGCCGCTCTCCGGCAAAGACACCAGTCTCTTGCCTGAGACGCTCGTCCCGTTCGAGCCCCTTATCCCTACTTACACCACGCGCGAACGACTGTTGTTGGTGTCAGAGAAGGAGCGGCCCTCTGACGGCTACGTCATCACCGGCCTGCTAGGCAATGCCCATTGGCACGAACCCATCACCGAAGATCCAAAGGCCGGCAGCACGGAGATCTGGTCCTTTGTCAACGTTACCGGCGATGTCCATCCCCTGCATGTTCACCTCGTACGATTCCAAGTGTTGAATCGCCAGCCCTTCGATGTCTTGACGTATCAACAGACCGGCAAACTCGTCTTTACCGGAAGTCCTATGGCGCCAGAGAGCAACGAACGGCCCGCGCTCAAAGACACCGTCAAATCATATCCAGGCTATGTCACACGCATTATTCAGCGCTTCGATCTTCCGCATAACGCGCCCGTATCACCCGGTCAAGAGCTCCTGTATGTATGGCACTGTCACATTCTCGAGCACGAAGACAACGAGATGATGAGACCGTATAAGGTCATCGTGTAACTCGCATGAACCATGCGTATAAGTGAAGCGCGGTTTCATGCCATGCCAGGACAGAAGTGTCAGGTGAAGATTAATTGCTCTGAGACGAAACGCTGTCGATAACGTGATCGGAATTATTGATCATTTCACCGTTGCTTGACGCATTCGAGTTGTCGCGCCCTCTAAGGTTATCCCACTGAGGAAGTACCCCCAAAAAGCTTTTTCATCCTTCCTCAGTTTTCTGGAGGTTTCAACTTGAAATCAAATCGTAAGATCACTGCCCCTAACGGGACATTGAAGTGTAGCGCGATGATGTTGATCGCATTACAAGTGTTTGCGGGACTACCCCAGTCCGCTTACGCCCAAACCGCCGCACCTGCAACCACCACTCCCATCAAGCACGTCATCGTCATCATCGGTGAGAACCGCACCTTTGATCACGTCTACGCCACTTACAAGCCAAAGGAAGGCGAGACCGTCTCCAACCTCCTCTCCAAAGGCATCGTAAAAGCCAATGGTAAGCCTGGTCCCAACTACTCCCTCTCTGCACAGTTCTCGGCCGTCGACGGCACTGCCGCCGGCACCAGCACCTTCTCCAACAGCCCCCAGTTCAAGAGCATCTACAGTACGCTTCCTCCAGCTCTGGCAGGCGGTCCTGAAGCACAAAGCGTCGCTAGTGCTCCGTTCACAACCCTGAAGGTTGCTAAGCTTGCCGACACCGGCCTCGCTCATGGCTACGACCAGTTCCTCGTCACCGGCGCCACCGGCATCCCTGGCGGCCAGGTCGACACCCGCATCACCGACGCCACCAGCCTGCGTGAAGGCGTATTCCAGATCAGCGGCGAAAAGATGCCTTACGACGCCTACACCAACAGCCCCGTCCACCGCTTCTTCCAGATGTGGCAGCAGACCGACTGCAACACCGACTACTCCACCAAGGACAACCCCAGCGGCTGCTTGAACGACCTCTTCCCTTGGGTTGAGACCACCGTCGGCACCGGCAGCAACGGCAAGGCGCAGCCCAGCACCTTCAGCGACACCACCACCGGCGAAGGCTCCACCTCCATGGGCTTCTACAACATGGCGCAGGGCGACGCCCCTTACTTCAAACAGCTCGCCGATGAGTACACCATCAGCGACAACTTCCACCAGTCCGTCATGGGCGGTACCGGTGCCAACCACATCATGTTCGGCTTTGGCGACTCCATCTTCTACACCAACACCAGCGGTGTTGCCGTCGCCCCGCCGATCAACGAAATCGAGAACCCTAACCCACAGGCCTCCACCAACAACTTCTACGACCAGGATGGCTACGGTGGCGGCAGCTACGTCAACTGCGGTGACATCAGCCAGCCAGGCGTACCTGCTGTAACCAATTACCTCGAGTCCCTCAGCCGCCCTGTCAAAGCAAACTGCGTCAAGGGCAACTACTATCTCGTCAACAACTACAACCCCGGCTTCAACGGCGACGGCACGCTCACCTCGGCGCTCTCGCCCTTCACCATTCCTCCAACCAGCCAGAAGAGCATCGGTGACGATCTCGTCGCTCATAACGTTCCTTTCAAGTACTTCGGCGAGAACTGGGATCTCTATGTAACTGATCCCACCGAGTCGAACTCGTTCGATGAATACTGCAACATCTGTAACCCCTTCCAGTACCAGACCCAGTTCATGGGCACCCAGGCCGCCCGCGAAACCTACATCGGGGACACCACCGAGCTCTACGAAGACATCGACACCGGTAACCTGCCGGCGGTCTCCATCGTCAAGCCCAGCGGCTTCAACGATGGTCACCCGGCGTCCTCCAAGCTCGATCTCTTCGAAGGCTTCACCAAGAAGATCATCGACCAGGTCAAGGCCAACCCGGCTCTCTGGGCCGACACTGCCATCTTCGTCACCTGGGATGAGGGCGGCGGATACTATGACTCCGGTTACATTCAGCCAGTCGACTTCTTCGGCGATGGTACCCGCATCCCGTTGATCGTCGTCTCCAAGTACTCCAAGGGCGGCCACGTTTCGCATGAATATGGCGATCACGTCTCGCTCATGAAGTTCATCGAGAAGAACTGGGGCCTCCCGGCCATCTCCACCCGCAGCCGCGACAACCTGCCGAACCCGGTCCAGAAGGCAAACAATCCCTACGTTCCGACCAACAGCCCAGCTATTGGCGATCTTACGGATGACTTTACCTTCCCCGCCAGCCACTAACCACCTAACCTTAATTCGCTGTACACGTCGGCGACCGGCATCTGCCGGTCGTCGATGTCCATCTTCGAGGAAATATCTCTACCTATGAAAACGAATCGCCCGCTCTCGAAATCACTCAAGCCAGCCGTTGAACTCTTCACCTCCCTCGCACTCCTGCCTGGCCTAGCGATCCTCTCGTCCGTCCACCATCTGCACGCAGCCACGCCCGTAGCCCCACATGAATTCCGTATCCAGAAACAATGGACACTCGGCGGCAAAGGTGGCTGGGGCCTTCTCTCTCTCGACACCGCCTCCCATCAGCTCTATATCCCACGTAACAACCGCGTAATGGTTGTGGACACCCAGACCGGCACCCTTTTAGGCGAAATCGGCGGCATGATAAACGTGCGCGAGATGACTCTCGACGACTCCGGAAAATACGGCTATGTCACCGACCCCACCGATGGAACCGCAGGTTTCGTCCGTGTCTTCGACCGTTCCACACGCAAGCTTGTGACCTCGGTCCCCACTGGTCGCGTCCCCACAGCCATCGTCTTCGACCCAGCTACAAAGTCCGTCTTCGCCTTCAACTCGCACAGCCATTCGGTGACAGTCATCGATAGCACAACCAACGAGGTCATCGCGACCATCCCGCTCGACGGACGTCCCGGCTCTGCGGTAGCGGACGGAAACGGGAACATCTACGTAACCCTACCTGCGCTCGGCGAGATCACCCGCATCGATACCGCTCAAAAGAAGGTCATCACTTCCTTCCCGCTCATGCCCTGCACCGGTCCAGCCGGTCTTGCCATCGACAACGCACACCGCCAGCTCTTCACCACCTGCGAGAATCACAAACTCATCGCTGTCAATGCCGACACCGGCCACGTCATCACCATCGACGGCGCTGCCCCCAGCTCCGGCGACATCGACTTCGACACCCAACACAATATTCTCTTCCTTGCGGACGGCAGCGGAACTCTTACCATCCTCCGCCGCAACTCACCTGTCAAATACTCCATCGTCCAGAAGATCACGACCCAACCTGGCGCTCGCACCATGATCATCGACCACAACGACGACAAGGCCTATCTCGCGACAGCTAAGTACGGCATGAACACTGGCGCCGCATCCGAGGAGCTTCAGTTTCGCCCAACTCCTGTCCCGGATACCTTCTCCATCATCGTCGTGGGACGCTGAAGTATGTAATGCACTGTCTAGCAGCGAGATGCCAGATATAGATGAGAGCCTTACGAACTCATAGCTCGCGTCCAAATCCAGGCTTGAACTACACGGTCTTCAATCAAATCAGGCACGCCTACAAACTGCTTCGACACATTTAATGTGTCGAAGCAGTTTGTCCATAAGTCGAGTTTTTACCATGCTTGCGGAAATAATGGCGATCGAGCAGCGCTTGCGAGACCTCTCCAGCATCCGCCTTGAGCGATAGCGTGCGATAGGCCATGCGTGCGATAGCCTCCAGCACCACAGCATTTTGTACTGCGCTTTGCGCAGTCTTGCCCCAAACAAAAGGCGCATGTCCGGCTACCAGGCAGGCCGGGACTGCCATCGGATCAACTGCGGCAAGCCCTCCCTCTCCGCGAAAGCGAGCCACAATGGCAAGTCCCGTCTCATGAACATAACGGCCATTAATCGCAGCGTCAGAGAGCGGAGGGGTTACCGGCACTGGGCCATAGAAAAAATCAGCGTGCGTTGTACCAAACACAGGGATCGCCAGCCCTGCCTGCGCGAAGCTCGTGGCAAACTCCGAATGAGTGTGCACGACGGCACCGATCTCCTCGAACTCGCGATACAGCAGCGTATGGGTATCGAGGTCGGACGATGGTTTCAACGTTCCTTCGACCACTGTTCCGTCAAGGTCGGTGATTACCATATGCTCTGGCCGAAGCTCATCGTAACTGACACCTGAAGGCTTGATAACGACCAGCCCCTGGTCGCGGTCCACACCGGAGACATTGCCAAAGTTGTAGAGAACAAGGCCATGGCGTACCAAAGCCAGATTTGCCTCCAAAACTTCTTCGCGAAGATCTGTCAATCTCATGACTATTCCTTTCTGCTTCCGATAGCCGGTCTCTCTGGCAACGGAGCAGTAGTATGCGCGATTGAGGTGTAGCCGCCCAAAACAGAGGACCATCCTGTCTCTGGAAACAACTTAATTATGCTGATGCATCTTCCAGCCAAGATACTTACTGGCAGCTTCATACACCGGCGATGCCGTAGTCGAAAAATTCGCTGCTACATGATGCTCAAAGCCATTTTCACAGATGTACCGCAGCAACTCCTGCATCCTTGGAATCTCTACCACACCCGCACCACCAAACGTCTGTAGCGGATCGTTGGTAAACGCACCCTCGCCGACATATCCGGTTATCTGCCCGGTAAAGTCATCGGTGGAGAATCGTGCAAAACTCATGGCTCCGGCCTTCACCGTGCCATCCAGCGTTCCATAGGTGTTTTCCTTACCTACCGTTCCCGCGATGATCTGCTGAAAGTCCATCTTCACCTCATTGAAGAAGTGCTTCGGCAGGTTCGAGCAATGGAAGCAAACCGCTTTATCCGGGTTATCTCCGTAGTTATTGTTCCAGTCCAGCAGCGCACTCGGTGATTCACTGGCCAGCGTCAGAGCATACATACTCAGCGTCCCCAGCACATCCACCTCGCACGCTGAAGGAATTAGATTTTCGCTCATCATGCTCATGACGGTGCATGGAACAATGCCAAGAAACTCCTCAATCGAAGTCCAGCACTGCACCGCACTCACGGTCAACTCACTCTCTGTCATCCAATGATCAATCACCGCACCCAGCTTCGCCATCTTCATCAATGCGATCTCTGGAGTCTGACCCACCGGAATGTACTTTTTGATAGCAGCGAGTTTCTCTTGCGCCGCATCGTCCGTATCCTTCATCCGTCCGATACGCCCCATCACCTCGCTCAGATCCAGCGTCTCCACAGTGATGCCCGACTTCTCCAGCAGCTTCTCAGAGTAACGAACCGTATTGAAAGCCGTGGGCCGCGCGCCAATAGCTCCAAGGCGAACATTTTTCAACCCACGCACAACCCGGCAAGCTCCAGCGAACCATTCCAGGTCAGCCTTGAACTCTACTGAGTCCGGCGCCTCCGTATGTAGCCGCGTCAGCGAGTAAGGAATTCCATACTGCTTCAAATTGTTGCAGATCGACATCTTGCCGCAGAAGCTGTCGCGCCGAAACGCAATCGTCATCTTCCCTGCATGATCGGGAGTAGCTTGAATCAGCACAGGCACCTGCAGATTCGACAGCCGCAGTGCGTCTGCCAGACCACGCTCCTCCCCAAAATTCGGCAGCGTAATGATGATTCCATCTATCTCCGCGGCGTGCTTCTTGAATAAAGCCGCGCACTTCTTCGCATCCTCATAGGTCTCAACGGCCCCATGCGCCGTCTCCTCTGGAGTCAGCACAATCGGCTTGATTCCCGCGGCCTCGAGAGCCGCGATCATCTCCAGCCGTCCACTTGTCGCCAGGTGGCTCGGAAAAAATCCACGGTTGCCAACAATTACACCCATCGTCATCTGTTTCGCCATAACGCTCCCAATTTATTGCAGCCCATACCGGGACTTCTTTTGAACTACACCCACAACATCGTTCCGCACAGCACTGCAGAGATTTATATTCTGCCTGGACGAAACCGAATCGTATAAAAGCCGCCAAACAATGTAAGTACTACACCCCACCACAGCGTCGGATGGAGTGACTCCAACCATGGCAGAAGAATCTCGTTCTGCGGAGGATGATGAAACTCTGTGAGCCCCGTAAATACCAGCACAATACCGTACGCGAGCATTAGGATGCCGCAGAAGAACCAGATCGATAACTCGGCCGACTCAACTTCATGTTCATGTTTGTCCATCACCAACACTCCTTACCAGAACATCAGATTCAAAATAAAGAAGACGACGATGACCACGATCGCCCAGAAAATTGGCTTCTGCCAAATTGTCGCCGACCCATCATGCGGAATCGGCGTGACGCCATAAACCAATCCCGAAAGCTGCTCCTCCGGCACCGGCTTGGTCACTAGACTGACCACCACCGTCACTACAACGCAGATGATCCAGCTCCATAGTGCCCGGTACAGATTCTCCGCCATCGGTTTAGCATCCGGGCTCATTGCAATGTATCGCAGAGCACCCGCGTTGCTCTGGACCCAGATGAACATCGCAATCGAAGAAACAGTTCCCGCCAGCAGTCCAAGAAATCCACCCCAGTGTGTCGCCCGTTTCCACAGCATCCCGAGAATCACCGTGCCAAACAGCGGAGCAATAAAGAAGCTGAACAGCGCCTGCACGTAGTCCATGATGCTGGCCGCATTCATCACCAGATAAGCTGTTGCGATGCTCACCAGCATGCCGATCACAGTCGACCACCGGCCCATTGCAACATAGTGCTTATCGTCGGCCTTTTTGTTGATGAATGCCCCGTACAGGTCATAGGTCCAGACCGTGGAGAACGCGCTCACATTACCGGCCATGCCGCTCATAAAGCCAGCAACCAGAGCAGTAATCCCTAGCCCGAGCAGTCCCGGCCCGCAGTACCGAATCAACATCAGCGGCAGCACCTCGTTATAGCTATGCTGGCCTGTCGCTGCGGCAACGCTCTCCGGCACCAGGTGCATGATCGAACCATCAGGATTCTTGAGCACCGCAAGCGCCAGCAACCCAGGCACAATCACAATAAATGGCACCGCCATCTTGAACGCCGCACCAATCACCGGAGCCATCTTCGCCGCTCGCAGGTTATTCGCGCTCAGCACCCGCTGCACGACGAGAAAGTCGGTAGTCCAATATCCAAAACTAATCACGAATCCCAGTCCGAACACGATACCGGTCCAATGCACGCCCATGGGATTGTCCTTGAAGCTTCCCAGCGTGCTCCACATGTGTCCGTAGTCTGTCGTGCCCACGTTCACAGCAATCTGCGCCTTCAACTTTGTCCAGCCGCCGGCTTCGATCAAGCCAAGAATCGGAATCATCGCTGCGCCTGCCCAGATCAGCACAAACTGTAGGACCTCATTGATGATCGCCGACCGCAGGCCGCCCAACATCACATATAACGCGACCGTAGCCGCGCCCACCCAGATGCTGAAGCTTATATTCCATCCCAGCACCGTCTTCATCACCAGTGCCATGGCGTACATATTCACACCACTCATCAAGATCGTCATCGCTGCGAACGACACCGCCGCCAACCCACGTGCACCTTCGCCAAACCGTAGCTGTAGATAACCAGGTACCGAATGCGTTTTAGAGATGTAGTAGAACGGCATCATTACGATGCCGAGAAATAGCATCGCCGGAATCGCGCCAATCCAATACCAGTGTGCCGCCAGGATCCCATACTGGTAAGCCGCGCCTGCCCATCCCATCAGCTCCAAAGAGCCCAGGTTCGCCGACACAAAACTCAGCCCCGCGATCCAGGCGGTCATCTCGCGCCCGGCCAGGAAAAAATCTTCGCTCGTGTTTGCCTTCCCTTTCGCGTAGAACCCAATGAAAATTACAAGCGCGAAGTAGAGCACCAGAATGAGAATGTCTGCTGGCGCCAGATGCGTTAATTGGGAGGTCAGGATAAGTGCAAGCGCGTTCATTAGTCTCTCTTACTGGTGTGGGGTGAGTTAGATCTATGAATCGACTTTGGCGGTAACTACAGTTTTTCGTGAGACTGCAGCAACGTCTCTTAGCTCCCGCAGTACATCTGAGAGCCCTTGCGGCACAAAAGCATCGTCGCCGAAAGCGAAATATACCTTGCGATAAAGTTGATACAACTGCTCGTAGACACCAACGCTCTGAGCCTGTGGAAGATATGTTTTGTGCGAGAGGCACATACGGCTTTGAGCCTGTTCAACCGTTGGGAATATCCCCGCAGCAAGCTGCGCAAAGATTCCAGAGCCTATGCTGGTTGGAATACCATCCGGAACGAGAACCGGTTTATTAAGAACGTTGGCGTAGACCTGATTGAGGACGTGGTTATTTTGCGGTATACCACCGGCATTGATCACACGCTCGATGGGCACGCCGTACTCAGCAAGACGATCCAGAATGATGCGCGTGTGGAAGGCCGTTCCCTCAATGGCGGCGAAGAGCTCATCTTGCGCTGTGTGCAAAAGGTTCCAGCCGAGCGTAATCCCTCCTAACTCGGATTTCACCAACACAGTTCGATCGCCGTTATCCCATGCGAGGCGCATCAAGCCGGTCTCGCCTGCGCGGTAGCGATCTAATCCCTCTGAGAGTATGCGAATGTCAGTCGACGCACGTCGGGCAATCGCCTCGAAGATATCACCAACGGCCGAAAGCCCAGCTTCAATCCCCGTAAACGCAGGGTGTACGCTGCCCGGCACCACACCACAGACACCTGGAATCAACTCAACTTTTTTCTGCATTGCGATGATGCAGGTGGAAGTACCGACAACATTGACCACATCCCCTTCTCGACAGCCTGCTCCAATCGCATCCCAATGAGCATCAAGAGCGCCAACGGGAACAAGGATGCCGGTGTGCAGACCAAGTTTCTCCGCCCACACGGGAGAAAGATGTCCGGCGAGTTGGTCGGATGTCAGCACTTCAGAGGTGAGCTTGTCGCGTATGCCATCCAATAGCGGGTCAAGTTCGGATAAGAACGCTTGCGGCGGAAGCCCACCCCACTTCGGATTCCAGAGCCATTTGTGTCCCATAGCGCAGACACTGCGCTTAACCTGTCCAGGCTCCGTGATGCCACAGAGTGTCGCAGCGACCATATCGCAATGTTCAAATGCCGAAGCGAAGCGATCTCTTTTATCAGGATTATGACGCAGCCAATGCAACAGTTTCGCAAAGCCCCATTCGTGAGAATAGACGCCGCCACACCACAGGATCGCCTCGAGTTTGCGTGCGTGAGCGAGCTTGGTGATCTCTTGAGCTTCTTTAAGAGCGCGATGATCGCACCAAAGATAGTAATCATCGAGCGGCTGCATCCGTGCGTCTACGGGAATAACGCTCGAACCAGTGGTGTCGAGTGCCAACGCCTCAACAGATGCACCGTCAATTCCCGACTCCTTCAGCACCGTGCGCATTGCTTTGACGAGCCCATCCATCTGGAGCGCATGCGATTGCGTGGCAAAGTCCGGATCTTCTCGCTTTCTTTCAAGCGGATACGCTGATGATGCTGTGCCGAGCCGCCCGCGTTCGCTGTCGAGAAGCGTGACACGCACGCTGAGTGTTCCGAAGTCAACTCCTGCAACGATGCGCATACAGTGCTTTTCCCTCATAATCACGGTGAAATAGTGGTGGTACATCGGCAAGGACGATGCGCATGCGTTGATACATCCCGAAGTTAAGTAAATGTTTACTGCCGCTATGAACCTTACATTTCACGGTGCGCCCCGTCAAATTGAAGGAAAACGGGACCCTACACTGGTACCATCCACGAGCTTAGTATAAATTGGCGCTTTTATCATTTTTAGAAATCGTTTACAGCGTCGACAAGAATTGCAGCAAAGTAGTTTTGATGTCAAATCTTCCTTTCTGTCGCCAGAAGATCCTAGAGCCGAGCTTTCCACAGTGTAAAGTTCATCGAAAACCATTTTCTGTCAACAGCAATCGTTTGTTCAACAGCCCTGAGAGTAGAGTTAGAACGAAGTCCCGAAGACGCACGCGACTCTTTACACTGATGAAGCGCTATGCACCAGGAACGGCCTCTTCCAAACAACTCTTTGCAACGGATCGTTATACCTACTCGTCAAGGAAACATTTACTTGCATTCGCAGGCTATAAGAACTTACCTTGGTCAAGAATACAAACGGAATATCCCTATGCCACAAGTACCCCGGCAATCTCGATCTACGAATAAGCGTTTGGATATTCGCGATGTAGCGCGATTAGCTAAGGTTTCTATTGCGACTGTTTCGCGAACGATCAACGGCTTGGACACCGTTGATAAGGAACTTGCAAAACGTGTTTGGAAGGCCGTTGAGGAGCTCAATTACTACCCGAATACGCTGGCACGATCCCTTGTTTCGGGACGTAGCAGAATCTTCGGCCTGCTGGTTTCAGAGATTACGAATCCCTTTTTCCCAGAGCTGATTCAGGGCTTTGAAGAGGTTGCAGTCAGAAATGGCTACGACATCATGATTGCTTCTACAAACTATAACCGTGTGCGCATGGAGACATGTGTCCGGCGCCTGCTGGAGAGAAATGTCGAAGGGGTCGCGGTGATGACCTTTGGCATTGAAGCACCGATGCTAGACGAACTGGCTTCAAGGAACATTCCCCTTGTCGTTATTGACGACGGCCCACACACGCCGAATGTCATGGCACTTACTATTGATTACCGCCAGGGTATACGGCAAGGGGTGCAGCATCTCGCGGCGCTGGGTCACCGTGAGATAGCGTTTGTTAGCGGCCCATTACAACAGCGCTCCTGTCAGTTCAGGAAAACTGCTTTCGTCTCGTCACTGGAAGAGATTGGAGTGTTATTGAACCAGGAACTGTTGATCGAAGGCGATCACACACTCGAAGGCGGTATGAAGGCTGCCGATCGTTTGCTGCGAATGCAGAAGGTGCCTACGGCGGTGATGTGTTCGAATGACATGACTGCCATAGGCGTGCTCCGAGCCTTGAGTAACGCGGGACTGCGTGTGCCTGAAGATATGTCTGTTATCGGCTTTGATGATATTCACCTCGCGCAATTTATAAGTCCTCCCCTAACAACAGTCAACATGTCACGGACCGATATCGCGCGGGCTGCCTTCGAAGCTTTACGTGCGAATGTGGAGGGTATAACGATATCGACTAAAGGGGGGACTACGCTGATTCCAACTACGCTCACGGTACGTCGGTCAACAGGATTCCCTCGTGGAACCATGTCTCACTTAAAGAAGCCCACTAAGCTTCAGACTGCAGCCCAGTCTTTGGGGCCTGCATCCAGCACGAAAAATAGCTCCAGAAATACCGCACGTGAGTCGAAGTTGGATGAGAAAGTTAAGCGTCAAATTCTGCGCAAACCTAAGGCCTCGCCCATGTTCAGGAATAGGACTGCGGGGACTGTATAGGATCGGCACCCCATCGCATCGCTAGCTTTAGCGGCTGCATCGCCGCAGCGGTCGTTGTTTGCGTCGAAAGAACCAAAGCGATAGTGATATTCGCTCTCAAAATACAGAACGGCATCGTTACCAAAATGAACTTGCGCCTCCGGACGCATAGTTTCTTCTTTGCTATTGGAAGCATGACGTAGATACTGCCTGTATGTCCACGACAGCAGCAGTGTTGGGGAAAATCGGTATCCCCGCGCCCCTCAAGGAAATCGTGGCGCGCACCTGGGATGTGATCGTGATAGGTGCGGGCCACAACGGGTTGGCGTGCGCCGCCTACCTGGCGCGAGCAGGTCAACGGGTTCTCGTGCTCGAGAGCCGAGAACGAGTTGGCGGAGCCTGTACCGTCGAAGAGCCCTTCCCTGGCGTTCGCATGTCACCCTGCGCATATCTTGCAGGCCTGCTACATCCGCTGGTCATCAAGGAACTCGGTTTGCCAGGCCGGGGCTTTAATTGGACTCCTGCCGTCAATGGACTCTTCGTTCCCTTCCAGGATGGAAGCAGTATTCAGCTCTGGGACGATGATGCCCGATGCGAAGAGGAGGTTCGTCGCTTCTCATCCCGCGATGTGGAGGGCTGGCGCGCGATGAACGACGTGATCCGCCGACTGCGAGATGCACTTCGCCCTGCGAGCTCCATCTCAGGTGGCGACGACTCCCAAGAGAGCGCACAGGATCTATGGATCGGCGATGCACCCACGCAGGAGCGACTGGATGATCTGCTCTCAGGTGATCCCGAAGCACACAGCCTTCTCTTCAACTGGTCGATGGCAGAGTTCGTCGAGAGGTATCTCGTCGATGAGCGGTTGCAGACTGCCTACCTCGGCCAGGGCGTGATCGGGACCAACGCAAGTCCCTTTGACGCCGGGACAGCTTCCATTCGCTTCCATCACGCCTCAGGCCGGCTCGGGGATATGCCCGGCATGTGGGGTTACGTGAAGGGCGGCATGGGCATGGTCTCTTTCTATTTTTGCGATGCCGCCCGCGAGGCTGGAGCCGTCGTGGCCGCAGGCGTAAGCGTGTCGCGCATCCTTCCCGAAGAAGGCGTCTTGCTTGAGAGCGGAGAGCGCATTACAGCTCCCATTATCGTTTCGAATGCGGATCCTGTTCATACGCTGCGTATGTTGGATGAGTCAGCAGACTCGACATGGGCTCAGCGAGTACGCTCCGTGCCAATTGAAGGATGCACGGTGAAGCTGAACGTGCTGCTGCGTGAGTTGCCGAACTTCACCGCTAGGCCAGGAACTCAACAAGCGCATCACTACGGCCAGATCAACGCTCCCTTGACGAAGACAGAGTGGAAGGCAAGCTATGCTGCGGCCTGTGCTAACCATCTTCCGGATCAGCTCTGGTGCGAGCTTTACTTCCAGAGCGTGCATGATCCGAGCGTTGTGCCACCGGGTCTACACACCATGAGCGTCTTCGCGCAGTACGTACCCTACACGTTTGCGACTGGTAGTTGGGATGAGCACCGCGGCGATGCGCAGAGCCTCGCATTGCGTTCGATCGGCCGCTTTTGCAGCAATATGGAAGATGCCGTGATCGATGCGCAGGTGCTGGGGCCTCCGGACATAGAGCAGAAGGTCGGGCTCACAGGTGGACATATCTTCCAGGGCGAATGCCTCCCCGCCTACATGTGGAGCAACCGTCTCTCCGCAAGAACTCCGATGAAGGGCGTCTATCTCTGCGGCGCGTGCACCCACCCCGGCGGAAGCGTCATAGGCATCAATGGACGCAACGCCGCTATGGCAGTCCTTCGTGATCTGGACAACTCTCGATGACCACCCCGGACGCCAGCGAAAAGCAACTCCTAAAGCGCGAGCTGGGCTTCTTCGACCTGACCCTCTTCTATATCGCCGGCGGATTGAGCTTACGTTGGATAGCAACCGCGGCGGCAGCCGGCCCCAGCACAATTCTGATCTGGATCTTCGCTTGTCTCTGCTTCTTCGTACCCCTCGCGGCAAGTGTGCTTGAACTCTCCGCGCGATATCCGCAGGAAGGCGGCCTCTACATCTGGACTCAACGCGCCTTCGGTGACTTCTCCGGCTTCCTCGCTGCGTGGACCTACTGGATGAGTAACCTTCCGTACTTCCCTGCCGTGCTCTACTTCGGAGCGGGCAGCCTGCTGTTCGCCTTCCCGCACGGGCAACAACTCTCGAGTAGTCGCAGCTATTACCTGCTGTTCTCGCTGGCGTGCCTCACGCTCATCACCATACTCAATGTCCGCGGACTGAAGTTCGGAAAATGGCTCAACAGCCTTGGCGCATTTGGAAGCTGGGTTCCAGTCGCAATCTTACTGGTGCTCGCTGGCGTCAGCGTCTTGCGGTTTGGCTCCGCCACCAGGTTTACCGCAACGAGCATGACTCCGCACGCCGATTTAAAAAATGCCATCTTCTGGTCGACGATCTTCTTCGCGTTTGGCGGGTGTGAAACGGGCTCTTTCATGAGCGAGGAGATCAAGAATGCTCGCCGCACCATTCCTCGCGCACTCATCGTCTCGGGTGTAGTTCTTGCGGCCAGTTATATAGCTGGAACAATCGCGCTACTCGTCGCTCTTCCAAGCGCTGCGATTAGCGGACTAGGCGGTTTCACAAACGCCATCCAGGTGATGTGCGCTCGCCTAGGTCTTTCCTGGGTCGTCGTCGTGATCGCGGTGCTTGTCGCGCTAAACAGCATAGGCGGAGCTGCTTCCTTTCTGTCATCCACCTCGCGACTACCGTTTGTGGCCGGGATTGATCGCTATCTGCCCCGCGCCTTCGGACGCGTTCATGCAAGATGGGGCACCCCATGGATCGCAATCATCTTCTATGGCTTTGCCGGAATGCTCTGTGCGCTGCTGAGTCAGGCCGGAAGCAGCGTGCAGGGTGCGTACGATTTGCTGGTGAGTATGTCCATCATCACGTATTTCATCCCGTTTATATTCTTATTTCTCGCGATGATCCGGTTGCAACGCGAGACCGTTCCGCCCGGTGTGACCCGGCTTCCGGGAGGAAGGCCCACGGCAGTTTTGCTCGCTTCGGTCGGCCTGATTACAACCCTGCTGACAATTGTGCTGGCCGTCATTCCTCCCGAAGACGAACCCCACAAAGGGATAGCAATTGCCAAGGTCATCGGTTCGACCCTCCTGCTCGTAGGCGCGGGGATAGCTGTCTTTCTAAGCAGGAGATCGCACAAGAGTACGTAACGGAGCGTCATACAATCTCTCCCTCATCACGAACTCCTCCATAGGATGCTCACCGCGAAATAACCGAGCGTTTTTAGGAAACCCCCGGCTCTGCTAACCGCGAAACCCCCTGACGCAATCTCTTCCATTCCTCGCTTGAGAAGAGCCGCGGTCCAACCTCGATAAGGCGCGGCATCATATTGAAGACCGCCACCCGATTCCAGGGCCTGCCGTCTCGCATCCGATAGCCCTTTTCATTCAGGTCGCTCACGATGCTTGAATAAGAGAAGTCCTGGCCCAGCAACTCCATCATCAACATCAGCACCTTGTTCTCCTTCGGATCGACCTCCAACCGCTTGCAGTCATCCGAGATGCGCAGTCCATAAGGAATATCCTCGTTGAATGCGCCTTCGGTCGGAGCTTCCAACTCGGGCAGCTCGCGTCGCCATTCGATCGATACCATTTGCCAACCTGCCGTCGTACGCTGCCTGATGACCTCGGGGCTCAACGGCCCGGAGATCACATCGCGAATCCGCTCGAAGTATGCCATGGCAAGCCTCCGTGAGTTCTTCTTTGCCCTAAGTAACGGGCAATTCACCTGCCAAAAGCGCGCGCCGGTAAAAACCTCCCAAGTGCCTGCCCAGCATGGAAATAGCCGCAGGCCCTGTGTCCAGGCTCATATCACCGTTGTCCAATTTCGTGAATCACTGTTCGCTTCTGGACGCTTCAATGCTGCACCGGCAGCCGGCGCAACTCTGGGTTTTGCTGCGCGACATGATCAAAAGCCCTGGACCTATCGCTGGATAGTCGTCTCATCCTTAGTCAGCTTCTTCGATACCTGAGCCGGGGTTGGCAGTTGCGAGCGATCCCAGCCACCACCAAGAGCTTCTATAAGCTGCACGGAAGCCGTCATCTGCTCAACCCGTAGAGTAGCCAGCGTCTGCTGATCTGAGAGCAGAGTAGTCTGTGCTGTAACAACATCGATATAAGGGTCTATGCCGGTCTCGTATCGCGCTGTCTCCAACTTAACAAACTGCTGGGCG